>ERZ869936.317-NODE-317-length-49156-cov-9.093501_pt1 | contig 49156 bp, 39 predicted proteins | sample MGYA00520876_ERZ869936 | MGnify/ENA primary metagenome ERZ869936 (study PRJEB32218, sample SAMN09650985) | biofilter metagenome | isolation source: enrty point of leading RO module | place: Saudi Arabia: Thuwal, RO plant located on Red Sea | collected 2016-02-17 ... | reverse complement strand
TCGGCCTGTTCGGCGGCGCCGGCGTCGGCAAGACCGTGACGCTGATGGAGCTGATCCGCAACATCGCGGCCGAGCACTCCGGCTACTCGGTGTTCGCCGGTGTCGGCGAGCGTACCCGCGAGGGTAACGACTTCTACCACGAGATGACGGACTCGGGCGTCATCAACCAGGTGTCGCTGGTCTACGGCCAGATGAACGAGCCGCCGGGCAACCGCCTGCGCGTCGCGCTGACCGGCCTGACGATGGCCGAGGCCTTCCGCGACGAGGGCCGCGACGTCCTGATGTTCATCGACAACATCTACCGCTACACGCTGGCCGGCACCGAGGTATCGGCACTGCTCGGCCGCATGCCGTCCGCGGTGGGCTACCAGCCGACGCTGGCCGAGGAAATGGGCGTGCTGCAGGAGCGCATCACGTCGACCAAGACCGGCTCGATCACGTCCTTCCAGGCCGTCTACGTACCGGCCGACGACCTGACCGACCCGTCGCCGGCCACGACCTTCGCGCACCTCGACGCGACGCTGGTACTGTCGCGGCAGATCGCCGAGCTCGGCATCTACCCGGCCGTCGACCCGCTCGACTCGACCAGCCGCATCCTCGACCCGAACGTCATCGGCCAGGAGCATTACGACTGCGCCCGCGGCGTGCAGGCGGTCCTGCAGCGTTACAAGGAGCTGCAGGACATCATCGCGATTCTCGGCATGGACGAGCTGTCCGAGGACGATAAGCTGACGGTGACCCGCGCCCGCAAGATCCAGCGCTTCCTGTCGCAGCCGTTCTTCGTGGCCGAGACCTTCACCGGCTCGCCCGGCAAGTACGTCACGCTGGCCGAGACCATCCGCGGCTTCAACGGCATCGTCAACGGCGACTACGATCACCTGCCCGAGCAGGCGTTCTACATGGTCGGCACGATCGAGGAAGCCGTCGAGAAAGCCAAGACGATGCAGTAAGGCATCGGGGTAGACGAACATGGCCACGATCCACGTCGACATCGTATCCGCCGAGGGCGAGATCCACTCGGGCGACGCGAGCATGGTGTACGCGCCGGCGCGCATGGGCGAGGTCGGCATCGCGCCGCGCCACGCGCCGCTGCTGACCACGCTGAAGCCGGGCGAGGTCCGCGTCGAGGACACGGAAGGCAAGGAGCACTTCTACTACATCACGGGCGGCATCCTCGAGATCCAGCCGCACGCGGTGACGGTGCTGGCCGACACGGCCCTGCGCGGCGAGCAGCTCGACGAGGCCGCGGCGCTCAAGGCGCAGCAGGAGGCGGAGGCTGCGCTGGAGGGTGCGTCGGAGGAGACGGATCTCAAGAAGGCGCAGCTGGAGCTGGCCGAGGCGCAGGCCCGTTACCGCGCGGCCCAGCGCCTCAAGGGAAAAAAGTCCTGATCGAATGCACTGGCGGCGTGCCGCATTCGGCACTTCGCGGCCTCCCGGCCGGATATTCGACGCCGCCAATTTGACTCGCGACCGGCTCGGGGCAGCAGGGGCCGGCGTGCTCGTCGCGTTGCTGGCCGCCACCGTGTCTGCCTGCGCTACCGATGCAGATCCAGATGCACGCGAGAAATCGGTGCACCCGGTGCTGCCGATAGCCAGAGTCGTTTTGCCGCGGGACCGCAGCCCGGACTGGCAGGCTTTCCGGGAAGACATCCGCGAACGGCGCGTAGTCTACGACGAAGTTTTCCGCAAACCGGTGGTTGATCCGGAGCCGCTCCGAATAGCATGTCGCGACGTGCGTGGGCTCGGCATCGTGCTCGCTGCAAACCTCCCCGCCGGCCGCCTGGTGAGCAAGAAGAATCCGCTCCGGTTTACCTGGAAGCACGAATCCATTGACCTGACTGATCGCCGCTTCGATCGATTTCGTGCGGAGCAAATGCGGGCTCGCGACATCGGCGATATCTATTTCAACGTAGTCGAACTGGACGATTCCAGCTACTACGTCGACGGCGAGTACACGGTCGACGTCAGGTATCTGGGCGAACTCCTGTATTCGACAACCTTCTTCCTCGTCGACTGCGCGAGTCGAAACCGCCCCGAGTGGTGGTCCGAAGAATCCGAATCCGCCTCTGAAACCACCGGCCATTAGCGGTGGCACCACCAAACCCGGGAGCAGCCACCTACGTATAAAAAAAAGAGGCTGCCGGTACTCGGGACCGACAGCCTCTGCCCAGCGAAGCGGGTAAGCGGCGCTAGAATTCCAGCTCGAACTCGACCTCGTCGGCCGTGATGACCATGGCCGAGCTCTCGGTGCCCTCGGCCTTGACCAGGTCGCCGTCCTGCAGCTGGTTGAAGAACTCCGTGGACGAGATCACGTTGTCGTTGACGTCGCGGAACACGGTGCCGCCGCCGGTCTCGATCGTGACGCCGAGGATCGTGAAGCTCGGGTCGCTGCTCGACTCGACGAAGCCCTGCAGGATCGTCTCCGTGTCCGGCTCTTCGCGCTCGAAGATCGTCGCGAGGATCTCGCCGCTGCCGGCCGGGAACTCGTCGCCGCGGACCTCGACGTAATCGCCGGCGTTGACGTCGGCGAGCGTCAGCGGGTCCACGTCCGCACTGCTCTTGTCCTCGATGCGGGTCAGCGCGTCGACGCGCACCGTGATGCCGAGCATCACGACCGAGCTGTCGGCGGCGTCGACCGAGTCCAGCGTCGCCGTGGCGCGGACCGCCTTGGCCCGGCGGATGTCCACTTCCTCGGCGACCAGCACGCCGTTCGCGTCGACGTCGCCTTCCACCTCGACCTTGATGTTCAGGCCCAGGTCGGCCGCGGTCCCGCCTTCGTAAACGGTGTTGGCCGTCGTCGTCACCGGCTGGCCGGCCACGTCGAAGTCGGTCTCCGAGACGAAGCGCGTGATGAAGCCCTCGATCTCGAAGAAGTCACCGTCTTCGACGCCCGGGACCGCGTTCTCGAACTCGACCTTGGTCGCGAGCAGTTCGCCGGCACCGCCGAGCGAGGTGCCCTTGGCCTCGACGAAGTCGCCCTCGCCGATCTGGCCGCCCGGGAAGTCGTCGAGCGTGGCGCCGGAGTAGTCGACCAGCAGCGCACCGAGACTGAAGGTCAGCGCGCCGGTGTCGAGACCGGTCACGTTGCCGTGCACCTCGAACTGCGTGCCGGCCGGCTTGGGCTCGATGCGGCTCGCAACGATGTCGCCGTTCGCGTCGAACTGGCCGCTGACCTCGACGATCTGGCCGACGCTGACGCCGTCCAGTGACGCGGGGCTGAAGCCGTCGTCGAAGATTGTCTCGCTGCGCACCAGCACGGTCTGGCCGAGCACGACCAGCGAACTGGCCGCGAGGTCGACGCTCGCGACCGGGCCCTTGACGATGTCGTCGAACAGCACCTCGTCAGCGCTGCCGGTCGTGCCGTTGTCGTCGCGCGTGCCCTTGACGACGACGATGTCGCCGACCCTAAGGTCGGACTCCGAGCCGGGCTCGCCGTCGATCGTGAACACGGCGCTGTCGGTCTCGTACTCGACGCCGTTGACGATGACGCTGCCGAAGTTCGCGATCGGTCCGAACGCGACCCCGGTGCGGCCGATGCCGCCGCCGGGCGGGGGCGGAGGAGGAGGCGGGGGCGGCGACTGCGCGCCGTCACCGCCGCCACCGCCGCCGCAGGCGGCGAGGCTCAGGAAAACCAGGCTGGTGATGAGGGTGATGAACTTTTTCATGACAAAGTGCCTTCTGGTAACTGGCCATCGATGGCGTAAACACCGAGGCCCAAACGAACAGGAGCGGTAGCGGAAGAACCGGGCGCCACGCGATGCTGCGCGAGCCAGTCGTCCACTTCCTCGAGAAACTGCTGGCCGCGCCGGTCGATGAACTCGCGGAATTCGTCGGCGGCGGCCGGGTCGATCGCGTCGTCGACCGCGAAACCTTCGAGTCGCCTGCCATGCCCGTTGATCGACAGGTTGTTGCTCAGCGTTCGCGCGTGGTCGTGCAGGTTGGTGCCGAAGAACTGCAGGTTGCCCGCGTCCATCGCCGCCGGCATGTGGTAACGGCGCAGCGCGTGCAGCTTGCCCTTGTCGTCGGCACGCACCGAGCCCGCCGACTTCAGTTCGCGCAGCAGCGTCTGTATCGGCGTGTCGCCCCCGTACTCCTCGAACAGCGACTCGAAGCTCGGCGCCGGCCCGGCGACCGGCAGCGGCCGGGGCCTGCCGTCGCCGTCGACGTAGGCCTCGTCCTGGTGCCAGCCGGACAGGAGCCGGGTGGCGTCGGTCGACTTCGACGACGATGTCTCCTCCGGCGCGTCCGCGGCCAGCAGCTCGCGCTGGCGCTTCACTTCCTTGCGCGAGATGCCGGTCAGGATCGAGACCCGCGAGATGTTGGTCGGCCGGCCGCGGATGCCGAACTCGTCCGTGGCCACCGATACGAACACGGACTTGGCCAGGTTGGCGAACTCGCGGTAGGTCATGCCGCCCCGGAGCAGCACGAGCGCGATCGGCCGCAGCAGCGTGCGGCAGGCCGTGGTCAGCATCTGTTTCGGGTCGGCTTCCATAGTTGGGGCACTATACCCCAACAATGGACGGTGTCAATATACGTACTTATGCTGATCCGGAATATCGGCAGGGCCCGGTCGCTATTTCGTTTTCTTCATGGAATCATGCGCTTATGCTTACTGTGCGCCGTCCGATGGCAGCCGCCTGGCTGTTTTTTCTGCTGCTCGCCGCCTGTGGCGGCGGCGCGCCCCCGTCCGGGCCGGCGCCCGATTCCGCGGTCATCGTCCGCGGCAACGGCGGCGAGCCCGGCAGCCTGGACCCGGCGCTGGCCGAGGACATCCACGCCTTCAACGTGCTGGCGGACCTGTACGAGGGCCTGGTCGCAACCGACGCGGCCGGCCGCCTGGTGCCGGCCGTCGCGTCGGCCTGGACGATCAGCGACGACGGCCGCCGCTACGTCTTTACGCTGCGCGAGGATGCGCGCTGGTCGAACGGGGATCCGGTCGAAGCAGGCGACTTCGTGCGCGCGTTCCGGCGCGTCGCGGACCCGGAGACCGCCAGCGCCTATGCCTTCCTGTTCGAGCCGCTCGAGAATTTCACCGCGGTCGCGGCCGGCGAGCGCCCGCCGGAGGACCTCGGCGTCGCGGCGCCCGACGCGCATACGCTGGTCGTTACGCTGTCCCGGCCCGCGGGCCAGCTGCTGTCCGTGCTGGCGATGCCGCTCGCCTACCCGCTGCACCCGCGGGCGGCGCGCTCGGTCGATGCCGGCGATCCCGGCAGCTTCATCGGCAACGGGCCCTTCGTACTGCGCTCGCGCGACTTCATGGGTCCGATCCGGCTCGCGCGCAACCCGCTGTACCGGGAATCCGCCAGCGTCGCAATCGACGAAGTCGTCTACCTGCCGGTCGTCGACGAGGCCGCCGAGCTGAACATGTACCGCAGCGGCGAACTCGACATCACGCACACGATCCCGCCCGAGGCGCTGCCGGCACTGCGCGAGACGCACGCCGGCGAGCTGCGCATCGCGCCGATGCTCGCGCTCTACTACCTCGCGCTCGACCTCGGCGAGCCGCCGCTCAACAACCCGGCACTGCGCGCCGCGCTGTCGCTAGCGATCGACCGCAAACGCATCGTCGAGGTCACCGGCCGCGGCGAGGCCCCCGCGTACGCACTGGTCCCGCCCGGGGTCCATGCCTACGCGGGACCGTCCTACGACTGGCGCACCCTCGACGACGCGGCGCGCCTTGAGCGGGCGCGCGCCCTGTACCGCGACGCAGGCTACGGTCCCGACCGGCCGCTCGCGCTGAGTTACGTATACGACGCGGGCGGCGTGCACGAACAGATCGCGCTCGCCATCGTGGACATGTGGGAGAACGCGCTGGGCGTCGAGGTCGAACTGGACCGCCGCGAGTGGCAATACTTCCTCGAGACCCGCGACCGCCGCGACGAATGGGACGTCATGCGTTTCAGCTGGTTCGGCGACTACGACGACCCGCTGACCTTCCTCGACCTGTTTCGCGCGGACAGCCCGCAGAACCTGCCCGCGTACAGCAGCGAGGTCTACGATCGGCAGCTCGCGGAAGCGGTCGCCACTGTCGACGCCGGAGAGCGGGCGCGTTTATTCGCGCAGGCCGAGGCGACGCTGCTCGCCGACCATCCGCTGATCCCGCTGTATTTCTACGTCTCGAAGCACCTCGTGGCACCGCGGGTCGACGGCTTCGAGGACAACGTGCTCGACCGTCATCCCAGCCGCTACCTGCGCCTGGACCCCGCGAACGGGCGAACGACCCCGGGCGGCGGCTAGCGGCCCAGCAGCGCAGGCCGCCGCGGCGAACGGCTCAGGCGCGCTCCGGGCGGGCCCGGATCAACTGCCATTTCATCATCGCGAAGGCGATCAGCACGACGACCGACGAGCCGGCCAGCAGCGGCTCGATGCGCTCCATCGGCACGTGCCCGCCGTACAGCAGGTACAGCCCGAGCACGACCCCCGCGGTGCCGATCTGGTGCGCGTAGAACTGGATGCGTGCCAGGCGCTCGCCGTCGGTCGACAGCCAGAGCCGGTGCGCGGCCGCGTAGAAGAACGAGACGGCGAAGCCGATCAGCATGATGTGCGCGTGGGTGACACGCTGTCCGTGATCGTGGCTCGCCGCCATGTAGATGCCCAGCGCGAGGCCGAGCAGACCGTAACCCGATGCAGTGAGGACGAATTTCCTGTCCACGTGAGTCTCCATTCTTGTTGTTCTCGCGTGAGCGCGGAAGCTAAACATTGGCAGGTCTCCGCGCAACCCCTCGAAACGGTACCCGGCGGTCCCTGCCCCCGGGAACTCGCACCCGTTTCCCGGCAGCACACGGCAAGCCGCCGGCCCGCAGCCAGGAGCGACGCGGAGCTGCAGGTGCCGTGCCGGCCGCGCGGAAGGCTCCCCGCCGCCACTACGCCGTCACGCTTACTCGCCCTTGCCCGCCAGTTGCTCCGCCGCACCGTCTGCCAGCGCCAGCTGCATAGCCGGCGGCCTGCCTTCCTTCGGCTCGCCGAAGTAGACCGTCGTGTGCGGGAACGGGATCTCGATACCGGCCTCGTCGAAGCGCTTCTTGATCCGCCGGTTGAATTCGCGGCCGGTCTGCCACTGCAGGCCGGGCTCGGTCTTCACGCGGGCGCGGATCACGACCGCGCTATCGCCGAAGCGGTCCAGGCCGAGGATCTCGAGCCCCTCGAGGATGTTCTCCCCGTACTTCTCGTCCTTCTGCATCTCCTCGCTGATCTCGAGCAGCAGCTTGCAGACCTCGTCGGTGTCCTCGCGGTAGGCGACGCCGATGTCGAACAGGTAGTAGGAGAAGTCCTTGGTGAAATTCTTGATCGACGTTACCTCGCTGTAGGGCACGAGGTGCACGTTGCCGGAGATGTCGCGCAGCTGCACGATGCGGATGCGCATCTCCTCGACGACGCCGGTGTGCCCCGCCACCTCGATGACGTCGCCCACCGTCGCGCTGTCCTCGAGCAGGATCGTCACGCCCGTGATCAGGTCCTTGACCAGCGTCTGCGCGCCGAAACCGACGGCCAGGCCGAGGATGCCGGCGCCGGCCAGCAGCGGCCCGATGTTGATGCCGAGCTCCGAGAGGATCAGCAGCGCGGCCATGACCCCGATCGTGCCCTGCAGCGCCTTCGTCAGCAGCGGTACCAGCGTGTCGAGCCGGCGTGCCGTGCGGTCGCGGTCGTGCTTGCGGGTCGCAAGCCGCAGCACGCGGTCGATCAAGAGTTCGGCTGCGTTCCACAGCGCGACGGTCATGACGAGGATCAGGCCGATCGCCAGCGCGGTCTCGGCCAGCCGCGCGCCGATGTCCGTGCGCAGCAGGTCGGACAGGCCGCCGCCCCAGCTCTCCGCGATCAGCGCGAGCGCAATGACACCGATGATCAGGGTAATGAGGCGCGTCACTGAGCCGGGCAGCTCGGCCTTCTTGCTGTCCGCCTCGCTCGCGGACCCCGTGGCTTCGGTCTCGTCGTCGGCGCCGCGCGCCAGCCGCGCATACAGGCGCCGCAACAGGACGACGATCAGCCAGCGCAGCAGCACCGCGCCAAACAGCACGGCGAAGGTCACCAGCGTGGAAATCAGTACCTGCTGCGGATCGATCGAGGTCACGCGGTCCCAGAGGCCGAGCACGAAATCCTTCGCGATTTCCAGCGTGTCGCTCGCCTTCAGCGGTGCCTCGGCCTCGGCCTGTTGCGCGCGGCGCGCCTCGAGCAGGCTCTCGAGATCGGCGATCAGCCGCTGCCGCGCTTCCTCGTCCTTCAGCGTGTCGACCAGCTGCTCGAGCTCGGCCGCGGTCTCGTCAGCCGGCGGCGGCGCGTCGGCCGGCTGCTGGGCATGGCCCGGCAGGCCGGCAGCGAGCAGGAAGACGAACAGGAGCGAACTGCGGATCGAGCGCATCGTGAAACCCCGAAATGGCACCAGGTGAGTGTCGCCGCGGCGCGGCGCCGGTCATTCTAGCAAGCCGGCGAGCGGCGACTCGCGATCGACGCCGCGCCCGTCGGGCAGGCCGAGCATGTCGAGCAGCAGCGGGTAGACGTCCACGGCGCCGATCGCGGGCAGGCGCCGGCCGGCCGGCAGGCCGGGACCGCAGGCCAGGAACACGCCGTGCATTCCCGCGGTTTCCGGCGCCCAGCCGTGGTCGCCCGCCGTCAGCTTCACCTCGCCGCCGGCGCGGCTGACGACCGTGTAGCCGGGGTCCGCCTGTACCAGCAGGTCGGGCATGCGCGGGCTGCCCGCGACGTGCCAGGCGGCAGGCGCCTCGTCGCGCAGCCAGGCGCGGCCGTGTTCCCAGCGGGCGTTGATCGCGTCGCGCAGCCCGGCCGCCCGCTCGCGCTCCGCCGGATCGAGGAACAGCATGGCCAGCGACCCGTGATTGACTACCTGGACGCCGTCGAGGTTCGCGACCTCCTCGATGACGAAAGACGGTTCGTCGAGCCGGGTCGGCAGCTGCCCGTGGTCGGAGACCACGACGACGTAGGTCTGCCGCGCGACCGGCAGCCTGGCGATACCGTCCAGCAATTCGCCCAGCCAGCCGTCGACCGTGGCGACGGCCGCGGCGGCCTCGGCCGATCCGGGGCCGTGCCGGTGGGAGGCGACGTCGACGTGCTCGAAGTACAGCGTGACGACGTGCGGCCGCGTCTCGTCCGGCCGCGCGAGCCAGTCGAGCGCCTGCGCGACCCGCGCCTCGCCGGGCACGCCGTCGTCGAACGCCCGCCAGTCCGACGGTGACACGCCGCCGACCGGGGCCTCGGTGCCTACGAAGTAGTACGCGGCGGCCGGCAGCCCCGCGCGCTCGGCTGCGACCCAGATCGGCTCGCCGCCGTACCAGCGGCCGTCCTGCACCGTCGTCCGGTCCTTGTACTCGTACCAGCTTTCGCGGTCTGCCGCGGGAAAGCGGTTGCCGACGATGCCGTGCTCGGCCGGGTACAGGCCGGTAGCGATGCTGTAGTGGTTCGGGAAGGTCAGCGTCGGCCAGACCGGCCGCAGCGACGCGGCGCGCACGCCCGCGGCGGCGATGCGCGCGAGCGCGGGCGTCGGGTACAGGTCCGGGTAGTCGTGGCGGAAGCCGTCGATCGACACCAGCACGAGATACGGCGCCTCGCCGGCCTGCGCGGTCGGCGCGGGCGCTGTACTGCCGGTCGCGAGCAGCACCAGCACGAGGACTGCATGACGGATGAGCAACGGGATCATCAGGTACCTGCCGGTCTTTTCGTGCAGACTAGTGTCCCGACGCATGGGTTCGCAACATTTCAGGGCCGACGGACCACGCCGGGGCCGGCATGCACTCCGCCGCCGCGGGCCTCGTGCGTCGCGCTGATATGATGCGAACCACGGGTTCGTGACACTGACAATCAGGGGGACACCATGCGAGCGATCTTCGGCCTGCTGACGACACTGGCGCTGGCTTCGGCCGCCGCGCAGCAACCTGCCGCGCAGGAGCCCGCCGCGCGCGAACCGGCCGCGGCCGACGGACTGAAGATCTACATCTCCGCCGACATGGAGGGTGTCGCCGGCGTCGTAACCGGCGACCAGCTGGGCCCCGACGGCTTCGAGTACCAGCGCTTCCGCGAATTCATGACGCTCGAGGTCAACGCCGCGATCGAGGCGGCACGCGAGGCCGGCGCGACCGAGATCCTGGTCAGCGACTCGCATGGCAATGGCCAGAACCTGCTGATCGAGATGATCCCGAACGACATCAACGTGATCCGGTCCTGGCCGCGCGAGCTCGGCATGATGGCCGGCATCGACGAGAGCTTCGACGGCGTCATCTTCCTCGGCTACCACTCGAGCACCGAGAACACGCGCGGCGTGCGCGCGCACACGATGTCGAGCGCGAACGTGACCGGCCTGCGCATCAATGGCACGTCGATGTCGGAGGCGAGCATGAACGCGGCGATCGCCGGGCAGTTCGGCGTGCCGGTCATCATGGTCTCGGGCGACGACGTCGCGGTGGCGGAGACCCAGGTCATCATCGGCGACGTCGAGGGTGCCGTCGTCAAGTGGGCACTCGGTTTCCACTCGGCGCGCACGCTGACCCCGGCCGCGGCGCGAACCGTGATCCGCGAGCGGACCAGGGCTGCGATCGCCCGCATCGACGAGTTCGAGCCCTACGTGCTCGAGGGCCCGCTCGAGCTCGACCTGAGCCTGAAGCATTACCAGCCGGTCGAGCTGCTCGCCTACCTGCCGAACGTGGAACGGCTGAACTCGCACACGCTGCGCTACGTGGCGACGGACATGAGCGACGCCTCGAACTTCCTGCGCGTCGCGCTCGGCTACCGGGTGGACCTGCAGCCCTGACGCATCCGCTCCCTGTACTGCGACTGTAATCTTTCCGGATAGTCGAAACGGCGTCCGGAGAAACTAAGAAGTGCCAGGTTTATTTTCGAGCCCCGGGGGCCGCACCGGTGCTGCTCTGCGGACGTTCGACAGCAGGCGTCGATGCGCAGCCCAAGTGGTGCCTGGCCTTCGATTTTCCCCTGGAATCGCCACGACACCGCCCCCGGGCGCCAACCCCGGGCTGGTGCTACGGGCTGACCGGCGCGTTCGCGGCGCTGTAACACGATCGTAACCGTCCCGCCGAATAGCGGTCCGGCAAGGCTTTCGCCGACGTAACGAAGCCGTCACGCGGCTGTCACCGACCGTCCACATTCCCGCTGTAGATTCCTCCGCAAATCCCGCGAGCCGCGACGCATTCGTGCAACGCGGCTACGGCTGCACGGTTCCCGGCATGTCACCGGGGCACGCGCGGCACCGGCAGCGCCGGCACGGGAACAGGATTTCAATCGCAGCCGGTCGACAAGATCAAAGGGACCGGCAACAGCCAGTCCGGAGTACATCCAATATGAATCGCAAGCACGTGTTCGCGGCACTCGCTGCCAGCGTAACGGTCGTCGGTTGTGGCAGCGGAGACATCAACATCCAGCCCGCGACGACGGTAACGAACAGCAACAACACCACCAACAACGGCGGCAGTGGCGCCCCCAGCAATCCCCGGGCGTCTTACGTCAACAGCGGCGGACAAACGATCCAGGGCAGCTACGACGGCACGAACTGCAGCTACTCGCCGTCATTCGTCGACGCCGGCAACAACCTGACCGTCGACCTGACGATCCCGGCGCTGGCCGGCGGCGGCGCGCACATCTTCGAGGGCAGCCTGTTCGTCGGCGAGACCTACGACAACGACGCGGACCTCGCGGCGGCCAATATCTTCGAGGGTGGCGACGGCCCGGTGCTGACGGTCGAGGCCGGCGCGACGCTCGCGTTCCAGTCGAGCGCCGACTTCATGATCATCAACCGCGGCTCGCAGCTCTTCGCGGTCGGCCGCGAGGACGCGCCGATCACGTTCACCTCGGTCTCCGACGTCAACGGCACGGTCGGCCCGGAAGACGTGCAGCAGTGGGGCGGCATGGTCATCAACGGTTTCGGCGTCACGAACAAGTGCGCCTACACCGGTTCGGTCGCCGGCGGCGATCTCGCGACGACCGACTGCCACGTCGACGCCGAGGGCGCGGCGGGCCTGGACGAGTCGCAGTACGGCGGCGACAACAACGCGGACAGCTCGGGTCGCCTCGAGTACGTCGTGGTCAAGCACACGGGCGCGACCGTCGGCAACGGCGACGAGCTGAACGGCATCTCCTTCGGCGGCGTCGGCAGCAACACGATCATCAACAACCTGCAGGTCTACTCGACCTACGACGACGGCATCGAGATGTTCGGCGGCGCGGTCAACTTCAACAACTTCGTCGCTCTGTACGTGCGTGACGATGCGATCGACATCGACGAGGGCTACTCGGGCACGATCACGAACGCGCTGGTGATCCAGTCGGCCACCGACGGCAACCACTGCATCGAGGCCGACGGCATCGGCTCGTTCGACAGCCTGACGGCCCAGCAGATCGAGGACACAATCGCCCAGGGCATCAACAGCCGGCCGACGATCAACAACCTGACCTGCATCGTCTCGGCCAACGGCACGGCGACGGCCACGCACGACCCGGGCGCCGGCTGGCGCCTGCGCGAGGGCATCTTCGCGACGATCAACGACTCCCTGCTGGTCGGTTCCTTCGCCGCCAACGACCAGACCAGCGGCAACGACAACTACTGCCTGCGCATCGACAACCGTTCGCAGGACGCGGCCCAGGACGGCGACCTCGTCATCAACTCGACGATCTTCGCCTGCGCCGAGGCGACCCGCGGGCAGACTTTCCCGGACGGCGTCACGACCGAGCGCTCGTTCGCCGAGGGTCTCGGCAACGTCTTCGCGACGATCGCGGACGGCGCGGCCGTCGATGCCACCGCCAATGCTGACACGGACCTGCAGCTTCTCGAGGGCACGGTTCCCGTTTTCTCGATCGACTACGCGACGATGCAGGTGGACGGCGCGGCCCCGGCCGGCGCGCCGCAGAACGGCAGCTTCGTCGGCGGCCTGAGCCTCGGCCAGCCCGACTGGACCGCGAACTGGACCTACGGACTCGACCCGGCCAACCGCGGCCAGGCCCTCTGGTTCGAATAAAGCCACGCAGGATCGAAGCGACCATGAAGACATCGATCGAGAAGTGCCGGGCACTGGCGCTCGCCGTGAGCGCGGCCATCTGGGCACTGCCCGCCGCGGCCCAGGAAACGGAAGCACAGCCGGGGCTCGCCTCCCCGGCTCTGCCCCCGGCGGAGAGCAGCGAAAGCAACGGCGACGAGGGCATCGAGGAGGTCGTCGTCCTCGGCCGCTTCCGCAGCGCGAGCCAGCAGCTGCTCGACGAGCGCCTGGACGACGACGCGGTCGTCGACGTGCTCGGCGCCGACACGATCGCGCGCCTCGGCGATTCGACCGTCGCCGATGCGCTGCGGCGCATGCCGGGACTGTCGCTGGTCAATGACCGTTTCGTCTATATCCGCGGGCTCGGCGAGCGCTACTCGTCGACGTCGCTGAACGGCGCGTTCATCCCGTCGCCGGACCTGACCCGCAACGTCATCCCGCTCGACATCTTCCCGACCTCGGCCGTCGAGTCGCTGAAGGTGCAGAAGACCTGGTCACCGGAGCTGTCGGCCAACTTCGGCGGCGGCAGCGTGGACATCCGCACGAAGGGCGTGCCGGACGGCTTCAGGGCCGGCGTCGAGATCGGCAGCGGCTACAATTCGCGGGTCAGCGGCGAGGTCTTCAGCTATCCCGGCAGTGCGGGCGACGACTTCGGCAGCGACGACGGCGCGCGCGCAATCTCCGGCAGCCTGCTCGCGCAGATCGACCGCTTCCAGGGCAACGTCGACGTCCAGGGCATCCTGGGCCAGCTGCGCGCCGAGGACCCCGCGGCGACGCTGGCCGACGCGCAGCGGATCAACCGGCAGATGGGACTCGAGCTGAACCGCCAGGTCGGCCTCGAGCGGCGCGACCCGCACCCGGACATCAAGCTCAAGGGCTCGCTCGGCAACGCCTGGGAAGCCGGCGACGACTGGCAGTTCGGCGCGCAGCTGGGCGCCGCGTACGAGACGCAGTGGCGCGAGACCCTCGCCAGGTCACGCAACTTCAACTTCCCGGAGCAGCGTACCGACTTCGAGAACGAGTCGACCCGCTCGATAAACATCACCGGCACGCTGAACCTCGGCGCGCAGTTCACCGACGACCACCGGCTCGAGACGACCACGCTGTACCTGCGCAACACCGACGACGAAACCGCGATCCGCGACTTCTTCAACGAGAACCGCCAGCGCGAGGACGGCATCGGCTTCCGCAACTACCGCTTCCAGTTCGAGCAGCGCGACATGCTGGTCAACCAGGTCAAGGGCACGCACTACCTCGGCGAGGCGACGCGCAGCCTGTTGCCGGTCCTCGACCGGCTGCTCGGCTGGACGCCGGAGGGGGCGTCGTTCCAGTGGTTCCACTCCGGGGCGACGGCGGAGACGCAGATCCCGAACCAGGTCAGCATCGCCTCGCAGACCGTGACCGATCCCGACACCGGGGCGGTGCGGGACGAGAGCGTGACGCTGAGCGCGACGGCCGCGGACTACCGCTTCACCGAGCTCGACGACGAGGTGACGAACTACGGCTGGATGGTCAGCCTGCCGATCTACACGCGCGACTCAGCCTGGGAGCTTTCCTTCGGCTACGACCACAAGCGCAAGGCCCGCACCTACCGGCAGCTGCAGTTCAGCCTGGGCGCGCTGTCCGTCGGCGACGTCGACAATCTCGACGGCGAGCTGGACCGCGTGTTCTCGGACGCGAACGTGCTCGACCCGGCGAACAACTTCGTGTTCGACATCCAGGGCACCAACAACCAGAGCTACCTCGCGGCGACGATGACCGACGCCGTGTTCGGCCAGGTCGACTGGACCTGGAACGACACCTGGCGCGTCGCCGTCGGCGCGCGCTGGGAGGACTACCGGCAGGTCGCCCTGGACTGGAACCCGTTCGGTTACACGGCGGAAAGCCCGCAGGTCTCGACCGACCCTGAGGTCCTGGAGCGCGGCACTTTCCTCGAGGACCGTGTCTACCCGTCCGCGGCCGTCACCTGGATGGGCGACGTGTGGGCCGAGACCTTCCAGCTGCGCGCGGGCTTCAGCCAGACCGCGATCCGGCCGGACCTGCGCGAGATCACGGACGCGAGTTACGTGGACCCGATCACCGACGACCTGGTCGACGGCAACCCGGGCGTCGTGCCCTCGGACGTCAACAACTTCGACCTGCGCGCCGAGTGGTTCTTCGCGAGCGGCGACAACGTGACCGTCACGGCCTTTTACAAGGACATCGCGAACCCGATCGAGTTTTTCGAGTCGGCTGCGTCCGACACGAACACGGCGCGCGAGATCGTCAACGCGACCTCGGCGGAAGTCACCGGCATCGAGTTCGAAGGGCTGAAAGAGCTCGGTTTTCTCGGCGGCTTCTTCGACACGATGTTCGTCCAGGGCAACCTGACGCTGCAGGACTCCGAGCTGGTCGCCGGCCCGGCCGCCGACGCGCCGACCAACCCGGTGCGGAAACTCGCCGGCGCGTCGGACTACGTGGCCAACCTGATGCTCGGCTACGACTCGCCGGACGCACGGCACACGGCCTCGCTGGTCTACAACGTGTTCGGCGAGCGGCTCTACGTCGCCGGCCGCAACGGCGCGCCGGACGGCTACGAGCAGCCGTTCCACTCGCTGGACGTCACCTGGTCGTGGTACCCGACCGACACGATCACGATCAAGGCGAAGGCGCAGAACCTGCTCGGCGAGACCATCGAGATCGAGCGCCAGGGCGTCACGACCTTCGAGGAAGACCCCGGCTCGAGCTACTCGCTAAGCCTGACCTGGGCTCTCTGAGCCACCGGCGCGGGGACGCCGCCAGCCCCCCCCCGGCGGCGTCCCCGGCCGGTTTTTCCCGCCTCAGTCCTCGCGCGGCGGCTCGAACGCCTTCGAGAAGAACAGCGCGTTCAGGAACAGCTTGTTCGTGCCGTACCAGGTCCCGCGGAAGTTCGGGTTGTCGGCGAACAGGACCACGCTGCCCTCGCCGCGCCGCTCCGCGATCAGCGCCGCCGTGCCCTCGAGCGCGTCCTGGTTCGCCTGCGACGCGTAGCCCGACAGCAGCGGCGGCGTCGCGTAGGCGATGACCGTCGCAAACGGGTTCAGCGGGCGCGGCTGAATCTCCGTCGTGTTCTTGTGCAGCGCGATTCGCCGCTCCGCGTAGCCGAAGCCCAGCGGGTGAGTCGTATCGAGGTCGCCCGCGAAAATCGCGCCGCCGATCAGGTCGAGCGCCTCGACGCGCTCCTTGTCCGCGTAAGCGGTCCGCTCCGGCTCGACGCCGGGCTCCGGCAGCGGCGCGTGCCCCGACTCCGTTGCCGGCGCCGCCACCGGCGCCTCGCCCGGCAGCGGCTCGACCCAGTCGAGCACGTTCGCGCGCGCCCAGTCCGCGCCCTCGCGGATGCCGATCAGCGTGCCGCCCTCGGCCACCCACTGGCGCAGCCGCGGCGCCCACTCCGGCTGCCATTCCTCGTAGTCGCCGCCCGGCAGCACCAGGTGCGTGTAGCCGTCGAGTGCGATGCCGCCGAGCCGGTCGCGCTCGCGCAGCGTGACCGGCATCTGCATGCGCAGGTCGAGCAGGTGCCAGGCCTCGCCCGCGTCGTACCAGCTGACCTCGCGGCCGACGGCCAGCAGCACCTCCGGTTTTTTCACCGGCTTGAAGAACTGCCCGCCGAGATCCGAGCTGTTGCCGGCGCTGCGGCCCGAGCTCAGCGCGTGCACCGTGACACCGTCCTCGGCCGCGGCGCGCGCGACGAGCTCGTGGATGCGCTCGCGCGCGACTTGCTGGCGGTCGAACGGTACCGTGATCGCGCCGCGCGGGAGATCGACGCGGCCGCGGGTCGTCTGCACCGCGAGCGGCTCGAGCGACACGCGCACGATGACGCCCGCGTCGAGCAGCCGGTACAGCGCGCGCGGCGCGTAGTAGCCGGACCAGTCGAAGGCGTAGCCGTAGCTCGCGACGTCCGGTTCGGGTGCGACCGGCATCTCGAGCGCCGTCTCGGCGCCGACCAGCCCGGCGTTCAGGCGCCGGCCGGACAGCGCCGCGTAGTCGAGGCCGTAGGCGAGCGGCGCGGTCCAGGTCGAGACGTCGTAGAAGGTCGTGTCCGTGAACTCGTCCTCGGTTTCGAACAGCGCGCGGATCAGCTGCTGCTGCGGCTGGTCCAGCGGCACGATCAGCGCGTCGCCGGCGCGGTAGGTGCGGCCGCCCTCGGTCACGTCGCGGCCGAGCGCGTGCACGCGGATGCGATGGAAGTTCAGCAGGTCGACGAAGTGGTACAGCCGCGCGTCGTCGCCGGGCGCCCGGAATACCCAGGCCTTGACCGGCTCCTCGCGCGCCCGCGCGGCGGCATTGTCGTAGAAGGCCTTCTGGAACTCGAGCAGCGCGCGCCGCTGTTCGAGCGCGCCGTAGGCGTTCGCGATGCTGGTGCGGAAGTGCTTCAGGATGTTCTCGCGGTAGCTGCGCAGGCCGTTGCCGGTGTCGAGTGCCACGCCGCGCGCGGCCGCCGCCTCGTGCAAGATGCCGATGCCGCCGTTGACCAGCGGGAAGCCCGCGCCCTTGCCGAGGAAGTAGTGGTCGTAGCGGTCGCCGTGGAAGTACAGGCGCGCCTCGCGGTCCATGAAGGCCTCGGACGGGCGGACGACCTCGGCCATGATCTGCATCGCGCGCTCCGGGATCAGCGGGTGCGTGCGGCTCGCGATGCCGGGCGCGAAGTAATAGGTCTGCTCGCTGCCCATCTCGTGGTAGTCGACGGTCACGTTCGGCCGCCACTCGTGCCATTTCGCCATCCAGGCGCGCGGCTCGGGCTGCGTGACCGACAGCCACTGGCGATTCAGGTCGAAGCCGTAGTGGTTGGTGCGCGCGAGCCGGCCGTCGTAGTCGTGCAGGATGTGGTTCGGGTCCGGGTTGACGATGCGGCTGCCGAAGGTGTCGAGCCAGGCGATGCGGTTCGCGTGGCCGTCCGGGTTGAACACGGCCGTGACCAGGATGACGCTGCCGGTCAGCAGCCGCTCGATGTCCTCTCCCTGCGCGGCCGCGAGGTGGTAGACGGTCGGCAGCGCCGCGTCCATGCCGCTCGCCTCGGCGCCGTGCACGCCGTAGTTGAGCCAGGTGACGACCGGCATCGTGTCGTCGATCGTCTCGCTGATGCCGGGCTCCGACAGTCCGCGGTGGCGTTCGCGGATCTCGTCGAGCCGCGCGTGGTTCGCGGGCGAGGTCGCGACGACGGTCAGGATCGGCCGCCGCTCGTGGCTGTAGCCGATCGTGTCGACGCTCAGCCGGTCGGAGCGCGCGGCGAGCAGCTCGAGGTAGCCGACCAGCTCGTGGTGGCGCACCGGCGCGCTGCCGAGCGGCCGGCCGAGGAACTCGGCCGGGGTCGGCAGGCGCTCGTCGTAGCGCACGCCGGCCGGGTACAGGTCGGCATCGGGGTCCTGGGCGAAAACGTGGGCGGAAAGCAGCAGGAGCGGCAGCAGGGAGGCTGCCAGCCGGGTCGGTTTCACGGGCATCTCCGGGTTTCGGGTCCGCGCCACCTTACCGCGCCGCGGCAGCGACGAGAAGCGGTGCCTTCAGCGCTGCGGGCCGACCAGCCGGGCGTAGTTCCAGGAGCCGACCCAGCGGGTGCGCGGGCGGTGGCCCGGGAACTGCCGGCGCTCGTAACGCCGGTAGGCGGCCGGTTCGAGGTCGGCCGGCAGCGTCCAGTGGTCGCGGGCGAAGTGCCGGGCGACGTACTCCGGCAGCCAGCCGGCCGCGTCGATCGCGGCCAGGTCGTCCAGGTAGTCGTCCCGGCCCTCGCGCTCGCGCCAGCTCTCGAGCAGGTGGCGCCGGGCCATCAGCTCGCAGTCGAAGGAGGTCCGGCGGGCCGGGTTGTCGCCGCCCAGCGTGAGCTGGCAGGTCGAGCGGGTCAGGCTGTAGCTGACCCAGCTCTGCAGCACCGGGTCGTCGTCGACCAGCGCCTGCTGCGCCAGGTAGAAGGTATCGCCGTCCGTGACGCCGTCGCGCAGGTAGACGTCGCCGCCGCAGGCGGCGGCCAGGAGCGGCAGCAGCAGGGCTGTCAGTCGGCGCATCGCGGGCTCCGGGATTTCCAAGGCTCCAGTGTGCCAGTTGGACCCCGCAGGGCGTGGAATTGCGTCACGAAAGCGGCCCGGGCCTGCGTTATCATGCGCGGCCATTGCAGGAGAATCCGCAGCCGTGAGCCTGACCATCCACATCCTCGCCGCCGGCCAGGGCAAGCGCATGCGCTCGTCCCGGCCGAAGGTGCTGCAGCCGCTGACCGGGCGGCCGCTGCTGGCGCACGTCGTGGACTGCGCGGAGGCGCTGGGTGCGGCCGACGTCTGCGTCGTCTACGGCCACGGCGGCGACGCGGTGCGCGCCGCCTTCGAGGGCCGGCCGCTGCGCTGGGCGCTGCAGGCCGAGCAGCTCGGCACCGGGCACGCCGTCATGCAGGCGATGCCGGGGACGCCGGACGGCAACCGGGTGCTGGTGCTGGCCGGCGACGTGCCGCTGCTGCGCCCGGCGACGCTTACGCGCCTGCTCGATGCCTGCGGCGACGACGAGGCCGGCGTGCTGACCGTGGACCTCGAGGACCCGGCGGGCTACGGCCGCATCGTCCGCGAGGACGGCGAGGTCGCCCGCATCGTCGAGCACAAGGACGCGAGCGCGGCCGAGCGGGAGATCCGCGAGATCAATACCGGCGTCATCTGCGCGCCGGCCGCGCGCCTGAAAGACTGGCTCGACCGGCTCGGCAACGACAACGCGCAGGGCGAGTACTACCTGACCGACGTCATCGCGCTCGCGGTCGCCGACGGCGTGCGCGTGCACGGCGTCAAGGCGGACGACGCGAACGAGGTGCACGGCATCAACGACCGCCGCCAGCTCGCCGCGGCCGAGCGCGCGCTGCAGGCGCGCCTCGTCGGCGAGCTGATGGACGCGGGCGTCGGCTTCGCCGACCCGGCGCGCGTGGACATCCGCGGCCGGCTCGCCTGCGGCACCGACGTCTTCATCGACGTCAACTGCGTGTTCGAGGGCGAGGTCGAGCTCGGCGACGGCGTGGTCGTCGAGTCCAACAACCTCGTCCGCGACAGCCGGCTGGGTCCGGGCACGCTGGTGCACTCGAACTGCCACATCGAGGGCGCGACGACCGGCGCGGACTGCGAGCTGGGTCCGTTCGCGCGCCTCAGGCCCGGCGCCGAGCTCGCCGAGAACGTCAAGGCCGGCAACTTCGTCGAGATCAAGAAGAGCCGCATCGCGCGCGGCAGCAAGGTCAACCACCTGAGCTACATCGGCGACACCGAGATGGGCGCAGACGTCAACATCGGCGCCGGCACGATCACCTGCAACTACGACGGCGCGAACAAGCACCGTACCGTGATCGGCGACCGGGTGTTTATAGGCTCCGGCGTCGAGCTGGTCGCGCCGGTCGAGGTCGGCGCGGACGCGACGGTCGGCGCGGGCTCGACGGTGTCGAAACCGGTGCCGGCCGGCAAGCTGACGGTCGCCCGGGCCCGCCAGGTGACCATCGACGGCTGGAAGAAGCCCGCGAAGAAGGCCTGAGCGGGCCGGGCGCTTAACGCATACAATACGCAGCCCGGCGCCGCCCGCGCGGCACCGGCCAGGGATTCGGAGGAACGTTGCATGTGCGGAATCGTCGGCGCCATCGCCGAAAGAAATGTCGTGCCCATCCTGATGGAGGGCCTGCGCCGGCTCGAGTATCGCGGTTACGACTCGGCCGGTATAGCCGTCTACGACGGCGGCGACATCAACCGCACGCGCCGGCTCGGCAAGGTCGCGGAACTGCAGGGCGCGCTGGACGAGGCGCCGCTGAAGGGCGTGACCGGCATCTCGCACACGCGCTGGGCTACGCACGGCGCGCCGAGCGAGGTCAACGCGCACCCGCACATGTCGCATCCCGAGATCGCCGTCGTGCACAACGGCATCATCGAGAACTACCTGGAGCTGAAGGAAGAGCTCGAGAAGGCCGGCTACAAGTTCGAGTCGGAGACCGACACCGAGGTCGTCGCGCACCGCATCCACCAGCGCCTTAAGGAAACCGGCGACCTCGCGCAGGCCGTGCGCACGACCGTCGCGGAGCTCGAGGGCGCCTACGCGCTCGCGGTCATGGCCCGCAGCGAGCCGGACAAGCTGGTGCTGGCGCGCGCCGGCTGCCCGGTCGTGGTGGGGCTGGGACTGGGCGAGAATTTCGTCGCCTCCGACGTCGCGGCGCTCCTGCCGGTGACGCGCAACTTCATGTTCATGGAGGAAGGCGACGTCGCGGTGGTCGAACGCGAGCGCGTGCAGATCTTCGACGAACAGGGTAAGCCCGTCGAGCGCCCGGTGAAGGAAAGCGCGCTGACCGCGGAGGCGACCGAGCGCGGCAACTTCCGCCACTTCATGCAGAAGGAGATCCACGAGCAGGCGCGCGCGGTCGCGCGGACGCTCGAGGAGCGCATCGCAAACGGCCACGTGCTGGACGCGGCCTTCGGCCCGGGTGCCGCGGAGATCCTCGACCGGACGAAGGGCGTGCACATCGTCGCCTGCGGCACGAGCTACCACGCGGGCCTGGTCGCGCGCTACTGGATCGAGCAGCTGTGCCGCATCCCGTGCTCGGTCGAGATCGCGAGCGAGTACCGCTACCGCTCGCCGGTCGTGCCGCCCGACACCTTGTTTATAACGATCAGCCAGTCGGGCGAGACGGCCGACACGCTGGCGGCGCTGCGCGAGGCGAAGCAGAGCGGCTATTTGTCCACGCTCGCGATCTGCAACGTGCCGGAAAGCTCGATGGTGCGCGAGTCGCAGCTCGTCATGATGACCCACGCGGGCCCTGAGATCGGCGTCGCCTCGACCAAGGCCTTCACGACCCAGCTCGCGGCGCTCGCGCTCTTGACGACCGCGCTGGCGCGCCGCAACGGGCTGGACCAGAAACAGGAGCGCGCGCTGGTCGCACAGCTCGCCGAGCTGCCGGGCCTGATCGAGCAGACGCTGGCGCTCGACGAGCGCATCGAGGTGCTGGCACAGCACTTCGTCGACAAGGACCACGCGCTGTTCCTCGGTCGCGGCGTGCAGAACCCGGTCGCGATGGAGGGCGCGCTGAAGCTCAAGGAAATCTCCTACATCCACGCCGAGGCCTACGCGGCCGGCGAGCTGAAGCACGGCCCGCTCGCGCTGGTCGACGAGGACATGCCGGTTATCGCGGTCGCGCCCGACGACGAGCTGCTCGAGAAACTGAAGAGCAACCTGCAGGAAGTCCGCGCGCGCGGCGGCGAGCTGTACGTGTTCGCGGACCCGCGCGTCCAGTTCGGCGACAAGGTCGGCATCCACACGATGCGCATGCCGGCGATGATCCAGGACTTCCAGGCGCCGATCCTGTACACGATTCCGCTGCAGCTGCTGGCCTATCACGTCGCGGTGCTGAAGGGGACCGACGTTGATCAGCCGCGGAACCTGGCGAAGTCGGTGACGGTGGAGTAACGCGCCGAGGGCCGGCGGTGTGCTTGTGAAAAGAGAAAAAAGTCGTTAACAACTCGCCTAAGTTGTTAACAAATGCGGAATGGCTGTTAACAAATGTTGTCCACAACTAGACGACATGACCCACACACCTTTCTACGAGATTCAGCCTGACGAGTTACTCGCAGGATTTCTCGCTCGTTGCTGCCTCACTTCTCCCCTATATGAACCCGGCTCGATTTTCGGCCTCACCTGTATCAGAAGAAGCAGCGAATTCTGTTGGAATTTCTGGCCGTACGAATCATGGGCCCCGTTTCTGCGTAGCCCCGCAACAGTGAGCGAGCAGACCATACTGAATCACTCGTTAGCCGCGATCTTCAGACCAACTATGGCGCCATACGTTTTTCGGGCGCATATGGACAAGTACAAGGGCTGGGAGCCCGGTCAGCCGACGGTCATTGAGCGTCTGCCACCAACTTTGGTTCAATACTGCCCAGAGTGTCTGAGAGAGCAGATAGCTAGGGTCGGATTCGGCTACTACCGGCGAATCTGGGCAGCACCTTTCGCTGACACTTGTCGAATACACAATCTCGCGCTCGTGACGCCAAAATGTCGCCGATGTAAGAACCTCGTTTCGAGGGAAAGCGGCGTGTTTCGACCTTGGCAGCCGAACTGCGCGAGGTGCGGTAGTAGAATGTGGGAAGATGAGGCACGCGACTCAAAGCGAGTAACTTCGAGTTTGCAAATTTGGTTTGAAAATCTGGCTGTGGCCGACTTACCGCACTTTTCAGAAGAGTTGCAGAATGCGTGCCTAAACGAGGCGGCTAGCCGTTTGCAGCCGAGTGACCCGAGTTTGGACACGTATAGCTTGCTGACACCAATCGCCCACGAGTTTGCACTTAGTCAACGTTTAAGGCGTGATCCGCCCGTTTTCGTGAATCCAAAACACGGAACATGCGCGATGCTCGGTTTCTGGTCGGTGATGTTTGAGACATTCGAGCTGTTTTCAGAATTCAAGGCGTGGCTGGATGTCAAAGCGGTACGCATGCAATCGTCTCTGGAAAACTCGGGCGAAAAAGTCACGCAGCTCGACGTGCGCCAATAGGTTGGGTCTTGCACAAACTCAATCATCGACGCGACGCTCTTCGAACTCTGTTGATCGTTGGAACCGATAAGTTGAATCGCTTCGCAGCAGTGGCAGTTGAGTTCGACTTGCAGAATTCAACGATCTGAGCTCTTAACTCATCGGTAACTTTTTTCGGTCGCCGTACAAACGGAATCGAGTTGCGTTCCGCCCAGGCCACAGCAGTATTTGTCGACCACCCAAGGCGCTCTGCGGCTTCCGATATTGACCGGCTGTCGATGAAAACGTCGGCGATCGCCCCATCGGAAACTCGATCGTCAGGGAGTTCCAAGTCAAGGTCCATTTGATGGTGTGCGCGATGGGCAATGTTAAAAATCTCGTGCAAAGGCAGGTCGAACGAGAGCCAAACGATGATGTGTTTTAGCGGGTGATGGAACCCTCGGCTACAATCAGCGAGGTTGGCGATCCAACTACGCTCAACGTCGGCGGCTGCAAGCAATCGATCGAACGGATTGTATGCGCTGAGTTTGCCGAGAAGTGTCGTAGTCGCAGTGTAGACTTTCCGCTGTTGAACGGATCCCGCAAGCGTCAGCAGGTCAAGATCTTCGTAGACGCGCTTATAGAAAAGAGCATCAAACCGAAACTGGTGCCGGAGCTTTAGCAGTCCATAGTAGTAGGACGCAATACGCACCAGGATAGGCGTCGCTTCTGTGTCCAGATTGGGCCGATCGAAGTCTAGCCGAGGCAACTCAAGAGCTCGTTCGTGAGGCATACCTAGGGAATCTGCCACCTCGACTAATGACGTCCGGTGGATGGGGCAGACGAGAAAGCCAGGGAGGTTATACCCACGGTGCCAATAGGGATGTCCGTGGGCGAATACATCGTCCCTGGCACAGTCCATGCAGAAACGTCGTTTGTCGCCTGCCCCTACATGTGATCGGAGCAACCCCAGCCGAGACTTCGGTGCGCCAACGAAGAGCATGCCACGCTTGATATTGGAACATCGTCTCTGCCCAAGGAAATGTGTATAGAGCGGGAAGTCGGTGTGATGGTAGACGAGCGCTTCCGCAGTGAGTGGGAGGTTCGTGCGTTGCTGAATTTCAATCAAGCGAGTCGGCAAGCCACTTTGCGGCTTGTAACCGCGCGCCGACGTGAACCTCTTTAGGCTCGATAGCGAAGATCTAGCGCCGAATCTAATATGGTTGCGGGTCAGTATCGAATAGACGCTCTCGTCAGGTAGCGGGCGTATGGATACGCGCTCTCGCAACCGGCTACTGATCGGCTGGTGGTCCACTCGGGCAGTTCAGCGGATCGTTGACGACGATTCCACTGTCCTCCAGGTTCTTCAGAATGTCTTTACTGTTGAATTGCGACGTCAGCAGTTCCTGATCGTAACTTTTTGGTAGCGAGATTCCCGACGTCACCGATTTCACAATTCGGGACTCAAGTTCCGGATGTTGGATCTGGTCGACATCGGGGACCTGACGAGGTCTCTCCACCGACTCGTCCGTTTCAGCGTCGTCTAGTTCGTCAGATATCAGGCTCTTGGTCGGTGCTTTAGTCGGCGATGCCTTGGCTTGACCCAATAGGTTAAGCTGATCGCGACTGATTTCCGTAGCTCTGCGAAACCCTTCCCGAATGCCTCCGGGTGTAAGTGTTTCTGCTCCGCTGTCTATGGCGTCCTTTTGCGCCTGCGCAAATGTTCGTACGGCAAAGTCGTGTACGCCATACGACTGGCGGTACAACTCATCTGAAAGGTCCTTTCGCAACGGAGTGACGTTTCTTGTCCACTGAAACGCCCAAAGGCGTTCGACAAACAACTGCCACAACGCCTTATCTAGCTGCTGAACCGTGACAACGCCGCCCGACTCGAACCGCCGACTCATCCGCAAGCTCTTGCCTATGACTTCCAAAATGTCCGGTGTTCCCGACGCCACGAACGGAGCGCCAGAGGCGTTCACAAGGCGAAGCAAAAACGCCACAAGGCTCTTCAGGCCGCCGCCTTTTTGGACCGATACATTCTGGAATTCATCTATTACGCAGATGCCCAGAAAGGTATTTCGAACTGCGTGTTCCACATCATCCTGGTAGGCTGCTATCGAGTGTTGTCTCGGAACATCTGCGTAGCTTGTGCCAAGTGCTTCATCTATGCCCTTTAGTATTGCTTTACAAAGGGCCCTTATCGACGCGCTAGATGGACATTCAACGTACAGATAAACAAGCTGCGTCAGAGGCAACTCGGCGCCTTGATAGGTCTTGTGTTGAATGACTTGTGGATATTGTTCAAGGATGCGCCGAATCATCGTCGATTTTCCAGTCCCGCTTTCGCCGATTACGGTGGCTACCCGGGCGCGAGATCTGAAGGGGCCGCTGCTTGGGTGGATACCGGGATCCTGACTATCCAGGTAGTGCAGCCAATGCGCGGTTGTCGCAGAGAAGGGGTTTTTTGATTGATAGGCGTTGAGTAGCGAATCTTCTACTATTCGGTGAAAGTCCAAATAGGAAGGCGTCGGGCACACAAGCTGATCCAAGCGATCAATACACTTCTTCCTAAGGACATTGTTCAATCTGCGCTCGGCCGGGTCGAGATCTGGAAAGCGAAACAAGGTTCGAAGTATCTCTTCGTCGCCGCGAATCTTCGGCAATGCCTCGATGAGCGGATTGCCTTTGTGCTCGGGAAGCGCCCCCGGTGTGTAGATTGCCGAGCCGTCGTCACTCACTGCTCGGGCCTTTTCTAAGCGCATCCAATAGCTCAGGTCGATGGGGTTCCCGTTTCACTTCGGTGCTGGTGCAAGGTTCCTGCGTCGCCTTTTGGCGCTCGATTTCTCGGTTTCTATTGTTACTATTATTCTTGACCCTTTCAGCTTTTGAAGCGGGACTAGGTGTTCCAGCCTTTTCCTGAACAGCATTCTGCACGGTTTTCTCGACTTCTCGATCGAAGTGAATGTCGGCGGCCGACTCCTCGGCGAGCCGTTTTTTCCGCTTGATGAAATCATCGATGTACGTTACGTCGGCAAACGACTTGTCGGCCCGCAGTCGCTCGAAATCTCGCACGTTACACCGAACGAGTTTCCTAGACTCCGGAACACGGATGTAGATTTCACTGGACCAGGATTCATCAAACCGAGCCTCCACGCTCCACCGCTTCTCGCGTCGAGCCTCCTCGTACCACCGATTTTCCTCCGCAAACTTGCACGTGTAGTGGATTCCGCGAAACCTAACTCCGCGTGATGTGACTGACGCTGTGCCCCTCGTCATTAACTGACTTCGAACCTGCGCTTCATCGCAAACCGACAGCGAATGCGCGTGACTTTCCAGGCAAAGTCGCCACGCATTCAACGGAGTCGGCGTGACATTTTGTTCGATCATTTCCCGCGTAACCAGATCGGCGTTCTGGCGATAACGATTCAACTTGAGGACAAAAAGAATCAACAGCCGGGTGAATTCCTGGAAGTTTAGGACAGCATCGAGACGCGGGTCGGACTGTCCGCGCTCTCTGGGCTTACTCTTCGTGGTACCGAGAACCTTGTGCCAGAACTCGTCAGCGGTTGTTTTCCAGTAGCGCTCCACAATAGGTTTCAGGTCCCCACGATGCGGCGGTGGAAACTGGAGGGTGATGCCAAGTTTCTCGCACTCAGACTCGGCTGCCTCGCTGATGTTTTCCCCTCGGTCGCACAGCACTCGTTGAGGTAGATAGATCGACGGCCAGTCATCCGGCTCGATATCAATCCCATATCGTGCGCAGTAATCGACCTTGTCGCAGAATGCGTTGGTGAAAGCCTGGGCGGACTGGCGCCAACTCGGTGCTTCCAGACAGGTGTGAAGCCCGGTGACAAAGGAAGTGAACTCGTCGACGACGAAATAAGCATTGGGCTTGCCGATAGGATCGTGACGGTTGTCTGCTGCGACGATATTTAAGGGCGCGGGCGTCGAGTCCGTCTCAAATCGATCCCCGGCACCACTGACCGTTGAACGTACTGTGCTATTAGGGGCCCGATGGTTACTCTCGAAGTTCGATTCGGAGTGACGTGCGCGACAAACCTCGTTCCAGTCACAACGCTGGTGCGCCCAGTAGACGAACTGGTTTCGAGTAATGATGGCTGCCTGTTCTCCCTTCTCAGCAGCCGTTAGAACCTCGTCCTCACAGTAGACGTCCTTGTAACGGCCGTAGGCGTCTTCCAGCGTGGGCTGATCTTCAGTTGCGTAGTAGTCCATGATTACGCGCCGAATGTTTCGTTTCTCGCTCTCCTTGATGTTCAGGCCAGGATCAAGGGGAATGCTCCCCATGATGGGTTTAACGGGCGTGCCGATCTTTTTGTCGCTGAGCTTTTTCTCCTTACCCGGGCCACCGCACCGGGAATAGCCGGATAGCAGTGCATTGCGAGTCTGGCCGTTTCGATAATAATTAGTCAGCCAAAAGTAGATTGTCGTTCGACTGACTCCACTGTCGGTGGCGCACTGCGAAACCCCTTTCGTGTTGCCTGGTCCCGCGTAGTCCCAAATGAACCGCTCGTTGTTAACCAGACCGCTGATGCTGCGGTGGCGACTATCGCGATCGTCAATTTCCTGTTCGCTCAAGTCATCATCGCAGACCTCACCAGAGGATGATGTGTCGTCGAGTTGGATGATGCCTCCAGCACTCTGTGCTTCACTTAACTTCGAAAGCGGAATAGTTCTTGGCCGCTCGTAACGCGATGAAGAGTCAATGGAAATTATCGCTGCCAGATCCTCAGCCCTGTCAGTTGCGAGTAAGCGGAACGCCTTTCCAGGAAAAATTGCCGAATCGACAACTTCGAACACCGTGTTAGCGAGCAGCATCATGACTCAATCTCTCCGAAACGTTTGATGAGACGGACTGAATCGTGATCTCGCGCGACGGTATGACAGGCTTGGTCCAATCGATACTCACGACTTTCCTCCAGATTAAACAGCGTAACAAGTCACGCGCATGATCCTCGTCAACATCCGCTGCAATTGAAACTTTCTCAACAAGAATGGGCAGGGAGTGCACGCCGGGTTGTACAGCATCGAGCAAACTATGAAGTGAGTCGGTGGTTTGCCATGCAACAAAGTCTTCTTTGAAGATTCCCCGAATCGGTCTTGATGCCCATGCGAGGTTATCCGAAACGATTGGGTCGATGTTTTTTTCGGTAACAAGCAACCAGCGAAGCCCGAGGACCGCACAGCAGGCGCGTTCGATTTCGAGTTTCTCTAGCGTGCGCTTGTTGCGAAGATCTGCGGCCCTCTTAACGGAATAGGCGGTATAAAACGGTTTGCCATCGAAAATTCGTGTGGCAAGAGAGTCGATCGTGAGCACCAAATCAACCTTCGTGCGAGGAATGCGTGGATAGCGAATTCCTAAGAATCTTGCGACATCGATACACAGCTTTCGGGGGAGTAGCGGAAATTGCTCACGAATGTCGGTTACCGAGTCGTCGTATTCAAGAAATGGGTGGAACGAGGTTTCAACGTCAGAGAAAAGGTGATGAGGTCGAGATATAAGTGCGCCCGGGAGTTTGGATGACCGTCCCTTGGAGCCGAAGTCGTTGACTCGGATGAACGGCTTGTATTTCGTCCCTTCTCCAAGGCCACGACCGTTACGCAACATGCGGTCATAGTCCTCATCTCTCAGGATCTTTCGAGTCGCCATGCTCTCCCCGGGGAAGTCAGAGTGCCGCCCATGGCCTATGGTCGAGACAGGCGCTGGTAGGTGATCTCCCTGAGAACTTTGCACAGGTTGGGCCGAACATCCAGACAGGGCTCATTTAAACCGCGCAAGCAAGCTATTACGTAGGACGTAGTAAGGTCCCGTATTCCCCAAGAAATATGCAGTGACGGACTCGAAAGTGGTGGCCTATTTGGTACCGGAATGGCGTGGTGCCTTTCTGGGCGATAAGATAACCGGCCCATGCATTTCTGCGTTTCGTGCGACACCTGCCGTGAAGAAGCAAGAATTCTGCGCAAAACCGGGGTGGATCTTGCACGATGATTTCAACTACGGACACTCCACATTCTGCGGAGAAAGTAGGTGCTGGATCGTCAGTCAGGCACTAGTCCTCTAAGCTTTGCTTGGCGTACGGCAACTTCAAATGGCCCCAGCGAATCACCAGTACTGCTAAGGCAATAACTAAAATGCTTGCCGAAACAGTTAAAACTCTGAGCTGTTCCATGTCCTTAATTTCGATAATCAGGTAGCGAGCCATGGCAACAATCGCAACGTAAAGCGGCATCCTTACGGGCAGCTTCCCGGACTGCCAATAGACTTTGACCATGGTTACCATTTCGATGTAAATGAACATGAGCAAAAGATCCGTGAGCAAGACTTCCTTGCGTACCCACATTGCCTGCACTTCGATAACCGTGGCGACCACGGTCGCGACCAAGACGATGCTCAGCCCAACATCTTCTAACAGGTGTACGACTCGCGTCCCATGACGGCGCAGGTAGCTATGCAGATGCTTTTGCCGATCACTCACTGTTACATGACCACCGCTGTTGCGCCGTAGAGTAGCGTGCCGCCGATTGCAATGTTCGCGGTACTCACCGCGATTTGTGCTGCTCGATGATAGTTTTTCGACAATCGGTTTGAGCGGGTCATAGGAATCGCGATGGCGACGGACAGCGCCGCCATACCTAGGATAGAGCCAAGACCAAACAGCAGAATATAAGCCAACCCCTCCCAAACGGGTTGGTTAGCGTCGATAGCGAGTACGATCAAAGCCGCCGATCCCGCAAGTCCGTGCATCAAACCAACCGCGAGAGCTCGGCGTGGAAACGGCTCTGTGTGGGCATGCTCGTGGTCGGATTCGTCATGGGGCTTCGAAGAATCGTCGTGCTTGTGAGCATGAACGTGACGAACACCATCGTCGTGGCTGTGAGCGTGAAAATGAATGTTCTCGCGAACCATCGTTCTTGCAACATCCAAGCCCAGCAGGATTAACATGGCGCCGACGGCTGCTTCGAGCAGCCCTGACACGGTTGGCGATACGCTTGTCTCAGAAAGAACAACAATAGCGCCGATCACGAACAACGTTAGCGTGTGTCCTACTCCCCAAATTGCGCCCTGCCAGACGCTGCTTCTCACCGACTTCGTTGACACCACAAGAGAAGCGACAGCTGCGACATGATCGGCATCGAGAGCGTGCCGCATACCAATCAAAAAACCCAAGATGAGGACAGTGGTCACGACGTTGCCTCCGTGTTTAGCTCGACCGATATCTGATCGGCAAGCCACTGATACCAACTATCCAGCCCTTCGCCTGTGGTCGCCGATACCTCAAATACCTGAATCCCTGGATTAACCTGCCGAGCGGATTCAATGCATTTCTCAACGTCAAACTGAACGTGCGGAAGCAAGTCAATTTTATTCAGTATCATCACGTCACTTGCGCGAAACATATGCGGATACTTTAGGGGCTTATCTTCTCCCTCTGTCACCGAGAGAATGGCGACCTTGCACTTCTCGCCCAGGTCGAACAGCGCTGGACAAACCAAGTTTCCAACGTTTTCAATCATGACAACCGAGTCCAGCGGCGGTTTCAGCTCCTCAAGGCCACGTGCAAGCATGTCCGCCTCCAGGTGGCAACCCGTACCGGTGTTGATTTGAACCACATCACAACCGGTGCTGCGGATGCGTTCGGCATCGTTAGTGGTTTCTTGATCGCCCTCAATGACGTTGATAGGAAACTGGCCCGACAAATCACGGATCGTTCGTTCGAGCAGCGTTGTCTTCCCGGCACCGGGTGAGCTCACGAGGTTGAGTGCCAAGATATTGCGGCCGGCGAACCAGCCACGGTTCCTCTCCGCCAGCTTGTCATTCTTAGCGAGGATCTCCGCTTCAAGGCTAACGGTTGTTCCGTGAGTGTGATCGTGTGTGTGCTGATGGTCGTGATGGTGACCGTGATCGTGGCTATGGTCGTGGCTGTGATCATGCTCATGAGTATGATCATGACTATGATGATCATCTCCGTGGCTGTGGCTGTGGCTGTGATCAGCGTGTGCGACAGGAACTGAAATGCCGGTCTGCAAGTTTGTGACTTTTCCTCGTGACTCGTCACCGCATCCACATGTGCCGCACATCACATCACCTCCATTTCTTTGATTTTCATTTCTTGTCCTGCAATACAAGCGATCCGACGACAACCGCACTGACACTGGCCGAACGGCTGATCGATCCCAAACTCCCTTCCGCACGCCTCACATCGACCCACGCCCGGTACTTCCTCGATTTCCAGAGCGGCTCCCTCTAGCACCGTGCCTTTTGCGCAGATGTCGAAGCAAAATCGAATCGCATCCGGCATGATCGCGCTCAGTCGGCCGATTTCTAAGCCCACTCGTTTTACTTGCGCGCCATCCGCGTGTTCGGTGACGATCGCAACGATATTTCGAGTGATACCAAGCTCATGCACTGATCAAATATCTCCTGGTCAACAGATCCGAGGCAGTTGCTCGCCGACCAACATGTCGACAACCCGTTCGCCACCAAAAGACGTCGCGAGCACAACCCGGCCGGTTGGTCCTTCCATGACTTCGCCTACGATCGCGCTGTCTCGCCCCATTGGGTGCTTTTTCATTGCTTCGAGAAGGACGTCGGCACCGCTCCTGGGCGCAATCGCGACAAGTTTTCCTTCGTTTGCCAAGTACAGTGGGTCCAGTCCGAGTATTTCGCACATGCCGCGCACTTCACTACGTATGGGTACGGCGTCTTCGTTGAGTCTCACACCTACATTGCTCGCGTCAGCAAACTCATTGAGTACCGTGGCGATACCGCCTCGCGTCGCATCACGCATACAATGAAGGTTCGGGCAAACGTCCAGCATGCTCGCAATTAGCCCATTCAAGGGTTGGCAGTCTGTTTCGATCGTGTTCTGCATCGCGAACTCACCACGCGCATCGACAATTGCGGCGCCGTGGTCGCCAATATGGCCGTTCAGAATGACGACGTCGCCAACCTCGGCCCTGTGCGCACCGATGTCGATGTGTTTGGGAATGACGCCGACGCCTGCGGTATTGATAAAGAGTTTGTCAGCGCTACCGCGATGCACGACCTTGGTGTCACCCGTCACGACTAACACGCCCGCTTCATCAGCCGCGCGCTTCATGGAGGTCACGACACGGCGAAGCACATTGATGCTAAGCCCTTCCTCGATGATCATCCCGCATGTTAAGTACTTGGGTATGGCGCCAGAGACCGCGAGGTCGTTGACAGTGCCTGTAATCGCAAGCTTGCCGATGTCGCCTCCTGGAAAAAACAACGGGTCCACAACATAAGAGTCAGTGGTGAAAGCGAGTTTGTCCTCGTTCTCTCCGAGCTCGCCCATCGGAAAACGCGCTTGGTCCTCGAGCGATTCAAGAGCCGCATTGTCGAATGTGCCCACAAAGACGTCGTCAATGAGGTCGCGCATCGCTTTGCCGCCGCTACCGTGGGCCAAGGTAATGGTGTCGCCGTGAAGTGTGCGCCTTTGCCGTTGGGGTATTTGTGTGGCGGACGTACTCATGCGCTAGCAATCTTTTTGCTTCGTTGTTTGGCCAATAGCGCTTCTAAGTCACCAAAGTTGTAGTAGGCGGCACATGCGCCTTCCGAGGACACCATCAAAGCGCCCATGGGCGTTTCGGGTGTGCATGCGGAACCGAAAACCTTGCATTCCCAAGGACGAATCGTGCCTTTCAGGACCTCGCCGCACTGGCAGGACTTCGGGTCGGCGATTTTGAGATTCGGGACGGAGAACTTTCGCTCTGCATCGTAGCGAGCAAATTCGTCGCGGATACTCACCCCAGAATGATCGATGGATCCTAAGCCCCGCCACTCGAAAAACTCGCGAAGCTCGAAGACCTGTGCGATAGCATCCAGGCCCGGCATGTTGCCGTCCGAGGGGACGATGCGCGCGTATTGGTTTTCCACGTCGGATCGGCCATCGACCAGCTGTTCAAGAAGCATCCAAATGGACTGCAAAATATCGAGCGGTTCGAAACCGGTAATTACGATGGGCTTCTGATACCGATCCGCAACGAAGTCAAAGGGTCGCTCACCTACGACCATGCTCACATGGCCTGGTGCTAAGAATCCGTCTAACCGCATATCCGGTGAATCGAGAATCGCTTTTATCGTGGGGACCGTTGTAATGTGATTGCAGAACAGTGAAAAGTTTCGAATCCCTTCTTTGTCGGCCTCCAATACCGTCAAGGCGGTACTGGGCATCGTGGTTTCGAAACCCAGTGCGAAGAAAATGACTTCACGATCCGGATTCGCTTTGGCCAACTTCAGTGCATCGAGCGGCGAATAAACCATGCGAACATCTGCTCCGTCTGCCTTCGCCTGAAGCAGGCTTTTGCGAGAGCCGGGCACGCGCATGGCATCGCCAAACGTAGTAAAGATGACGTCGGGGCGTTCAGCCAGTGACACACAGTCATCCACACGACCCATAGGCAGTACGCACACCGGGCAGCCGGGGCCATGAACAAGCTCAATCCACTCCGGAAGCATCTGCTCAACACCGTAGCGAAAGATGGTGTGTGTATGTCCGCCGCAAAACTCCATGATTTGAAGCGGCGTTTTCCCTTCGCCATCGAAGTGATGGGACACACCATTTATGGCGTTAAGCAGCGATTTGGCTTTTTCCGGATCACGAAACTCATCAACATATTTCATGAGTTGTTCCCCTCTGAACCATCAAGCCGGCCGCGTTGGTCTGCGAGCAAGGTGTGCACCAAATCCCAAAGTATGTGATAGATGGCCACGTGAACTTCTTGAATCCGGTGAATCGAATCCGTTTCGACAACCAAGCAATGGTCGACGGTGCCGCTGGTTAGCATTTCGCCGCCGTCGGACCCGGCAAGCCCAACGGTCGTGAGTCCCATTTGCTTCGCCTTTCGAAATGCGCCAATCATGTTGGCGGAGTTGCCGCTGGTCGAGAAACCAATCAAGCCATCGCCGGGTTTACCGTGCGCCTCAATCTGCCGCAGAAAAACATGCTCGATACCCACGTCGTTGCCAACGGCGCTCAGCATCGCGCTGTCCATCACCAGGTTCAGTGCAGGGAGAGCCGGCCGACCAGCGGTGACGGGGTGTTGGAACTCGACGGCAAAGTGGGCTGCGTCACAGCTGGAACCACCGTTTCCCATTGAAAACATCTGGCCGCCATCTTGGTAGACAGAGGCTATTGCATTCGCCGCCGCGACAACGGCTTCGGACTTCTGCGAGAAAAACTCGTTCTTGACGCTGATGCTGTGCTCGCTCTTTTGCTTGACAGACTCTAGTAACGCATCAAGCTGTTTGCCTTCATCGGCAACTTTTCCGTGTAAAAACGGATACAGCCCCTCAAGCGGTTTTGTGGTATCAGATCTCGTCACTTCCTCGTTCTCACAGTTCGGCGCTTGCCTTCATGGCAGCTATTTCTTCTTGCGCTTCACCGAGTTCTTTCAGCAGCTCCAGTGTCAAATTGGCTTCGCGTTCGTCAATGCGGCTCATGGCAAACCCAACATGCACCAATACCCAGTCCCCAACGCATGCGTCCACGCTGTGCGTGTCATCCACGACGCAGGCGATGTTCACGACTCGTTTGACGCCACTGACATCCACGGTGGCCAGTTTCTTTTCTGCGTCCACGACGTCGACGATTTGGCCAGGTATCCCTAAGCACATCTATGAGACTCCCTTGATGATTCTTGCGCTACCAACGAGTGCCTGACCTAAAGATAGGCCTCCATCGTTAGCCGGCACTTGCTGGTGGGTCAGCACATCGTAGTGCTCCGTAGCGAGCCGGCCCACAACCTGCTCGAACAAGATCTTGTTCTGAAAAACGCCGCCCGACAAAGCCACGGTGTTGGTAGTGCGTGCACCGTCTCTCGTGCTAGCAACACGAATCGCGTGCACAATCGCTTTAGCGAGACCTTTGTGGAAGCGCGCAGCCATGACTTCGACGGGTGTATCAAGAATGAGGTCGCCGAATAGCGCATTCCACATGGCTAACGGTTCAATGTACGGTAAACCGGTTTTGTTCAGTCTTGGCAAGGTAAAGGGATAGGCAAGGTTGTCGGGTTCCGAATCAAGGGTATTGGCGCAAACGAGTGCTTCCATTTCTATCGCAGCTTGGGCTTCATAGCTGACTTTGTCGCGACAGATACCCATCGCTGCGGCAGCGGCATCAAAGAGGCGGCCGCACGATGTCGCGAGTGGCGCATTGGTGCCTGTCTTCATCATCGCCTTTAGGGACTCGAGCGGCTTGCTCTCGAGGTAATGGCAAAGGTCGAGCTGTTCGAAGTTCATCTTGAAGTGCGTCCAACCCATTTGCGCCATAATGTGGGCGTACGTATTTCGCCACGGTTCTCGCATTGCCTGAGCGTTCCCAAGCAACGGCACGGGTTTGAAGGTCGCTAGGCGTTCGAAAGAAACGTAGTCAGCAAGCATGAATTCGCCGCCCCACCACGTTTCGTCGCTGCCGAGTCCTAAGCCGTCAAGTGCAACACCGAGAACTTTTCCGCCATCAATCGGCCAACCGTTCTCTCCCATACACGCTGCGACATGCGCATGGTGGTGTTGGATTGATGTGAGGTTTATGTCTTTTTCGTGAGACCATGTTTTGCCCAGCTTGGTGGACATGTACTCCGGATGATCGTCGACAAAGATATGCGTGCCCTTCCGGTCGAAAAGGGCGTCATACAGTCGTACGTTTTTCTCAAAATCCGCTAATGTTCGTGCATCGTGAAGATCGCCTATGTGCTGTGAAACAACCGCGTTGCCGTCTTTAACCACACAAAACGTGTTCTTTAAGTCCCCACCCAGCGCGATAGCCTCTGGTCCACTCTGGAAACCTTCCGGCAAGGGTATCGGTGAAGGTGCGTAGCCTCGTGCCCGTCGCATGAGCCGTGCTTCATCGGCAACGATCCTCGCGACAGAATCATCGACGCGATTGACGATGTCTCGATCGTGGATCAGGAGGTAATCGCATATACGCCCCATTCTGACTCTGGCCTCCTCGTTTCCAATGCACTGCGGTTCGTCGGATACGTTCCCGGACGTCAGTACGATCGGTCGCGGCATCCGTCGTAGCAGTAAATGATGAAGCGGCGAATACGGGAGCATGAACCCGATCGTCGACTGACCGGGTGCGATGTTGTCGGGCAGTGAGGTAGATCTCGCGCGTTCCAGTACGACGATCGGTGCAGCGGGGCTCTGTAACAGGGATTCCTCTTTACCGCTGACCCCGCAGTATTCACGAATGATGTCCAGGTTTGCCGCCATGAGTGCAAACGGCTTTTCGAAACGGTGTTTGCGTTGCCTAAGTTTTTCGACTACAGATGGATTGGTTGCATCACAAGCGAGGTGAAACCCACCAATACCCTTTATCGCGACAATTTCGCCGTTCTGTAACAAGGTGCATGCCGCGTCGATGTCATCAAGTTGTGTCAAATTTTCCGTGCACAACACATGGCCGTCAGCACGAATGAGTTGGGCCTTCGGTCCGCACGCGTGGCATGCATTTGGCTGAGCGTGGAATCTCCGATTCTCCGGATCGTCATACTCTTCTTGGCACTCCAGACACATTCGGAATGCAGACATACTGGTCTTAGCCCGGTCGTAGGGAACCCCTTGAATGATCGAGAGGCGTGGCCCGCAATTCGTACAGTTTGTAAACGGGTAACGGTATCTTCGGCTGAAGGGGTCAAGCGCTTCTTTTGCGCACGCCTCACACACACCCGCATCAGCTACTACCGAAGTCTTGGTTACGCCGTCTTTGGAGGTGGATATATTGAAGTTATCGGGAATTGCATCATGATCCGCGGAGACGGTTCTCTCTATCGTGTCAATGCGTGCCAACGGCGGGGGCTCGTGTTGCAGCCGGGTGCAAAATCGCTCAATTTGATCGTCAGTCCCCCACGCATCGACGAGAACACCCTCCGCATCGTTTATCGTGGAGCCGCGCAGTCCAATGTCGTTGGCGATCCGCCAAACTGTCGGTCGAAACCCAACACCTTGCACAACGCCTCGTACTCTAATGCACTCGCGTCGTACGTTGACCTTGGTTGCTGGACTGCTCATGTCGCAAGTTTCCATACGCTAACGCGGTTGTTTCCTGAGTCGGATACAACCACGGTGTCTTCATACGCTGTGACGCCGTAGGGCCAACACAAACTGTCTGCCTGCGGCAGTTGCCAGCGGTTGTCGCCTTTTTCGTGAAAATTGGGTTGCCCAGCCAGAGCTTTTGCCGATGCGTTTGTTTTCAGATCGTCAATGTGCCATCCGATCAATCGAGAGCTCGCGGTATCAGCCACGATCAACCAGTTTCCGACCGCGACCGCGCCATACGGCATATTGAGCGTATTGGACCGTGGCCAGTAGAGAGACTGGTTGTGATCGACGAGGTCAGTTGACGATTGGCCAAGTACGGATATGCATGGGATGCCAGATTCATCCGGAATGCCCGACCAGACCATCACACGGTTGTTGCCTGCATCTGCTACACACAAATTGCCGTTCCAAACGGTGATGCTGTGCGGCCATCGCATACTCATCGCACTCGGCTCACCACCGGCGTTTTCGTCGCGGCATCCAAAATCCGTTTGTCCAAGGACAAGGTCGGCGGCCTGTCCGTTCGTTGTCGGCATGTGTTGCCAAATCAACACACGGCGATTCTCGGAATCGGCAACGAAAAACATGCCATCGTGAAACGCAACGCCGTACGGCCAGTGGAAACGGTCGGCGGCCGTTTCGTTTTCTCCGCGATTCGCATCGCCCGTGTGAAAGTATTGTTGACCCAGCACGATGTCCGCCGGGGTATTGTTCGATGTCGGAACCGCGTTCCAAATGAGCACGCGGTGATTCCAGGCGTCCGCAACCGCAAATCCGTCTCCAACTTTGCAAATCCCCGTAGGTACGTTGAGACTGCTCGCTGAAACGTCACCCTTTGCGTTTCGCCCCTCACAATTGAAATCGGGTTGCCCGAGAACAAATTCCGCTGGCGCCATTTCATCACCAGGGACTTTTTTCCATCCCAGTACTCGGTGGTGACCCGTGTCGCATACCAAAAGCGGTCCGTCGGCGCCAAGCAAGCAGGCGCCGCGCGGGCCAAAACAACTGGCTGGATCCGGCTTGACCCCGGCGGTGGCAATTGGCGGAGTTCGCATAGCACCCACCACTGCCAACGGTTTGTTTTGGAGTAGCGGGATGTGTGGGACGGATCGTTCGGCATCCACGCGAAGCGTTGCCTCGGGACTCACCTTCAGTTTGACGCGCTGGGCCGTCACGCGAACTTCACCTCGACGTATTCGCCCAGCACGCGAACAGCATGGGTTTGAAGTTGGACTTCCGGCGCTGTCAGGCACTCGCCACTTTCCAGCGAATATTCGAATTGGTGATGGGGACAGGTCAACACGCCGTTCGCTACCGATCCCATATCCATAGGCATTCCGAGATGGGAGCAAGCGTTTTCGAAACAGGTGACCCGCTGATCGAATCGACTGAGGAGTAGCGAATGCCCTTCAAGGTCGATGCACTTAATGTCACCTTCCGGAACATCAGCGACCTTGATGGCACGAGTCCAGCCCTTGTCGTTCGCGTTGGCGAATGGGCTGACAAAATGAATCGTTTGTTCTGTTGGCGGTGCAGCCGATGGTCCGCCTTTCGCCTTTTTGATGCTCGTAATCTCTGGGCAGTATTCCTTGATCGCTTTTTCTACGCCTTCGCTGAGGGTTAAGCCTGCAGCTGGGCACCCATCACACGACCCAAGTAATCGGATAGTGACGGTACTAGGCGCCTCGACTTCTACTATCTCAACGTTTCCGCCGTGCGTCGCCAAGTAGGGTCGAACGGAGTCCAGTGCCTGTTCGAGTCGTTCCTGCAGCGACGGCTTGACGATTTCATGGTAGCGGAGCACCGCATAGACCACTTCGTCACTGAGGCTTGCCTTTAGCGAAGCGACCGCAGCAGGATCCGATTTCAACGATCGAATCAATCGGCTAATTGCTTCTTTGTTGAGCGCATCCGTCGCTTTCTTGAGCGCCTGAACAGTAGCCTGTTTTTGCTCGTCCCACTGGCCGACAAGTTCTTCTAGAATCGCTACGTCTTTCAGCAGGGCGTCAAGTGTGGTTGCCTCCGGCGCTTGTTCATTTTTTGGATTGGCCACAACCATTACGGTTACGCGTACTTCAGGTCTTTAAAGAGCCATGGCTGAATAGCACCACCGATCAGCGCGCCAATAGCGAGGGAAAAGATGGTCGGAATGCCGGCCATCGTCAATGCAACGCAAAGCGCTGCTGTAATAACGGCGCCAACTAGAACTTGCCGGAATACTTTACCGATATCTTTGAAGAGTTTTCCCCGAAGAAACAAGGTCACGGAGTTCATAAACATTTCAAACATTGATCGCTCCGTTCTAGGTAAATAGGAATACAACAAGTGCTAGAACAACACCGGGGATTGCGGCAACAGGACCGTAGAAACTGCCCATCATCGCTGCTAATTCGTTACCCATGTGTTTGCCACCAACAATAATGCCCCCTATGGCGCCCCCGATGCCGCCGGCCACTGCTGCAATGACCAACGCGATTAGCGCAGTGCCAACGGTAACTTGACCGCTGTTAAGTGCTGTTAGTACTGATTCCACTTCCTTTGTCTCCATCTATTATTTGAATCGTGCTTCGCCGAATTCGGTTTCTTGCCCATGCGTAGTTGCAGCTCCGTTTCCCGACTCTGCAACTAGTTCTTCGAGGATCTCATCTAACATTTTTGCCTTGGTAAATTCGCCGTACTGCCGAAATAGGTTACGAGCCTCGACGTAAAGCCCTTGAGCATCCTTCAAATTGGAGGCATTGCCGGCCTCCGGCTGTTCAAGATCGTCCGGTAGGTTGCGAAGGCAGTTGGCTTTGTTTGAAATAGTATTTGCGTATTCGAGAGGCGTTTCTCGTTTTCCTCGAACCTTTAGCGCTTCATCGTAGGCGTCAAGAGCGCGCAAATTGTTCTCGACGGCATGACCACTGGATACATATTGCAACGCGTTGCCGAGATTGTTCTGTAGCATCGCGTATTCAGAGGGATTGTCGATGAGCGTGACGACTTTCAAGGCGTCTTCGAAACACTGAACCGCTAACGCTTCGCGCATTTTGGCGCGTTCGTCCGTCATCGGTATCGATAAGTAGGCGGTTGCTAGGTTGTTATGAAGGATCGCGTATTCCGTTGCGTATTCGTCGCGATTAAAGAACCTCGCCGCGCGCTGATAAGCGGCAATGGCATCCGTGAGTTTTGCCTGGTGCATTCCTGCGAGGGATTGCAGAACCAGCCCTAGATTCATCTCGGCTTCGGCGACCTCTTCCGGTCTCCCCTGTTCCGACAAAGTGATCAGTGCTGTTTCTAGGCCGGCTTGCGCTTGGAGTAAGTACTCCGTGCCGCCCTCTGGAATGGACTGTAAAGCCGTTGCGCGGCGAGCTTGAATACGAGCTGCAAGTAGCACTTCATTCTCTGGACACCGTTCGAGGGCCTTGTCGTACAGCGCGACGGCGTTGTGGAGCTGCATTGGGGTTTTCGGTTTCTGCTGCAGCCCCATCGCAATCTCGACCAGCATATCGACCTGGTCGATAGGATCTGCCGTTTCCGCCTCAACCGCGGCTAATGCCTGTTCAAATTCAATGTCAGCACGAGACTCGCTCACAGAAGACTCCGCAATTATGGGTTTTGGTATAGAGCCGCGAGCCACAGTAGCGGGTGCAAAAGAAGATTTCAATCTGCAAACTTTATTTACACTTAAGTTTGACGACAAAGATCTGACCGTGCTAGTTTGCAAACTAACTTCGCAATTAGCCCCCCCTGGGTATGCAAAACGGACAATCAACAATAAGCATTGCAGGGTTTCCGGAACACGAATCGGACGAGCTCGCAGATCACCTAGGGGATCACTACGCGGTTGTCCGTGTGCAATCGTTCGACGAGGCGGTGGAGAGCGTCGCCGACCAGCCGATTGATCTCATGCTCTGTCAGCATCAGAGGGATCAATTTGATGCGATCCAACTGTTCGGCCATTTGCGTATGGCCTACCCAAAGATTATTCGGGTTTTGGGCGGAGAACTGACCGGGCCTGAGGTGGATGCCGCGATTCACACCGCGGCGGTCTACCAGTTCATACCCTCGGGTTGGCGGCCAGAGCAGCTGGAATTGCTCGTCAGGCGAGCTCTTGAGAATCGCGAGCTATCCCATCGACATCGTCATTTGAGCCGCCAACTCAAGATTGCAGAGAACATGGTAAGGGACAACCAGGCGGAAAAACCCGTCGAACAGACCGACGGTTATCATTTCGATGAGCTTGTGTATTCCGGCGAGGCGATGGCGACCTTGTGCAACGATGCAAGGAAAGCCGCCAAAACCGATCTACCGGTGCTTATTCAGGGCGAAACTGGCACCGGAAAGGAACTCATGGCGCGTGGTATTCACTTCCACAGTCAACGCAAGCGTCAGCCGCTTATGATTCAAAATTGCGGCGGACTGCCCGACGATCTGCTGCACTCTGAACTCTTCGGCCACACGCGAGGCGCCTACACCGGGGCGGTCAGTGATCGACTGGGTTTGTTCCCGGCTGCGGACGGCGGGACCGTATTCCTAGATGAAATATCCGAGGTATCCCCGACGTTTCAAGTTGCGTTGCTCCGTTTCCTGCAAGACGGTGAAGTTAAACCGCTGGGCAGCGACAAGACGATCAAGTGCAACGTTCGAATCATTGCGGCGTGCAATCGAAACTTGGAAAAAATGGTCGAAGCGAAAGAATTTCGTCGTGACCTTTACTACCGGCTCAACGGTTTCCAGCTCAGCATTCCGCCGCTGCGTGATCGAGTTGAAGAAATCAAAGTACTTTCAGAGTATCTAGCTAGACGCTACAGCGAGTCCATTCGACACGGGATATTGGGCGTCGCGCCTGAAGTTATTGAGAAATTCGCCCTGTACGATTGGCCGGGGAATGTGAGAGAGCTCGATAACGAAATCAAGCGAATGGTTGCGATGTCGGAGACTGGAACGTATTTGACGACAGAGAAGCTCGCGCCTCATATCGCGGATCTCAAAACGTCCGATCGGGCCGGAATGATCGATTGGGCAGCGGCTGGGGATACGCTCAAAGAGAAGGTCGAGTTACTGGAATCCAAGCTCGTAGAAGATGCTCTTAGGCGCCATCGATGGAACCAAAGCCGCTCCGCGCAAGAGCTTGGGCTTTCCAGAGTTGGGCTTGCCAACAAAATAAAACGATACGGTTTGGGAAGTGGCGCGTCTTGACTAAGAAATCGACGCCTACATCAGACGACGACGAAAGTGTCGTCAATTTTCCCCAATCTCGCACAAACCCACCGGGCCATGAAGCAAACTACAAGGATCTCGGCCTTTCAGAATCCGCACAAACGTATGGCACCGTGCAGCCGAATCTAAAGGGACACTGGTGTAGTTACTGCAAAGGCATTTGGTGGGGATTCGTTGGTGAATGCGAGTGCCCCCAATGCGGAAATCGCCACGGGTAACACGGGTCAACTAAAGGCCCGATTGGCGGTTACGCAAATTTGGTTTACACCGATAGTGCAAATTAACTTTGCAACGAACCGCTGTGGATTGCCGCAGTTTGTGCGTTGTCCTATCTAACCTATTGAATTTCAATCCAACGTTAGGTTTTTCGTCGTTGGCATAACTCTTGCTTTGATTACAGAGAAAAGAACGCAGAACAAACTGCAAATCAATCCATTCAAGGGGAATCAGATGGCCAATCTTCTCTGGTTGCAAGGCGGCGCATGTTCCGGCAACACGATGTCCTTTCTCAATGCCGAGGAACCGAGTGCCTGTGACCTCGTCACCGACTTCGGCATCAACGTTTTGTGGCACCCGTCGCTCGGTATGGAGTTAGGCGACAACCTCCAGCAAATGTTACGAGACTGCATATCGGGGAAGATCAAGCTGGACATCTTCGTATTCGAAGGCACGGTCGTGCAGGCGCCGGACGGCACGGGAGAGTGGAACCGCTTCGCTGGCCGACCGATGAAGGATTGGGTTCGCGAGTTATCCGATGTTGCCGACTTTGTAGTCGGACTCGGCGATTGCGCAACGTGGGGCGGCATCCCGGCAACGGCGCCAAACCCAACAGACTCGGTCGGCTTGCAATTCCTTAAACGCGATCATGGCGGTTTTCTCGGTAAGGGGTTCACCAGTAAAGCCGGATTGCCGGTTATCAACGTACCGGGTTGCCCATGTCATCCCGATTGGGTCACTCAGATTTTGGTCGGTGTCGCGACCGGGCATGCTGGTGATCTCACATTGGATGAGTTCCAGCGGCCGAAGACGTTCTTCCAAAGCTTTACCCAAACCGGTTGCACTCGGAATATGCACTTTGCGTACAAAGTGTCTGCGACGGAATTTGGCCAGAGGAAGGGCTGCCTATTCTACGACCTGGGTTGTCGTGGGCCGATGACGCATTCCCCTTGCAATCGAATTCTGTGGAATCGCCAATCGTCAAAGACGAGAGCGGGTATGCCTTGCATGGGTTGTACGGAACCGGAGTTTCCGTTCTTCGATCTAGCGCCGGGAACAGTTTTCAAAACGCAAACGGTGATGGGCGTTCCAAAAGATTTGCCGGAAGGTGTTGATAAGAAGGGTTACGTCAAGCTTACGGGTGCCGCTAAAGCAGCCGCACCAGAGTGGGCAGAACAAGACATCTTCGTGGTCTAAAGAACTAACAGATTTAGGGGAAAGAAAATGGCCGATGCCGTTCAAACATTAGACATATCACCAGTCGGTCGCGTCGAGGGCGATCTTGATGTCCGCGTGGACATCGAAAACGGCGTGGTGACCAACGCTTGGACCTCCGCAGAGTTGTTTCGTGGGTTCGAAATTATTCTGAAGGATAAGGATCCTCAAGCTGGCCTGGTGGTTACGCCACGCGCGTGTGGAATCTGTGGTGCCTCGCACCTAACGTGCGCTGCCTGGGCACTTGATACCGCCTGGCAGACTGAAGTTCCCCGAAACGCGATTATCGCTCGGAACATCGGCCAGCTGGCAGAGAGCCTGCAGAGCTTGCCGCGTCACCACTATGGCTTGTTCATGATTGACATGTGCAACAAGAACTATCGGAACAGCAAGTACTACGAGGAAGCGGTAAAGCGTTGGGCGCCCTTCACGGGAACAAACTACGAACTAGGCGTAACGATTTCCGGTCGACCCGTGGAGATCTATGCGCTGTTCGGCGGGCAGTGGCCGCACTCCAGCTACATGGTACCTGGCGGTGTCATGTGTTCACCCACGTTATCGGACATCACGAGGTCGTGGTCGATTCTGGAGCACTTCCGTACCAACTGGATTGAGCCAATGTGGTTGGGCTGTTCGATCGAACGGTACGAAGAAATCAAGACATACGACGACTTCATGGCTTGGCTGAACGAAAAACCCGAACACGCCAATTCTGATTTGGGACTGATGTGGCGAATGGGTGTCGATGTTGGTTTGGACAAGTACGGCGCGGGACTCGAGAAGTTCGTTTCATGGGGCTATTTGCCACACGAGGACAAGTACAACAATCCGACTATCGACGGTCGCAACGCCGCAATGATGATGCCAAGCGGCGTGTACGACAGCGCTTCTGGAACGCACAAGTTGATGGATCAGTCGTTTACCCGTGAGGACACTACCCACGCTTGGTACGACGAAGCGGGAGGCCCGGTTCATCCTTTTGATCGCACGACGAATCCGGTCAGCAAGAACGACGCGGACTTTAATGGCAAGTATTCATGGGCTACCGCCGTATTGCACGCCGACAACGGCCACCTGGAAGCCGGACCACTCGCGCGGGAGATGGTATATGGCGGAGACCATATGGAAGGTTGGCAGCACAGCGACGGTCTTGTCTTGGATATGCATAAGCACATGGGTGGCTCAAACGTTTTGCTTCGCCACTTCGCGCGTATGCATGAGTTCAAGTACATCTACCGCCACATCGAGCGCTGTCTGAAAGAGTTCAAGTTGGACGATCCTTTCTACATCAAACCGACCGAACAAGATGGTCAAGGGTGGGGAGCGACGGAGGCTATTCGTGGTGCCCTGTGCCATTGGATTGATGTCAAGGACGGCAAGATAGAGAATTACCAGATCATTGCGCCAACAACTTGGAACGTTGGACCTCGTACGGGCGAGGAAGAGCGTGGTCCAATTGAAGAAGCGCTGATCGGAACGCCGATTGCAGATCCGTCAGACCCGGTCGAAGTCGGCCATGTCGCTCGATCTTACGACTCATGCTTGGTTTGCACCGTGCACGCCCACGATGCGAAGACAGGCAAAGAACTCGCTCGCTTCAAGACGGCCTGATCTAACTTCTGTGGCTACCGGCAGAGTGCTGCTCTGCCGGTCTATAGGAGTGCTAGCAAAATTTTAGACCGGTTGCAGGGGGGTCTTGTTGAGTAAAGCAGACGACGACGCGTTACGCGAGGAAATTGGGAAAATGATGGAGGATGGGTTGCAGACCCAGACCGAGCCTTTTCCCGAGGACCATGTGGCGTTCGAAAAAATACTGCAGGAAGTGCGAGAGCTTGATCCCGCAGATCTAAAGCAAAAACTCGTCGTTACTGGTTTTGTGAATCATCCCTATGGGGAAGATGATCAGCGTTGCTTAGAGTGCATGTACTACTTGGTTCATCGCAAATGGTGTGACCTTCCGGAGCTGGCCGTTCCAGTGGAACCGGAATGGTGGTGCCGTCTATGGCGAATCTAGACTGGCTGGGGAATTCCGATGTCTGAGGCTCGAGTTAGTAGTGAACAGCAGGCTGCCGACAAAGCGCTACTTGAGCACTTGGAATCTCGACTTGCCGGGGGATTGGAACCCGAGATCGAGCCACGGGCGTACTCACACGAGGAAGTGCTTGAAGTTGTCGGACGACTTCAGAAGCTCGATTCGAATGATTATGATGCAAAGTTGGTGGTAGGCGGGTTCACGCTTGAACCCTATGGAGTAGGTGAGGATGAGCAGGCTTGCGACACGTGTATGTACTATCAAGTGCACCGCGAGTTCTGCGAACTTCCGGAGCTCATGCTACCAGTGGGGCCAAAATGGTCCTGCCGCCTTTGGAGAATCTAAATCACGCAGGCTCTGCCTGAGATACGCGTCCGGCAGCAAACCACCTAAATGCTGACCGTCATCGGATGCGGGAATACCAATCGAAGTGATGATGCGGCTGGCGTACTTGTCGCCCAGCGATTGATGGCCGCGTTGGAAGAGACCCCTGTGGACGGTGTCCAAGTCTTTGATGCGGGCACCTCGGGCATGGATACCATGTTTCAGGCTCGCGGATCGGATGCCCTGATTATCGTGGATGCTAATATCAGCGACTCTGAGCCAGGCTCTATTTTTGAAGTACCAGGTAGTGAACTCGATAACGCCTACGATGCAGCCTACAGTCTGCACGACTTTCGTTGGGATCATGCGTTACATGCGGGGAAGAAAATATTCGGTGACGAGTACCCTGAGGACGTGACTGTCTATTTGATTGAGGTGAGCTCGACTGAACTGGGCCTCGAACAATCCGAACCCGTACTGGAAGCTGTCGACAAAGTGGTCGATATGATTTTGGCTCGCATAAATGCATCGCTAGCCGTACTGAGCAACGCGGATGAAACTAGATCTGCCTCGGACACGCACTCGGTTGTCATTCACAGGGGGAACATTTATGTAGACGCGGAAACTTACCAAAAGTACTTCTCAGGCATCGAATCGGTTGCGGTTATCGCGAGAGAAGACGATATTGCCTTGATGCCCGTTCGGAACCCGGGTGGCGGCGGTTTGTTATTGAAAATTAGGAACGCCCAAGGTGATCGAGTCATTCACGCACGTGAAATTCTTGAGTCTGCAGGAATCCCTGAGGACAAAGAAATACGTGCGACACCAAAATGGGATAGCGAGTTTGCAGCTCTTCGAATCCCTGCAGCCCCCCGAATCTGAAGAAGTGCACCGTTACAGCGGTTTCGCGCTGCAAGTTCGTCAGCCATTCGACAAAACTACTTACGACGTTCCATTCACTGGTTTGGAGTGCGAATTCGAGCCGGTAGCAGTTTCCGTATCGAGTTCAACGATCGCTTCGCGAGCTTCGGGTCGATTTTGCGGCGGAGGTCGTTCACCTTATCGATGCAGCAATCTCGAATGAACTTTCCGCTGCCGCAAGGGCAGCTGAGCTTCCCCTTGATTTTAGGATAGGTCAACGCCGTGATGTGACGTACAACCGTGTTAGGATCGGAATCGCCAATCAATTCCGCGTAGAACTCAAACGTACCATTGACGCCATGACCCCATTCGCCGAATGGCCATTCGCCCTCGCGCTCATAGTAAGACTGACTTAAGAAGAAGTCGCGAAGAGGGCCATTTAGGTAGACCGAAAAGTCGCCGTTTTCCGGATAGCATTGCCAGCGATCCTCCGGATACAAGACACACGCCGTTCCGTCAGACCCATTGATATGCCGATCTTCGGTACCAGGGATTCGTCCGCCCGTTTCCCTGACAACTGGTAGATCCTTTGGGAAACGCGCGAGCAGCCGGATCGAGATTTGATAGCGATCGATCTCAACGCCATTCTCACCGCGGACAACAAAATTCCCTAGAATTTCCGCCCGCCCGTCTGGTGGGATGACCAGATGCAGATGCGGTTGATGTGTTCGCAAGGCGTCCTGCACGTCAGTGACGAGGTCAGGTCGGTCCGTATGCCAATATCGTCGTGGCACTACCTCGCCCAAGGGCGTGTCCGGCTGTTCGTACGAACGACCGCTGCACTGAGCGCTGCTGATTTGGCAGCTTCACTGGCTTCCTCCTCTACCTCGCCGAACACCGCTTCCCAGCCGTTGTTTTCGATCTGCCATAGCGTGCTGCCGGCGACACTGGACAAGTGCGCACGACACTGATCGAGAATCGGCGTTAGGTCATTGTTGCTGTTAGCAGGGTCTTTCACCGATAGGCCTTCTGCGTTGTCGCGAAACTCGGTGAATACATGGAGCAACTGGTCTTCGAGGCTGTCACCAACGCGCCCCTCTAAGAGTTTTACGATCAACAGCTCAAGAACAAACGTCTTCGCCGATGAGATTCCGTTCTGCGTTCGCCAATATTTGCCTAACCGAATGGCCTCGCGGACGCCGCTATCGCGAATATGATCAATGTGCTTCTGCAGGTTTGTCTTGAGCCGGGACTTCTCACCACCTTCCTGGAAGAGAAAAACGTCGCTTCGATCGCCATCAGTGAAGCGTCCAGGAACCACATCGATGTGTAGGTCTGTTGACCAGTCGCGAAGGTCGCGAACGCGTATCGCCGATGTCTTCCGTTCAACGCTGTAGCTTGTCTCAAGGGCAGATACGACATTGTTGTAGATTTCCTCAAGCGTGTCGCCGGAATCCTCGTCAGATTCGTGATCGAAATAACAGGTGACATCCCCGTCATACGACGCTTTGATCATTGTTCCCTTTGCCTTAGAACCGGCCCAAAGTACGGATAGGCTCGAATCGGAAAAGTGGTCCTGAAGTAGAGTCTTTATCTTCTCGCGACGGTCGCGGAGGTCTACCATCTCCTCGTCGTCCTGGGCGAAAGTCTGGCTTTTCAGCACGGCTCTTAAGTAGTCATGAACGTTCATTGGATCTCCAATGTGTGGCTGAAGCCGCCTGAACTGCGTATTCCACGCCATTCCGGCCGGTGATTCCACGGCAAGCCGGCCACCC
>ERZ869936.316-NODE-316-length-49339-cov-8.420765_pt1 | contig 49339 bp, 46 predicted proteins | sample MGYA00520876_ERZ869936 | MGnify/ENA primary metagenome ERZ869936 (study PRJEB32218, sample SAMN09650985) | biofilter metagenome | isolation source: enrty point of leading RO module | place: Saudi Arabia: Thuwal, RO plant located on Red Sea | collected 2016-02-17 ... | reverse complement strand
ACCGTGACCTCGCTGGCGAACTGCACCGTACCCGAGCCGATCGTGACCGCGCCCAGCCCGTCGTTCAGCGTGCACGCGCCCTCGCACAGCCGGTCCTGCGGGCAGACGCGGCCGCAGATCTCCGGCAGCGAGTTCGTCTGGTGCGACAGCTCGGCCGCCTCGAACAGCCGGCCTTCCTCGACCAGCTTGAGCCAGTTCGGGATGTAGTTGTGCACCGGGCACTTCCACTCGCAGTACGGGTTGCCGCAGTCGAGGCAGCGCCCGGCCTGCGCGCCGGCATCGGCGCGGTCGTAGTGGCCGTAGATCTCGGAGTAGTGCTTGATGCGCACCTCGGCCGGCGCCTTCTCCGGGTCGCGCCGCGGCACCTCGAGGAACTGAAGGGGATGCTTCGCCATGGCTCAGGCCGCCTGCCGCAGCGATTCGATCAGCGTGCCGAGCTCCGCCGCCTTCGGCTTCACGACCCAGAACTTCGGCAGGTAGGTGCGGAAGTCCTCGAGGATCTCCTCGCCCCAGGCGCTGCCGGTGAGCGCGACGTGCTGCTCGATCAGCGTGCGCAGGTGGTGCAGGTGCGCCTCCATCGTCTCGGGCGTGATGCGGTGGATGTCGATCAGCTCGTGGTTGTAGCGGTCGACGAAGTCGCGGTCGAGGTCCAGCACGTAGGCGAAGCCGCCGGTCAGGCCCGCGCCGAAGTTGAGCCCGGAACGGCCGAGCACGACGACGACGCCGCCGGTCATGTACTCGCAGCAGTGGTCGCCCGCGCCCTCGACGACCGCGAGCGCGCCGGAGTTGCGCACGGCGAAGCGCTCGCCGGCCAGGCCCGCCGCGTACAGCTCGCCGCCGGTCGCGCCGTACAGGCAGGTGTTGCCCATGATGCTCGTGTCCTTCGCGACGTAGCGGTGGCCCGCGGGCGGCCGCAGCACGACCCGGCCGCCGGTCATGCCCTTGCCGACGTAGTCGTTCGCGTCGCCGACCAGCTCCAGGTTCAGCCCGTCGACGTTCCAGGCCGCGAAGCTCTGCCCGGCCGTGCCGTCCAGCCGGATCGCTAGCGGCGCGTCCGCCATGCCGTGGTTGCCGTGGCGGCGCGCGATCTCGCCCGCGATGCGCGCGCCGATCGTGCGGTTGTAGTTGCGGATGTCGAAGCGGAATTCCCCGCCGGACTTCGCCTCGATCGCCGGCAGCACCTCGGCCAGCATCGCCTCGGCCAGCTCGCCCTTGTCGAACGGCGCGTTGCGCGGCTCCGCGCACTGCCGCGGCGCGTCCGCGGCCAGCCCGCCATCCGACAGGATGCGGCTCAAGTCCAGCTGCCGCTGCCGCGGCGTGTCGCCGGCTTTCGCCTTGAGCTGCCCGACGCGCCCGATGATTTCTTCCAGCGAGCGCGCGCCGAGCGCGGCCAGGCGCTCGCGCACGTCCTCGGCGACGAAACGGAAGAAGTTAATCACCATGTCCGGCAGGCCGATGAAGTGCTGCGTGCGCAGCACGTTGTTCTGCGTCGCGACGCCGGTCGCGCAGTTGTTCAGGTGGCAGATGCGCAGGTACTTGCAGCCGAGCGCGACCATCGGCGCCGTGCCGAAGCCGAAGCTCTCGGCGCCGAGCATGGCCGCCTTGATCACGTCGAGCCCGGTCTTCAGCCCGCCGTCGGTCTGCAGGCGCACGCGCTGCCTGAGCCCGTTCGCGCGCAGCACCTGCTGCGTCTCGGAGAGTCCCAGCTCCCACGGGCTGCCGGCGTAGCGCACCGAGGTCAGCGGGCTCGCGCCGGTGCCGCCGTCGTAGCCCGAGATCGTGATCAGGTCGGCGTAGGCCTTGACCACGCCGGCCGCGATCGTGCCGACGCCCGGCTCGGCGACGAGTTTCACCGAGACCAGAGCCTGCGGGTTCACCTGCTTCAGGTCGAAGATCAGCTGCGCCAGGTCCTCGATCGAGTAGATGTCGTGGTGCGGCGGCGGCGAGATCAGGCCGACGCCCGGCTTCGCGTAGCGCAGCCGGGCGATCATGTCGTTGACCTTGTGGCCCGGCAGCTGGCCGCCCTCGCCCGGCTTCGCGCCCTGCGCGATCTTGATCTGCAGCACCTCGGCGTTGACCAGGTACTCTGCCGTGACGCCGAAGCGGCCGGAGGCGACCTGCTTGATCTTCGACATGCGCTCGGTGCGGTAGCGCGCCGGGTCCTCGCCGCCCTCGCCCGAGTTCGAGCGCGCGCCGAGCCGGTTCATCGCGATCGCGAGCGCCTCGTGCGCCTCCGGCGACAGCGCGCCCAGCGACATGCCGGCCGAGTCGAAGCGGCGCAGGATGTCGGCGACCGGCTCGACCTCGGCCAGCGGCACCGGCGGGCCCAGCGGTTCCAGGTCCATCAGGTCGCGCAGCGTCGCGACCGGGCGCTCGTCCACCAGCCGCGCGTAGTCGCGGTAGCGCTCCATCTCGCCCGAGCGCACGGCAGCCTGCAGCGTCGCGACGACCTCCGGGTTGTAGCAGTGGTACTCCCCGCCGTGCACGTACTTGAGCAGGCCGCCGGCGCCGAGCGGCGTGCGCGGCTCCCAGGCCGCGGCCGCGAGCTTTTGCTGGTCGTCGGCCAGGTCCGCGAACTTCGCGCCCTGCACCCGGCTCTGCGTGCCGCGGAAGCAGCGGCCGACGACCTCGTCGTGCAGGCCGACGATCTCGAACAGCTGCGCGCCGCGGTAGCTCGAGATCGACGAGATACCCATCTTCGACATGATCTTGAACAGGCCCTTGCGGATGCCGCGCCGGTACGCGCGGCCGAGCTGCTGCTGGCTGTCCACGGTGCCCTGCGCGGCGAGCGCGTGCAGGCTCTGGTAGACGAGGTAGGGATAGACCGCGGTCGCGCCGTAGCCGATCAGGCAGGCGACGTGGTGCGGGTCGCGCGCCGTGCCGGTCTCGACCAGCAGGTTCACGCGGCAGCGCTTGCCGCGCTCGATCAGCCGGTGGTGCACCGCGCCGGTCGCGAGCAGCGCGTGCACCGGCAGCAGGCCGGGCTTGAGATAGCGGTCGCTCAGCATGATCAGCAGCTTGCCGTCCGCGACCGCCTGCTCGGCCTCGGCGCAGATCGCGTCCAGCGATTGCTCCAGCGTTTCCGTCTCCGGCCGGTTCAGGTCGATGAACGCGTGCTCGTCGCCGAACATGTCGGGCCCGAGCAGCTGGCGCAGCTTGCGCTGCGACAGCACCGGCGAGTTCATGATCACCTGCTCCGCGTTCTGCGGGCCGATGTCGAACAGCGAGCTCTCGCGGCCGATGTTCGTCTGCAGCGACATGACGATGCGCTCGCGCAAGGAATCGATCGGCGGGTTCGTGACCTGCGCGAACTGCTGCCGGAAGTAGTCGAACAGCGGCCGCACCGTGCGCGACAGCACCGGCATCGGCGTGTCGTCGCCCATCGAGCCGACCGCCTCCTGCTCGGTCTTCGCCAGCACCGCGACGACGTCGGTCAGCTCCTCGCGGGTCAGGTTGAACATCTTCTGGTAGGTTGCGAGCGTCTCGGCGTTCATCGGCTCGGCGGCCATGTGCCGGTCGACCAGCTCGGAGTCGAGGTAGCGCACGCCCTGCTTCAGCCACTTCTTGTACGGCGCGCGCGCCTTCAGCAGGTCGTGGATGTCGTCGTTGCGCAGCAGCCGCCCCTCGCGCAGGTCAACGGCCAGCATCTCGCCGGGGCCGAGCCGGCCCTTCTCCTCGACGTCGTCGACGTCGTAGTCCCAGACGCCGATCTCGGACGCGATCGTGATGTGCCGGTCGCGCGTGATCACGTAGCGCGCGGGTCTGAGGCCGTTGCGGTCGAGGCAGCAGGCCGCGTAGCGGCCGTCGGTCAGCACGATGCCGGCCGGGCCGTCCCAGGGCTCCATGTGGCAGTCCCAGAACTCGTAGAACGCGCGCACGTCGGGGTCCATCGCGTCGACGTTGTGCCAGGCGGGCGGAATCAAAATGCGCATCGCCTGCAGCACGTCCATGCCGCCGGCGCGCAGCACTTCCAGCATGTTGTCGAGCGTCGAGGAATCGGAACCGGTCAGCGAGACGATGGGATAGAGCTCCGCGATGTCGGGCAGCTGGTCGGAACGGGAGTTCGCGGCGCGCGCCAGGGCCCAGTTGCGATTGCCCTGGATCGTATTGATCTCGCCGTTGTGGGCGAGGAAGCGGAACGGCTGCGCGAGCCGCCACTCCGGCAGCGTGTTGGTCGAGAAGCGCTGGTGGAACAGGCACACCGAGGTCTCGAGCCGCTCGTCGCGCAGGTCCGCGTAAAACTCCGGCAGCCGCGCCGGCATGATCATGCCCTTGTAGCTCAGCGTCACGCAGGACAGGCTCGCGATGTACGCGCTCGCGTCGGTGTCGGCCAGCCGGTTCTCGGCGCGCCGCCGCGCCATGAACAGCATCCGGTTGAAGGTCGCGCGCTGCATGCCCTCCGGCGCGTTGACGAACAGCTGCTCGATGCGCGGCAGCGTCTTCAGCGCCAGCTCGCCGAGCGCGGCCGGGTCGGTCGGCACGAGCCGCCAGCCGGCGGGCTCGAGCCCGCTGTCGCGCACGGCCGCCTCGATCAGCCGCCGGCTGTTCGCGGCCGTGGCCTCGTCCCGGCCGAGGAACACGGTGCCCGCGCCGAAGCGCTCGGCGAGCGCGATGTCGCATTCATTCGCGACCTCGCGCAGGAAGCGCTCCGGGAAACGGATCAGCAGGCCGCAGCCGTCGCCGGTCTTGCCGTCGGCCGCGACCGCGCCGCGGTGCGTCAGCCGCGCGAGCGCGCTGATCGCGGTGGCCAGCACGCGGTGACTCGGCTCGTCGTCGAGGTTCGCGATCAGGCCAAAGCCGCAGCTGTCGCGGTCGAGCGCGCGGTCGTACAGGCTGTTTGCTGAGCTATCGGCCATTGTCCAACCCGGGGGCGCAGCGCGGCCGCACCCCGTCATTGCGTTTGCTGGAGTGCGCCCGACAGCGTCGCGCCCGCGCGAGCCGGCGCTCGTTCGCAGGACGGTCTCGCGCTTGGTACTTCGGAAAGAAGGAAGGGCGCCCGCCGTTCGAGTATATGCGAGCGCGTTCGCGCAGTGCCAGCGGCGGCCGGGAACGGCGCTGTCAAATCAACGCGCGTTCGATTACGCGCGAAACTGCCCGCGTCAATGCACCACGATGGTGCCGGACTCGCTGAAACGCAGCGCCGGCGCGAACGGGATCGCGACGGCGAGGCTGCCGTGCAGCTCGTAGGCCAGCGGCCTGGCCGTGCCCTCGCGCAGCAGCGGCAACAGCGACGCGGCCGAGCGCACGAGGTCGAGCTCGACGCCGATCTCGAAGCGCTCGCTGCCGCGCGCCGGGATCGTGAAGCTCGCGCCGGTCGCGCCGGCGGCGAACTGCGTGTCCTCGAGCACGACCCGGTAGCGGACCTCTTTCACCGGCAGGGCCACCGCGTTCGGGTTCGCGACGTCGAAGGCCAGCCGGAAGCGCTGCTCGCTGAAGCTGAGCGACTCGAGCGCGATGCCGGTCAGCTCGACGGCGGGCGGCTCGAGGCGCGGCCCCTGGGTCGCGCAGCCGGCCGCGAGCAGCGCGGCGCAGAGCGTCACCGACGTACGTGCCATGATCTTCGTCATTGCAGATCCTCCCCGAGCCGGCCATAGCGGGCGGCCAGCAGCCGCCAGTCGCCGCCCTCGCGGCGCAGTTCGAATTCGAAGCGCCAGGCGTCGGCGCTGAAGCCCAGCAGGGCGTCGTTGGTCGCGGCCATCGCGACGGTCAGCAGGACCTCGGCCGCGCTGTCGCGGAACACGGACAGCTCGTCGACGTCGACCAGCAGGCCGACGGACTTCTGGCGCAGGAACAGGAGGCGCAGGCGCCGCGCGACGTCGTCGCGGTCGTAGCCGCGCGCGTCCGAGTAGTCGTCCGACACCAGCTCCAGCAGCGCATCCAGGTCGCGCGCCTCCGCGGCCTGCTCGGCCTGCGCGAGCCAGGCGCGCAGCGCCTCTTCGGGCGGCGCCGGCTCCGCGCCGCAGCCCGCAAGCAGCGCGGCAAGAACAAGGAGTGGCAGGCGAAGCGTCGGCATGGCGTTCCAGGTGCCCGGCTGGAGTCACCATGCATACGCGAATATGATGGCAGCGTAAAGGCGCGGACCGTGACGCAGTTCGTGGAATCCACCGCGCCGCCCGCGGGCGCGTTCTGAAGGTGTCGATATGCCGGTCAAGCTGCTGAGCGACAGCGTCAATGCGACGATCACGGACGAGGACCAGGCGCGCATCGACCGCATTCTCGGCTTCTGGTTCAAGGAGCGGAATCTCAGCGCGCCGCAGATCGACGCGCGCATGGACCAGTGGTTCGGCGAGGACAAGGTGTTCGATCACGAGATCGAGCAGCAGTTCGCCGGCGACATCGAGCAGGCCTCGGCCGGCAAGCTGATGCACTGGGCCGAGAGCCCGCGCGGGCGCCTCGCGCTGATCCTCGTGCTCGACCAGTTTCGCCGCAACGTCTACCGCGGCACGGCCGATGCGTTCAAGCTCGACAAGCTCGCGCTCAAGCTCTGCGTCGAGGGCGCGATGGCGAAGCAGGACGGCGAGCTCGAGCCGATCGAGCGCGTGTTCTTCTACATGCCGCTGCAGCACGCCGAGTCGCGCAAGGTGCAGGCGAAGTCCGTGGACGTGTACAACCGGCTGGCGCGGGCCGTGTCGGACACCTACCGGGAGACCTTCGAGACCGTGGCCCAGTTCGCCGAGCTGCACCGCGACATCGTCGAGCAGTTCGGCCGCTTCCCCCACCGCAACAAGCTGCTCGGCCGCGAAAACACCCCGGAGGAAGCGGAGTATCTGGCTGGGGACGAAGCGCCTGACTTCGGGCAGGGCTGACGTATCCAGACTCGACCCGGCGACGACTCGCCGGACTTCGGGCAAGGCTGACGTATCCCGGCTCGACCAGGAGACGACTCGCCGGACTTCGGACAAGGCTGACGTATCTCGGCTCGCCGACCCGGGGACGACGCGCCGACTCCGGACAAGGCGGGCTAGACCGCGAGTTCCCGCAGCGACACGCGTTGGTAGCGAATGCTCAGCATCACCGCCGCCACCGTCAGCCCGAGCACGAAGCCGCCCCAGATCCAGGCCGGCGGCGCGTTCAAAGGAATCGCCGCCGCGAAGGCCAGCGGGAAGCCCAGCGCCCAGTACGCGAACATGTTGATCAGCATCGGCGTGCGCGTGTCCTTGTAGCCGCGCAGCGCGCCGGCCGCGCCGATCTGGATGCCGTCGGCGACCTGGAAGATCGCGGCGATGAACAGCAGGCTGATCGCGATCGCCTGCACCGCCATGTCGCTCGTGTACAGGCTGACGACCGCGTCGCGGAATACCAGCAGGAATGTCGCCGACAGCGTCATGAACGCGCCGCACAGGACGATGCCGACGATGCCCGAGTAGCGCGCGGCGGACGCGTTCGCCGCGCCGAGCGCGTGGCCGACGCGGATCGTGATCGCCGAGCTCAGCGCGAGCGGCACCATGAAGGTCGTCGACGAGAAGTTCAGAGCGATCTGGTGGCCGGCCGTGATGTCGGCGCCGCGCGTGCCCATCAGGATCGACACGGCGGAGAACAGCCCCGCTTCGGCCGTGATCGTGATCGAGATGGGCCAGCCCAGCGTGACGATCTCGCGCAGCACCTCGGGGCGCAGCCTGCCAATGCGCGCGAAGATGTGGAACGGCCGGTAGCGCGGGTGCCAGGCGACGTAGCCGCCGAGCACGAGCATGATGACCCACATCGTCACGGCGCTCGCGACGCCGGCGCCGACCGCGCCCATGGCCGGCGCGCCGAGGTTGCCGAACATGAACACCCAGTTCAGGAACACGTTGCAGACGAGGGCGAGCAGCGAGGTGTACATGATCGGCCGCGTGTGGCCGATGCCCTCGGTCGTGAAGCGGAACGCGAGGAACGCGCAGATGGCCGGGGCGCCCCACATGATCGCGTGCACGTAACCGAGCGTCAGCGTGCGGAACTCCGCGTCGATGCGCAGCAACTCCAGCGCCCTGCCCGCGAAGACGCCGGCGAGCAGGATCAGCGCCGTGCCCATGATCAGCGCGAGCCACAGCCCGTGGCGGGTGTAGCGACCGATCCGGTCGTGGTCGCCGGCGCCGTAATGCCGGGCCGCGATCGGCGAGATCGCCATCATCAGGCCGAGCATCAGCGTGAAGCCCAGGAACCAGACGCTGCCGCCGACCGCAACCGCGGCCAGCGCCCGCGCGCCGAGGCGCCCGGCCATGACCGCGTCGGCGAACTGCATGCCGGCGATCGCCAGGTTGTTGACGATCAGGGGGCCGGCGATGCGCAGCAGCGCGCCGCTTTCCTGCCGCCAGTCGCTGCTCGGGGTGAAGGTGGTCATGGGCGTCGGCGGACTCTAGCACGCAGCCGCGCGAACGCGCCTGACGCTGCCCCGGCCTTGTTGTAAAGTGATCCGGCCAACCTGTCGGAGAACAACAATGCTGCACGACGGCCAGTCCCGGCGCGTCGCCGTGATCGGCGGCACCCGCATCCCCTTCTGCCGGTCGCACACGGCCTACGCGGAACACTCGAACCAGGACATGATGACGGCCACGCTGAAGGCGCTGGTGGACCGCTACGACCTGCGCCACCAGACGCTCGGCGACGTCGCGCTCGGCGCGGTCATCAAGCACTCGCGCGACTGGAACCTCGCGCGCGAGTGCACGATCAGCTCCGGGCTGTCGCTGCGCACGCCGGCCTACGACCTGCAGCGCGCCTGCGGCACCAGCATCGAGGCCTGCATCCAGGTCGGCAACAAGATCGCGCTCGGCCAGATCGACGCCGGCATCGGCGCCGGGGTCGACACGACCAGCGACGCGCCGATCGTCTACCCGGACGACTACCGGGGCATCCTGCTCGAGGCCTACCGCGCCCGCTCGCTCGGCGCGCGCCTGAAACCCTGGCTGAAGCTGCGGCCGCGGCACTTCAAGCCGGTGCTGCCGGGCGTGACCGAGCCGCGCACGAAGCTGTCGATGGGCCAGTCCACCGAGATCACGGCGAAGGAATGGGAGATCGCGCGCGAGGACCAGGACGCGCTCGCGCTGGCCAGCCACCAGAACGCGACCCACGCGTGGAAGTCCGGCTTCTTCGAGGACCTCGTCGTGCCCTACGCCGGCGCCGACGTCGACAACAACATCCGCCCGGACACGAGCATCGAGAAGCTGGCCGCGCTGAAGCCCGTGTTCGACCGCGGCGGCGAGGGCACGATGACCGCCGGCAACAGCACGCCGCTGACCGACGGCGCCGCGGCGGTGCTGCTGGCCTCCGAGGACTGGGCGAAGCAGAAGAACCTGCCGGTCGCGGCGTACCTGACGCACGCGCGCGCCGCGGCCGTCGACTTCATCAACGCAGAGGGCCTGCTGATGGCGCCGGCCTACGCGGTGTCCGAGATGCTCGACGCCGCGGGCCTGAGCCTGCAGGACTTCGACTTCTACGAGATCCACGAGGCCTTCGCCGCGCAGACGCTGGCGACGCTGAAAGCCTGGGAGTCGGAGAAGTTCTGCAAGGAGAAGCTCGGCCGCGACGCGCCGCTCGGCTCGATCGACCGCGCGAAGCTGAACGTCAACGGCGGCAGCATCGCGATCGGCCACCCGTTCGCGGCGACCGGCGCGCGCATCGTCGCGACGCTCGCGAAGCAGCTCGCGGAGAAGGGCTCGGGCCGCGGCCTGGTCTCGGTCTGCACCGCCGGCGGCATGGGCGTCACGGCCATCCTGGAAGCGGCCTGAGCGGCCGCCGGCCGCCGGCACGGGCATGGGGGATCTGGGCGGCATACTGGCGGCGATCAACGCGGTTCTCTGGAACGAGACCTGGCTGTTCGTCATCGCCGGCACCGGCGTGCTGTTCACGATCTGGTCCGGCTTCTGCCAGTACCGCGCGCTGACGCACGGGCCGCGCGTCGTGCGCGGCGTTTACGACGACCCGAACGACCCCGGCGCGATCAACCACTTCCAGGCGCTGTCCGCCGCGCTGTCCGGCACGGTCGGGCTCGGCAACATCGGCGGCGTCGCGCTCGCGATCGCGCTCGGCGGGCCCGGCGCGATCTTCTGGATGTGGGTCGTCGGCATCCTCGGCATGGCGATCAAGATGACCGAGGTCACGCTGTCGATGCTCTACCGCAACACCGACGACCCGGACAACCCGCACGGCGGGCCGATGTGGGTCGCCGACCGCGCGCTCGCGAAGATGCGCCCGGAGCTCGCGTGGCTCGGCAAGCTGCTCGCCGTCGTCTTCTCGATCTGCGTGATGCTGTCGGCCTCGACCGGCGGCAACATGTTCCAGGCCTGGAACGTCGCCGACGTGACCGGCCAGTACTTCGGCGTGCCGGGCTGGGCGAGCGGCGTCCTGCTGACGGCCGTCGTCGCCGCCGTGCTGCTCGGCGGCATCCGCCGCATAGGCCGGGTGACCGGCCTGCTGGTGCCCGGCATGGTGTACTTCTACATCGTCGCCGGCATCTGGGTGCTGGCCGCGAACGCCGGCGAGATCCCGTCGCTGCTGGTGCTGATCGTCACCTCCGCGTTCACGCCGACCGAGGCCAGCGGCGCGTTCGTCGGCGGCACGGTTGCCTCGGCCTTCCTGTTCGGCATGAAGCGCGCGATCTTCTCGAACGAGGCCGGCCAGGGCTCGTCGGCGATCGCGCACTCCGCCGCGAAGACCGACGAGCCGGTGCGCGAGGGCCTGGTCGCCGGGCTGGAACCGTTCATCGACACGATCGTCGTCTGCACCTTCACGGCGCTGATCATCCTGTCGACCGGCATCTGGGACCGCGCGCCGGACGTGGCCTTCGAGGCGCCACCCGCGGTCAGCCGGGCCGAGGCCGGCTGGCAGTTCGCCGCGACGCCGCTTGCAGGCAACGACTGGCGCGAGGGCGAGCCGGTCATGATGGTCGTCTCGGCCGGGCCGAACGCGGCGAGCGGCGACAGCCTGCACCGGCTGCCGGGCTTCGTGCGCGCGAGCGGCGCGGGCTACGTCGCCGAATGGAACGCCTTCCCGGGCGAGGTCGAGCCGCGCCCGCGCGACGCCGGCCTGTACCGCGACTACGTCGGCGCGACGCTGACCGCGAAGGCCTTCGACTCGGTGACGCCGGGGCTCGGGCAATGGCTGATCACGATCGGCTCCTGGCTGTTCGCCGTCTCGACGATCATCGCCTGGGGCTATTACGGCGAGCAGGGCGCGGTGTACATCGCCGGCGAGCGCGGCGCGCTGCCCTGGCGCTGGTTCTACTGCGCGCTGACGCTGGTCGCGACGCTAGGCCACATCACGACCAGCACGGACCTCGACAACCTGACCGGCATCGGCCTCGGCGTGATCATCTACGCGAACCTGCCGATCCTGTGGATCTTCGGCTACCAGGCGATGCGCGCGTACCGCGACTACCTGGCTCGGCTGAAATCGGGGCGCATGGGCCCGGACCACCCGCCGCCGTCGATCGACGACCTGCTGTCCGGCCGCGACGTGCGCTGAGCGCGGCGGGTACCGCCTGCTCCTGCGGCCGCGCAGGCCGTCAACAGCCGTTGCGTGCCGCTCGCGCGGCTGGACCCGCAGCGCCGGCGCTTGGGCACGTTCGCGTCCCGTGCCGGACTTCGCTTATTCCTCCGGCGGTGGCTGCGCGTGCCGGCGCGCGGCGCGGCGCAGCTTGTCGACCGCGCCCTCGATCTGCTCGCGCGCCTGCCCGGACAGGTGGCCGTGGCGGTACTCGTCGACGACGAAGGACTCGACGCGCGTGACCAGCCGCTCGATGTCGTCGCCGTCGCCGGGCGCGCTGCCGTCGGCCTCGCGATCCAGCGCGCCGAACAGGTTGATCCAGCGCTCGCTGTCCCGGCCGAGGCGCAACAGCTTGTAGAAGTCGGCGCCGCCGTCGCCGCGCAGCAGCCCGATCGCGCCCGCGACCAGCGAGGCCGGCACCAGCAGCAGGTCGCGGAAGCCGTCGACGATCAGTTTCACCTGCAGCACGGCGACGTCGCGCAGCACGGTCGCGCGCGACGGCGGATCCGGGGCATCGGGTGTGTCGGTGCCATCGGCAGGATCGAGAGCATCAGGGGCGTCGGGGGTCGCGTTCATCGCTCGCAGTCTCCGGTGATTGCGCGGCACGCCGCTTTCTGTAGCGCGGTCGTCGGGCTTTTAGTATTGTCGCTCAATAACTTGCGTGATCGTAAAGGAATCGTCCGGGAATGCCGCGTTTTGAGTCGAAGCCGCGCTACGCGCACGGCACGCCGGAGTCGCTCGGTGTGCTGCTGGTCAACCTCGGCACGCCCGCGGCGCCGACGACCGCCGCCGTGCGCCGCTACCTGGCGCAGTTCCTGTCCGATCCGCGCGTCGTCGAGCTGCCGCGGCCGCTGTGGTGGCTGATCCTGCACGGCGTCATCCTGCGCATCCGCCCGCGGCGCTCGGCCGAAGCCTACAGCAAGATCTGGACCGAGCAGGGCTCGCCGCTGCTGCTGCACTGCCGCGACATCGCGAGCGCCGTCGGGGGCCAGCTCGAGTCGCGGCTCTCGGGCCCCGTGCACGTCGCGCTCGGCATGTCCTACGGCGAGCCGTCGATCGCCTCTGCGCTCGACGAGCTGCACGCGCAGCACGCGCGGCGCATCGTCGTCCTGCCGCTCTACCCGCAGTACTCGAACACGACCACCGGCTCGGTGTTCGCCGACGTGACGCAGGCGCTGGCGCGGCGCCGCTGGGTGCCGGAGCTGCGCTTCATCAACCACTACCACGACGCGTCCGGCTACGTCGCCGCGCTGGCCGCGAGCCTGCGCGACTTCCGCGACCGCGAGGGCGCGGGCCAGCGGCTGCTGTTCTCGTTCCACGGCCTGCCGCGGCGCATGCTCGAGGACGGCGATCCCTACCACTGCCAGTGCCAGAAGACCGCGCGGCTCGTGGCCGAGGCGCTCGAGCTGCCGGACGACGCCTGGGCCGTCAGCTTCCAGTCGCGGGTCGGCCGCGAGCCCTGGCTGCAGCCGTACACGGACGAGCTGCTGGAGTCCTGGGGTCGCGACGGTCTCGGCGACATCGACGTCGTCTGTCCCGGCTTTTCCGCCGACTGCCTCGAGACGCTGGAAGAGATCGCGATGCAGAACGCGGAACTCTACGCCGAGGCGGGCGGCGGCAAGCTGCGCTACGTGCCGGCGCTGAACGCGCGCGACGACCACGTCGCGTTCCTGAGCCGGCTGGTCGTCAAGCACGTCGCCGGCTGGCCGGAGTCCTCGCCGGACTGGAGCGCGGCGGCGGTCGCGGACGAGAACGATCGCAGCCTGCGTCGCGCCCGCGCGATGGGCGCGGAGAACTGAGGTGCTCGGCCGCTGGCTCGAATTCAGCGTACACACCCCCGACATCCTCGAGTCCTTGTCGTTCTACAAGGCGCTCGGCTTCACCGAGCTCGCGACCGGCGACGTCTGGTCGCACGGCTACGCGGTGGTCAGCGACGGCGACCTCGCGATCGGCCTGCACGCCCGCAACTTCGACTCGCCCACGCTGACCTTCGTGCAGCCGGACCTCGGGCCGCACGCGCGCTCGATGGCCGACCACGGCTTCGAGTTCTCGTTCATGAAGCTCGACGAGGACGTGTTCAACGAGCTGCGCTTCGACGACCGCGACGGCAACGTCATCGCGATGCTCGAGGCGCGCACGTTCTCGCTGCCGCCGGAAGGCACCGGCAACTCGCTGTGCGGCTTCTTTTTCGAGCTGACCCTGCCGGCCCGCGACGCGCTGCGCGCCGGCCGCTTCTGGGCGCCGCTCGCGCCGCAGGTCGAGCGCCTGCGCGAGGAACCGACGACGCACATGCGCTTCGACGCCGGCGGCATCCCGCTCGGCCTGTCCGAGTCGATCGCGCTCGACCGGCCCGCGCTGTGCTTCAAGTGCGTCGAACGCGATCGCCTGGAGGCGGCGGTCGAGCGTTACGGCCTGCGCACGCAGGCCTACCCCGGCTTCGAGGGCGCGTTCGCGGTGCTGGCCGCGCCGGAGGGCACGCGGCTGTACCTGTTCGACGAGGATTTCCTCGGCGAGCCTTACGTCGTCGTCGAGGAAGAGGCGCCGGCCTGACAGACCGGGCTGCCTGAAGCCCGGCGAGCAGCAAATTTCCTTATCGAGGTCAGCCTGAACCCCGCAGGTCCGGTTGGTGCAGCACGCATCGAGCAGCAGCAACGACGGTTTGCGCCCGGCGCTGACGTGAACTTCAGATCTGCCGGCAAAGCCCGGCGAGCAGCGACTCCGCGCGCCCGAGGTAACCCGTGCCGAACAGGTTCAGGTGGTTCAGCACGTGGTAGAGCTGGTACAGCGGCAGCCGCGCGTCGGCGCCGGCTGCGAGCGGCCACTCCTGTTCGTAGGCCGCGTAGAAGTCGCGCGTGAAGCCGCCGAACAGCCGGGTCATCGCGAGGTCGGTCTCGCGGTCGCCGTAGTAGGTCGCCGGGTCGAACATGACCGGCTCGCCCGCGCAGACCGCCCAGTTGCCGCCCCACAGGTCGCCGTGCAGCAGCGAGGGCTGCGGCGAGTAATCCTCGAACCAGTGCGCGAGCCCCGCGCAGACCCGCTCGGCGTCGTGCTGGAGCCGGCCGCGGTAACCGTTCGCGGCCGCGAGCTCGAGCTGGTGGCCGAGGCGCTGCCCGCGCCAGAACTCCAGCCAGTCGTCCGTCTTTGCATTCGGCTGCGGCGTGCGGCCGATCGTGTTGTCGCGCTGCCAGCCGAAGGCGTCCGCGGTATGCCGGTGCAGTCTCGCGAGCGCGCGACCGAAGGCACGGTTGGCGGCGGCATCGGCCGGGCCCAGCTCGAGCCACTCGAGCGCGAGGAACGCGCGGCCACCGGCGGTGTCGGCGACCAGGGGCCGCGGCACGCGCACTTCGCCCGCGCTCGCGAGCTCGAGCAGCGCGTCGCGCTCGGCCGTGAACATGTCGAGTTCCGATTCGGGGCCGGTCTTCAGGAACACGGCGCCGTCCTCGGTCGGCAGCCGGAACGCCGCGCTGATGTCGCCGCCCGCCTGCGCGCTGAGCGGCCCGGCCGGGCGCAGGCCGGCGTCGCGCAGGGCGTCGATGAGTGGTCCGTCGCCCGCCACGGCCTCAGAGCAGGTCGGCGACGCGCTCGGCCTGGCGCCTCAGCGCGGTGCCGAAGTCCGCGCTGTCGAACAGCGCGTTGATTGCGCCGAGTTTCGGTTTCTGCGGCTTCAGGCCGCAGGCCGGCTGCTCGACCGCCACGTCGCAGGCGATGCCGGTCAGCTGCCGCGCCAGCATCGCGGCCTCGCGGTGGGTGTCGAGCTTCGCGCCGAGCGTCTTCGCGCCGCGCACCTTCACCTTGTGCACGCTGTCGAGGTTCGCGTAGATCGCCTCGAGCGTGCCGAAGTGCTGCAGCAGCGCGGCGGCGGTCTTCTTGCCGACGCCGGGCACGCCGGGGATGTTGTCGACCGTGTCGCCGGTCAGCGCGAGGAAGTCCGCGATCTGCTCCGGCCAGACGCCGAACACTTCCGGGATCTGGTCGTAGCGCAGCTGGCCGCGGCCGGCGAAGTCCCAGTACACGTCCGTCTTCGACACGAGCTGCGCGAGGTCCTTGTCGCGGCTGACGATCGTCGAGGGCACGCCCTGCTCGCGGCCGCGCATGACCAGCGAGCCGATCAGGTCGTCGGCCTCGTACTCGGAATGTGCGCACTCGACGAGGCCGATTGCGCGCGTGAACTCGCGGCACAGATTGAACTGCCGCTCGAGCTCCGGCGGCGCCGGCTCGCGGTTCGCCTTGTACGCCGGGTAGATCTCGTTGCGGAACGAGGTCGTCAGGCTCTCGTCGAACAGCACCGCGACCTGCTCCGGGCGCACGCGCTCGAGAAAATCGCCGAGAAAGCGGCAGTAGCCGTAGAACGCGTTGACCGGGTTGCCGTCGCCGTCGCGCATGTCGTCCGGCATCGAGAACCAGGCGCGGAAGACGTAGACGCTCGCATCGATGAGGTATTGCATGGGCGGATTATAGGTGTGGTGGGGGGTGATTTGGTGTTGTGGTGCGTTTTTGCGGTGTGGGTACGTGAATTCGGCGTCGAAGCGTTGCTGGCGGAGCTGGTGGTGCCGTTGTGGGGGCTTTGGAATCCGGGTTGGGCGCTGCAGGCATGATCGAAGTTGGTGGGTCGGAATGTGTTGGCGGTGGAAAGGGGGTTCCGGCGGCGTTGTCGTGTGGGACGCGGTGGAGTCGAGATCGGGGGCGGTGGAACCGCAATCCCGGCTGGCGGAGCCGGGTGGCTCGAACAGCATTGTTCGTGGTGCGCGGGCTTCGCTTGTGCTGCGTGGAAACGCTGGCGGGCTTCCGGGCCGGCACAGCGGGTAAGCCTTCGGACCTCCAATTTCGGAGTCGGCCCGAAGGCTTACCCGCTGCACCGGCCCTGGTGCTTGCTTCGACTCCACTGCGTACTCCGGAATGCCGGGTGTGTGCGCCGCTGGATTTCAGAGAGTGGTTCCGCGAATGCGGATGCGTCCTGGCACGTGGAGCCTGCGATGCCACCGATGCGGAAACGCGATCGCGTGCCGCGAGCGCAGCTCCACGCTCCGGATACAACCTGGCGCCGTCACCGGCAAGGGCGGGCCCGTGCGCCGGGAGAGGTCCCGGGCCGACTCCGAAATTGGAGGTCCGGGGCCTCTCCCGGCGCGCGGGTCCGCCAACCCCGATCGTGGTTTCACGCGGCAGAACCATTCCGCGTCACGAAAAACCACTCCGGCGCAACCCCACAGCCGCAAAACTACGCTGGGCCCTGCCGGCCGGCGTATTACTCGAATCGTGGTACCACTTCGTCCGGAATGACCACCACCCCTGGTTTTTGGGGTAGGCGGTGGTGGCTGAGAGTTAGTGCGGCTCGTCGAAGATCGTCGTGCCTTCGGTCAGGTGGTCGGTCAGGCGGCGGTGCAGCGGGCTGGAGCGCGGGATATGCGCGAGCAGGTACTGCATCTGGTCGGCGAGGACGCGGCGACCCTTTAGATAGATGTATTCCGCGTAGGTCGGCGTGAACGGGACCGCGATGAGCTGCATGTGCGCCTGTTCCGGCGTGCGGCCGCCCTTGTGGTTGTTGCAGCGACGGCAGGCGGTGGCGACGTTGTTCCAGACGTCGTGGCCGCCCTGCGACAGCGGGGTGATGTGGTCGCGGGTCAGGTCGCGGGTCGGGAAGCGCAGCGCGCAGTACAGGCAGAGGTTCGCGTCGCGCTTGAACAGGGTGCGGTTGTTGAGCGGCGGCGTGTACTGCTCGTGGACGTAGGCGTGGCCCTGGCTGGTGCCGTAGGTGGCGATGATGGAGCTGACGTCGATGGTCGAGCGCCGGCCGGTCAGCGCGCAGCTGCCGCCGCAGACCGTGTACAGGCGCGTTCCGCAGGCGTAGGCGACCTGCTCGGTGTGATACAGGCGCACCGCTTCGCGATAGTCGATCCACTCGAGAGGCATGCCGGACACGTCCGTTCGCAGGACCTGCTGGGAGATGTCCGACGCAGCGCCGTTAAGCATCCGTCCCAACCTCTTTCTATAAGCCACCCGGGGCTTGCGGCTAGTGTGCAGCAGCCTGCGGGAAAAACCAACGATTTCGCGCACGGTTTGCGAATATCTGCTGCCGTGGCATTATGCCCGGCGCATCATTACCTTCGGATGACCGCCGTCCTGACCCGCCGATTCAGAACCGATACCGGCACGGCCGGCACCGCGTCGTCCGCTGATTCCATGCGACGGAGACCGTGACAATGCCGCTTACCGTTGGCGTGCTGAAGGAAACGCAGGAAGGCGAAACCCGGGTCGCCCTGACCCCCGAGATCACCGGAAAACTGAAGAAACTGGGCGTCGAGGTCGTCATCGAGCGCGACGCGGGCCGCGGCTCGCAGCTGCTCGACGAGGCTTACGAGGGCGTCCGCTTCGGCGACGCGGGCGAGGTGCTCGCGAACGCGGACCTGCTGTTCACGGTGCAGCCGCCGCCCGCCGACACGGTGGGTAAGCTGAAGGACGGCGCGCTGGTGGCTGGCATCCTGCAGGGTCACCTTAACCGCGACCTGGTCGGCAAGCTCACCGAGCAGAAGCGCACCAGTTTCGCGATGGAGCTGATCCCGCGCATCTCGCGTGCGCAGAGCATGGACGTGCTCTCCTCGCAGGCGGCGACGGCCGGCTACCACGCGGTGCTGATCGGCGCGATCACGCTCGACAAGTTCTTCCCGATGCTGACGACCGCGGCCGGCACGATCCGCCCGGCGCAGGTGCTGGTGATCGGCGCCGGCGTCGCGGGGCTGCAGGCGATCGCGACGGCGAAGCGGCTGGGCGCGATCGTGAAAGCCTACGACGTGCGCGCTGCGACGAAGGAGCAGGTGCAGTCGCTCGGCGCGAAGTTCGTCGAGACCGGCGTCTCGGCCGAGGGCGAAGGCGGCTACGCGCGCGAGCTGACGGACGAGGAGAAGGCGCAGCAGCAGGAGGCGCTGGACAAGGAGATCGCGGCCTCCGACGTCGTCGTGACCACGGCGGCGATCCCGGGACGGGCGGCGCCGCGCATCATCTCGAAGGCGGCGGTCGAGGCGATGAAACCGGGCGCGGTGATCGTCGACATCGCCGCCGAGACCGGCGGCAACTGCGAGCTGACGAAGGCCGGCGAGACGGTGCTGCACCAGGATGTCAAGATCGTCGGGCCGACGAACCTGCCGGCGCGGGTCGGCCGGCACGCGAGCGAGATGTACGCCCGCAACCTGTTCAACTTCATCTCGCCGGCCATCAAGGACGGCGAGCTCGAGATCGACTGGGAGGACGAGGTGTTCGCGAAATCCGCGCTGACGCGTGACGGCGAGATCGTGCACGGCCCGACGAAGGAAAGCATCGAGGGAGGCGCCGACTGATGATCGACGGATTCATAGCGCTGTACATCTTCATGCTGGCGGCCTTCGTCGGCCACGAGGTGATCGGGCGGGTGCCGGTGATCCTGCACACGCCGCTGATGTCCGGCGCCAACTGCGTGCACGGCATCGTGCTGGTCGGCGCGATGGTCGCGCTCGGCCGGGCAGACACGACGCTGGAGCTGGTGATCGGATTCGTCGGCGTCGTGCTGGCGGCGGGCAACGCGGTCGGCGGCTACGTGGTCACGGAGCGCATGCTCGAGATGTTCAAGAGCAGCAAGGAGGAGAAGAAATGATCGAGACCTTCTCCGCCCGCGGGCTCATCGAGGCGAGCTATTTCATCGCCGCCATCCTGTTCATCTTCGGCCTGAAGCGCATGAGCTCGCCAAAGACCGCGCGCGGCGGCATCATCTGGGCCGGCGCGGGCATGGTCGTGGCGACGCTGATCACGTTCCTGTACCCGGGCATGGGCAACTACGGCCTGATGCTGGTCGCGATCGCGGTCGGCGGCATCGCCGCCTGGTGGAGCGGCAAGCGGGTCGCGATGACCGACATGCCGCAGATGATCGCGCTGTACAACGGCATGGGCGGCGGCGCGGCGGCGGCGATCGCCGCGGTGGAGCTGTTCAGCGGCGAGGACCACGGGCTGACGTTCGCGGTGCTGGCGGCGCTGGGCGGGCTGATCGGTGCCGTGTCGTTCTCGGGCAGCCTTATCGCGTTCGCGAAGCTGCAGGGGCTGATGAAGAAGACCGTGCGCTTCGGCGGCCAGCAGATCGTGAATCTGCTGCTGCTGGCCGCGACGGTGGTGCTCGGCGGCTGGATCGTCGCGACGCACGGCAGCCTCGAGACGGTGACGGTGTTCTTCCTGCTGGCGCTGCTGCTCGGCATCACGATGACGCTGCCGATCGGAGGCGCGGACATGCCGGTCGTGATCTCGCTGTACAACGCGCTGACCGGACTCGCGGTCGCGTTCGAGGGCTTCGTGCTGCAGAACGCGGCAATGATCATCGCCGGCACCGTGGTCGGCGCGGCCGGTACGCTGCTGACGCAGCTGATGGCGAAGGCGATGAACCGCTCGCTCGCGAACGTGCTGTTCGCCGGCTTCGGCGACGTCGCGGCCGAGGCGGCGGAAGGCCCGCAGGGCAGCATGAAGCCGATCGACGCGAACGACGTCGGCGTCATGATGGCGTTCGCGAACAAGGTGCTGATCGTGCCGGGCTACGGCATGGCCGTGGCGCAGGCGCAGCACAAGGTGTGGGAACTGGCGCAGCTGCTGATCGATCGCGGCGTGGACGTGAAGTTCGCGATCCACCCGGTGGCCGGGCGCATGCCGGGACACATGAACGTGCTGCTGGCCGAGGCCGGGGTGCCGTACGACATCATCTTCGACGAGAACGAGATCAACCCCGAGTTTCCGCAGGCGGACGTTGCGCTGATCATCGGTGCGAACGACGTCGTGAACCCGGTGGCGCGGACGGATCCGTCGAGCCCGATTTACGGCATGCCGATCCTGAATGCGGACAAGGCGAAGAATGTCGTCGTCGTGAAACGTGGCCAGGGCACCGGGTTCTCGGGGATCGAGAATGCGCTGTTCTTTTTGGATAACACGCGGATGTTGTATGGGGATGGGCAGAAGATGGCTTCGGAGTTGATTGCTTCGGTGAAGGCCTTGTAAGCAACGATTCGAGTGGATCAGAAGAAGCCGGCCATTGGCCGGCTTTTTTTATGGCGTGGTTAGCGATGTTGCGGCGCAAAATATCGCCGTCACTGTATCTGCAAGGAATTTGCCGACGGGCGTATACTGATCAGGAGCCTACGAGCGATAACAATTACAATGATTGCAAACACGCTTGGTTTCGTCCTTGCAGAATCGCTCGCTACTCTTGGTTAGGGCTCCCGAGACTCGATGCCAGATTTTAGCCGCAAAGTTGAGTTCGAATTGCTCCGTGCATTCGTGAGAAGAATGGAGGCAGAGGGTGCGAATCGAAACCTGATTCGCTTGGATATAGATAAGCCATTGGCTGAACAAGTCTCTGCAGAACTTGGAGAAGTTGTCCTGGTTGAAGAGCTGCGGCAAGCAGCAGATCGCTGCCTAGCCAATGAGTGGTTAGAACATCGAGTAATGGCCGGAAAGTATGGCCAGCTTGGATTAACGACCGAAGGGTTTGGTGTGGTTCGATCGCGACAGCGTAAAGAGCAGCAACTAGCTGACCGCTCCAAGCTGCAGGTAATGTCTGACTATATTGTCGACCATAGAGGGCTCTTCATTGCCTTGGGTGCTGGTATCGGTTTGACCGGCCTACTTCTAAAACTATTTTTCGAGTAAGTGATGATCAAAGACAATTACCAGGTCGCGCTCAAGTGCCTATTCTGTAAATCGGATTTGACCGGCCCGGAGGATGCTGAGTTTGAGTCGGGTGACCTCATAAAATGCAATGAGTGCGGAGAGGAAAATGATTTTGACAGCGTACTCGAAGTGGCAAAGGAAAAAGGCCTAGAACAGGTAACTGCCGATGTAGAGGCGGAATTAGAAAACTCCCTAGGAAAACTTCTTAGTAAGAAGCCCTAACAATGCGCTGCACCCGTCCCTTGACTCAGCCCGCCCTGCGCTGCCGCTCCAGGCCGTCTGCGTCAAGCGCGGGTGAGCTTGGACGTTAGACGCGCTTTAACGCCGTGCAAGATGCAGACATTCGACCCACACCGCGCTGTCATTCCCATCTTGCGTGCGACCAAGGCGCCAACGATCTCAGAGCTTCTGGGTACAGGGTTCTATACTAGAGTTGGTGGCAAGCTTCGCGTCGTTACGGCAAAACATGTGTTTGAGGACAACCCCCTAAAGGCCAATGAGTCGTATGCGTATGCATTTAAAGAAGGAAATGAAATTAAGATCTCGACAATATCGGAGCTTAACTTATTCAAGAACTGTGATGTGGCCTTCTTTGATCCTCGAGAGAACCACGACGCGGTACCACTACCGTTCGCAGAGACTCTGCCACCTTTGAACAGGGACATTATTTGCTACGAATACAGCAATACGAGAATCGAACGCCAGTCATCTGGAGGAGTCCATGTTTCGCTGCAACCATTCGCGCATAGAGGGAATGTAATGCAGTTCATCGAGTCTGAACTTCCTCCGTATGTATCATCACCATGCCTCGTCGTCTCCTTCGCGGCCCTTCGGGGTGCGAGCGGTGCGCCAGTAATTAGCAATACGGACAAAAAGAATTTTTATGTCGCCGGCATGATCGTGGCAAACATGGGCCGGCACCTTATGCCCGCGCAAATTGAGAAGTACTCTTCAGCGGACGGTGGTACAGAGCAAGTGTCTTATTATCTACCTCTTGGACTAGCAATCAATGGTCGCGTCCTCAGATCAGAATTGAGAACAATTGGTGAGATTGAGTATGTCGCATAGTGCGTCTAACAATGCGCTGCATCCGCCACTTGGCCCAGCCCGTCTTGCGCTGCCGCTCCAGTCGGCCTGCGCTAAGTGCGAGGTAGCGCAGGCGTTAGGCAGATATAGATACGCCTGAGGATCCGGGAGTGCAAACAGAGCAGGTACAGCGGACGGGCAGCGATTGCAAATCATCAACGAATTCGCGAGAGATCGTTCAACAGTGTTTTGATAGAGTAATAGAGGTTTACAAAGCACGCCTTACGGTTGCTCTATTTCTTGGATTGGCTACGGTAACCCTTACCGGCTATGCCCTCCAAAATAAACAGTTCTACATCTTCTATCTTGCAGCAGTAATTCCGCAACTTTCTTTAGTACTAGATCTGGCGCTGAAGCACTATCTTGCCGCACCATTTCTCTACAAAGCGTTTACGACAGATTTTCAAGCTGCAGAATATAATTCAGAGATTCTTCTTTTTCTTGAGTTTCCGCTGAAGAGCCCGTCGCAGTTTGCTTCTGTTTTTGACCAACCCACGGAGGCCAAGCGGCAAGAGAGTTTTCGAAGGCTTTATGTTTGGCGGTCCATAATTCCAAGACTGCTATTGTTTGGTATCGCCAGCGGCGTAGAGATTGGCTTGGCTACTCTATTGCCGGATTCTGCGACAAATCTGCCTAACAATGCGCTGCACCAACCACTTGACCCAGTCCACCTTGCGCTGCCGCTCCAAGCGGTCTGCGTCAAGTTCGTGTGAGCACATACGTTAGGCTGCAGCAGAAGCATTGGGCGTGCGCTGGCGCTGATCTGCCCGCGAGATGACTGAATGACTGAGCCAGATGCCAATCGCCGGATGATGACGTTTCACGTTCCCGAAGATCAGAATATTCTGATCTTGATCGGAATGATCTCGCTCCGGCACAGTCACCTTGACTACATTTTAAGAATGACAGTCAAGACGTTGGCTGACACTACGATCAATGAAGCGCTGGACGCCACGAGATATCAAGGTTCGTCGCAACTCCGGCGAAGAATTTTGAAACTAGCGCGGCAGCGTCTCGGAGAGGGGCAAGCGTTGGTTAAGCTCGAGGCCTTAATAGGCCGCTGCGATCGGGCTACTGAAAAGCGAAACAGGCTGATCCATAATATTTGGGCGAAGGAGCCGGACGGCGAGCCTCTTGTTCGGAACGAGAACCACGAATGGGAGCCAACGCCTGGAGTCGCAGTTCTCGATAGATTGGCCGACGAGCTGCTAACGATAACTCAGGAACTAAATAAGGCGCGATTAGATGGTTTTCTACATGAAGCCCTTCATACTCGCAGTAAATCGTAACGGCCAACATTTCTTGCGGTGCAGGCTAATAACACGCTCCACCCGTCCCTTGACCCAGCCCGCTTTGCACCGCCGCTCCGAGCGGTCTCCGTCAAGAGCCCGTGATCTTGGACGTTAAGCAGCGGTGAAGCTTCTCGCAGTTTTCGACAGTGAGGTCTCCGCTACAGAGGCAAGCCACAAGCTTGAACAAGCCGGAGTGGCTTCCTACATTTCATTCAAGCGCCTACAGCTGATTCCGATCACAAGTGGCGGTACGCGGCAGTTCGGCCTTTGGGTGCTCTTGGACAGTCAGATTCAAGATGCAGAAGCTGTCCTGCGGAACCCTGATCATAAGGTTAGAAACCAACTTTCGGGCGCTGAAATAGAGGAGCTTCGACAGAGCATTCGAAATTCTGGACATGCCCCGGCATTGCGCGCGTTAATGCCATTCCTGATTGCAGCGATCACTGTTGCGATAGTTGCGTATTTTTTAGTCAACTCATGAAGGCCGCCTGACAATGCGCTGCACATGCATTGAATCCTTTTCCGCTTTTGGGGTCGCGGCAGGCGGCCGGAGTCCAAAACGTTGCATCGCCGAATACCCACTTGCGGACCGCATAACTATGAATAGATCAATCGCGAACGTAACGAAACGATCGTGCCTGTCCAATCGGTCATCCTGAGAAGCTCAGCTAGCGCACGAGAACAATAACGATAGGGGTGATGCAGTGAGCAACGTCACTTTCTTCTGGGCCGAGCTGAAGCGCCGCCGGGTGATCAGAGTCGCGGCCGCCTACGCCGCAGTCGGGATCGCCGTCGGCTCCGCAGCCGAGTTGTTCCTCGACAACCTGGGAGCACCTGCCTGGTTGCTGCCGACCGTGCTGTTCCTGATCATCCTGGGCTTGCCGGTCGCTCTGGTGCTGGCATGGGCATACGAGCGCACGCCCGAGGGCGTCGTGCGCGATGCCGGCGCGGCAGCCGTCGACGAGGCGTCCGGTTCAGCTTCGGTGACGACTACCGAGTCTGCACACCGCGCCGATCCCAAGGCGGTCGCCGTGCTGCCGTTCGCCAACATGAGCGACGATGCGGAGAACGAGTTCTTCGCCGACGGCGTGGCCGAGGACATCCTCATGCGACTGTCGCAGGTCGCGGAGCTGCACGTCATTTCCCGTACCTCGGCGATGGTTTACAAGGGCACGCGAAAGCCCATTTCCGAAATCGGACGCGAGCTGGGTGTCGGCAGCATCCTCGAAGGCAGCGTCAGGCGAGCCGGGGGCCGCGTGCGGGTCGTGGCCCAGCTGATCGAGACGACCACCGACCGGCACCTGTGGGCCGAGACCTTCGACCGGGACCTGGCCGACATCTTTGCCGTGCAGTCGGAGATAGCCGAGCAGATCGCCAAGGCCTTACACGCGCGCCTCGCACCCGAGCAGCTGAGCCGCTTCAGGCGCGGACCGACGCTGAACCTCAAGGCCTACGAACTGTTCCTGCGCGGCCGCTCGGCGGCGCTGGCACTGAGAACGGAGAACGTGGCCGAAGGCATCGACCACCTCGAGGCCGCCCTCAGGCTGGACCCCGGGTTCGCGGAAGCCGCGGCCATGCTCGCCTGGGTGCACGGCGCGGCGACCTATTACGCGACCAGCGAGGCCAGGCAGGGCTTCCAGCGCGCGCTCGAACTCGCAGAGCAGGCACTGCAGATGAATCCCGAGCTGCCGCGGGCGTTGACCGCCCGGGGGTTTGCGAAATACCAGCTGTATGACTGGCAAGCCGCCGAGAAAGACCTGCGACGCGCCATCGAGCTCGACCCGAACTCCTCCGACAGCCAGATGATGCTCGGGCACTTCCTCATCTTGTCGAGCCGGTTTTCGGAAGCGGCCGTCGTGCTGGATACCGCGAGGACGCTGGCGCCGCAGGAACCGCTGCCCAGCATGCACTATTCGATCGCGACGTTTTTCAGCGGCAAGCAGGAGGAGGGCCTGCGCGCCATCCAGGCGGCGATCGACATCAACCCGGACTATTACGAGACCCCGATGGTGCGCGGCTGGTTCCTGGTCGAGCGGGGACAGTTCGACGAAGGGCTCGAGGCGCTGGAAGCCGGCGTGACCCTGTCCGACCGACACCCCTACCAGGTCGGTTTCCTGGCGGTTGCGCTGACGCTTGCCGGGCAGGAAAGCCGCGCCCGGCAGCTGGCCGAAGAAATTGACGTCGAACACCCGCAAGCCGGGCGAACCGGCCCGGCGTTCGCCGCGGTGGTCCGGGGGGACCTGGACCAGGCGGCAGGCGAGCTGGAATCGTTGGCCGAGGCTCGCCATCCGCTGGTCCTGTGGATTACAAAAGTGCCCTGGGTTGACCGCATCCTCGAAGGCAACGCCAGGTATCGGGCCCTCAAACAGCGGATCTGGCCGGGCTGAATCCGAACCATGATCCTCCGCCGCCTCACCCAGCACATCCGCGCCCAGAACTGGACGGCCGTCGCCATCGATTTCGTGATCGTCGTCGTGGGTGTGTATCTCGGCATCCAGATCGGCAACTGGAACGCGGAGCGGCTCGAACAGCAGCGGCGGGAACAGATCGTCGGCGCGCTCGGGGCCAACCTCGGCGACGCGCTCGCCGTGCAGAAACGCTTCGTCGCCGAGATCGATGCCGGGCTGGCGGCGTGGGAGGCCGCGTATGCCCGCGGCGAGCGGCCGGTGCCGTTCACCTACCGCATCGAGGGCTCGGACATGGCGCCCGACACGTGGTCGACGCTCGAACAAGTGGGCGTGGCCGACCTGTTCGACCCGGCGACGCTGTTCGACCTGACCTACTACTACTCTGAGCTCGAGGGCATCGGGCGGAAGTACGTCCGCTACGTGACCTTCGTCGAGAACGAGGTGCTACCGGGCGAGATCGCCGGGCCCGAGACTTTCTACGACGCGGAAGGCCGGCTGCTTCCGCGCTTCCGGGCCAACCTCGACCGCCTGCGCGAATACCGGCGCGACACCGCGGTGATGACGAGATGGGCCGAGTGCCTCGTCTATCGGCTGGGCGCGGAACGGACGTTCGAGGAGAACTGCCGACGTGCCGACTACCGGCTGGACGGGATGCCGGCGCAGGAACCGTAATGTCTGCGGTATGCCTGCCTGTATGCACGGCATGCAAGTGCTGCCCTGGCGGGCTGGGGGCGAAAGTGAGCGGGCGCATTGCGCCAAACGGAAACAGGCCCGAGCGGCAAACCGAAAACAACAACAGGAAAAGGAGTTCGCGTGGGAGTTCTGGAATTCATACAGGTTATGGTGGCGATCATCCTCGGCCTCGGGATCGCCGAGCTGCTGAGAGGCTTCGCGGACTTCCTGCGTCCGAACAGGAGAAAGGTCAGCCCGCTGCTCCTGGCCATTTCCGCGTGGCTGCTGCTGCTGCACGTCCAGATGTGGTGGGCAGGCTGGAGACTGGCCGGCGTCGAGTCCTGGCACTTCTACGATCTGCTCCTGTACCTGGCCTTGCCGATCGTGCTGTTCCTGCTGGCGCGGCTCGTGTTTCCGAACGACGCGGATTCGCAGGACCTGGCCGCCTACTACCCGAGCGTGTCGTCCAGGATCTGGTACCTGGCCGGCGCGTTCTTCGCGTTCGCGCTGCCGTTCAACGTGGTGCTGCTCGAGGTCCCGTTGTGGTCTGCCGGGCCCATTAGCCAGATCGCGCTCTTTTGCTACGCGATGGTCTGCGCCAACACCGCGAACCCGGTCGTTCACTACGTTGGCGTCGCGGGGCTTTTTTCGCAGTCGCTGTGGAGGGGCATATCCTCGGTCGTCGGCGCATGACGTGCGGGCGCTGACCAAGCGCCGTACCGGCCGCCCGGGTCCGTCCGGCCGCCGGAGACGGCGATGCGTCGAGTGGGAGGCCAACCAGCGACGCCGCTGTGAACGATGGCGCAGCGAGTGGCGCCGTCGCTGCGAAACTGGCAGACCGAGTGGGAGCAGCGCTGCAGCCGGTGGCGGACGGTCACGGAGCGACGCTGCGACCGCTGGGAGGAAGAGCGCAGCCGTGCATGCGATAGCTGGATCATCATCTTCCGCTGGCTGTGCGTAGCCTGGACCTGGGTGACGACGCCGGTCTGCAGGGCCTGGTCCTGGATCACGTCGTCGGTCTGCGACGCATTGATCTGGGTCTCTACCCAGGTCTGCCGTGCCTGGATGTGGATCAGCACCCTCGAGTGCGATCTGTGGGTCATCGTCACGACGTTCAGGCGTGTTTCCATGCGATATCGGCTGCCCGACCGACGACAGGTCGCTGGAGCAAGAGCTCCATGATGTTGTGTCGGTCATTGCGTTTCCAGGGTTTGAAATGGCAGTCATATTCTGGGGTAGCCATTTTCTTCGCTTGGCAGAGTGAAAACGATTCGGGCAGTATTCACTGATTACAGCGGCAGTGTCGGTGGTCTTGCTCGTAGCGTTGGTTCAATCGGCGGCTTCGCGAATTGGAACCGGTCTGTACTAGAGGCTTTTCCTGGCCGTCCTGTTCCTGTGGTTGGGCATACTGGCGATTCAGCTCATGAGGTCCCGGCACACCGGCGGAGCCGCCGCCTGGCAATGCGCTGCATCCGCCGGTTGACCCAACCGGCTTCGCGTTGCCGCTCCAGGCGACCTGCATTGAGTGTGCCTGGATATGGTCGTTAGGCGGCAGGCGATGGCAGCGCCGACGACGGCCCTTGCCACCCGAAGCAGAACATCGAAGCAGACCGCGGGCAACAAACCGCTATAAACTCGGAATGGAACACGGTCTTCACATTCTAGTCACCAGGATCGATTGTGCGTCAGATCACTTCCCTATTCGCACACAAAGTTATCGCCCAGGCTCACGATAGCCTCGGCAAACGTTCATTGCTTCGATCCGTCGGCATCGATCCCGATGCACCGATCGATCCAGGCCTCATGGTCGCGGAGGCTGACTATTACGACCTGTTTGCGACTGTTGCGCGCGGAGAGCCCACGGGTTGCGACTTGCCGCTCAGGGTCGGAGCGACGATGCGCAGCGAGGACTATGGTTCATTCGGATTGGCCTGGAAGTCCGCGCTTGACCTGCTTGGCTCGTACCAACGTGCCGAGCGGTATGCGCGCGTCTTGACGAGCGTTGCGACTTACCAGGTCTGTAAGTCGGCGCACGGGGTCCTCATGCAGCTACACCGGGATGGCGACAGGGCAATGCTCGGGCTTCGGCTGTCGAACGAAGCGACGATCGCAAGCATCACAGCCATCAGCAAGGAAGTGTCGACCGGCCGGTTCCAGGCCAGTGCGATCTATTTCAAGCATCCGGAGCCAGCGACGACTTCTGAACACGAAGAGCACTTCGGTTGCCCTGTTCACTTCGACACGGATATGGACGCGCTGCTGGTGCCGCACGACCTCATGCGAGTTCCGAACAAGGTTGGTGATTCCGCTATCGTGAAGTTCTTCGACAGGCGACTGGATACCAAGTTGTCGAAGCTCGACAACGACGCTTCTCTCGAGCATCGAGTGCGAATGCAGGTTTCCCGGGCACTCAGCCAGGGCGTGCCGGCGCTGTCCGAAATCGCTTCGCAGCTCGGCATGAGTGCGCGCACCTTGCAGCGTCGCTTGTCGGAGCGGGGCAACTCGTTCCAGTCGGTCGTCGATGAATGTCGCCGGGAACTCGCGGAGCGACTGCTCAAGGACACAAGCTATCCACTGGCCGAGGTCTCGTTCCTGACCGGCTTTTCCGAGCAAAGTGCATTCAATCGCGCGTTCAAGCGTTGGGCGGGGCAGACTCCCAGGTCGTTCCGGATCGAGGCGCGGCCTACAGCCGACTAGGCCGGCAGTTGGCGCACGAGGTCAAGAGAACGTCGCGAGGCGTCAAGAACGAGCGCAGACGGAATTGCATGATTGGCTTGCATATCAACCTGTTACGGGGAGCAAGCCATGACATCCAAGACGATCAAGGACCCTGAAGACGGCGGCACGGTACTGGTACTGGGCGCGACGGGGAAAACCGGCCGGCGCATCGTCGCCAGGCTCGAAGCCAGGGGCGTTCCAGTGCGTCGTGGCTCGCGGTCTGCGACGCCGTCTTTCGACTGGAACAACGAGGCTACCTGGGACGACTGCCTCGACGCTGTCGATGCCGCCTATATCAACTACGCGCCGGATCTTGCAATGCCGGGGGCGACGGACTCCATCCAGGCCTTCGTAGAGAAAGCCAGGCGGCACGGGGCCAAGCGCCTGGTACTGTTGTCCGGTCGAGGCGAGGAGGAGGCGCAGGCTTGTGAGCGCATCGTCCAGGTCAGCGGCATGGAGTGGACAATCGTTCGCGCCAGCTGGTTCAACCAGAATTTCTCGGAAGGCGCGTTTGTCGAAATGGTGCGGGCTGGCCGGATCACGCTGCCTGACGTCGATACGCCGGAGCCGTTCGTCGATGCCGATGACGTTGCCGAAGTTGCGGCTGTCGCACTGACGGAACCGGGCCATGTCGGCGAAATCTACGAGGTGACCGGCCCGCGCTTGTTGACCCTTGCCGACGTCGCGAGCGAGATATCTAGAGCAGCAGGTCGCGAGGTTCGTTATGCGCCTGTTCCTCATGTGGACTTCGTGGATGGCATTATGCAGGCCGGTGCGCCCCGGGATGTCGTCTGGATGCTCGATTACCTCTTTGCAACTGTCCTGGACGGGCGTAATGCCCATTTGAGCGACGGCGTTCAGCGCGCACTCGGCAGACCGCCCGGGGATTTCGCTGCGTTCGCAAAAAAGGCTGCGGCGACAGACGCATGGAGGGCTACCGCATGAGCACCCTTACCCAGGTACTGGCCGTCACAGCGCTGACGGGTTGTGGCCTGATCGGCGGTGTCTTCTTTGCATTCTCGAGCTTTGTTATGAAGGCGCTTTCCAGGCTACCGTCATCCGAGGGCATCGCCGCGATGCAATCGATCAATGTCGTCGTGCTGAACCGTTCGTTTCTGGGCGTCTTTACCGGGACGGCGGTTATTTCGCTGCTTCTTGCCGTGCTCTCGCTTTTTCGCTGGGGTTCCCCGGCGGCGGTATGGTTTCTTTGCGCAGGCCTGCTGTACGTCGTCGGGACGTTCCTGGTAACGATCGCTGGAAACGTCCCCCTGAATGACCGCCTGGCTGCCGTGTCGGCATCAGACCCGGGCGCGGCCCCGACCTGGGACCATTATCTCGAGCGCTGGACCCTTTTGAATACTGTCCGTGCCGCTGCAGCGATCGTTGCGGCGCTGTTCTTCTCGCTCGGCCTGATCGGAGGAGCTCATGCCTGACACCAACGAAACGACAGTCCGTCGGTTTGTAGACGAAGTAATCAACGATGGGAACTATTCCGTCTTGCACGAGTTGGTACACGCAGACTATGTTTATCGAAGTCCTGGCACCGAACTGCGTGGACAAGCGGCCCTGGCGGAGCTCTTCAACGCCTACCGAAGCGGACTCCCGGATCTCAACGTGTCCGTCGACGACATGATCGTGGCCGGAGACAAAGTCGTAATCTCGATCACCCTTTGCGGCACCCATACGGGCGACCTGATGGGTATTCCGGCGACCGGCAGACCGGTAAAGGTGCATGGCATGGTGCTGAGCCGACTCGAGCACGGCAAGATTGCTGAAGAGTGGGAGATACTGGACATGCTCGGCATGTTCCAGCAGCTCGGCGTCGAGTCGCTGGAGGCACACTGACTCATGCCAGAGGCCCGGAGTCCATGCACGGCGTTTGCTGCAACGACTGCATTCCTGTGCTTGTGCGCCGGTCAAGCTGCCCGGGCTGACTTGCAGACGAAGGTCGAAGAGGCACTCGCTGAAGAGGGCCTGACCGGCATCGCCTGGGCACTTATCGAAGAATCTGGCGAGGCAATCCTCGGGGCAGCCGGACTGAAGGACTATCGCAGCGAAGCGCCTTTTACTACCAGCACGCGCTTTCACGTGGGTTCACTTGCCAAGAGCCTGCTGGCTACCGGCGTGCTCGCGCTGGCGTCCGAAGGGCGGATAGATCTTGATGCGCCGGCGGTTCGCTACCTGCCGCGCCTTGCATTCGACAACTCCTGGGCGGGGTCTTCCCAAGTCACTGTCCGGCACCTTCTGGATCACACGTCCGGCCTGAATGATGCGCATTTGTGGCACTTGTTCAGCAAGCGCGCGCATCCGGACCTGCCCCTGATCAGCGCGTTTCCCGAACCGGCGATACAGCTACACGTTCGTTCAGAGCCCGGCACACGATTCAGCTATTCGAACATGGGCTATACCTTGGTCGGGATGGTTGTCGAGGCGGTTGTCGGCCAACGTTACGAGGCCTACCTGGATGAACAGGTTCTCGAACCCCTGGGGATGCACAACAGCACCTTTGCGTTTACGACGCAGGAAGGCGAGAGGGCCGATCCGATGCTGGCATGGGGGCACGTCGACGACGGAACACGATACGCGGCAAGCCCGGTTTTCCTCAGGCCCGCGGGGCAGTTCACGACGACGGCTGCCGATCTGGCCCGGTACGCGGAGTTCCTGCTGGGTGAAGGCGGCGTGGACGGTCGGGCTCTTGTTGACGGTGCGCTGATGCTGTCTCGAGGAAAAGCCTTCGGAACAGACGCCGCGAAAGCAGGGCTTATCGCAGGCTACGCGCTCGGCATGGGCCGTCGGGATCGCCATGGCGTGGTGGGGGTCTGTCACGGCGGAAACACCGTCGGCTTCGTCGCAATGCTGTGTGTCTTTCCGGATGAGAACAAGGCGTTTGCCTACGGCGTCAACACGGACAGCGAAACCGCGGACTATGGCCGCCTCGATCGCCTGTTCATTGAAGCACTGGACATTTCAAGAGCGCAGGCACCGCCGACCGCAGATCCGGCCTCCGATATGTCGAGTTGGCAGGGCCAATACGTTCCAAGCCCGAATCGATTTCAAACGTTCGAGTACATCGACACTATTTTCAATGCTATAGCGATTTCAGCCAGCGGTGCCTCGCTCACCCTGACGCCGTGGCTGGCCGACGCTCGCTCCTTGCGGCCCGTGAGCGATCGCCTCTTCTCGGCCAGCGATCGAACGACGACGTCTCACGTCTTCACCAGGGGCAATGAGGGTGAGTACCTGCTGAGCGATGGTTTCCAGACGTTCGAGAAAGTCCCTGCGGCCTACCTGCTGGCACATCGGGCCAGCCTCCTGCTGGGCTTGGCCGGGCTGGCCTGGATACTGGTCGCAGGGACCGCTTCGCTGTTGCGATGGCGTCCCGGGACGATTCGGCGGCCCTTGGTCCCGGCTTTCGTTGCTTCTGTCCTGCTCTTCGTTCCGATTCCTTTCTTCCTGACGCAGTCATTCATGTCTCTTGGCGATTTCACGCTCGCCAGCGCCTTGCTCGCGGTCGGAACGCTGTTTCTCCCTGTTGGTATGTTCTTGACGGTCTTGCTTACCGGGAAATGGCGGCGGAAATCGCCGGTGAACGTGCTGCACGGGTTGGCGGCGGCCTTTGTTCTCCAGTGGTGTATGGTGCTTATGGCAGCCAATTTACTGCCATTGACGCTTTGGAGATAGCTTTGCGTCAGTATCTGCCGCTGTACATAGCCGGGCCGATCGTGCTGTTCCTGCTGGCGCGGCTCGCGTTTACGAACGACGCGGACTCGCAGGACCTGGCCGCCTGGTACCCGAGCGTGTCGTCGACGATCTGGTACCTCGCAGGAGCGTTCTTCGCGTTCGCGCTCCCGTTCAACGTGGTGCTGCTCGATGTCCCGTTGGTGTCTGCCGGGCCGATCAGCCAGATCGCACTCTTCTGCTACGCGATGATCTGCGCCAACACCGCGAACCCGGTCGTTCACTACGTTGGCGTCGCGGGGCTTTTTCTGCAATCACTGTGGAGAGGAATCTCCTCGGTCGTCGGCGCATGACGTGCGGGCGCTGACCGGCGCCGGGCCGATTTCGCCCGAGACAACCTGCGCCACCGCAACTATGCGCACGTGGACACTTGTCGACAATCCAGCCAGTTTTGCCCGTAGCGCCGTGACGTCATCCCGGCCAACCTGGGTCAATGAAAGTGCGGGAGGTTCTTCGACTGCTGAACCAGCACGGCTGGGTTGTGCAACGAACTCGCGGCAGGCACCGGCAGCTCAGGCACCCGTCGAAGCCCGGCACCGTTACCGTTGCAGGCAAGCCGGGAGTCGGGATGCCGCCAGGTACGCTGAACAGCATTCTCAAGCAGGCTGGTCTAAAATGAGGCCCATGCAATACCTGGTCATCGTGGAAGAAAGCGAGCGCGGCTTCGGCGCCTACGTGCCGGACCTGCCGGGCTGTGTCGCAGCAGCCGAGACTCGCCGGGAAGTCGTAGCACTCATCCAGGAGGCCATCGAGTTTCATATCGACGGGTTGAGAAAAGCAGGCGATCCGGTTCCCGCCCCGCGTTCGCGGGGTGAACTCGTCGACGTGCGTGCTGCCTGACAGGCGCCGTTCGCGCTCATCCGGGCGTCGGGTCGCTATGTTCCAGACTGCGCACCCGACTTTCGATGTACATACAATAGTCGCGATCTGCGAGTCAGCTTTTACTCCCGTTTGTGTCGACGGTGAGCCGGCTCACGTAACCTGCTACGAGCGTTACAGGTTCGGAACGCCTCTCAGCGGGTAACCCTCCTTGCGCGCCCGAGCATTCGAATCGCGATGAAATTGGGACCGCCCCGTCGAAAGAGATGAGCCAGAGGAGATACCGATGAACAAGACACGGTCAATGCTCTGTATTGCCGCAGCCCTGCTGCTGGCCGCATGCACGCAGGACACGGTTGACATCGCTGCCGAAAAAGAACGCCTGATGCAGCTCAGCAGGGACTGGTCGGCCATCGTCAACTCGGGCGACATTGACGCGATCGTGGCTCACTGGGACGACGACGCCGTGATGCTCCCCCCGGACTCGCCGATCATCGAAGGCAAGGAAGCCATACGCAGCTACGTGCAGGCGGCGTCGGCCATACCGGGTTTCCGGATTAGCTGGGAGCCGGAAAGCGCCTTCGTTGCCGAGGCCGAGGACATGGCCTACATGATCGAGCGCAACGAGATCACCATTAACGACGAGAACGGCGAGCCGGTCACGCTGCGCGGAAAAGTGGTCACCGTCTGGAAGAAAGACGCCGCCGGCGCGTCGAATAAAGAAAGACTCAACGAGCAATGGGCCCGTGCATCTGCGGCCTGCCTGGCTGATGCGTGCGCAGAAAACGCGTAACCTGTGCGCATCCGTTCCGGCAGATCAGGAGCTGTGCAATGAATACCGAGAAGCTGAACAGCTGGCTCACCCTGGTTGCAAACTTCGGCGTCCTGCTTGGAATCGCGTTGCTCGTGTATGAGCTCCGGCAGACTCAACACCTTGCAGAAACCGACTCGATGGTGGGGCGACTCGAACAGATGCAGGTCGCACAGACGGCGATGGCCCTGTCTGACTCGTTGCCGGAAATCCGGGTCAAAGCTCAAACGGAGGGAATTGAAACCCTGACGGCCCTGGAGCTTTACAGGCTGCGAATGTGGGAACTCTCTGTGATAAACAGAATGAGGAGTCAGTACATCCTGTACAAGCGAGGTTACCTGGACGAAAGGACAGCACGGGGGTTCATCAATACGGCAGTCCGCTGGCTTCCCTATTGGGAGTCTCTCGGCTTCGAGTTCGAACCGATCGAAGATACATTCGAAAAGGCGGTCCTGCAGACTGCTGGCAGGGAGTAGCGCGCTTCCCGGCAGCCACGTGCAACCGTCGCCCGCCGTCCGGTTTCTTAGCGCGCCGGGAGTCGACCTAAGCAGGTCCGGCATAATCCGGATCGCTAGTGATCCGACGCGGGTACTCGCGAGGAAACCCGGGACATGAGTCAAACGAAAATCTGCCTTCTCGTCGCCCTGGCGCTTTGCCTTTGCTCGCCGGAGACGGCGCAGCCCGACGAGGCCGGCGCCGAGTCCGCAATAGCCGATCTGGCCTGTCCGCCGGATCCCGCCCTGGGCGCCGAGGCGGCCGCAAGGCGATTTCTGTACGCGTTCTCCCGGCTCGATCAGGATTGCTTCAACCGGATGTGGACCGACGACGCGACGGCCTTCCTGCCGAGGGTCTTCGGCACGTTCGGGCCCGGCCGGCTGGACGGCCGCGAGGAAATCCTCGCCGCGTTCAACGTGTTCTTCCGCGGCCGCGAAGCTTCGGGACGCGGCGTGCTGCGCATAGACCCGCAGTCGCTCACCGTCGACGAGCATGGCGACGTGGCCATCGTAAGCTTCGTCCTGGGGCCTGCGCTCAACAACCGTCGCACCTTCGTCTTCAGGCGTGCAGACGATGGCTGGCGCGTATGGCATCACCACGCCTCCCGGGTGGGTCACGATGACGCGACCCGGGAGGCGGAAGGGCAGTAGCGCATCGCCGGGCTGACGCCCGCATGCGCCGGTGGCGCCTCAGCGCCGGTTCATCGCGCTCAGTGACGCCCGGATTCCCTCGAGCTTCCGGCACACGCCCTGGTGATTGCGCCACATGTCGAGATGGGTGTCCGCCGCCTCGATGAAGACGTTCTTCAAGCTTCGATTGGCAACGAGTTCCTCGAACACGTACCTGACGCGAATGCTGTCTTCGAATCCCGTGGCCGGACCCTCTGTGTACGCGGGCATCTCGAAGTCGTCCGGAAGCTCCAGATCCACCGCCTCGGCAACTTCGGCAACCGCCGCGCCCAGGGAATTGCGGTATTCGTGGTCCCAGTTGCGGACGCCGTCAATCCAGACCGGCAGTTCGGCAACTCGATTGCGGAGCTCCGCGTTGTCCAGGTCTTTCAGCAGGCCGGTGGCGATCATTTCCGCAGCGACCGACGTCGAGTACGGACCGCCGGTGACATAGCCGACCCTCGTCAGCCCGGCTTCGAACGCCTCGACGTCCTCGTCGTCCAGCCGGCCGTCGTTCAGGACCCGCGCGACCGTCAGTACCGATTGCGCATGCTGCGCCTGGACGGGGATTATCTGCTCGCAGTATTGCAGGTTCCCGGCCGTCTCTTCGGCCAGCCGGTTCAGTGCCGCGTCCAGGTTGCGGCTCCGCTGGCGGTCCTCGCGCCACTCGTCTACCTGGAAGGCAATCAGGATGCCGAATACCACCACGAGCAGCTCGACGCCGTAGGAAGCGAGCTTGTCCCTGGTCAGAATCGCCATCGGCAGTACTCCCTCGATCGGCACTCAGGCCGTGCGCTCGCGCTGATGCGCAGGCACGGATATTCTTGTTCGAAGCGACCTTGCGGCACGTCGTGTTGCACCGACCATTGAAGCAGTCGTGATCGCCACGTCGGTGCCGGTGCCCATCGCGATGCCGTGGTCGGGCTCAGGCAGCCGCGGCGGCCTCGCCACCCGACTGCAACTCCCGCTCGATCGCCTCGGCATCCGCCGCTGAAATGCCCAGCGACTCGCGCAGGTGCGCGAGCAGCTTGCGCTCCTTCGCCGAGATGCCGTGCTTGCTCAGCGCATCGATCACGGCGGCTTCGTAGACCTGCAGCTTGCGGAACGCGGCGTACTCCGGCGTGTTCCTCGTGTTCGGCATGGCCGTGCTCGCGATGCGCTCGGCGAACTGCTGCAGCGGCGTCAGGAAGAAGATGACCACCGCCGCGGCGAGCAGCCCCGCCAGGTTGCCGAACTCGGCCGACAGAAACGTGCTGACGCCTTCCGAGACCAGGAAGATGAACGCGACGATCAGCGCGGCCAGCGTCGATTGCTTGATGGTCCAGCGAATGCGCAGGTCGATGTCGAACAGGTGGGCGCGCAGCACGCCGTAGGCGATCAGCGGCACGGCGAGCAGCGTGCCGAGCGCGTATACGAACTTGACTCCCCAGAACAGGCCGGACTCGGGGCTCATGTTGCCGCTTGCGATCATGTAGAACGAGGCGCCGTAGGTGAACCCCCAGCAGAGGTCGCGGATGCCGAAGGCGCTTGCGAACACGCCGGCACGCGTCCTGGCGATCCCGGGCCTGGCCTTACGCCATGCGTCGATCGAGGCGATCAATGCGTACCCGAACAGCAGCATGAGCGTGACGTACAGCAAGGCGCTGCCGAGCGTCGACTCCCAGAGCGCCCTCGTCACCATCGTGCCGGCACCGAGTGAAACACCTAGTATCGCGAACAGGATGCGCCAGTTCTTCTTACCGAACGCCCGGGTCAGGCCGGTCGCCAGCGCGGCCGCGAGGAACGGCGGATACAGCGCGATCATGCCGCCGTCGGCGAGATGGTGCAGAGAGAAACTCAGCGGGTCCAGCCAGGCAAGGCGCTCGTAGAGCGCGTTTGATCGCTCCCAGCCCAAGACCATTTCGGGGAAACCGGCCGTGCCTAGGACCAGCCCTTCCAGCACGAGCAGCGCAGCCAGTTTTCGCCCGGCACTGCCGGGCGGCGCGACGCGGTACAGCACCACGGCCAGCGACCAGCACATCGCGATGGCTGCAAGGCCCAGGTAGCCGATCGGCGTTATGTATGCCATGCGTCGGAGTATATCCTCTGGACGTACGAAAGCCTGTCGGGGGACCGGCAACGTGTTACCAGAAATGGCGGAACGACCGGTCGTGTTGCGAGGCTGGCGTTCCCGTCGCCGACGGCGCAGTGCGAGTTCGGTCAGGTCGGTGCTACCTGGTACAGCGCCGCCCCGGGCACACTATCGCCTTCGCTTTCGGCATCGCCCGCCTGCGGCCGGCTCCATGCGCAGGCCAATTGCCTGCAGGCAACGACCCGACTTTTGCCGCCGGACCCGTTGAGTCACAGGAGACGCCCATGCACAGATCCAACGCAGCACTCTGCTTTGCCGCCGGCCTGCTGCTGGCCGCGTGCACGCTGGACACGGTCGACATCGCTGCCGAGAAAGAACGCCTGATGCAGCTGAGCCGGGACTGGTCGGCCATCGTCAACTCGGGCGACATCGACGCGATCGTGGCTCACTGGGACGACGACGCCGTGATGCTCCCGCCGGACTCGCCGATCATCGAAGGCAAGGCAGCCATCCGCAGTTACGTGCAGGCGGCGTCGGCCATCCCCGGCTTCCGGATTACCTGGGAGCCGGAAAGCGCGTACGTCGCAGAGGCCGGGGACATGGCCTACATGATCGAGCGCAACGAGATCACGTTCGACGACGAGAACGGCGAACCGATCACGATTCGCGGAAAAGTCGTAACGGTCTGGAAGAAGGACGCCGCCGGCGAGTGGAAGAACGTCGTGGACATCTGGAACTCGGTGCCGACGGACCCGCAGTAACGGGCGAAGTCCACGCGTTGCCGTCCCGCGAGAGCCGGCATCGCCGGGCCGTCTTCGCCATCCGGGGCCCGGTTCAGCCGAGCTCCATCGGCCGCAGCCGCAACGCATTCCCGATCACAGACACCGAGCTCAGGCTCATCGCCGCCGCGGCCCGCTCCATCTCACTCGCCAGTCCGCTGGATCGACATCACGCGCAGGCAAGCCTGGCCGGGCATGACCGGTGCCGACACGCGTGACCCGGTGCCTCGTTCTTACGCGATCGCAGACAGTGAGCTAGACTGCTCCGGAACGGCCGCGCCCGGCATGCTGCGAACAGCGACAAGGCACTGATCCAGGATGAAGAATACCCGACGAATTGCCTGGGCACGCACCGGGGTAGAAGCAGCCGCCATCGTAGGCAGTATCCTGCTTGCCTTCGCCATCGATGCCTGGTGGCAGGAACGCGGCGAGCAGACCAGGGAGCGGGAAATTCTGGTTGCGCTGCTGGACGATTTTCGAAAATCGAAAGCCAGCATCGAGGCCGGCAGGAACTTTCACCTCGACGTCCAGCGAAGCAACCGCAGGCTCCTGCGGTCGGTAGCCTCCGGCGCCGAGCCGTTGGCCGATGCCGAGGTGAACCGCATTCTCGGCGACCTGACCTGGTGGGACAGCCAGTCCCGCTTCTCGACGGGCGCCCTCAACTCCCTGGTGTTCGGCGGCGAATTATCCATTATCGGCGACGATGCGCTGCGGCAAACCCTGGCCGACTGGCCGTCGGAGATACAACGGGCCGAGGCCTTGAGAGAGCAGGATTACGACTTCTTCTTCGAAGTGATGATGCCCTACCTGAGAGAGCATGGTTACCTGCCCGAGATATCGGCGGTATCCGCGCCCAAGCCCGGCAGCAGCGAAGAGGAATCGACATTGATCGAGCTCGAGCTCGAACGCGATTTCGACCACGCGGCGATGGTCGCGACGCCCGAGTTCCAGAATATCCTCGTCCAGAAATACTGGATCCAGGACGACATGCTGCGGGCATTCGATCGCGCCGAGACACTGCTCGATGCGACGATCGACCGGATCGAGAGCAACCTGTAAGTCCCGCCTCCTGGCCGCCCGCTCAGCCCAACTCCACCCGCCGCAGCCGCAACGCATTCCCGATCACCGACACCGAGCTCAAACTCATCGCCGCCGCCGCCAGCATCGGGCTCAGCAGCCAGCCGAACACCGGGTACAGCACGCCGGCCGCGACCGGGATGCCGGCCGTGTTGTAGGCGAACGCGAAGAACAGGTTCTGGCGGATGTTCTTCATCGTCGCGCGGCTCAAGGAGCGCGCGCGATAGACGCCCAGCAGGTCGCCCTTCACCAGCGTGACGCCCGCGCTTTCCATCGCGACGTCCGTACCCGTGCCCATCGCGATGCCGACGTCCGCCTCGGCCAGCGCCGGCGCGTCGTTGATCCCGTCGCCTGCCATCGCGACGACGTGGCCCGCCTCGCGCAGCTCGCGCACGACGCGGTGCTTGTCCTCCGGCGACACGTCGGCCTGCACGTCGTCTATGCCGATCTCGGCAGCCACCGCCTTCGCCGTGCTCTCGCTGTCGCCGGTCAGCATGACGATGCGCAGGCCTGCCTCGTGCAGGCGGCGGATCGCCTGCGGCGTCGTTTCTTTAATAGGGTCCGCGACGCCGATGAGCCCCACCGCCTCGCCGTCGACCGCGACGAACATGACCGTCTGGCCCTTGCTGCGATAGCTTTCCGCCGCCTCGGCGAGAGCATCACTCGAAGCGCCTACCCGCTTCAGCAGGCGCGCATTGCCGATCGCCACTCGCCGGCCGTCGACGCGCGCCTCGACGCCCTCGCCCGTGACCGACGCGAAGTCCTCCGCGTCCGGTATCCCGATGCCGCGCTCCTTCGCGCCGGCAACGATCGCCTCCGCGAGCGGGTGCTCGCTCGCGCGCTCGACCGCGGCGACCAGCGCGAGCAGTTCGGCCTCGTCCTTGTCGCCCTTGACCTCGACCGTGACCAGCCGCGGCCGGCCCTCGGTCAGCGTCCCGGTCTTGTCGACGACCACGACGTCGACCTTCTCCATTGTCTCCAGCGCCTCGGCGTTCTTGATCAGGATGCCGTGCTGCGCGCCCTGGCCGGTGCCGACCATGATCGACATCGGCGTCGCGAGCCCGAGCGCACAGGGGCAGGCAATGATCAGCACCGCCACCGCGTTGACCAGCGCGAGCGCCAGCGCGGGCTCAGGCCCGACCGCCCACCAGGCGATGAACGTGATGACCGCGACGACGACCACCGCCGGCACGAACCAGGCCGCGACCTGGTCGGCCAGCCGCTGGATCGGCGCGCGGCTGCGCTGCGCCTCCGCGACCATGCGCACGATCTGCGCGAGCAGCGTGTCGTCACCGGTGCGCGTGACACGCATGACGAGGCTGCCCGTGCCGTTGACCGTGCCGCCGATCACCTCGTCGCCTTGCTCCTTTTCCACCGGCACCGGCTCGCCGCTGACCATCGATTCGTCGACGCTGCTGCGCCCGTCCACGACCTCGCCGTCCACCGGGATCTTCTCGCCCGGTTTCACGCGCAGCCGGTCGCCTGCGGCCAGCTCGTCCAGCGAGACCTCGGTCTCCTCGCCGTCCTCGCCGATGCGGCGCGCGGTCGGCGGCGCGAGCTCGAGCAGCGCGCGCAGCGCGCCCGAGGTACGGCTGCGTGCCTTGAGCTCCAGCACCTGGCCGAGCAGGACCAGCGTCGTGATCACGGCCGCCGCCTCGTAGTACACGGCGACCTCGCCGGCCGCATTTTTCAGCGACGCCGGGAACAGCCCCGGCACGGCCGTCGCCGCCAGCGAGTAGACGAAGGCCACGCCGACGCCGAGCGCAATCAGCGTGAACATGTTCAGGTTCCACGTGCGGACCGACTGCCAGCCGCGCACGAAGAACGGCCAGCCGCCCCACAGCACGACCGGCGCCGCGAGCGCGAGCTGCGCCCACTGCGCCCAGGCCGGCGGCAGCAGAGAATCCGCATGCCAGCCGGGCAGCATCTCGCCCATCGTGTACAGGAACAGGGGCAGCGTCAGCGCGGCGCTCAACCAGAAGCGCCGCCGCATGTCGTCAAGCTCGCTCGTGTCCTCCTCGCCGAGGCCCGGGCTCTCGGGTTCGAGGCCCATGCCGCAGATCGGGCAGCCGGTGTTGCTGACGTCCCGCACCTGCGGGTGCATCGGGCAGGTCCAGACCGTGCCGGTGTAGCCGTCCGGCACCTTGTCGTAGCGGCCGTCGTCGGCCGCTTCGGCCTGTTCGCCGTGGTGGCAGCAGTGTTCGTGTTTATTCATCTGACCGCTCCGCCGCGCGGTAGCCCCCGCAGCAATAACGCCGGACACGCGACCGGCGTTGGCGCCGTGCCCGGGATGCCGACATTCCTGCGGCCACGATACCAGTTTGCAACGATTGCGGAGCATGATCCCCGTCGGCTACTGGCCAAGCGGCTTTCCTGCCTGTTCGACAGGCGAGCCAATGCCGGTTCGAATGGCAATGCGCGGTTCTCTCTGAGGCTGTTGAGCGGGCAAACGCGCGCGAGCGTAGACTCCAACTGCAGCCTCGCGCAGCGTGGACGGGCAATGACCGTACCTGTCCGGGAGTAGACTAGCCGCTATGCACTCACCACATGGCAAGCTTGTCGGGGCCGAAGGACCGAACACGGCTGACCGGATCCGGAAGCTCGGCGGATGAATCGCCGGCCTGCACTGGTCTTGCTGGCGGCTGTCGCCGTTGTCGCGACGTCCTTTTTCCTGCTGCACGACAGCAGGCAACAAGGGCCTCGCGTTGAAGCTGCGCCGGGTGCCGCGGTGAACGCTGGCGGTCCTGATGAACTTCCCGAGGCGGAACTCGGCGACCCCCACCGGTCACCTGATGCCAGCCATCCGGCAGTCCCGTTGCTGACTGTGCCTGCCAGCCCGGACTCGAGCAGCCCGGAACCGTTGCGACTGCCACCGGAATACAACTTCGTGTTCGGCGAGCCTTCGAATGCGTCACCGTTGTCCCTCGTCCACGACCGTTTCAGAAACGAAGCGAGGGACGAATCATGGGCTGCTGCGATGGAAAGTGGCATTGTCCAGGCGATCTCGCACACCGAGGCGACATCACACATTACCGTCGAGCACGTCGAATGCCGTTCGACGATCTGCGAGGTCGCCGGCCACATGCCCTACGTTGCGAGTGACAGCGAGATCGGCCCGTCCGCTATATTCACTGAGGACCTCGGAGCCGGTTGGTGGCAGGGAAGGATCAACATGGGGGTCGGGCAACACGCATTTCAGGATGAGCAAGTCATGCGCTTCATCATCATCGTTGCGAACTCCGAGGTATTCCTGGAAGTAACGGAATAGTCGCTCCCGAAATAACCGTACATTTGCTACCGACAGACTGACTCGTCGCCACACGAAAGGGGTCGGCGCATGAAAAAAGAGAGCTGGAAAGAAACCATCGACACGGTCGGGCTGCTGGCCGTCCTGCTGGGCCTCTTCCTCGTCTACAAGGAAGTCGAGATCGTCGAGACCATAGCGCGGGCGCAGCTCAGCGCGGACGTCAACAACAACCTGTTCGAGCTGGATCAGCAGGCTCTCGGCCCGGAGCTGGCGGCGACCTTCACGAAAGCGAACGAGGCGCCCGAGACCCTGGCCGCTACGGAACGCTGGCAGCTGAACCTGTTCCTGTCGCAGGTACTCGACCAGTACGCGCGGGAATGCTACTACGTCGAGATCGGTATCTTCAGGGAATGCGAGAGCGTGCCGAGGTCCACCGCGCTCAAGTACTTCAGCAGCCGCTACGGGCGCGCGTTCTGGGCGACCGTCCGGAACCGGATGGCAGGACCCGAGATCTCGGCGATCATCGACGACGAGCTCAGCCGCAACCCGGCGGACGATATCGCCGCGCAGATAGACGCCGCCGTACTTCGCAACCTGGAACAGCAGTAGCGAAGCGATATCTCCATCCCGGCGCCGGTGGATGCATCACCGGCAATTCTCCGGATACCGGAATGTGCCGCCCGTCCCGCATCCTGCGGATCGCGCTGCCGGCGATACCCCGGCCTGTGCCGGTCGGGCTCCGCGCGTTCGCGAAGCCGCATTGCTACGGGCAACGGCGACGAACCGGGCCACAGCGGCGCGTCCGGTGCGGCGGCCCCGCGGTCTTTACGTATAGGCAACCCGCCCGCCCGCGGGCACGATCCCCGCTGACTCCCGGTTGACTTAAGTCAAGGCAGCCCCGCGCGCGCTGCCGCAGAGTACGGCCCATGGACACGACAGCCCGCTTCGACTTCGACCTGCTGCGCCGCTACGACGAGTTCGGGCCGCGCTACACCTCCTACCCGACCGCGCCGCATTTCCACGAGGGCTTCGGCGAGGCCGAGCTGAGGCAGCACGCGGCCCGCAGCAACGCCGAGCTGATCCCGCGGCCGATCTCGATCTACCTGCACATCCCCTACTGCACCAACCCCTGCTTCTACTGCGGCTGCAACCGCATCATCACCCGAGATCTGTCGAAGGGCGAACGCTACGTCGAGCGGCTGCTGCGCGAGATCGCGCGAGCCGCGCCGCTGTTCGACCGCGACCGCGACGTCGTGCAGGTGCACTTCGGCGGCGGCTCGCCGAATTTTCTGAGGCCCGCGCAGATCGGCCGGCTGCTCGACAGCCTCGGCCGGCACTTCCACTTCAGCGACTCGCCCGACCGTGACTTCTCGATCGAGCTGGATCCCCGCCACGTGGACGAGGCGGACATCGCCGAGCTGGCCGCGCTCGGCATCAACCGCGCGAGCCTCGGCGTGCAGGACTTCAACCCGGTCGTGCAGAAGGCGATCAACCGCATCCAGGGCATCGACCAGACGCTCGCCGTCATCGAGGCCTGCCGCGCGCGCGGCATGCGCTCGGTCAACGTCGACCTGATCTACGGCCTGCCGAAACAGACGCAGGCAGGCTTCCGCGGCACCGTGGACACCGTCATCGAGGCGCGCCCGGACCGCGTCGCGATCTACGGCTACGCCCACCTGCCGCAGATGTTCAAGGCACAGAAGCAGATCCGCGACGAGGACCTGCCCGGCGCCGGGGAGCGTCTCGAGCTGCTCGCGCTCGCCGTCGAGTGCCTGACCGCGGCGGGCTACGAGTACATCGGCGTCGACCACTTCGCGCTGCCCGACGACGAGCTCGCGCAGGCGCTGCACCGCGGCGGCCTGCACCGTAACTTCATGGGCTACACGACCCACGCCGACAGCGACCTGGTCGGCTTCGGCGTCAGCGCAATCAGCCACGTCGGTTCGAGCTACAGCCAGAATCCGCGCGACATCACGGGCTGGGAGATCGCGATCGACCATGACCGGCTGCCGGTCTGGCGCGGCATGACGCTCGACTTCGACGACGAGCTGCGCGCCTGGGTCATCCAGGAGCTGATGTGCCGCGGAGAGATCGACAGGGCGGGCGCCGAGCGGCGCTTCGGCATCGTCTTCGATGCGTACTTCGCCGACGAGCTCGAACGGCTCGAGCGCCTCGAGGACGACGGGCTCGTCGAGCTCGACTCAGGCCGCATCCGGGCCACTTCGCGGGGCAGATACCTGTTACGTATAATCGCGATGTGTTTCGACCGATACCTGCAGCGCACCCGGCCCGACCGCGAACGGCCGCAGTTCTCCCGCGCCGTCTGAAGCGCGCTGTTTGCGCGCGGCCGCCATGCTGACGCGCACGCCCGGGCGCGTACCGCCGCCGAGCGTCGCCGCGGACGACGGCGACGAGCTGCACTTCTGCAGCACCTGCGCGTTCTCGGCGGCCTGCCTCGAACGCGGCTACGACAAGGGCCGGCTCGCCGAGCTGCACGTGCTGGTCGAGCACACGCCGCCGATCCGCGAAGGCGAGCACATCTTCCGCGAGGGCGACGAGTTCAACGCGATCGCGGCCATCCGCGCCGGCACCGTCAAGACCTACGTCACCGACCTCGAGGGCCGCGAGCAGGTGCAGGGCTTCTTCCTGCCCGGCGAGGTCATCGGCCTGAACGCGATCTCGCAGTCGCGCTATCCCTGCAACGCCGTCGCGCTGGAGACGGTGCTGCTGTGCCGCTTCTCGTTCCCGAAGATCGCGACGCTCGCGACCCGCATGCCGGGCCTGCAGCAGAAGCTGTTCGAGCTGCTGTCGGAAGACATTGGCAAGGCCTCGCGGCTGGCGGGAGACTTCACGGCCGACGAGCGCATGGCGGCCTTCCTGCTGCTGCTGTCGCGGCGCTACGCGGAGCGCGGCCTGTCGCCGACGCGCTTCCGGCTGACGATGGCGCGCACCGACATCGCGAACTACCTGAGACTCGCGGCCGAGACCGTCAGCCGCGTCCTCAAGCGCTTCCAGGCCGACGGGCTGATCCTGGTCGAGCGCCGCGAGGTCGAGCTGCTGGACGTCCCGGCCCTGCAGGCCATCGCCGCCAGCGTCCTGAGAAACTGAACCGCACTTGACCTGGATCAGGGCGGCCCCGCCCTGCGGCCGGCAGCATCTCCCGTATCTTCGGAGGAGATGCGAAATGAGTACCACTCGTAAACTCTGGACCTGGCTGATCGCGCTGCTCGCCGTGTCGTTCGGCGTGCTGCTGTGGATCGGCGGCGAAATCCACCGGCAGGCCCCGCCCATGCCGGAACAGGTCGTCACCACGGACGGCGAGGTCGTCTTCACCCGCGCCGACATCGAGAAAGGCCGGCAGGTCTGGCAGTCGATAGGCGGCCAGCAGCTCGGCTCGATCTGGGGCCACGGCGGCTACGTCGCGCCCGACTGGACGGCCGACTGGCTGCACCGCGAGGCACTCGCGACGCTCGACCTCTGGGCCGAACGCGAGGCGCGCGCCGAGAGCTACGCCGAGCTGCCCGCCGGCCAGCAGGCCGCACTGCAGCGCCGGCTGGAAGAGCGCATACGCCAGAACACCTGGGACGCGGAGTCGGCCACGATCACGGTCGATGCCGACCGCGCCGCGGCCATCGCCGCGGTCATGGTGCATTACGACCGGCTGTTCAGCGCCGACCCCGAGTTCACCGCCCTGCGCGAAGCCTATGCGATGAAGAACGACACGGTGCCGGCGGCGGATCACCGCGAGGCGCTGTCGGCGTTCTACTGGTGGACCGCCTGGGGCGCGGTCACGGAACGCCCGGGCAAGGACATCACGTACACGAACAACTGGCCGGCCGACGAGCTGGTCGGCAACGAACCGCCGTCCAGCGCCTTCCTGTGGACCGTGTTCAGCGTGCTGTTCCTGCTCGCCGGCATCGGCCTGCTCGGCTGGTACCACGCGGTCACAGAGGGCGGCGACGATGGCAAGCCGGCGAAGCTGCCCGACAGCGATCCGCTGGCGCTGGTCAAGGTCACGCCTTCGATGCGCGCGACCGCCAAGTACTTCTGGGTCGTGATTGCGCTGTTCCTCGTGCAGATCCTGCTGGGCGCGATGACCGCGCACTACCAGGTCGAGGGCCAGGAGCTCTACGGCTACGCGATCTCGGATATCCTGCCGTACTCGCTGACCCGCACCTGGCACACGCAACTCTCGGTGCTGTGGATCGCGACCGCCTGGCTCGGCACGGGCCTGTACATCGCGCCGGCCATCTCCGGGCACGAACCGAAGTACCAGCGGCTCGGCGTCAACGTATTGTGGACCTGCCTGCTGATCATCGTCGTCGGCGCGTTCGCCGGGCAGTGGTTCGCCGTCATGCAGAAGCTGGGCCTGGCCAACAACTTCTGGTTCGGACACCAGGGCTGGGAGTACGTCGACATCGGCCGCTTCTGGCAGTGGTTCCTGTTCGCGGGCCTCGGCATCTGGCTCACGCTGGTCGGCCGCGCACTGTGGCCGGCGATGCGCCGCAAGGACGAGTCCCGGCCGATCGTGAGCCTGCTGTTCCTGTCCACCGTCGCGATCGGCCTGTTCTACGGCGCCGGCCTGATGTGGGGCGAGCACACGCACCTGTCGATGGTCGAGTACTGGCGCTGGTGGGTCGTGCACCTGTGGGTCGAGGGCTTCTTCGAGGTGTTCGCGACCGCGGTCATCGCCTTCCTGTTCACCCGGCTCGGGCTGCTCAAGGTCGGCACGGCGGTCGTCGCGGTCCTGTTCGCCACGATCGTGTTCATGGCCGGTGGCGTGCTCGGCACGCTTCACCACCTGTACTTCACCGGCACCCCAACGGCGGTGCTGGCGCTCGGCGCGTCGTTCTCGGCGCTCGAGGTGGTGCCGCTCGCCTACATCGGCTTCGAGGCCTACCACACCTACAAGCTGGGCCACGCGACGCCGTGGATGCAGCGCTACAGGTGGCCGATCCTGTTCTTCACCGCGGTCGCGTTCTGGAACCTGGTGGGCGCGGGCCTGTTCGGCTTCCTGATCAACCCGCCGCTGCCGCTGTACTTCATGCAGGGCCTGAACCTGACCCCGCTGCACGGCCACACCGCGCTGTTCGGTGTCTACGGCATGCTCGGCATCGGGCTCATGCTGTTCTGCCTGCGCGGCATGAAGCCCGCGGCGACCTGGAACGAGGGCACGCTGAAGACCTGCTTCTGGTCGCTGAATATCGGCCTCGCCGGCATGGGACTGATGACGCTGCTGCCGCTCGGCGTGCTGCAGCTGATCGCGGCGATCGACAAGGGCTACTGGTACGCCCGCTCGGCCGAGTTCATGCAGCAGCCGATCGTGGACCTGCTGGTCTGGATGCGCGTGCCGGGTGACGTCGTCTTCAGCGTCGGCGCCATGGCCCTGGCCTGGTTCGTACTGCGGCTCTGGATCGGGCCGCGCAAGGCCCGCGAGGCACTCCCGGGCGGCTCGGAGGCCGTGGGCAACTGACGCCCGCGCGCCTTTGTGCAAGTCGGGCGTTCGTACCGCGAAGGATCGCCGGTCGAACGCCCTTTTTTTCTCGACAACTGACATGATCGAGTTCTATCCCGAAATCAAGCTGGTCCACGTCGCCGCGGTCATCGCGAGCGGCGCCCTGTTCCTCCTGCGCGGCGTCGCCGTGCAGGCCGGCGCGGGCTGGGCCATGGCCGCGCCGCTGCGTTACCTGAGCTACACGATCGATACCGTGCTGCTGACCGCGGCGTTCATGCTGCTGACGATCCTGCCCGCGGCGCTGTACGCGAACGGCTGGCTGGCGCTCAAGGTCGCGCTGCTGGTCGCCTACGTGGTCCTCGGCAGTTTCGCGCTGAAGCGCGGCCGCACCGCAAGGACCAGGGCGATCACGTTCGCGGGCGCGGTCCTGCTCTACCTGTGCATGCTGGCGATCGCCCGCACGCACAGCCCGCTCGGGCCGTGGCTGTGGCTCAAGGGCTGGCTCGCGTGAGCGCGCCGGCCCGCTTCGTCCCGTTCGCCTATGGGTTCAGGCCGTTCTTCCTGCTGGCGGGGCTTTACGCCTTCGTCGCGGTCGCGGCCTGGCTGTGGCTGTTTCCGGCAGGGCCGACGATCGGCAACGGCGTGCCGCCGCAGCTCTGGCACGGCCACGAGATGATCTTCGGCTTCATCGCCGCGGCGATCGCGGGTTTGCTGCTGACCGCGGTACCGAGATGGACCGGCGGGCGCTGGCGCGCCTCATTAGCGCCATGACGCTGGGGGCCGGTGCGCTGGCCATGGCGGCGCCGGCGGCGGCCTCGAACCACACACAAGGCGACATGGGCCGCGCCACCGGCGACATCGAGTATCCGCC
>ERZ869936.315-NODE-315-length-49430-cov-7.904628_pt1 | contig 49430 bp, 31 predicted proteins | sample MGYA00520876_ERZ869936 | MGnify/ENA primary metagenome ERZ869936 (study PRJEB32218, sample SAMN09650985) | biofilter metagenome | isolation source: enrty point of leading RO module | place: Saudi Arabia: Thuwal, RO plant located on Red Sea | collected 2016-02-17 ... | reverse complement strand
CGCCGCGGCGGCGCGACCTGCGGCGGCCGTGCCCGTGCCGAGCGCCGACTCGCCGTCCCGGGCGGCCCTGTCCGTCGCTCTCGAGCAGCTGCGGACGCTCGGCGAGCTGCGCGACGCCGGCTACGTCACCGATGACGAGTTCGAGCGGATCAAGCGGCGCATCCTCGAGGAAACCCTCTGAACCTTTCCGGGGGCGGCCCCGGGCCGCCCGCCAGCAAAACGAGCCGCTCCGGATGACAGCGCTGTCAGATGTCTTTAGAATATGCCGGAACCACGGCGGCAGCGAGCCCTCGTTGCCCCGCGTCGCCGTCATGACCAACTGAAAAGCCCGGCCGGCGGCCTTCCGGGATCGGCCGTCGCGACCGGGTTCGATTCTCGTCCGGGGGACCTGCGTGCCGCACAACATCGCCAGGCTGCTGCTGCTGCCGCTACTCGCCCCGGTCGTCGTTGCGGCCGGCCAAACGGACCGCCCCGAGGGCCGAAGCTCGTACGTTGCGCCGCGCGCGGCGAGCGCGCCGGACATTGACGGAGTCGCCGACGACGCCGCCTGGGCCGGGGCGGACTGGCGCGCGATCGACCAGCGCTGGCTGGGGCCCGAGTACGCGCCGACCGACTTCTCCGGCCGCTTCAAGGTCGCCTGGACCCCGGAGCGTCTTTACCTCCTGGTCGAGTTCGTCGACGACATCCTCTACGACGCGCACCGCGATCCGCTCGTCCAGTACTGGGACGACGACTGCCTCGAGATCTTTCTCGACGAAGATCACTCCGGCGGCAATCACCAGTTCAACCACAACGCGTTCGCGTATCACTTCTCGCTCGACAATCGCGCAATCGACATCGGCACCGACGAGCGGGCTCGCGACTATACGCATCACGTCGAAAGCCACTGGCGGCAGTACGCCGACCGGATCGTCTGGGAGGTCTCCATCGAGGTATACCCCGACAGTTACGTCGACGACGGGGACGGGAACGAACCGGTGACTCTCTTCGCCGGCAAGCAACTCGGACTCATGGTCGCGTATTGCGACAACGACGGCAGCGAACTGCGCGAAAACTTCATCGGTTCCGAAACCGTGCCCTCCGGTCCCAAAGACCGCGGCTGGATAGACGCCGACCTGTTCGGCGCACTGATTCTCGGTGAGTGATACCTATGTCTGCACAAGACCTGGCGCATGAGTACGGGCCGGCGGCAGCCGGCGACAGCGCGGGCGTCGCCGGCGAGTTCGTCGATCTCGACGGGGAGCGCTACTACGCCATCCGGAACGTCGACCGGATGGATCCGTTCTTCATCAGCATCATCTCGCACGACGACCACTGGCTGTTCGTATCGTCCACCGGCGGCCTGACCGCGGGCCGGGTCTCGCCGGATACCGCCCTGTTCCCGTACATCACGGTCGATCGGATCCATGACTCGACGGTTCATACCGGCAGCATCACGCTGCTGCGCGTGCAGCGTGACGATGCGTGGCACAAGTGGGATCCGTTCGCGGCGAACCCGAACCCGGAAGCGAGGCTGACGCGTAACCTGTACAAGAATGTGCTCGGCAACAAGCTGTGCTTCGAGGAGATCAATCACGACCTCGGTCTCGCGTTTCGCTATACGTGGATGACCAGCGACCGCTATGGCTTCGTGCGCGCCTGCGAGCTGGAAAACCTCGGCGCTGGCGAAGTCCGCATCGACCTGCTCGACGGGCTGCAGAACCTGCTGCCCGCCGGCACGCCCCGCTTCACCCAGACGAATTCCTCGAACCTGGTAGATGCCTACAAGTGGACGGAGTACGACCCCGATGCGGGCCTCGCGCTGTTCACGCTGTACTCCGGAATCACGGATCGCGCCGAACCCTGCGAGTCGCTGCGCGCGAACGTCGCGTGGTGCCTCGGTATCGACGAACCCGTGGTCGCCATCTCCTCGGAACAGGTGAAGCGCTTCCGCGCCGGTGCCGGCCTCGAGGCCGAGACGCTGAAGCGCGGCGTGCGGGGCGCTTTCCTCGTCAATACGCAGCTCGTGCTGCCCGCCGGCGGCTCGTGGCGCTGGCAGATCGTGGCCAACACGGAGTTGAGCCAGGCCCGGGTCGTCGAACTCCGTAGCGAGCTCGCCGACAGCGGGACGCTGGCGGAATCCGTTCGCGCATCCGTGGCGGCCGGCTCGGACGCGCTGGCGAGAATAATGGCGAGCAGCGATGCGCTGCAGGCGACGGCGGAGGAAAACGTCGCGGTTCACCACTACGCGAACGTGCTGTTCAACGTGCTGCGCGGCGGCATCTTCCACGACGAGTACAACGTCAGCCGCGCGGATCTCTGCCACACGATCCGGTCTTTCAACGTCCGCGTGTTCGAGGCCAACCGGCGACTGCTGGAGGACCTGCCCGAACAGCTGGCCGCGGCGGACCTGCTCGACCGGGTGCGCCGTGCCGGTGACCGGCAGCTCGAACGCCTGTGCCTCGAGTACCTGCCTATCACGTTCGGCCGTCGCCACGGCGATCCGAGCCGGCCCTGGAACCAGTTCGCCATTCGCCTGCGCGATGCCGACGGCAGGCCCCTGCTCTCGTACGAGGGCAACTGGCGCGACATCTTCCAGAACTGGGAAGCGCTCGCGTTCAGCTTTCCCTCGTTTGTCGAGAGCATGATCGCCAAGTTCGTCAATGCATCGACGGTCGACGGCTACAACCCGTACCGGATCACCAAGGAGGGCATCGACTGGGAGGTCGAGGATCCCGAGGACCCGTGGAGCTACATCGGTTACTGGGGCGATCACCAGATCATCTACCTGCAGAAGCTGCTCGAGTTGTCGCGCCGCTTCCATCCCGAGCGGCTCGGCGAACTTCTGCACCTGCCCGTATTCAGCTACGCGAACGTCCCGTACCGGATTCGGCCGTTCGCGGCGCTGCTCGCGGACCCGAAGGCGACCGTCGACTACGACGACGACCTCGCCGCCAGGATCGAGGAGCGTCTCGAGACGCTCGGCGCCGACGGCAAGCTCCTGCCCGACCGGGACGGGCGCGTCTACCAGGTCACGCTGCTCGAGAAGCTGCTGGTTCCGCTGCTGTCCAAGCTCGGCAACCTGGTCGTCGACGGCGGCATCTGGATGAACACGCAGCGGCCGGAATGGAACGACGCAAACAACGCCCTGGTCGGCCAGGGCCTGTCGATGGTGACGCTGTACTACCTGCGCCGCTACCTTAGCTTCCTCGACAGCCTGCTCGGCCAGGAGCCGGGCGCGGCGCAGGTCTCGACGGAAGTCGCGCAGTGGCTCGGCGAGACGGCGGCCGCACTCGCCGAGCTCCGGCCCGCGCTGGGCAGCGGCCCGGTCAGCCCGGCCGCCCGCCTCGCGTCGCTGACGGCGCTCGGCGAAGCCGCCGGCCGCTACCGCGAAACGGTCTACCGCAACGAGGGATTCTCCGGGAAGGTCGAACTCCCGGCGGAGACGATCCGCGGCCTGCTCGCCGACGCGCTCGCCGCGGTCGACCACAGCATCGCGACGAACCGCCGTGCGGACGGCCTCTACCACGCCTACAACCTGCTCGCGCTGTCGCCGGGCAAGCTCGACATCGACCGGTTGTACCCGATGCTCGAGGGCCAGGTCTCGGCACTGAGCGCCGGCTCCATAGGCCCGGACGATGCGGTCGCCGTGCTCGAGGCGCTGTTCGACAGCGCGATCTATCGGCCGGACCAGCAAAGCTTCATGCTGTACCCCGATCGCGAACTGCCGCGCTTCCTCGACAAGAACCGCATCCCGTCCGACCGGCTCGCGGACATCCCGCTGCTGCGCGAACTGCTCGACGAGGGCGATCGCCGGGTCGTCGTGCGCGACAGCGAGGGCACCGTCCGTTTCGCCGCCGGCCTGGTCAACCGGGGCAGCCTCGAGGCCGCGCTCGACGAGCTGCGGGGGGACTACGGAGCATCCGTCGACGAGGCGCATGGCGCGCTGTGCGACCTGTACGAAGAAGTCTTCAACCACCAGGCCTTCACCGGCCGCTCCGGAACGATGTTCGGCTTCGAGGGCCTCGGCTGCATCTACTGGCACATGGTGGCCAAGCTGCTGCTGGCCGTGCAGGAGAACTTTTTCCTGGCGCTGGACAACAAGGCCGGCGCGGATCGCGTCGACCGGCTGGGCGTCCTCTACTACCGGGTCCGGCGGGGCATCGGCTTCAACAAGACGCCGCAGGAATTCGGCGCGTTTCCGACGGACCCCTACTCGCACACGCCGAAGCATGCCGGCGCACAGCAGCCGGGCATGACCGGGCAGGTCAAGGAGGAGCTGCTGACGCGCTTCGGCGAACTCGGCGTCCGGGTGTCGGATGGTCGCGCGCACTTCGTGCCGGCGCTGCTGCGCGCCCGGGAATTCGCGACGAGATCGACTACGTTCAGGTACCTGGACGTCGACGGCGACTGGCAGGAACTCGAGGTGCCGCGGCACGGGCTCGCCTTCACCTGGTGCCAGGTTCCGGTCGTCTACCGCCTGCACGACGGCAAGGAGACCCGGCTGGCGCTGAAAACGAGTGGCGGCGAAGTCCTCGAGTTCGCCGAAGCGGTATTGCCAGCGGACCACAGCAGCGCCATATTCGAACGCAACGGCCGTATCCGCGGGATCGAGGTGCACGTCCCCCGGGCCCGCCTGTTCGGCGAAAACAGCTCCTGAGGTAGGACTCATGTCAAATCAGTATCAACGGCGCCTGTCGCTGGCCGGCTTCGATCCGTCGGGAATGCCGCTGGAGCGGCTCCGGGCACTCGTCAGGCAGATCCTCGACGCGCGTATCCACGGCATTTCATTCAGCCCCTACACCGAGGGGCAGGGCCCTGGCACGCGCATCGGCGCGGCGCAGATCGAGCAGCGACTCGCGATCATCCGGCCGCACGTGAACTGGATTCGCACGTTCTCCTGCAGCGAGGGCAACGAGCTGATCCCGGCCATCGCGAAGGCAGAGGGCCTGCGGACGATGGTCGGCGTCTGGCTCGACGGCAACCAGAAACAGAACGAGATCGAACTCGAGAACGCGCTCGAGATTGCGCGCGCCGGACACGCCGACATACTCGGTGTCGGCAACGAGGTCCTGCTGCGCGGCGACCTGACCGAGGACGAGATCCTGGACTACATGCGCCGGGCCAGGGAAGGCGCGCCCGGCGTGCCGGTCGGCTACGTGGACGCCTACTTCGAGTTCAATGATCACCCGCGTATCGCCGAGGCCTGCGACGTGATCCTGGCCAACTGCTACCCGTTCTGGGAAGGCTGCCCGGTCGAGCACGCGCTCCTGTACATGAAGGAGATGTACCGACGGGCGCAGGCGTCGGCACCCGGCAAGCGCGTCATCATCAGCGAGACCGGCTGGCCGAATATCGGCACGCCCGTGGGCGGCGCAGTCCCGTCCGTCGAAAACGCCATCAAGTACTTCGTCGATACCTGCCGCTGGGCGGAGGAGGACCAGATCGAGTTCTTCTGGTTCTCGTCGTTCGACGAGGCCTGGAAGGTCGACCGCGAAGGCGACGTCGGCGCCTACTGGGGCCTCTGGGACAAGGACGGCGTCCCCAAGTATTTCTGAGCCCGACCCCACCTGCGAGTTTCCTGCTATGCAGTTCGTGCACGGCAATGCCATCTGTTATTCCGGTTACCGCGAGGGCCAGAGCCCGCGGGACGGGATCTATCCCTCGCGCGAGCAGATCCGCGAGGACCTCGCCATCCTCGCGAAGAACTGGCGCTACCTGCGGCTCTACGACTGCAGCACGCATGCCGAGCGCGTGCTCGAGGTCGTGCGCAGCGAGGGGTTCCCGTTCCGCATCATGCTGGGCCTCGACATGGCCGCGGAGATGAGCAATCCCCACTGCCCCTGGGGCGCCCATTTCAGCGACGAGGTGCTGGAGGCGAACCGGCGGCAGAACGCCGCGGAAGTCGGGCGACTGATCCGCCTCGCGCGGAAGTACGAGGACATCGTGTTCTCGGTCTCGGTCGGTAACGAGGCCAGCGTCGAATGGACCGATCACATGGTGCCGGTCGACAGCCTGGTCGCCTACGTGCGCGAGGTCCGCGACGCGCTCGCGCAACCGGTCACGTTCTGCGAGAACTACGTGCCCTGGACCTACAAGCTCGAACCGCTCGCGGCGGAGCTCGACTTCATCGCGGTGCATACCTACCCGGCCTGGGAATACCGCTCGATCGACGATGCGCTCGAGTACACGAAGGAGAACTACCACTCCGTCGTCAGCCACTACCCCGGCAAACCCGTGATCATCACCGAGGCCGGCTGGACCACGGCGGCGAACGGCCGTGGCATCGACCCGCACAACGCGTCAGAGGAGCTGCAGGCCAGCTACTACGAGCAGCTGATGCAGTGGACGACCGAAGAAAAGATCCTGACGTTCGTGTTCGAGGCCTTCGACGAGCCCTGGAAGGGTTCGCCGGATCCGCTGGAACCCGAGAAGCACTGGGGCCTGTTCCGCGTCGACCGGACGCCCAAACTGGCGATGCAGTCGCTGTACCCGGAGCTGCTGGCAGCCCGCTGACGCCGGGCGGCTGCCGGCGTCAGTTCACGTAGCGAATGTCGTCGAGGTAGACCGTGACCGGCGTTTGCCGGCCGACTATGCGGACGACGAAACCGGTCTTGATGCTCGAAAGGTCCTTGCCGGCCAGCGGTATCCGGAAGCGCTGCCACTCGTGGCCCAGCACGATGCCGTCGAGCGCCTCGACGGCAGAGTCCGGATGCGGCTTGTCCGCGCCGATGAGCCCCACGCCGAAGGCAACACGCTCGCCGCCGTACTCGCCGCGCGCCATGAACTCCAGCGCCCGGGCGCCGCTCAGGTCGTAGCCGCCCGGCTGCTCACCCCAGTTGTTCGGCGGCGACTGCCAGGCGATGGCGGCCCAGGCACGGCCCTCGTAGCGGATCCGGATGCTGTGGCTGCCGGAGTGCGAACCGGCGGCCCAGCGTCCGTCGAGGCCGAGCTTCTCGATGTCGCCCATCCAGCCTGACGGCGCCCAGGGCATGCCCTCGAAGCCGTCCTCGTAGACCGGGAACGGCATTCGCCGGCGCGGCGTGCCCGGCACCAGCAGCGGCAGGTTCGCGGTCCCCGCCTTGCCGGCCTGGTCGCGTACCGTGTAGAACAGGCGGTAGGCGCCCGGCTCCTGCGGCATGCGGATCCGGGCCGATGCCACGTCGCCGGCCAGGACGGCGCCGTCGACCAGCGGCGGCGTCGGCCGGAAGTCGCCGCCCGTCATCGTCTCGCCCGAGTCTTCGCGCAGCGACCAGTGCGCCGTGAGCGGCCCGCCCTCGGGGTCGCGGGCACGCGCTCGGACCTCTACTTCGCTGCCGGGTTGCAGCACCCCGTCGCCGTCGATGCGCAGCGGGTCCACGGCCGGCGCGAGATCGGCAGGCGGCTGCCCCGACCAGGCCTCGGTCATCGCATCGATCGCGGCGACCGGCGTGCCGTCCTCGAGGAACATGCCGAACCAGGTCGGCGTGGCTTCCATCTTGTTGCCCCACAGGAACGCGTAGGCGCCGAGCGCGAGCCCGTCGGCGGCCGTGACGGCGCGCGCGTAACTGTCGCGGTAGAAGCGCGCCTTCTCCGTGCTGGTCGGTTCGAGCGGAGCGCCCCAGGACGTGGCCGGCACCTCCCACGGTCCCGGCGGACCGAACTCGGTCAGCACGTACGGCTTGGTTGCGCCCCCGGCGCGCAGCTGTTCCGGCACGACCGCGGCACCGCCGTAGGCATTGACCCCGTGGATGTCGATGGCCGGGCAGCGCCGGTGCACGAAGTCGATGCGTGCGCCGTGCACGAAGGCCGTGACGGTCATGGTCGGGTGATGCGGGTCGAGCTCCTTGACCATGGCCGCGATGTCATTGACGGCGCTCCAGACGGCCGGGTTTTCGCCTTCGGCGAAGCCTTCCATTTCGTTGCCGATGCCCCAGAGCAGGAGCGCGGGATGATCCTTGTAGCGCTCGACGATGCGGCGTGCGCGCTCGTACTGGGCGGCGACCTGCGCCGGGTCTTCGTAGTCGAAGCCGTGACGCTCGTGTCCCAGCCAGATGCCGACCGTCACGGTCAGGCCCAGCGCCTGCGCTTCGTCCAGCAGCACCCCGACGTCGCTGTCGCCGCGGACGTTCTCCGCGTCCCAGGTGCGCACGGAGTTGCCACCGGCGCGAACGAGCTCCTCGAGCGAGCGCGAGCCGCCGGCGCCGCGAATGAAATAGGGCTCGCCGCCCCGCAACAGCTGCCAGCCGTCGTCGCGAGCCTCGAGCGTTACGGGGACCGGCTCGGCAGCCAGGTCAGCGCCCCAAAGCAAAGGCCCTGCGATCAGCAGGGCCCCGGCCAGTAAGTGCGAGCAGACTCGGCCGTGCGGCATCAGCCATCGATGACCGACACCACGCCGTCGTCGTAGTTGGGCGGGTTAGCGGGCTGGTAGGTATAACCCCAGTTCAGCAGCAGCTCGAGCACGAGGATCGGATCACCCTCGACGAGGCGCATGAAGCCGGTCGCGTCGGTGCGGTACAGGTTGTCGGCGGTCAGCTCGTTCAGCGGCACCGGGAAGGCCACCGGGTCGCCGGTCGGGCTCGCCGCGGGGCAGCAGGTGAACACGGTTACGGAACCGAAGAAGTTGTCGAGCACCGAGCGATAGGCTTTCAGCGCCTGCTCGCGGACCAGCTCGTCCTTGGAGATCACGTTGCTGTTCGCGTCGAACAGTTCGTGCAGCGCCAGCGCGGTGTAGAACTGGTTCTCGCCGGACGGACGTTGCGCCAGCGCCGTCGCCCAGAAGTAGAAGCGCGCCTTGGCGCCGGTCGGGCCCGGCGGGATCGAGTTGAACAGCTCGAACTTGTTGGTCGCGTCGGGATCGCTCTCGCTGAACTCGATAATCGTCGTCGTCGCGAACGGGTTCTCCGGGTCGCTGAGCACACAGGTTTCCGGGTGCACGCCGACGTCGGCGCAATACAGGTCGAGCACGACGTCTGTCGGCAGCACGATGGCATTGATCACCTCGCCGTCGCCCGCATCGCGCTCTTCGGCGCAGCCCGCCAGCGCGAGCGCGACGGCGGCGAGGCCGGTGAGAAGCAGTCTGTCGGCCCCTGCCAGGGCGCCTGCGAATCGTTTCGTGTAGTTCATGTCGTCAAATCCTCGGATGGCTACGCTCGGCCCTAGAACTGGTAAGTAAAGTAAACAACCGTAAGGAACGTGTAGTCGTTCATGCCATCCATGAACTCGTCGTCGGGTGAATTTTCATCGTTCGTCCGGTAGATCGTGCGAATACCGATCTTCGTCGCGTTGCGTTCGTCGATAAGACTGCTGACACCGCTGTACCCCGAGCCCAGCCACAGCGAGTAATCGAGCTGGACCTGCTCCGGGAAGGTGATATTGAACTGACGGTAGAAGTCATAGGGGCCCCAGGCGTCTTTCATGAAGAAGCCGCTCAGGGTATGCCGGCCGTTGCCCCAGATCGTCTTGCCGTGCAGCTGCCAGTAGTCCCGCGTGCCGCCGTTGGGATCGCCGGTCGACTGGTTGAATCCGCGTTCCGCGCGCAGGATGAACTTCGTATTGTTGGCGGTGTTGAAGATCATGCGGCTCGATATCGACCAGACGTCCTCCGGTGGCAGCCCCACGCCGAAGGCCGCGTTCGCGCCCGCCGGCTCGAAGAAGAACTGGTAGGAGTCGGTGCGGGTCGGGAACTCCGTGTAGCTGCCGCCGAAGTTGAAGGCGAAGCGCGCATCTTCGCGCCAGTCATTGTCCCAGTCATAGAACGGCGTTGCGCCGGTCGGATCCCAGGTGAAGTAGATCTCGCCCGCGCGCGCCTCGCGGTTTTCGAGCACCGCGAACGGATCGGCATCCCGGTTACGAGGATTCGTGCCTGGACGCAGGATGCCTCCCGAGATCGACGGCTCGATGAACGGGTTCGCGTGCACGAGGTTGTCGCGGTACAGGACGCGCGGGAACACCATCAGGTTGCCGAAGAACATCTGCATGCCGGCCTCGTACTCGCGGCGGTTGCCGAGACCCGTGTACGGCAGGCGGCTGGGGTCGGTCACCCCGTAGACGGTGTGGTGCACCCCGCCCTCGGCCACGAGTCCGGCGTGGTGGGCGGACACGTAGCTCTGCGTGCCGAGGAAGGGGAACGAGAGCTTCGCCTTGAAGCCCAGCGTGTCCTCGAAGTCGATCTGGTCGAGGAAGACATTGCCATTGCGGTCTACGCGGTCGAAGACCTCGTCCACGCGCTCGGTGGCGGACATGATGCCGCCCAGCTCCAGTTCCATGCCGTTCGCGAATTCTTTCTTCGCGTACAGCGTCGTCTGCCGCGACTGCCGGAGCGTCGCCTCGGTGGCGTTCGCACCTTCGCCGAGCCGCGCCACGTCCTCGGAGTGGATGAAGGTCCAGTCGATCTTGCCGAGCTGGAAGTCGTACTTGAAGATGAATTTCGGGTTGGCGCCCCAGTAGACCTCGGGGCCCGCCAGGATCTTCAGGCCGCTCCACTCGTTCTTGCCCTCGAACTCGATTCCGATCGGCGCCTTTGCGTTCCAGATGTCCATGCCGTAGATATCGGTGGCTTCACGGACGAGACCGAAGAAGTCGCCTTCGTAGCCCCAGTGGAAGCGCGGCGTATGGTAGAAGGCCGTCAGGTCGAAGTTCTCGCCACTGTAGGTCGCGTCGAAGTCGTAGATTTCGACGCGTTCGCGATCCTCGAAAGTAATCTCGCGGCTCTCGAAGTCGCCCTGGCCGCTCGGCGTTTCCGGCGCCGTCTCGGCCTGGATCGTGAGCGGCAGCCCGCGGTCGCCGTAGGTGAACTCGAGCGGCCGCTTGCGCGCGACGTCACCGAGAATGTTTACGGACAGTTGTCCCTCGAGGCTCCGGTTCGGCTGGAACGCGAAGTCCAGGAAAACCATCTGGCCGTCCGAGAACTCGACGCCGTTCTCGCCGTCCTCGGTGATCGACTGCTCGGTGCCGCGGGCGACGAGTTCGCCCTCGAAGCGGCCGCCGGTGAAGCGGATGCGACGACTCGCCTCGTCGTTCTCGGCCTTCAGCTTCGCAACGTCGCCCTGCAGCTCGAGGTAGTCCATGTCGATACTGGCGAAGGCGCGGTTTATCTCTGCCTTGCTGGCCTCGTACGGGTCCAACGAAAAGACCTCGGCGAGGACGTTGTAGGCCATGCGCGGCCGCGCCGTGTAGACGCCGTCACCGTTCGGCAGGCCCAGCGCCATGATGCCGAACCACTCTTCGTTCATGTTGTTCTTGCCTTCGGCCCAGTCGAACAGGTACGCCTGGTTCGACCAGGAGGCGTTGGTGTCCTGGATATCGAGGTTCTCGACCTGCAGGTACTTCCACCACTCGTCGCGCCACTCGAAGACGAACGCGCCTACCGCGTTGCCCTCTTCGCCGTTGCCGTAGGCCTTGTTGTAGATCTCCTGCCACTGCTCCTTCAGGATCACGGCCTGCGCCACCTGGTCCTCGCGGAATTCGCGCGCGTTGAACGCGTCGCTGCCGAACTCGAAGAACGCGACCGGCAGGTCGAGACTCTCGTCCACCCGCGCCCACAGGTCGGTGAAGCTCGTGCCGCGGTAGACGTTGCTGCCGAGCAGATCGAGCGACGGCACCAACTCAACGATCAGGTCGAGATACTGGATGTCGCCGTTGACGATCGTGAACAGCTGGTTGGGCGCGACCCGCTTGCCCTCGCTGATCACTTCGTTGAACAGGCTGTAAAGGTAGCGCGCCTTCGCGGTCTCCTGCTCGCCGACCGGCAGGTTCTCGATCTCGAAACTGGACCAGGACAGGCCGTAGTTGCTCTCGTTACCGAAGGCGAACATCAGCACGCCGGGCGTGTCCTTGTAGCGCTGCACGAAGTCCATCATGTCGCGCTTCAGCGTTTCCCGGGTCAAGGGGTCCGAGTAGTCCGTGAACGGCACCCACTTGCCGCCGACCGTGTAGCCGTAGCGACCCATCAGCGGATTGATGACGCTCATGATGCCGTGTTCGCGGTAAATGTATTCGACCCAGCGCGGCGGAATCATCGTGAAGCTGCGGATCGTGTTGATGCCGGCCGCTCTCATCAGGCCGAAGTCGTAGTCGAGGACGTTGCGGATGAACTCGTCCGACTGGCCGAACAGGTTGTAGCTGTAGTTCTGGCCGCGCGGCGAATAGCTCCAGACGACGCCTTTCATGAAGTAGTCCTCGCCGTTCACGAGGATCTTCCAGCCTCTTTCGTCCTTGTAGGTCGTGACCTTGTCGACCTGTGCCTGCGCCGGGAGCGGCCCGTACAGGAATAGCGTGACTGCCAGCAGGCCACCGATTCTCGTTATTCGTTCGAAAACACGTGATTTCGCCATTGCGATTACTCTGTTACCTGTTGGATTGGCATGTTCGCTGCTTGTATGCGTCCCGCCTCAGGGCGTGCCCGGGCCGACGGCAATGTCGTCGCCGTAGAATGTCTGCGCCCCGGCCGTTGCGCCGTCGGTACCGAAGTTGAAGAAGATTACGATCTTGTCGTAGGTCGCCGCCGCGTCGAAGGCGGGCGTGCCGGTCACCTGGTTCAGGAAACTGAAAGTCAGGACCTCCCAGGTATTGGCGACCGTCGTCGTGGCCTCGGTCTCGACCGACACCGCCGCGTTGGTCGAGTCCTCGATCTTCAGGCGTACCGGGATGCCGGAAGCCGGCGCGTACACGCGCACGTTCATCTGCGGGTTGGCCGTATCCAGCGGCAGCACGCCCACGGACTCGTTAGCCTCGGTCGACACGACGGTGCCCGCGAACAGGTCGGCCGTCGCGCTGCGGTTGACCTGCAGTACGAGGTTGCTGCCTCCCTCGGGGTCGCCTGCGACCGTCGAGTCCTCGGCGCCGTTGAAGCCGCGCAGCGTGTAGGTCACGGCCGGGTCGTCGAACGTGATCGGCGGGAATGCGGGCGCCCCCGGACCGACGTCGATGTCGTCGGCATAAAAGGTTTGCGCCCCGGCCGTCGCACCGTCGGTGCCGAAGTTGAAGAAGATGACGATCTTGTCGTAGGTCGCCGCGGCGTCGAAGGCGGGTGTGCCGGCTACCTGGTTCAGGAAATCGAAGGTCAGGACCTCCCAGCCGTTTGCGACCGTTGTCGTCGCCTCGGTCTCGACCGAGACCGCGGCATTGGTCGAGTCCTCGATCTTCAGGCGGACCGGGATCCCGGAAGCCGGCGCGTACACGCGCACGTTCATCTGGGGGGCTGCCGTATCCAGCGGGATCGCGCCGACCGATTCGTTGGCCCCGGTCGACACGACCGTGCCGGCGAACAGGTCGGCCGTGTCGCTGCGGTTGACCTGCAGCACGAGGTTGCTGCCGCCCTCCGGGTCGGCCGCCACCGTCGAGTCCTCGGCGCCGTTGAAGCCGCGCAGCGTGTAGGTCACGGCCGGATCGTCGAATGTGATCGCGGTGAAGCCGCTCGCCGGCCCCGGTCCTTCGGCGACGTCGTCGAAGTAGAAGGTCTGCGTGCCGGCGGTAGCGCCGTCGGTGCCGAAGTTGAAGAAGATGACGATCTTGTCGTAGGTCGCCGCGGCGTCGTAGGCCGCCGTGCCGGTCGCCTGGTTCAGGAAATCGAAGGTCAGCGTCTCCCAGTCGTTTGCGGCCGTGGTTGTCGCCTCGGTTTCGACCGAGACGGCCGCGTCGGCGGAATTCTCGACCTTGAGCCGGACCGGGATGCCCGCCGCCGGCGAGTAGACGCGCACGTTCATCTGCGGGTTCGCCGTATCGAACGGGATCGCGCCGACCGACTCGTTGGCCTCCGTCGAGACGACCGTGCCGGCGAAGGTGTCCGCGGTGTCGCTGCGGACGACCTGCACGACCGTGTTGGTGCCGCCGGCGGGGTCGTTCGTCAGCGTCGAGGCCGTGCCGTTGAAGTCGCGCAACGTATAGGTCACCGCCGGGTCGTCGAAGGTGAGCGTCGTGAAGCCTGCCGGCGGCGCGGGGCACGGATCGCTGGTCTGCTGGATGTCGTCGTACTGGAACGTCCAGTTGTCCGGGTCGCCCGCGGCATCGCCGACGACGCCGTTGTCGAAGATCACCGTGATGCCGGTGATGTCCCCGGAGACGCCGGTGAAGTCGAAGCAGAGCTCCTCCCAGGTGCCGCTGCCGCTGTGCGTCGCGGTGCGCTCGTCGCCCTGCGGCTCCAGCTTGAACGTGACGACGACCTCGCGCAGCGCACGGACCTGCATCGTGTAGGAGTCACCGTCTGCGAGCGGCACGACGCCGCCCAGGTCGAGCGTGCTGCCGCCGAAAGGCTGCCCGGCGAACTTCTGCATCTCGGCGACGAAGCCGCTTGTGTTGATACCGCTCGGGTCCGGGTTGGCGATCACCGTGGATACGCCGCCCTCGAAGTTGTTGAAGCTTGCCGAGCCGCTCTCGAAGTCGACGCTGGACGCGCCGCCACCGCCACCGCCACCGCCTGCGCCGACCGCAATGTCGTCGGCGTAGAAGGTCTGCGCCCCGGCCGTCGCGCCGTCGGTGCCGAAGTTGAAGAACACGACGATCTTGTCGTAGGTGGCCGCCGGGTTGAATGCGGCCGTGCCCGACACCTCGTTCGCAAAGTCGAAGGTCAGCGTTTCCCAGGCGTTCGCGACGGTCGTCGTCGCCTCGGTCTCGACCGAGATCGCCGGGTCGCCCGAGTTCTCGATCTTGAGTCGCACCGGGATGCCCGCCGCCGGCGCATACACGCGCATGCTCATCAAGGGGTTGGCAGTATCCAGCGGGATCGCGCCGACCGATTCGTTGGCCCCGGTCGACACGACCGTGCCGGCGAAGATGTCGGCCGTATTGCTGCGGTTGACCTGCAGCACCTGGTTGGTCCCGCCGGTCGGATCGGCGGCCACCGTCGAGTCCTCGGCGCCGTTGAAGCCACGCAACGTGTAGGTCACGGCCGGGTCGTCGAACGTGATCGTGCTGAAACCGGCCGGTCCGCCGCCGCCCGCACCGACGTCGATGTCGTCGAAGAAGAAAGTCTGGGCGCCGGCCGTCGCGCCGTCGGTACCGAAGTTGAAGAAGATAACGATCTTGTCGTAGGTCGCCGCGGGATCGAAGGCCGCCGTGCCCGACGCCTGGTTGGCGAAATCGAAGGTCAGCGTCTCCCAGGCGTTCGCCGCCGTGGTCGTTGCCTCGGTCTCGACCGAGATCGCCGGGTCACTCGAATTCTCGATCTTCAGCCGCACGGGAACACCCGCCGCCGGAGCGTAAACACGTACGTTCATCAGCGGGTTGGCCGTGTCCAGCGGAATCGCCCCGACCGACTCGTTTGCCTCCGTCGACACGACCGTGCCGGCGAAGGTGTCCGCCGTCGCGCTGCGGTTGACCTGCACCACCTGGTTGGTCCCGCCCGTCGGGTCGGTCACGACCGTCGAGTCCTCGGCGCCATTGAAGCCACGCAACGTGTAGGTAACCGCCGGGTCGTCGAAGGTCACGGTGCTGAACGTAGCCGGACCGCCACCCCCGCCGCCGTCGCCGACGTCGATGTCATCGAAGTAGAAAGTCTGCGCGCCGGCCGTCGCGCCGTCGGTGCCGAAGTTGAAGAAGACGATGATCTTGTCGTAGTTCGCCGCCGGGTCGTATGCCGCCGTGCCCGCCGCTTCGTTCGCGAAGTCGAAGGTCAGCGTCTCCCAGGCGCTGGCCGCCGTGGTCGTCGCCTCGGTCTCGACCGAGACGCTCGGATCGGTCGAGTCCTCGATCTTGAGCCGCACCGGGATGCCTGCAGCCGGCGCATAGACGCGCAGGTTCATCAGCGGGTTTGCCGTGTCGAGCGGGATCGTGCCCACGGACTCGTTGGCGCCGGTCGAGACGACGGTGCCGGCGAATGTATCTGCGGTATCGCTGCGATTGACCTGGACGACCGGGTGGGTGCCGCCGGGCGGGTCTCTGACGATCGAGGAGCCCTCGGCGCCGGCGAAGCCGCGCAGCGTGTAGGTCACGGCCGGGTCGTCGAAGGTCAGCGGGGCGAAGGTCACCGGCCCCCCGCCGCCACCGCCGCAGCTGTCCACCTGCGTGATGTCGTCGTAGTAGAAGGTCCAGTTCGCCGGATCGGTGTCGGCCTGGCCCAGCGTGCCGTTCTCGAAGATCAGCGTGATGCCGCTGTTGGCGGCCATGCCGGTCGTACCCGTGAAGTCAAAGCACAGCTCTTCCCAGGTGCCGCTGCCGCTGTGGCTTTCCTCGCGCTCTATGTTCAGCTGCTCGAGCTTGAACAGCACCGGCACCGAGCGCGGCGACCAAACTTTCATCGTGAAAGCCTCGCCCGCGCCGAAGTCGATGGGCGCGCCGGTCTCGAGCAGCGTGCCGCCGAACACCTCGTCGGGGAACTTCTGCATCTGCGCAACCAGCTCGCTCGTGTTCAGGCCGCTCGGGTCGGGATTCTCGATGACCGTCGTGGCGCCGCCGTTGAAGTTGATGATCTCGACGGCCGGGCAGACGACCTCGAAATTGATCGGGTCGCAGAATCCCGCCGGCACCGGCGGCAGCGGTGTCGCGGGCCGGTTGGCGATGGACTGCGGTCCGTCTCCCTGGCCGCAGCCCGCGAGAACCAGGACGGGAACGATGGCGAGCACCAGGCGTGACAGGCGCAGGGAGTCGGGTGCAATCATGTTTGTGCTCTCAGGATGAATTCAGGCGTTAGCGGCGAGCCCGCCAGGGCGCACCGTGCCGGGCCCGTCTGGACGGCCTCAGTTGCTCCCGGCATCGTAGAAATACAGGTTGTCGACGAACACCGTGACCTCGCCCGGCGTCGTCGCGGAAAACACCATCTGGTTCAGGTCCGCAAGGCTCGCGAGCCCGGCCGCCTGCATGTCCGCCAACGGGATGTCGAGACTGACCCACTGGCCGGTCGTCAGTGCCGGTGTCGTGTTCGCGTCGAAGGTAAGCGGACCCTCGGTGTCGTTGCCGCCGCCGAAGCCGTCGCCGCCGAAATCGACGAACTTGATCAGGAAGCTGGTGGCGTCCGGCGTCCAGACATCGATGTGGAAATGCGTCATGCCGGAGACGTCGAGCGGCGCGGACACGAACTCGACGCCGACGAAGTCGACGTTGGCGTGCTCCTTCGCGAGTTCGCCGTCGACCGTGATGTCGGCAACGGCGCCGACACCCGACCACCCCGTTGGCCAGGCGTCGATCGCGACGTTCGCATAGGCATCGCTGTACAGCGAGATCACGTCGGCGGGGTCCTGCGTCGGCGCGGGCGCGGCCTGCTGCGGCGACGTCGGCGGCGTGTTGTCCTCGCCGGTGTAGACGCGTACCCAGTCGACCTCCATCGTCGCCGGGAACACCGTGTCCGCGTCCGGGTTGCCCGGCAGGTTACCGCCGACCGCGAGGTTCAGCAGGATATGGAACGGCTGGTCGAACGGCGCGGGATAGTCCGCCGCGCTCGAGAACCAGGAGTTCTGCACGGCGTACAGGACGTCGTCGAAGTACCAGCGGATCTCGGTCTCGTCCCATTCGAGTGCGTAGGTGTGGAAATCCGCCGTCACGTCGACAGAGGGCGTGTACGCATTCGACGTGAAGACGTTGCCGGGGAACGGCGCGCCGTAATGCAGGGTGCCGAAGATCTCGTTGCCGCCCGTGCCGCCGAGGTTGATCGCCTCCATGATGTCGATCTCGCCGGTCGCGGCCCAGGTGCCGTAGGGGCTGTCCTGGGACAGCATCCAGAATGCGGGCCACAGGCCCTGCCCCCTCGGCAGCTTGATGCTCGCCTCGATCCGGCCGTAGCGGAACGCGAATCGGTCCTCGGTGTTGAGCCGTGCCGACGTGTAGGCAAGGCCGCCGACGGACTCGCGGCGGGCGGTGATCCTGAGTACGCCGTTCTCGACCTGCGCGCTGTCCGGCAGGTAGTACTGCAGTTCGTTGTTGCCCCAACCGCCCGGCAGCCCGACCTCCGAGCCGTCACCGGTCGCGAAGAACCAGTTCGCCGGATCGACGCGTGCGCCGTCGAATTCATCGCTCCAGACCAGCGTCAGCGTGTCGCCCGGCGATACCGAGAAATTCTCGGCTACGGTCAGGGTCGGATTCGCGATGTTCTGGTTCGACTGCGGTCCGCCAGCGGCCGGCGGCACGGTGTCCACCTGCGACAAGCGCGGCTCGCGGCCGTTGTCCACGCAGCCGCTGCCGACCCAGGCCAGCGCCGACAACAGCGCAAAACGCCGAAACCTTCCTGAACGAGGCATATGTTCCCCCTGCACGCACGGATTTCGTGGCGGCTGCTGCCGCCTTTATCCCGCTACGTTTAGCAGCGTATGACAGCGTTGTCAATTGTAACCGAACGTAACAGCGGCAAGGCCGGCCGTGCGGGCAGCAGGGTCGGAGTCGGGCGGAATTCGGGTTCGGGAGCCGGCGAGGAGCCGCCGGGCGCCGCGGAGGCCCGCGACGGGAACAGCGGGCCTACGCGGCCGGCCGGGTGCCGGCCGCGGCGGCGGACGGGTGCGAGGCGGCACCATGGCAGCCGGGGGCATAGCAACGCGCGAGGAAATCCTCGAGCGCCGCGACGAGCCTGGCCCGGCGGCCCGCCGGGCGGGCGCGCCGCAGGCGCGACGCGTCGGGCGCGCCGTCGGCAATCGCCGGCACGAACGCATAACTGTTGATTCCCGTCAGGCCGCGCAGGGCGAACCGGTAAGGGTCCCTGGCGGTACGGTTTACTGCAGACATCGTGACTCTCCTTTGCAACCAGATCCATGGTCAGCCGAACGAATCTTCCGCCCGGCGATAGCAAGATAGGGCCTGGCGCCGGCTTTCACAAAGGAGGAAAACTCACACCTGCTGTGAGAAAAAGTCACGCCTCTGCAGCAAGGCGCTCGAGGATCCAGCCACGCAGCCGAGCGACCCCCTCGAGCGGGTCCCGGTCACCGCGGCCCGCCTGCCAGACGAGGAAGTAGCTCACGTCGGCGACCAGTTCCTCGTCGAACAGGCGGTGGATCGTTTCCTGCCGGAACCACTGGTCGGCGATCGGGATCGGCACCAGCGCGGCGCCTATACCCTGCTCCACCGCGCGGACCACGGCGATCATCGAGTCGAGCCGCGTCACCTTGCTGTCGGCCGGCAGCTCGATGCCGGCGGTCTCGCTCCACTGGCTCCAGGCTTTGGGATAGGACTCGTGGACGATCAGCGGGAACTCGCTGACGATCCGGCGCTCCCTGACCCGCAGCGCTTTCGCCATGTCCCGCGATCCGGCCGGGACCAGCCGCAGCGGGAACAGCAGGCGGGATTCGAAACCCTGGGGCGGCGCCCGGAACAGCCGGATCGACAGGTCTGCATCCGCCGGCAGCGTCTCGGCGCTCTCGTCGCTGGCAGACACGCGTATGTCTACGTCCGGGTTCGCGGACGTGAACTCGCCGAGCCGCGGCACGAAGAATTCGCTGGCGAAGAACGGCTGCACCGACAGCCTGACCATGCTGCGCAGTCGACCCTTGCGGTAGGTCGCGACTATCGCATCGAGTTGCTCGACCAGCGGGTTCACGTCCGCGTACAGGGACTGTCCGGTACCGGTGAGCCGCAGTTCCCGCGCGTTGCGGTCGAACAGCTGCTGCCCGAGCTCTTCCTCGAGCCGCTTGATCTGCCGGCTGACGGCGGAGGGTGTAATGAAGAGCTCCTCGGCCGCTGCGCTGAAGCTCTCGTTGCGCGCCGCCGTGCAGAAGGTACGCAACCCACGCAGCGAAGCCGGGGAGCGCATCTTCATGGTGGCGCTTCTCGCATGACCGACTTCGGCGTGCGGTCGACGAAGAACAGGCCCCAGTGCTTCTCGGCGCCGTCGGGATTTCCGGGGTCGCCTTTCCAGGGCTCGTCGAATGCTTCGAAGAAGAACACGGTCACGTTGGCTCGACGGGCCCAGTCGTCCAGTTCCCGGTAATAGCGGCGCTGCTCGTCCTCGCCTGCGCGCTCACCGAACTCCGACGCGCGCGTCGCCCAGCCCGCCTCGAGCACGGCGATCGGCTTGCCGGGCAAGGCCTCGCGGACGCGCCGCAGGTTCTCGAGCGTGTAGGCGAGGCCCTCGTCGATCGACTTGCCTTCCCAGACCGGGTAAGTGTGGATGCCGAGGAAATCGACTTCGGCTGCCAGCGGCGCGCCGTCCTCGATCCACCATTCGTAGTTGTCGGCGACCGTGACCGGCTGTTCGATAGCTTCGCGCACCTCGCGGACGTAGTCGATCACCTGCGCCAGCGGCACCATGTGGTCGTTCCACTCGACGAGCGCCTCGTTGCCGACGTTGACGGCGACGACGATTTCCGGGTAGTTCGTCGCCATCGCGATGCCGCGCTCGATTTCTGCCGCATTGAGCAGAACGTTGGCCGCGAGCTCGTCCGCTGGTATCGGTTCGTCCAGCCACGGGCAGTTTTCGTGGTTGCTGATCTCGGCGCGCAGCCAGATGCCGAGCAGCACGCGTATTGGCAGGTCGTGCTCTTGAATCAGCCTGAGCGTAGCGGCCGTGTTCTCGCCCGTGTCGTAGAGCCGGATCAGCCGGAAGCCGTGCGCGACGAGAATTTCGAGATCTTCGAGGATCTCGTCGTCGCTCGGATTCACTGCGCCGTCGCCGCGGTCGGGGTGCTGGCCCTCGCGGTAGCCGCTGTAAGCGACCGCCATGACCTCGCCGCCCATGAGGTCGCCCGGCGACTGCCGGAGTTGCGCGTCGGCCAGCGTGGCGCCGGCGCAAGCCAGGAGAACCAGGAAGAACAGTGGTCGGTACGCATTCACGGGCTTGTCTCCGGTTCGGTGGTCACGCTTCGTGCCGGTTCCTCAGGCGAAACGAAGTCATCAGGGTCGCGGCCGAGGACCCGCCTATCCAGGCCTGGAACTCGCCGGGCTCTGCCTGCCAGCGCCGGTCGCGACCGTAAAAAGCAAGGTCGCCCGTGTCGAGTTCGAAACGGACGGTCGTGCGCTCGCCTGCGGCGAGCCGCACGCGGCGAAAGCCCTTCAGCTCGCGCACCGGCCGAGTAACGCTGCCGACGAGGTCGCGCAGGTAGAGCTGCACGATCTCGGTGCCGGCGCGCTCGCCGGTATTCTCGAGCTCCGCGCTGATCACGATCGTCTCGCCCATGACCATATCGGCGCTGCTGGTGCGGATATTGGTGTACAGGAAGTCGGTGTAGGAAAGTCCGAAGCCGAACGGGAACAGCGGCGTGAATCCGGCATCGAGGTGGTACGAGGTCATGCCGGTGGACAACTGCTCGGCGTTGGCGTCGATCTCGTCCAGCATCACGACGGTACCGGCGGTCGGCGGCTTGCCCGTGTTCTTCTGCGCGTAGTAGATCGGCACCTGTCCGACCATGCGCGGAAACGTGACCGGGAGCTTGCCCGTCGGCGTGGCATTGCCGAACAGCAGGTCGGCGATCGCGGGGCCGCCCATCGTCCCGGGATGCCCGCTGAACAGGATCGCGTCGAGCTCGCCGACGACGTCCGACAGCGTCAGCGGCCGCCCGGCCAGGATGACGGCGACGGTCGGCTTGCCCGCGGCGGCGACACGGCGCACGAGCTCCGCCTGGGCACCCGGCAGGCCGATGTCGGCGCGCGAGTGCGCCTCGCCCGACAGGATCGCCTCTTCGCCGAGGAACAGCACGGCCACGTCTGCGGCACGGGCCGCGGCTTCGGCGGCCGCGATGCCGGCGGTGTCCCGGCTACGCGAGGTCGGCAGCGCGGGCACGTGCTCGATCCGGACCCCGTCGCCGAGCAGCGCCCGGAGGGCGTCGAGTGGCGTCTCCGACAGCGTCGGATCGCCGTCGAATATCCACGTGCCGAGCTGTTCGCGCGGGGCGTCGGCCAGCGGGCCGATCACCGCCAGCGAGCGCAGGTCGTCGCGCACGAGCGGCAGCAGGCCGTGCTCGTTCTGCAGCAGCACCGCGCTCTCGACGGCAAGCTCGCGCGCCACGTCGAGCGCCTCCGCATCCGCCGCCGGCGGCAGCGTTGCCGGTTCGGTGTACGGTCGCTCGAACAGGCCGAGCCGGAATTTGATGCGCAGGATATTGGCGACCGCCTCGTCGACGAGCTGCAGATCGATGCGGCCCGCGGTCACCAGCTCCTCGAGGTACCGGAGGTAGGCGTCACCGTGCATTTCCATGTCGACGCCGGCGCGCGCGGCCTCGAAAGCCGCTTCGCGATCGTCAGCGGTCAGCCCGTGGATGCACAGCTGCCGCACCGAATCCCAGTCACTGACGACCAGGCCGTCGAAACCCCACTCGTCGCGCAGGATCTCGCGCAGCAGGTGACCGTTGGCCGTCGCCGGGATGCCGTCGATGTCGCTGAACGAGGTCATCAGCGTCGACACGCCGGCGCGCACGGCCGCGTGGAACGGGCGCAGGTAGACGTTGCGCATCTCGTTCTCGGGGACGTTCGTCGTCGCGTAGTCGCGGCCGCTCTCCGCCGTGCCGTAGCCGGCGAAATGCTTGGCGCAGGCGGCGATCGTGCCGGGATTCGCGAGGTCGTCGCCCTGGAAGCCGCGCACCATCGCCGAGCCGAGTGCCGATGCGAGGCAGGGATCCTCGCCGAGGCTTTCGGCGATCCGGCCCCAGCGCGGGTCGCGTGCGATGTCGATCATCGGCGCGAAGGTCCAGTTCACGCCGCAGCGCGCGGCTTCGCGGGCTGCGACGCGTGCGCCGCGCTCGACCAGTTCCGGGTTCCAGCTGGACGCCTGCGCCAGCGGAATCGGCATGACCGTCCTGAAACCGTGGATGACGTCGCGACCGACCAGCAGCGGTATGCCGAGGCGGCTCTCTTCGACCGCGAGCCGCTGCAGCTCGTTGACGACCTTGACGTTGACCTCGTTGATGACCGAGCCGACCCGGCCGGCCCGCAGTGCGTCGGCGAGGTAGTCGTGAATGTAGCTGTCGCCGACGTTCACCTGGCTCATTTGCCCGACCTTCTCGGCCAGGCTCATCTTGGCGATCAGTTCGGCGATGCGCTCCTCGTCGGGTTCCGAGCGCGTCCCGGTGCTGGCTGCGGGCTCCTGCATTGACTGACTCCGTTGCTCCGTAGCGGGCGGCTTCGAACGTGACGGGACACGCTGCCGGCGCGGATGCCGGGCCGCCGTACGGGACGGCGGCACACGCTGCGGCATGCAGCCGAACGCCCGCTTGTAGCAGTGTTTGACAGCGCTGTCAATGTGGCGGATCATACGCCGGCAGCGCCAATTCCGGGGGGAGCGAGACAACAACAATGAGCGCTACTACGCATTACGAGACGGCGCCCGCCGACCGCATACCGTTCCACCTGAAGGTCGTTTACGGCCTGGGCGCGTTCGTCAACAATACGCTGGCCGCGGCGATCGGCGGCATGATCATCGTGCTCAATCTCGGCCTCGGCCTGAGCCCTGCGCTGGTCGGCCTGCTCGGTGCGCTGCCGCGACTGACGGACGCGATCACCGATCCGCTGATGGGCTACATCTCGGATCACACGAAATCGAAGTACGGGCGCCGGCGGCCGTACATCTTCGTCGGCGCGATCACCGTCGGCGTGATTTTCGCGCTCCTATGGCAATTGCCGCTGGGCAAGTCCGACAGTTATTACTTCTGGTATTTCCTGCTCGGCTCGCTGATCTTCTACCTTGCCTACACAATCTACGCGACACCCTGGGTGGCGCTGGGTTACGAGCTGACCCCGGACTACCACGAGCGCACGCGCCTGATGGGCGTGCAGAACTTCATCGGCAACATCGCCTACATGATCTCCCCTTATTTCCTCGCAATCATGTACCTGCCGATGTTCGGCAACGAGGTCAAGGGTGCCTCCTACCTCGCCATCATGATCGCCGTCGTGGTCATCGCGCTCGGCATACTGCCGGCGATCTTCCTGCGCGAGCGATTCAAGGACGTCGCCAAGTCGGACAGCGATCTCGAGGGCCATATCGAGGAAGCCGGCAGCGCGATCGTGCGCAACATGAAGTCGTTCTTCCGCGGCTTCCTGCTGACGCTGAAATTCCCGCCGTTCCTGAAGCTGTGCATCGCGACCTTCCTGGTCTTCAACGGCTTCATCCTGATTGCCTCGTTCCAGTCCTACGTGATCATCTACTACGTGTTCGGCGGCGACGCGGAGAAAGGCGCTGCGTTCGTCGGTCACTCGGGCCTGCTGCAGGCCGTCACGGCGCTCGGCGTGATCGCGTTCATCACCTGGCTGGCTACGCGCATCGGCAAGCGGCAGGCGTTTTTCGTCTCGACCGGCGTCTCGATGGTGGGTTATGCGCTCAAGTGGGTCTGCTACACGCCGGACAACCCCTGGCTGGTGCTGATCCCGGCGCCGCTGATGGCCTTCGGCCTGGCGGGCCTGTTCACGCTGATGCCGTCGATGATCTGCGACGTCGTCGACTGCGACGAGCTAAATACGCACGAGCGGCGCGAGGGTATGTACGGTTCAATTTTCTGGTGGGTCGTCAAGCTGGGCCAGTCCGTCGCGATCTTCGGCGGCGGCCTGCTGCTGGTCGCCACCGGCTTCGACGTCGAGCTCGGCGGCAACCAGGCACCCGAATCGATTACGCTGATGCGCCTGTTCGACGCGTTTGCGCCCTGCCTCGCTTCCGCCATCGCGATCTGGGCCATCGCCAGCTACTCGATCACCGAGGAAAAAGCCCACGACGTGCGCCTGGCGCTGGAAGAGCGGCGCGGCTGCGCCTGAAGTCGTTGCAGGTCGGCAGCGCGCTTGCCGTCGGCGCCGTCGCGCCGTCGTCGCGACGGCCCGGTCGCTGCGATATGCTCTGACCCTGCCGCCTGTCACCGGAGAGACTACCAATGCCACGCAACAGGATCATCGGCCTCGCGCTGCTCGTCGGCGGAGCCGTCGCGCTTTTTTTTGGCATCAACGCCGCGAACTCACCGACCGGCGAGCTTGCCGAGGCTCTGACCGGGCAATACCAGGACCGGACGATGCTGTACCTGGTCGGCGGCGCGGTCGCGGCGGCGGCCGGCATCGCGATGCTCTGGAAGGGCCGCTGACCCGGCCGGGGTTCTCGCGGCCCCGCAAAAAGAAAGGCCGCGTTTCCGCGGCCTTCCGTGAGATCGGTAGCTACAGATCTCGAACCGTCAGGCGGCCGGAGGTGCTCCCGCTGCCTGCTCCACGTGTACCGAGTCTGCGGATACCTTGGTCATCTCACTAGACACTGGATCACCTCCTTCAAGTAGTTAGCCCGCAGCCAGTGTGCTTGAGCGGCGGCCGGATTCCAATACGTCGCGGCCGTTTTTCCTTACGGGCCGGCTTGTTTAACATGTCCTCCCCGGCTCGCCGACGCCCGGTTCGGCAGGCCGGGCGTACCCGAATCCCGACGGAGAACTATTGTGCAAAGACTGCTCGTACTCGGCGCCCTGTTCGCGCTGAACGTTCCGGTCCTGGCGGCAACCCAGGTCGAATTCGCCGCGTTCGCAATTCCCGACGACGGCCGTGTCGTCGTCCCGGTCGCCGAGGGTGACAGCCTGGCTGGCGTTGCAGCCACGCTCGACGAGCGCCTCGGTGGCGCTCTGGCCAGCGCCGCCGCCGAGTCCGCCTTTCGCGGCGAGGCGGGCAGCAGCGTCACGCTGCTCGGCGTCGCGCCGTATGCCCGCATCGACCTGGTCGGCATCGGCCCCGGCCCGGCGAACCGCGTCGCGGCGGAGAACTACGGCGGCACGGCCGCGGCACTGCTTGCGAAAAGCGAAGGCGGCAGCGTGCAACTGCTGTGGCCGTCCGGCACCGGCAGCGCGGACGCGACCGCGGCCCGGGTCGCGTTCGGCTACCGGCTGCGCGCCTACCGCTTCGACCGGCTCGGACAACAGGAGGAAGACGCGCGGGTCGCGCCCGTCGTCCGCATCCTGAGCGACGACGGCTCGGCAGGCGCCTACACCGACGACCTCGCGTACCTGTACGACGGCGTCGCGTTCGCGCGCAACATGAGCTCGATGCCGGGCAACGTGATCTACCCCGAGACCTTCATCGAGCAGGTACGGGCGCTGTTTCGCGGCGTTGCCGGCGTGCGCATCGAAGTACTCGACGAGAAGGACCTCGCACGCCTCGGCATGGGCGCGCACCTCGGTGTCGGCCAGGGCTCGTCGCGGCCCCCGCGGCTGCTCGTCGTCGAGTACGAGGGCGGTGGCGACGAGGCACCGGTCGCACTCGCCGGCAAGGGCATCACGTTCGACACCGGCGGCATCACGCTCAAGGACAACGATGGCATGTGGATGATGAAGGGCGACCTCGGCGGCGCCGGCGTCGTGATCGGCACCGTGTACGCGGCCGCGCGCCGCGGTGCGCCGGTCAATGTCGTGGCACTGGCCGCGCTCGCCGAAAACATGCCCTCGGGCACCGCCATCCGCCCGGGCGACGTGCTGACCTCGATGTCCGGGCTGACGATCGAGATCGGTTCGACCGACGCCGAGGGCCGGCTCGTGCTCGCCGATGCCGTGCACTACGCGCAGGAAAACTACTCGCCGGCCGTGCTGATCGACGTCGCGACGCTGACCGGCTCGGTCGGCCGCGCGCTCGGCGACGAGTACGCCGGCATATTCGGCCGCCACGACGAGGTCGTCGATGCGCTGCTTGCGGCGGGCGAGGCCGCGGGCGAGAGCCTGTGGCGGCTGCCGCTCGACGCCTCCCACTTCAAGCAGATCGAGTCGAAGTTCGGCGATATCGTCAACAGCGGCGTCGGCAGCCCCGGCGCCAGCGTCGGCGCGGCCTTCATCGGATCGTTCGTCAGTGAGGAGCAGCCCTGGGCGCACCTCGACATCGCCGGTGTCGATTACATGGCCGAGGACCGGCCGACGATCCCCATGGGCTACTCCGGCTGGGGCGTGCGCACGCTCGACGAGTACCTGCGCGGGTTGCGCTGACCTGTGCTGCGTCGCGTCCGCGCCGGTTCAGCCGCCGGCGCGGGCGCGGGCTCGGTGTATGTAGCGCAGCTGCAGCGTCGCGCCGACCAGGAACAGCGCGAGCAGAACGAGGTAGCAAATCTTCAGCACCGGGTCGTCGATGGAGTCGAGCACCGGGTCGCCGACCGGCAGGCGCAACAGGCCGTCGGTGACGGCCGGGATGCTGTGGAACAGCAGCGTTGACGAGTAGGCCAGCGCCTGCAGGTAGCGGGACAGCGCGCCGACCGGTTTCAGCGTCTCGGCAACGAGGCCCGTGGCGAGCGCCAGCAGCGTCAGTACCGCGAGGGCGTGCCCCGGCCCGAACGTACCGCGCTGGAAGATCATCAGCGCGGTCACGGCCGTGATCAGCGTCGCGCCGAGGTACAGCCGCCCGGACCGCGTGGCGAGCGTAATTTCCCGGTGACGGTACAGCGTGACCGCACCGCTGATCAGCGCGATCGCACCCATGACTGTATGCAACCAGCCTGTCGCGGTAATCTCGGGCATACCGGCCTCCCCGGTCACGACTCGTGGCCATGCTAACACCCGGAGACCGGCAACGCCCTTGCCCGCGCCACGCCTCACCCGGAGCCAAGCCAGCCGTGAGCAACGACCCCGTCAGCTACGAACTGCACGAGCAGGTAGCCACCGTCAGGATCGACGACGGCAAGCGCAACGCGCTGTCGCCCGCGGTCCTGCGCGGCATTTACGCGGCCCTCGACCGCGCCGCCGCGGACCGCGCGATCGTGGTCCTGACCGGCCGCGAGTCGGTGTTCTCGGCCGGCTTCGACCTCAAGGTCATGCAGCGCGGAGGCGTGGATGCGCTCGGCATGCTGCGACTGGGCTACCTGCTGACCGCGCGCGTCATGGCCCACCCGCAGCCGGTCATCGCGGCCTGCAACGGGCACTCGCTGGCGATGGGCGTGTTCCTGATGCTTGCTTCCGACTACGTGATCGGCACGCGCGGTGACTTCCGCATCGCTGCGAACGAGGTGGCGATCGGCATGACGATGCCGCGGGTCGCCGCCGCGACGCTGAAGCAGCGGCTTGTCCCTGCCGCGTACCAGCGCGCCGTGACGCTGGCCGAGTACTTCGACGTCGACGGCGCGCTCGCCGCCGGTTTCTTCGACGAGCTCGTCGGGCCGGGCGAACTCGAGACCCGCGCCGCGGCCTGCGCCGAGGCCTTCGGCAAGCTCGATGCGCACGCGCACACGGTGTCGAAGCGGCGCATCCGCGGCCCGGTCATCCGGCGCATCCGGCTCATGGCCTGGCTCGACCTGCTGGACGCGGTCCTGGTAGGCCTGCGCCGCGCGCGACGGGCCTGAGCGGGACCGGTCGGTCGTGAGCGGGCAGGGACTGCCGTCGCTGCTGCGGGACAACTTCAGCCGCCGCACGCTCGCCGAGTTGTTGCGCATCGCGCTGCCGATGGTCGTCTCGCAGGGCACCTTCGCCGTGATGATCTTCACGGACCGCTACTTCATGTCGCAGATCGACCCGGTGCACATGGCCGCCGCGCTCGGCGGCGGCGTCGCGTCGTTCTTCTCGTTCTGTTTCTTCCTCGGCGTCATCGCCTACGGGAACGCGATGGCCGCACAGTACCTCGGGGCGGGCGAGCCTGCGAAGTGCCCGAAGGTCGTCACCCAGGGTCTCGTCATGACGCTGATCAGCGCGCCGGCGCTGACGCTGATCACGTTCCTCGTCGCGGGCATCTTCGAGACCATGGGCCACGAGGCGCGCCAGGTCGAGCTCGAGCGCACCTACTACCTGATCCTGATGGCCGGCGTGCTCGTGACGCTTGCGAAGGTCTGCATCGCGTCCTATTTCGCAGGCATCGGCCGCACCCACGTCGTCATGATCTGCGACGTGTTCGGGCTGCTGGTCAACGTGCCGCTGTGCTACGTCATGGTGTTCGGCAAGCTCGGGCTGCCGACGCTCGGTATCGTCGGCGCGGGCATCTCGACCGTCATCGCGACGCTGCTCGCGTTCCTGCTGTTCGTGTTCTTCTACCTGCGCCGCGAGCACCGGCTGCGCTTCAGCGTGCTCGACTCTTTCGTGCTGGACACGAAGATTCTCAGGCGCTACTGGCGGCTCGGCTTCCCGTCCGGGCTGGAACTATTCCTGAACGTCGCCGCTTTCAACCTGTTCCTGCTGATGTTCCAGTCTTACGGCGTCACCGAGGGTGCGTCCGCCGCGATCGTCTTCAACTGGGACGTGCTGTCGTTCATCCCCATGATCGGACTGCACCTCGGCATCATCAGCCTGATCGGCCGCTTCGTCGGCGCACGCGACATGGCGCGCACCAACGAGGTCATGACCGCGGCGTTCGCGCTCGGCCTTGGCTACTCCATCGTGCTCGCCGTGCTTTACATCACCTTCCGGTATCCCCTGGTCGAGGTGTTCGCGCCGCCGACCGGCGACTTCACGGCGATCCGCGAACTGTCCGCATTCATGATGATCGGCCTGTCGAGCTACGTCATGGCCGACGCGGTGCTGCTGGTCTGCGGCGGCATACTGCGCGGGGCGGGCGATACGCGCTGGCTGATGGTCGCGTCGGTCTCGCTGCACTGGGCAATGCTGGTCGCGCAGTTTTTCATCATCCGCGTGTTCGAGTTCGGGCCGCGGGTGTCCTGGCTGGCGTTCGTCGTGCTGGTGCTCGCGATCGCCGCCGTCTACACGTACCGACTCGCCGGCGGCCGCTGGCGCGACCCGGCGGTGCTGGATGCGGTGATGGCGGAGTAGTACCGACCTCGCCGTCCGCCAGGGAAGCGAACGAGCCCCCGATTCAGCCGGAATCTACGGCGACGAACGCGGTCCCAATCCACGAGGGAGAGCCGCAGGGGGATTCGATGAGCGCAGTCCGGGCGTGGGCAGCTACGATTTGCCTCGGCCTGCTCGCCGCCTGCGGCGGCAGCTCCGGCGGCGGCAGCAGTCCGCCGCCTGCCGCGCTGCCGCCGCCACCGCCGGTGCCCCCGACCGGTAATGCCCTGCCCGGCCCCCGCCCGGGCGTCAGTCCGCAAAGCTTCGTTGCCTTCGAGTCCGGGCAGGTGCGGCCGCTGGCCCTGTCCGCGGACGGACAGCGTTTGTACGCGGTGAACACGCCGGACAACCGGCTCGAGATTTTCGCCGTCGGCAACGAGTTGCAGTCCCTGGGCTCCGTCCGCGTCGGTCTCGAACCGGTCGCGGTCGCGCTGGCACCGGACGGCCGCGCCTGGGTCGTCAACCATCTCTCCGACAGCGTCAGCATCGTGGACGTGAACGCCGTCGTGCCTCATGTCGTGCAGACGCTCTGGGTCGGGGACGAACCGCGTGACATCGTGTTCGCCGGGGCCGACCGGGAGCGCGCGTTCGTCACGACCGCGCATCGCGGCCAGAACAGCCCGGTGGACCCGGCGTTCAGCACGCCGGGTATCGGCCGGGCCGACGTCTGGGTCTTCGACTCGACGGCGCTGGACGACACGCCGGGCGGCAGCGCCGAGGCGATCGTAACGCTGTTCGGCGACCGGCCGCGCCCGCTGGCGGCCTCGGCGGACGGACTGCGCGTCTATGCCGGCGTCTTCCTGTCCGGCAATCGCACGACCTCGATTGCGCCGAACAACTTCGCGAAGAGCCAGCCGACGACCAGCGCCGACGGCGTCGAGGCGCCCGACTCCGGCTTGATCCTGCAGTTCGACGGCGGTGCCTGGCGCGACGCCGACGGTATCGCCCGCGACGCCTTCGTGCCCTTCTCGCTGCCGGACTACGACATCTTCGAGATCGACGCGCAGGCGCTGACGATAAGCCGCCGGGTCAGCGGCGTCGGCACGATCATCTTCAACATCGTTGCGAGCCCAATCGACGACACGCTGTACGTGTCGAACATGAATTCGCGCAACCACGTGCGCTTCGCGGGTTCGACGGCGCGCGGCAACGACTCCGTGCGCGGCCACCTGGTCGACCACCAGGTCACGGTCATCGGCGCCGGCCAGGACGTCCGTCCGCGCCCGGTCAACAAGCACATCGACTTCGGCGTGCCGACCGGCTCCGCGGCCGAGCGCGAGCTGAGCCTCGCCAACCTGCTCGGCATGGCGCTCACGAGCGACGCGACGACGCTGTACGTGACGGCCTTCGGCTCGCAGAAGGTCGGCGTGTTCGACACCGGCGAACTCGCCGACGACAGCTTCTTCCCGGAGGCCGCCGCGCAGATCGAGCTGTCGGCCGGCGGACCTTCCGGCATCGTGCTCGACGAAGCCGCCGGCCGCGCCTACGTGCTGACCCGCTTCGACAACGGCATCTCGACGATCGATCTCGACACCCGCGACGAGATCGCGCACGTCACGATGTTCAACCCTGAACCGCCGGCCATCGTCGACGGCCGCCCCTTCCTGTACGACGCGCGGCTCACGTCCGGTAATGGCAACGACTCCTGCGCGAGCTGCCACGTGTTCGGCGACACCGACGGGCTCGCCTGGGACCTCGGCGTTCCGGACGCCGCGGTCGCGCCGATCCCGAACGTGTTTATCCCGATCTCGCCCGCTGCGCGGCCGCACGAGTTTCACCCGATGAAGGGACCTATGGTCACGCAGTCGATGCGGGGGCTGACGAACCACGGGCCGATGCACTGGCGAGGCGACCGAACGGGCGCCGTCCGCGTCGGTGGCGAGACGCTGGAGGAAGCGGCCTTCAAGGAGTTCAACGAGGCCTTCGACGTGCTCGCCGGCCTCGGTCGCGAACTGGACGACGCCGACATGCAGGCCTTCACCGACTTCGCGATGCGACTGAACTACCCGCCGAACCCGGTGCGGCGGCTCGACAACAGCCTCGCCGGCATCGAGCTGGACGGCGAGCGGCTCTACAACGAAGGCGTCGTGCGCGTCCAGACGGGCGTGCGCGAAGTCTGCGCCCAGTGCCACCCGCTCGACCCGGCCGCCGGCACCTTCGGCACGCTCGGCCTCAGCGCGAACAACTCGCAGCCGGGCGAGCAGAACTTCAAGATCCCCCACTTCCGCGACCAGTACCAGAAGGTCGGCATGTTCGGCTGGGGCTTCGACGTCGCGCCGGCGACCGGGCCGCAGGTGCGCGGCTTTTCCTTCAACCACAACGGCGCCACCAGTTCGAACTTCATCATCGCCGACCTCGGCATGCCGCAGGCCGACCTGCTCGCGCTGCGCGCGTTCCTGTACGCGTTCCCGACGGAATCGCCGCCGGTTCTCGGCCAGCAGCTGACGCTGACCAGCAGCAACCGCGACGCGGCCGCCGCGCGCCTCGACCTGCTGGTCGCCCGCGGGCAGGTGGAGTCACCGCTCCCGGAGTGCGACCTCGTCGCGAGCGGCGTGCTGGCCGGGGTCGCGCGCGGCTTCGCGATGGGCCGCGACGGCCTGTTCGTCGCCGACCGGGCCACCCAGCCCGCCGCGGACCGGGCGGCGCTGGAGGCCCAGCTCGCCGGGCCCGGGGACTACCTGACCTTTACCTGCGCGCCCTGGGGCTCCGGCACGCGTATCGGCATCGACCGCGACCTCGACGGCATCCTCGACGGGGACCAGTAGCGAACGCGGGCGCAGCAGGCGGCGGCGCGGACAGCGTGGCGGCCGCATGCCGTCGGCTCAGGGAGTCGCGGCACCCGGCGTCGCGCCGAGCGCGCGGCGCTCGCGCCACTCCAGCGTCGTAACCGTCAGCGCCGGCAGCATCGTCAGGGAGACGATTGCCGCGCCGATGATGCCGAACAGCACGATGGCGCCGACGCCGCGGTAGAGCTCGGTGCCCGCGCCCGGCATAAAAACGAGCGGCGACAGGCCGCAGATCGTCGTCAGCGTCGACATCGCGATCGGCCGCAGGCGCACCGCGACCGCTTCGCGCACGGCCTCGCGCGCCGTCACGGCCTCCTCGCGGATACGGCGCATCGCGCGGTCCACGATCAGGATCGGGTTGTTGACGACGGTGCCCATCAGGATCAGGAAACCGAGCATCGAGATCATGTCGAACGGCTGGTGCAGCGCATCGAGCCCGACCAGCGGCAGCAGGCTGCCGACGCCGTTGATCAGCGCGAGGCCGACGATGCCGCCGGCGATGCCGAGCGGGATCGTCGTCATGATCAGGAGCGGGTAACCCCAGTGGCGGAAGATCGCCACGAGCAGCAGGTAGACGATGAGCAGCGCCACCGGGTAGTTGGCCGCGAGGGCGGCCTTGGTCGCGTCCAGCTGGTCGCTCGCGCCGGACAGGTCGACGCTGACGGACAGCGGCAGCTGTCCGTTCGCACGCAGGTAGCCGATCACGTCGTTCTGCACCATCTCGACGCCCTGCTCCAGCGGCACGGACTCCGGCGGGATGATGTTCAGCGTCACCGTGCGCTGGCCGTCGATACGGCGCACGGTACTGGTGTCGACGGTCTCGCGGATGGTCGCGAGCGACGACAGCGGCAGCACCGCGCCCTGCGGCGTGTAGACCGGCACCTCGCCCAGCCGGTCGAGGTTCGCCTGCCCGGCATCGCTGCCGAACAGGTAGATGTCGATCTTGTCGTCGGCCTGGAAGAACTCGTCGACGAACGCGCCGTCGGTGAGCGCCGCCACCGTGTAGCCGACGTCGCCCGCACTCATGCCGAGCTCCGCGGCGCGGTCCCAGTCCGGGCGCACCTCGACCAGCGGCTGGGCGAGCGACAGTGACGACGGGCTCGACTGGATGCGCGGATTGTCGAATACCTCCAGCGCGCGGCGATAGGCGGCGAGCGCCGTGTCGTAGATGACCGCGAGATCCGGCCCTGAGAGGTCGAGGTTGATGCTGCGGGTGCCGCCGTCGTTGCTCGTGATGATCGAGCCGCGGGCCGCGAATGCGCGCATGCCCGGGTAGCTTTCGTACTTTGCCGTCAGCGCGTCCATCAGCGCGTCGATGTGCGCCGGGTCCACGGTCTCGGAGATGATACGCAGGCCGTTCGGGTCGATGCTCAGGTTCATATACTTCATAGCCGGCACCGGCGTCTCGCCGCGCGCGAAACGCTCCGGGTCGTCGCCGACGAAGGGCAGGAAATAGTCCTGCACCTCGGCGCCGATCGCCGCCATCGTCTCGAGGTTGTAGCCCGGCGGCGCGTTCATCGAGGCGAAGGTCTTAGGCTCCTCGCCCTCGGGCAGGTACTCGGCCGGCGGCGTCAGGAACAGGATGATCGCGGCGCTGCCGAGCACGGTCGCCGCGATGGTCGCGCCGCGCCGCCTCGGCGTCGCGATCAGCCCGTCGACGCCATCCAGCAACCGCTGCCGCAGCGCCTGCACCCGCGCCGAGGGCTCGTGGCCGCTGCCGAACGACAGCCGGGCGCTCGCGGTCGGGATCAGCGTGATGGCGACCAGCATCGAAGCGAGAATCGACGCGGCGATGGCGATCGCGATGTCGGAGTACAGCTGGCCGGCTTCCTCCTGGATGAACAGCACGGGCGTGAACACGAGGATCGTCGTCAACGTCGAGGCCAGCACGGCCGGCCAGACGTTCTGCACGCCCGCGATCGCGGCCCGTAGCCGGTCGCGACCGCGCCGCCGTTCGAGGTCGATGCTCTCGATCACGACGATACTGTTGTCGAGCGTCATGCCGATCGCGAACGCGATGCCGGCGAGCGAGATCACGTTGATCGTCCGCCCGGTGGCCAACAGGCCGATGAAAGCGGCGATCGTGCAGATCGGGATGCCGATTACGCCGACGGCCGTCGCCCGCCCCGAGCGAAGGAACAGGTACATGACCAGCGTCGCGAACACGGCGCCGAGCCCGAGGTTGATCCAGACATTCCTGATCGAGGCCTCGACGTAGCCGGCGTCCTCGGCGGTCAGCGACAGCTGCATGCCCGCGGGCTCGAGCAGCTCGCGGTTGATCTTCGCGACCCGCTCGAGCATCGCGTACTTGATGTCGATGACGTTCGAGCCGCTCTCCCGGCTGACGGCCAGCATCATCATCGGCTCGCCGTCCTTGAACGACAGGTTGCGGACCTCGAAGTGGTCGAAGTCGACGCGCGCAACGTCTTCCAGGCGAATGACGGTATCGCCGCGGCGCTCGATGATCAGTTCGCGCAGCGCGTCCACGTCGTCGAAGCGGCCGACCGTGCGCAGCAGGTAGCGGCGCTTGCCGCTCTCGATCTCGCCGCCGGAGACGTCCTGGTTGCGCGCGCGCACGGCGTCGCGGACGTCGCCCACGGTCAGCTGCCGGTCAGCGAGGCGCGCGGGGTCGAGCACGATGCGCACCTGTCGCTCGGCGCCGCCCCAGACGTTGACCTCGGACACGCCCGGCACGCTGGTCATCTGCGTGCGCACGTTGTCCTCGACGAAATCGCGCATCATGTCCATATCGAGCCCGCGCGGATTGCCCTGCAGCGGCGACAGCGCGAAGTACATGAACGAGTTCGCCGAGAACGAGCTCGCGTAGACGCGCGGCTCGTCGACGTTGACCGGGTAGGACGGGACCTGGTTCAGCGCATTGTTGACGCGGATCAGCGTCTCCGTGATGTCCACGCCGAACGGGAAGTCCAGCTCGATCGTGGCGCGACCGCTGGAGGCACTCGCTTCCAGTCGCCGCAGGTTCGGCACCGTGCGCAGGTATTCTTCCTGCTCGATCAGGATTTCCTTCTCGATGTCCTGCGGGGTAGCGCCCGGCCAGGCCGTCTGCACGGAGATCGTGCGTACTTCGAGGTCCGGGATCATCTGCACCGGGATGCGGAACGCAGCAAGCATGCCGAGCACGACGACGATCAGCGTGCCGACCGCCATCAGGATGCCGTTGCGGACTATCGCGTCGAACATCGCGCCGCCCTCAACCGCCCTGCACGGTCACGGCCTGGCCGTCCTGCAGCGCTTCGTTGCCGCGCGTGACGACGGTCGCACCGGCCTCGAGCCCGGAGCGGATCTCGACGAAGCCGTCGAACTGCAGACCGCTCTCGACGATGCGCTCGCTGACGCGCGGCAGCTCGGTGTCGCGCTGCACGACCCAGACGACCTCGCGACCGTCCGGGTAGCGCAGCAGCGCGTCGCGCGGCACCACCACGCCGCGGCGCTGCTCGTCGATGTGCAGCGCGGCGCGGGCGGACATGCCGGGCGTGATCGCACGCGAATCCGGCGCGTCCGCGATGACGCGCAGCAGGAAGGTGCGGGCCGTCGGATCCTTGACCGGGACGATAGCGGCGATGCGCCCGTCGGCGGAGAAACCCGGCGATGCGTCGGACCCGAGCTCCACGCGGGTGTCCGTAGACAGGGCCGCGTAATGCTCCTGCGGTACGCGGAAGTCGAAGCGCAGGTTGCCGACGTCGACCAGCTCGACCAGGCCGTTGCCCGGGCTGACCCATTCGCCGACGTCGGCGAGCCGGCGGCTGATCACGCCCGCGAAGGGCGCGACGACGTCGTGCCGGCGCACGACCGCGCGCTGCTGCCGGACCGCCGCCTCGCTCGCCGCGAGCGCCGCCTCGTCCTGCCGCACCTCGGCGCGCAGGCTGCGTATCTGGGTTTCGGGGATGGCATTGATGCGCCCGACGCGCTCGGCCTCCGCGAGGCGCCGCGTCGAATCTTCGAGCGCCGCGCGGGCTTCTTCGAGCCCGGCTTCGGCACGCTCCAGCGCCAGGCTCTCGAGCTCCGGGTCCAGCCGCACGACGACGTCGCCGGCCTCGACACGGTCGCCGGCGTCCACGCGCATCGCGGCGACGAGCCCGCCGATCGACGGCGACAGCACCGCCGAACGCGGCGAGGTAACCGTGCCGCTGACCCGCACGATGCGCACGATCGGCTGTTCGCCGGCGTTCGCCACGACCACGGGCGGCGCGTCCGCGCGCTGCGCGGCGGCCGGCAGCGCGACGGCGAGGAACACGGGCAACAGGCGTGCGATGAGCTTCATCGGGACCCCGTCTGTCAAAGTTCTTTATACAAGTGTGGCGGCCGCGAGTGAGCCCGGCAATTGTTTCCGGTTGTAAGTGCGACCGCCCCGGGTACCGTTTTCCGCGGCAGCGCAGGCCGCGCGGGGCCTACAGCGGCCAGACCAGCAGGATCATCGGCACGCCGACCGCGATGATGATGATCTCGAGCGGCAGCCCCATGCGCCAGTAGTCGCCGAAGTGGTAGCCGCCCGGGCCCATGACCAGGGTGTTGTTCTTGTGGCCGATCGGGGTCAGGAACGCGCAGGACGCAGCCACGGCGACGGCCATCAGGAACGCGTCCGGGTTCACGCCGAAGCGATTGGCGGTCTCGACCGCAATCGGCGCGGCGATCACGGCGGTGGCCGTGTTGTTCATGACGTCGGACAGGGTCATCGTCACGATCATCAGCAGCGTCAGGATCGCGACCGGCGACAGGTCCGCCGCGACGCTGACGATGCCGTCGACGATCAGGCCGGTGCCGCCGGTCGTCTCCAGCGCGATGCCGATCGGAATCATCGAACCCAGCAGCACGATGACCGGCCACTCGATCGACTCGTACACGCTGCGTATCGGCACGATGTTGAACGCGACGTAGGCAGCGGCGACGGCGCCGAGTGCGACCGGCAGGTAGACGAGCCCGATGCTGGCCGCGCCGATGGCGAGCGCGAACAGCCCGATCGCGAGCCCGGCCTTGTCGCGCTGGATCACGCGTTGCCCGCGGTCGGCGAGCGGCAGGAAACCGAGGCGGCCGACGACGTCGCTCATGCGCTCCTCGCCGCCGAGCAGCAGCAACACGTCGCCGGGCCGTATCTCCAGCTTGCGAACGTTGTCGCGGAAGCGGCGACCCTGCCGGGACACGCCGACCAGCGCGACGCCGTAGCGGTACAGGAGCCGCTGCTGTGCCGCGGTGCGCCCGGCCAGCGGCGAGTTCTCCGCGACCACGGCCTCCTGCAGCACGAGGTCTTCGTCCTTAAGCGCGGCGACGCCGGTGCCGACGTAGTCGAGGCCCAGGTTGCCGAGCAGGTCCTCGATCGCCTCGGGGCCCGCCTCGACAACGAGAATATCGCCGGCGCGTATCTCGACGCGGCGGGCGAGCCCGGGCATGCGCTGGCCGCGGCGGACCAGCCCGATGATCTCGACGTCGCTCTTCTCGGCGTCCTCGTCGAGGTCGCTGACCCTGCGGCCGATGATGCGCGAGTCGTCTTTGACCCGGACCTCGGCAATGTAGTTCTCGAGGTCGAAGAAGTCCTTCGTCGTCGGCGAGCCCTGCGCGTGCTTCGGGATCAGGCGCCAGCCGACCAGCGCCAGGTAGGCGACCCCGACCGTCGCGCAGGCCAGCCCGACCGGCGCGAAATCGAACATGCGGTAGGGTTCGCCGAGCGCGTCGCCGCGGTACTCGGCGATCACGATGTTCGGCGGCGTGCCGATCAGCGTGATCATGCCGCCGAGGATAGACGCGAAGGACAGCGGCATCAGCGACAGTGCCGGGCTGCGCTTCGCTTTCGCCGCGGCCTGCATCTCGACCGGCATCAGCAGCGCGAGCGCGGCCACGTTGTTCATCAGCGCGGACAGCGCGGCCGCGATCGAGGACATCACGGTGATATGGGTCCCGAGGCGCCGCGACGAGTCGATGACCAGCCGCGCGACCAGCTCGACGGCCCCGGAGTTCAGCAAGCCGCGACTCACCACGAGCACGAACGCGATGATGATCGTGGCCGGGTGGCCGAAGCCGGCGAACGCGTTGTCGACCGGCACGACGCCGGCGAGCACGGCCACGAGCAGGGCCGTGAACGCGACCAGGTCGTAGCGCCAGCGTCCCCAGACCAGGAACACGAAGACGAAGCCGAGCAGCGTGAACAGGATGGCCTGGTCTGTCGTCATGCGAGGTCCCGTTGCGGTCGTCGGAGCCGGCGGGCTCTAGCGCCGTCACCGGGATCGGGGAGTATCGCACAGGCCCGCGGCGCGGCGACCCGGTCGCACAGCCGGAGCTGCGCCGGCGATCCTCCTGACATGATTTTTTCGTGGTCCCGCCGAACTGCCGGCACCCCGCCGCAGTCCAAGGGAGGTCGGATCGCACGGCGGCCAGATCGGGCCGAGGCAGTCCGCGGAGGAATACCCATGATCCGCACACTCCCACTCCTGCTCGGCGCCCTGCTCGCCTTTCCGGCGGCTGCCGAAAAGCTGCCCGCCGCCGAGTTCGAGAAGGCGCTGAAAGATTCAATCCGCGACGTGAACAGTCGCCTGCCGCGCATGCTCGACAACGACATCCGCTGGGAGAAAGTCTCCGGCGGCAACCGGCGCCTGCGTTACCACTACACGCTGGTCAACTACGACGCCGCCCAGGTCGACGCGGCGCTCCTGAAAAAACGACAGGCGCCGCGCGAACTCGCGTCGAGCTGCAGCCCGAACATGGCGCTGTACATCGAAAACGACGTGACGCTGAGCTACGAGTACCGCGGCCGCGACGGCCGCGAGGTCATGACGATCACGGTCACGCCGGCGATGTGCCGGCAGGCGCGCCGCTGACAACAGGTCAACCGGTCCCGAGACCTGTCGCACCCGGACCCGGCACGCGCTGCTAAAATTACCAGCACAGCCCGGCGCGACGGCAGGCTAGCCGACCGTCGCGTGGCTGTGCCGCGAGCCGAAGCTGCTGGTCGTCCACGGGTGCCTGCTCGCGCGGCGCCGACGCCACGACGGGGTTGATGCCGATGAATGCGAGGACCTACTGCATCGCGAGCGGCTGCCTGTTCACGCTGGTGGCGCTCTTTCACCTTTACCGCGCGCTGAACGACATCCCGCTCGTCGTCGGCGACTGGCCCGTGCCGGTCGCGTTGACCTGGCTCGGCGTGGTCTTGCCCTGCGCATTCGCGGCCTGGGCGTTCCGCCTGGCGGCGCGGCAGCCCGCGTAGCTCCTGCGGTGGCCCTGCATTACGCGCTGCGCACGCTGCTGCTCGGGCCGGTGATCGTGCCCGAGGGACTGTGGCTGCGCTGGCACACGCCGCACCTGCTCACGCCGCCGGGTGACACGGCCGGCCACTCTGGCGAAGGTCCGCCGCTGTCGCTGCTGCTGGCGGGCGATTCCGCCATCGCCGGGGTTGGCGCCGACACCTGGCAGCAGACGCTCATCGGCCAGCTGCTACCGCTGCTCGTCGCGACCCGCCGGGTCGACTGGCGGGTTGTTGCAACGAGCGGTCACCGCTCGGCCGACATGCTGCTTGCGCTCGAGGCGCTGCCGCCGCTCGCTGTCGACGTCGCCGTGCTCTCGGTCGGTGCCAACGACATCATCGGCCAGACGCCCCGGCGCCGCTGGGAGAAGGTGCGGCCCGCCCTGATCCAGACGCTGAAGACCCGCTGCGGCGCGCGGCGCATCGTCGTCTGCGGACTGCCGCCGATCCACCGCTGCCTGACCCTGCCGCAGCCGCTGCGCCGGCACCTCGGGCAGCGGGCGCTGGAACTGACCCGCGAACTCGAGCAGACGGCGGCGGCCGACCCGGCGTTGGCCTACTTCGATCTCGAGTGGGCCGGCGACTCGCAGCTGCTCGCTCGTGACGGCATCCACCCGGGACCGCCGGCCTACGCCGAGTGGGCGCGCCGGCTGTTACCGCTGGTGGCGCCGCCGGAGGCGTTGCCGGATCAGAGCCGGTTCTGCAATTCGAACGAGTAGGTGCGATAGGCCGGCGCTTCGGTGAAGGTCAGCGTGTCGCCTGCCGCCGGCGGGCTCGCGCTGCCGAGCGTGTAGGTGACGTAGCCGTACGGGTAGCGCGTCGTGCCGTCCGGTGCCGTGATCTCCGCCCAGTCGTCGTCGCTGTAAGGCACGAGCCCCGGCGCGCTCGCGTCGCCGCTGTTCGTCAGCAGCAGGCCGAAGTAGTCGCCGAGCTGCACCTGCTGGATCATCTGGTTCGTGTTGACGGGCATCCAGTCATCCGCGCTGTCCTGCGCGCGCGGCGCGCCGACGAAGACCACGTCGAGCTCGATCGTGCTGCCGTCGCCGGGCTTGCGGCGCAGGACCATTGGCGCGGCGTGCACCGGGCTGTCGTCCGCGGCCTTCGCGACGAAGCGCCACTGGTACAGGTCGCCGTCCGTGTTCGCGCGCATCCGCGAGTCGAGCACGACCAGCGACTGCCCTGCCGGCACGCTGTCCTGCTGCGGGCGGTCGACCATGATCGACTCGTGCTCCTTCGGGGGCCGTGGGACGCGCTTCAGCTTCGGGTTGGCCGGCTCCGGCCGGGCGCTGCCGTCGATCATCCACTTCGAGTACTCGACCTCAAGCAAGTTGATCTCCGCGGCACTCGCGAGGTAGTCCTGGTTCCAGGTCGCATCCTGCACCTGCTGCCCTGCGTAGAAGTCCTGCAGCACCAGCGGCGGCATCCACGGCAGCTTGTGGTACTGGTCCGTCTGCCAGCCGTCGGACGCGATCGCGGTCGTCAGTTCCTGGCCCAGCGTCAGGCCGGCGTAGCGGGTCGCGTAGGAATTCATGCCTAGCATGTTGTAAGGCGACACCCGGTGGCACTCGGTGCAGGCGTTCTGCGGGTCGTCGAGGTGGTACAGGTTGCAGTTCCACGGCTCGAAGTATTCGCCCGGGCCGGCGTCGACGAAGAAAAACGGCCCGAGCGGATTGGACGGCACCATCGGCTGCGCGTAGCCCTCCCAGGACACCCGGTCCACGCGTACCTGGTCGATCCACGGCGTGTGGATGAATGCATCCGACGAGTGGCAGCGCTCGCACTGGAAGTCTTCCTTGATCGTCTTGATGTCCGACCAGAATTCCTTGCCGCCCGCGCTGAACGGCGACACGACAACCTTCGACGACTTCTCCTTGCCGTTGTCGAAGTACTGCAGGTAGGCGGTCGCGCCGGTGCGCGGGTGGTGGCCGATGACCGCCATGTCCGGCGAGTACGGCAGCCGCGGGTCGGTAATCTCCTTCATCGAGTACTGGCGCACGAGGAAGGTCCACTGCACTTCCGGGTTGCTGCCCGGCTGCCGGCCGACGACCGTGTACGGGTTCGACTGGCCGTCGCCGCCCGTGGCCGCCTCGATCTGCGTGGGCAGGACCATCGGCCGGTCCGAGCGCATGTTGTGCCGGTAGTTCGCGGGCGTGCTGTCGTTGACGGTCACCGGGACAAACTTGCCGTTCACCGGCACCCAGCCGCCTTCCGGCATGCCGTCGCCCCAGACGGTGATGTCGTTGAACGTGCCGAGCGCCTCCCCGGTCTTCGCCACGAACACGGCCCAGTGATCCTCGCCCGGCGGCGTCGGGGTCGTCGGACAGGCAGTGCTCGCCGTCGCCAGCACGGTCGGCGTCGCGGCCGCCGGAGCATCGGCGCCCGCTCCTGTCCCGGCGGGTTGCGAACACGCGGCCAGGACCAGTGCCACGCCTGCGATCGTCATTGTCAGCTTGTGCATCGTCACGTTTCCTTTCAGCCCGTCCGTTCGCCCGTCAATACCTGGCGCGCGCGCCAGAACCCCGAGTCCTGCCAGCGCCGCTCGGCGCGGTAATAGTCCCGGCGCCTGCCGAGGTAGTCGCCGAATTCGCGCAGGCGCTGCCGCGCGTGCCGCGCAACGGCGCCGGTCTCGCCCCGTGCCTCGCGCGCCAGCGCCAGCGCGGCGCGGTGCCCGTCGCACAGCGCCTTCGAAATTCCCTGCGACGACAGCGGATCGAATGCCGTTGCGGCGTCGCCGACGGCGACGAAGCCCGGCGCGGCCAGCGGTTCCACGCACTGCGTCGCCGCGTCGAACACCTGCAGCCGTGCCGCGTCGGGCTCGCTGCCGGCGAACGGCGCGAGCAGTCGGCTAGCGTACAGGCGCTCGCGCCACAGCCCGCGCGCGCCGCCGGGGTGGCGCTGCAGCACGTCGGCGTCGGTCATGTAACTCAGCACGCAGGCGGCACCCGGCAGCCGCACCGCGTACCACCAGCCGTCCGGCATCGATTCGATGTAGACGCGGCCCGGCTCGGCGCCGGCCGCCGCCGGCTGCAGGCAGGCGGTGACGCCGACCAGCCGGTCGAAACGCTGCGCGCCGGCGCCGAGCCTGCGGGCCGCGACGGCCCGGCGACCGCTGGCATCCACGACGATGCGCGCGTCCATGCTGACCCGGTCGCGATCGCCGCGCAGCGTCGCGCGGAAGCCGTCCTGCCGCGGCTCGAGATCGAGCAGTCGGGTGCAGAAACGCAGCGAGACGCCGGCGCGGGAGGCCGCGCGGGACAGCGCGTCGTCGAATATCTCGCGCCGCAGGTTGACGCCCCTCCCCGGCAGCGACCGGAAGTACTCCTTGTGCGCGGTGACCTCGTCACCCCACAGCGAGCTGACCCCGGAGCTCTCGCCGTGGCGCGGGTCCTCGAGCAGCGCGGCGAAGCCCTCGGCGGCCATGCTCGCCACGGCAGGCGGGGGCACGTGCTCGCCGGCCTGGCGCAGGCGCCCGCGCTTGCCGGCATCGATGACGGTCACCGACCGGCACCAGTCGGCGAGGCCGATAGCCGCCGCCAGGCCCGCGGGCCCGGCACCGACCACCAGCGCGTCCGGCGTCATCCGGACGGCGCCTCGAGGTTGCGCTCGGTCTCCTCGTACGAGGCACCGTTGTCGCGGCTGATGACAAAGCCGAGTTCCGACCAGTGCTGCACCATTTCGTTATAGTGCGGACTCTCGCCGCCGGCATCCCAGTCCACGGGCTCCCAGGACTGTAGCGGTTTACCGTCGCGCGTCACGTAGTTCGGGCGCTGGGCCGGCCACCAGGCGTCGTTGCAGTCGAGGTAGTCGGCCTGCCAGGGCAGCGCGTTGCCCATGCACAGGTCGCCGGGGAGGGTGCCGGCGCGGATCCGCAGCGGTGCCGCGTAGAGTTGCTGGTTGCGCATGATGCGCCAGGACTCGATGCCCGGGTAGAACGGCGTGCCGGCGGTGCCCTCGAGCGCGGCGCGGTCGAGCGCCTCCGGCTGTTCGTCCACCGGCAGCCGGTCGAACGGCACGTAATCGGGCGCACCGTCGGCGACGAAGTCACCCTGGCGCCACTTGTCCAGCATGCGGTACTGCAGCCGGGTGACGGTCGCGATGTCCCACGGCGGCTTCTTGTCCGGCTCGTCGACGACCTGGGTCGGCAGGCGCGGCATTGCCGGCGTATTGCGCTCGGCCTCGAACGGATTGCGAATGTAGCCGAAAATGTAGTTGCGTGCCTTGAACGGGTCCGAGTCCGGCGCCGGGTTGTTGTCCGACAGCAGCTTCAGCCGATCGGCGGCGAGGTAATACTGGCTCGTACTGCTGCCGTGGCCGCGCGCCGCCTTGTTCGACACCCACTGCAGCAGCGAGGCCGCGCGCAGGATCGGGAAGATGTCTTTCGCGAACGACGGCTTGCCGGGCTGCGGATCGTCACCGGCAAAGGCGCTCATCGCGACGTCGTACAACGAGGTGTACAGCGTGATCGCGGGCGCGAAGCGCGGCACGGCGTTGATGACCCAAGCGGCCTGCTCCGGCTGGTCGAGCGTGACGCGGCTGCCGTCCCGGAACGTGATGCGCGCCTGGACCGGTCCGTCCGAAATGTCGTCGTACCAGCCGTCGTTGTTCGCGTAGGTCTTGATCGGCGCGTTCGGCGAGAAGTCGCCGTTCAGCAAACCGCGCGAAGCGCCGTCGCCGCCGAAAACCAGCAGGCGGCCGGAACCCGTTTCCATGTACAGGGTACCGAGACCGACCTGTACGGTCTTCGCCTCGCTGCCGGCGCCGAACGAGACCTTGCCGGACAGGTCGACCCGGCTTCCGGGCTTGCCGACGGTCTGCGCCCCGCTGTCGATACACAGCGCATCGCGGTTCGCGACGCCCGCATTGCGCGTCATGGCCGGGCCGTAGCTCTTCGGCGGATACGCGGGCTGCGACACGCTGCCGCGCGCTCCGCTGTCGATGTCGAGCGCGGCCTTGCGGTTGCCGAGCCGGACCGTCCACTCGATCGCGCTGACGTCGTCGGCGTCCAGCGTAATTTCCCGGACGGGTTTGCCGCCTGAGTATTCATAGATACGGAAGCGCTGGGCCTGTTTCCTGATCCTGCCACCCTGCTTGTAGGGCTGGCCCTCGTTCACGACCTGGAGCGGCGCTTCCGGCCCCATGAACCACGAACCGGGGTCCCCGATGTCGAGCGCCGCGTTGCCGATGCGGGCGACACCGATAGCGGGATGGATCGCGTACGTCTTGTTATTGTTGCCGGACATGGCGGCGGCCTCGTTGCGTATCCCCGGACCAAGTGTAGGCGTTACGGACAGCCAGTGACAGCGCTGCTGCTACCTATGCGTCGACGCGATCGCCACGCCGGCCATGCACGCTTTTCGTGCAGCGCGTGACATTTCGATAAGCCGCTGTACTTGTGCCATTATTGAGCAGGCACTCCGATGTGCCTGAAACGGCAGTGCCGACGCTTACCCGGCGGCGCTTGCCCGATATCAGAAGAATGCGGGGATAGTGGACATGAACGGCGAACCGGGGGGCGGCGCCAGCAACGGCGTCAGGCAGCGCCTGGCGGCTATCTTTGCCGCCGACGTCGTCGGTTACTCGCGCCTGATGGCCGCCGACCCGCGCACGACGCTCGCAGATCTCGATGCCTGCCGCGCGCTGTTCAGCCGCGCTATCGAATCGCACGGCGGTCACACCGTCGACATGGCCGGCGACTCGGTGCTCGCGGTCTTCGATACCGCCTCCGGTGCGGTCTGTGCTGCGCTCGCCGTGCAGACGGAGATTGCGGCGCGCAACGAGGACACTGACGAAGACCGGCGGATGGTCTATCGCATCGGCGTGCATGTCGGCGACATCCTCGAAAAAGAAGACGGCACTGTCTACGGTGACGGCGTCAATATCGCAGCGCGCCTCGAGAGCCTGGCGCCGGCCGGCGGCGTGACGGTCTCGAGCGAGGTCAAGACGACGGTCGGCCGGCACACGGAGGCGGACTTCCACGACCAGGGCGAATTCGAGGTCAAGAACATCGCGCGGCCGATCCGCGTGTTCGTCGTCGCGGAACAGGGCGCGGCGCCGGTACCGGCGCTGCAGGGCGCACGCCTCGCGGCCAAGGGCAACATCCCGGCGCCGACAACCCGGCTCATCGGCCGCGAGGACGACCTGCAGAATTTGCGGGCCGCGCTAAACTCGTCCCGCCTGATCACGCTGTTCGGTATGGGCGGCATGGGCAAGACGCGGCTGTCGATCGAGACCGCGCTGGCGGTGGCCGCCGACTATCCCGACGGCACCTGGTTCATCGACCTCGCCGCCGTAACCGATCCGGCCGCCGTGACGCCGGCGGTCGCGGGCGTGTTCGGCGTCACCCAGCAGGCCGGAAAGACGCTCGACGAGTCGCTCGTCGATGCCCTCGCCGGCCGCCGCATGCTGATGGTATTCGACAACTGCGAGCACGTGACAAAGTCCGCCGCGTCGCTGGCGGACACGCTGTTGCACTCCTGCCCGCAGCTCAGCATCCTTGCGACCAGCCGCGAAGCGCTGTCGATCGGCGGCGAACAGATCTACGCGGTCGCGCCGCTCGGCATAGGCGGCGACGGTTCGCCATCGGCCGAGTTGTTTAACGAGCGTGCCCGGGCGGTGTCGCCCGGCTTCGAGCCGCAGCGCCACACCGACGAGATCACCGCCATCTGCAGCGAACTGGACGGCATCCCGCTCGCGATCGAACTCGCCGCCGCGCGGGTCATCTCGCTCGCGCCGCGGCAGATCCACGAGCGCCTGTCGCAGCGCTTTCGCCTGCTGAAGCAGGGCTCGACGGCCGTGCGCGAGCGCCATCAGACCCTGCAACAGGCAGTGCAGTGGTCCTTCGACCTGCTGACCGGGAGCGAGGCCGCGGTGCTGGAACGCACCGCGGTCTTCGCGGGCGGTTTCACGCTGCAGGCCGCGGAGACCGTCTGCGTCGAGGGCGACGTGGACGAGTTCGACGTCTGCGACATCCTCGATTCGCTGGTGCGCAAGTCGCTGTTGTACGTCGACCAGGCCGACGACAGCGTGCGCTACGGCGTGCTGGAGACGATACGCGCTTTCTCCGCAGAGCGGCTCGCCCAGGATCCGGCCAGGGAGCGGCAGGTCCGGCACCTGCATGCCGGCCGCTATGCCGACGAATCCGACGAGAACTTCCGCACCTGGCGCAGCCCGCGCGAGGCCGAGGCCTATCGCTGGCTGGATTACGAGATCAACAACCTGCGCAACGCGCTGCGCTGGGCTATCGACAACGCGGACGCCGACATCGCGTCGCGCATCGCGTCCAACCTCGGCGACATGGGCCGCTTCCGGCTGCTCGAGGAGGCCGCGAACTGGGCCGAGGACGCGGTCGAACTGGGAAGGGCCGCGCGGCACCGGCGGCTGATCGTGCTGCTGACCTGGTGCGCCAGCAGCGCGTGGGCGTTCTCGCGCTTCGACGACGCGAAGCGCTTCGGCGAGGAGGCCGTGGCGCTGCTCGGCGAGGAGGGCTTCGATCCCTTCGTCTGGGCCTACGGCGACCTGGCCTTCGTCGCGCTGTTCTCCGGCAACATCGACGAGGCCATCGAGCTGCTGAAGACCGGCTCGAGCCACCCGGCGGACGAGCACGACCGCTTCATGCTCGCGTTCCTGCTCTACATCATAGGCACCGCCGGCCACGCGGAAGAAGCGCTGCAGGTCGTGGACGACATCATCGAGAAGGTCGATGCGGCCGGCGTGCCGTTCTCGATCGCGATCGCGTACGGCGGCAAGGGCGCCGCGCTCGAGCAGTGGCGACCGGAGGAAGCACTGGCAGCCTACGAGCACAGCATCGCGGTGGCGCGGCAGTGCGGCGCGAAGCTGATGGAGACCTTCGTCGGTCCGCGCATCGCGGCCGTGCACGCACGCAGCGGCGAGCCGCTCGAGGCCCTGCACGGTTTTGAGCGCATGCTGCTGTCCTTCGGCGACGCGACCGACATCGCGTCCGTCTCGACCTGGCGCGCGAGCCTAGTCGTGCTGTTCACGCGGCTCGGCCAGTTCACCGCCGCGGCCACGCTGTACGGCTCCTTCGAGGGCAAGATCGACGCGAGCGGCGTCGTGCCGCAGCTGCCCGAGGCCGTCGAGACGCTCGAAAAGCGCCTCGGCACGAAAACCTTCGCGGCCGCGCGGCAGTCCGGCGCCGCGATGTCGCTGCGCGAGGCATCGAACTACGCCTTCGTGCAGGTCCGGCTCGGCCTCGCCAACCTCGGCGAGGATACGGGAACCTGACGGCGCCGGGACAGGCCGCAGGCTCGTGTTACGCGTTCAACAACGACAAGGGAAAGCCCGATGACACAGAACCGAAAGCGCACGAGCCACCAACCGTCCGGCGTCGCGTCGGCAAAGCAGGCGCAGCAGTTCGCGGAGGCTCACGCGGATTCCCCGGCAAGAACGAAAGACGGCTTCCTGGACAAGCTGCCCGGCCGAGGCGAACTCTATTCGCCGAAAGCGCCGATCAACCAGAGGCTGAAGGAACTGGTTGACGACAACGCCTACCAGGCCGCGTTCGGGAGTGCTATCGAGCGGGTCGCCCACTACGACATCCCGGAGCTGAAGGCGATCCACACGCTCGACCAGTTCTATTACTTCCTCGACCGGCTGGTCGAGTGGGTGCCGGAGCTCAGGGTCTGGGAGTGGCGGGGCACGACCTACCACGAGCGCACCGACTACCTGCGGCTCACGCAGTTCTACTATTACTTCAACCAACCGGAGCTCGCGGGACTGCAGAGCCCTATCGACCCGGTCAGGGGCCAGGCGCTGACGCCGCTGTCGCGCTGGATCCGCGACTTCGCAGTCGAGCTCGGCGCCTGGCTCGACACGAAGCCTTCCGCCGCCCGCCTCGAGAGCTACAAGTTCGGCCCGGAATACAACTACCAGGACTACGCTGGCGGCGAAGACGGCATCAAGGGTTACAAGACCTTCAACGAATGGTTCAGTCGGACCTTCAAGGATATCGACGTGCAGCGCCCTGTCGCGCAGCCGGACAACGAGCGGGTCATCACGTTTCCCGCCGAGTCCACGTTCGTCGGCCAGTGGGCGGTCTCGACGCGGGTGCCGAAGGGCGAGCCACTGCCGCAGGAGCCGTCGATCACGGTCAAGCACGTGCAGTGGCCGATCACGGAGCTCTTGAAGGACTCGAAGTACGCGCGCGACTTCGAGGGCGGCATCCTGGCGCACAGCTTCCTTAACATTTACGACTACCACCGCCAGCATGCGCCGGCCTCGGGCAGGATCCTGGAAGCGAAGTTCATTCCCGGGCAGGCCTACCTCGAAGTGGATCTCGAGATCCTCGACAAGCAGCAGCGCGCGGAGCAGGACTCGGCGCTGGCCTACGCCGTAACCTCGCGGCGGCACCTCGACGCCAAGGACTCGACGGGCTACCAGTTCGTGCAGTGCCGCGGCCTGATGGTCCTGCAGACGGCCGTCGGCAAGGTGGCCGTGCTGCCTATGGGCATGGGCTACGTCTCTTCGGTCGTGTTCACGACGCCGGCTTCGGAAGGCCCGCAGAAGTTCATACGCCTGACGAAGAAAGAAAAGAGCGGGCTCGACTACGACGAGCAGGTGGCGCTGATCAATGAGCGCGTCGAGAAGGCGCTGGTCAACAAGACCGTGCAGAAAGGCGACATGATCTCGTCCTTCCTGTTCGGCGGCTCGGACATCGTCATGGTGTTCGAGCGGCGCTCCTGCATCTCGATCACGGCCGACGTCGGCGTGCACTACCCGATTCGCAGCCAGTACGCGGTCGCCAATATCGGCGAGCTGATCGAGTACTGAGGCGGCACGAGGCCCGCGGGGTCCACGGGCGGGCCGGCCGCGGGCCGCATCGCCGCGCCGCGGTGCGGATCGGCGGCAGCCGCCACCCGGCCTCGCCGTTGCACG
>ERZ869936.314-NODE-314-length-49633-cov-5.193816_pt1 | contig 49633 bp, 69 predicted proteins | sample MGYA00520876_ERZ869936 | MGnify/ENA primary metagenome ERZ869936 (study PRJEB32218, sample SAMN09650985) | biofilter metagenome | isolation source: enrty point of leading RO module | place: Saudi Arabia: Thuwal, RO plant located on Red Sea | collected 2016-02-17 ... | reverse complement strand
GGTGTATGCGATCCTGTTCCCCGACGTGGGTTTTTTCACCAAATGAATGGCGTGCCGATCATCGAGGTCCGCGGCGTGACCACCCGCATCGCCGGCCAGACCATTCACGAGCTGCTTGATTTCGACGTCGCGCGCGGCGACGTCGTAGCGCTGGTGGGCGGCTCGGGCAGCGGCAAGACCACGCTGCTGCGCGCCATTGTCGGGCTCAATCGGCCGACGGCGGGCAGCGTGCGCCTGTTCGGCGAGGACCTGCTGCGCGCGCGCCGGCGCGAGCGCCGCGAACTGCAGCGGCGCTACGGCCTGCTGTTTCAGAACGGTGCCCTGTTCTCGGCGCTGAATGTGTTCGACAACGTCGCGCTGCCGCTGCGCGAGCTGAAGCGCCTGCCGGAAGCGATGATCCGCGACCTGGTGATGCTCAAGCTGTCGCAGGTGGAGCTGCAGCCGCGCGACGCGCTGCGCATGCCGGCCGAGCTGTCGGGCGGCATGGTCAAGCGTGTCGGCCTCGCGCGCGCGCTGGCCCTCGATCCCGAACTGCTGCTGCTGGATGAGCCCACCGCCGGGCTCGATCCCGGGCGCGCGCAGTCGCTGGTCCGGTTGCTGCGCGCGCTCGCCGGCGAACTCAACCTGACGGTGGTAATGGTCACCCACGACATCGAGACCCTGGCGATGCTGGCTTCGCGCGTCGCCGTGCTGGCGGAGCGGCGCATCGTGGCGGACGGCTCGCTGCGCGAGGTGCTGCAGTCGCCGCATCCGTTCATCGCCGAGGTTTTCGGTCAGAACGCGAAATTGCTAGGCTCGCTGGCGATGCAATCCGCCCCCGCTCCGGCCTGATCGATGGAGAATCGCGCCTACGCCGTGCTGGCCGGTCTGTTCACCGTGGTGCTGGGCGCGGTGCTGGTGGCCGCGGTGCTGTGGTTTCGCGGCGACACCCGTGGCTCCCATCAGTACCTGCTGGTCACGCCCTACTCGGTGAACGGCCTCTACCCCCAGGCCGAAGTCCGCTATCGGGGACTGACTGTCGGCAAGGTCGAGGAGCTCGAGGTGGACTTGCAGGACCCGCGCAACATTCTCATTCTCATCAGCGTGGAAAAGCACATCCCGATCACCGAGTCGACCTGGGGCCAGCTGGGCTACCAGGGCGTGACCGGTCTGGCCTACGTGCTGCTCGACGACGATGCCAGCAATCCCCGGCCGCTTGCCGCGACGGGCGACGCGCTGCCGCGCATTCCGGTGCGCGCCAACGTGCTCGACGACCTCGCGTCGGCCGGCCAGGTGCTGCTCAACCAGGCCAACGTCCTGCTGGAGCGGCTCAATGCCCTCGCCAGCGAGGAAAACGAGTCGCGGCTCGCGCAGATGCTGGTCAACCTCGAGAACGCCTCGGCCCAACTCGAGCCGGCGCTGCGCTCGATTCCGACGGTTGCCGCACGCGCCGAGCGGCTGTTGAGCGACGAGAACACCGGGCGTATCACCCGTTCGCTGGAAAACCTGGAACAGGTCACCGCCTCGTTCGCGCCGGTGGCGGAGGACACGCGCAAGGTGCTGGCCAACATGCAGGCGCTGTCGCTGCGCATCGACCGCATGGCCGACGAGCTGTCGGTCGAAGTCACCGACAGCACGCTGCCGAGGGTCAATGCGCTGGTCGACCAGCTTGCGCAGGATTCGCGCGATTTCCGCCGAGTGCTTCAGCAGCTCGAGCGCGAGCCGCGCAGCCTGCTGTTCGGCCGCGCGCCCGCCGCTCCGGGGCCGGGCGAGCCGGGCTTCGCGGGAGGCCGGCGATGAAGCGCTTTGCGATCGCGCTGTCCATGCTGGCGCTGGGTGCCTGCGCCGGCGGCGAGCGCGTGCCGGTGCGCATCTACGATTTCGGTCTGGCGCCGGCGGCGGCGCCCGCCGCGGTTTCGGTGCACGTGCTCGCGGTGACTTCCCCTGCCTGGCTCGACGTGCAGGACATGCTCTACCGCCTGGCTTACCGCGACCCGCTCGCGCTCGAGCCCTATGCCTTCAGCCGCTGGGCCGGTACTCCGCCGGCGATGCTGACGCTGCGGCTGCGACAGACGTTCGGCACGCTGCCGGCGCGCCAGGCGCGCTGTGCGCTGCAGGTGAACCTTTCCGAGTTCAGCCAAGTGTTCAGCCGCGCCGATGCGAGCCGCGCGACCCTGCACGCGAGCGCGGTCGTCTACCGGCTCAACGGCGATCGCCAGCGCGACCAGCTCGAACTGCGCCTCGAGCGCGATGCGCCCACGCCGGACGCGGCGGGCGCCGCCGCGGCCTTCTCCGCGCTCGCCGATGAGCTGACCGTGCTATTGCGCGACTGGGTGGCCGGCACCGGCTACTGCGGCTGATCCGTCCACAGGCGCGCCGGCGACAGCGTGTCCAGCACGCTGCGCGGCAGCGGTCGCGGCGCACCGGCGATTTCGCTCGCCAGCAGTTCCGCCGCCAGCGGTGCCCAGGTGAAGCCGCGCGACCCCAGCGCCAAGCACGCGTACAACCCGGGCGCGATCGCGCCGATCAGCGGCCGGCGGTCGCGGCTCGCACAGCGCACGCCGACCCAGCCATCCACCGCGGCCGGCAGCGACGCCGCGAACGCCTCCGGCAGCATGCGCCGGGCACGGCCGAGATTGGCCTCGTGATCGGCACGGCGTAGCGCCAGTTCGGTGTCGCCTTCGCCGTAGGTGGCGCCGACCAGGCAGCGGCCGTCCCCGCCCGGCATGACATAGCCCTCCTGGCAGACCGCCGATCGCGCCTGCGCGCCGGTGCACGGCAGCATAGACACCTGCCCGCGCACCGCGCGCAACGCCAGATCTCGGGGCGCCAGTGCCGCGGCGTCCACCCCGTTGGCCAGAATCACCGCCGCCACCGAGCCCAGCGCGCGCTCGTCGGCATCGAGCAGTTGCAGGCCGTCCGCGCCCGGCCGGATGCGCGCAACGCGCGCACCGGTCTCCACCCGCACCTGCTCGCCGGCGGAATGCAATGCCGCCGCACAGGCGGCCGCGCCCGACAGCCAGCCGCCCCCGGGAAACCACACGCCCGGCCCGCCGGTCTTCGCGCCGCACAGATCGGCGCCTTCCGCCGCGTCGACGCCCCGCGCGATGTCTTCCGGCAGGGCCAGCCAGTCGAGTGCGCGGGCGAGCCGCGCGCCATGCTCCCCATCACGCGCAAGCTGCAGCACGCCGCCGGGACGCCACGCCGCTGCGTCATGCAGCTGCCGGTAGCGGCGCGCCGCGTAACAGTACGCCGACAGGGTGAACACGCCGCGCCCGCCACGCTCGAGCGACAGAAACGGCCGCACCAGGCCGGCCGGATTGGCCGAGGCCCCGCTGCCCGGCTTGGCACCGGCCTCCAGCAGCTGCACCTCCAACCCGTACCCGGCCAGCGCCAGCGCGCACTGGCTGCCGGCAATGCCGGCACCGATTACGGCCACGCGGCCGCGCGCGCCGTGCGCGGATTCTCGCCGGCCTGCAAATCGTCCGACCAGCCGCTCGCGCTTGGGCGATAACCCGCTCTGCTTCTGTACCGCGAAGCCGGCGGCGGCCAGCGCCTCGCGCACCGCCCCGGCCACGCTCCAGGTCGCCAGCGTCGCGCCCGGCGCCGCCAGGCGCGCAAGCTGGCGGGCAAGCTCCGCACCCCACATGTCCGGATTGCGTGCCGGCGAGAAGCCGTCGAGATAGAAAGCGTCCGCGCGCGCGTCGAGCTGAGAGAGCTGCGCCAGCGCATCGCCAAGCAGCAGCAGCAGGTTCACCCGTCCACCGTCCAGGCGCAGCAGATGAAACCCCGGCGTGAGCGGCGGATACTCGCGGAGCAATTCCGAAGACAGCGCCGCGAGCGGCGGGTGCAGCGCATGCACCGCGCGCAGGTCGGCCGTGCGAAACGGGTGCTTCTCCACCGAAACGTAATCGAGCCGCGCGCCTGCCGGCGCGTGGCTCCGGAACGCCTGCCAGGTCGCCAGAAAATTCAGCCCCGCCCCGAAGCCCGTTTCGACGATGGTCGAGACTGTGCCGTCGGCGAAACCCGCCGGCAGTTCGTTGCCGGCGAGAAACACCTGATGCGCATGCGCCAGCCCGCCGCTGGCGGAGGCGTAGATGTCCTGAAAGCGCTCGGAATAAAGAACGCCGTCGCGAAAGGCCAGTTCGGCGGGAATGATGTGGGTCACGCGGCTACGCTTCTGTTCGGACAGAGGCGCGAGTTTAGCGGCAGCGGGACATGCTGCAGTAGTGCGCCGCGCTGGCGCCCGGCGTCCCGGCGTCCCGGCGGATGTCCGCCGGACAGGCGCCCTTCAACTTTCTCGTAAAAAGCAAACCGCCTGGAGCGGATTTCCCGAATGCGTGCAACCCCGGGGATTGCTCGGCTTTCGCGTTGCCGCCGCGAAAGCCTCGGCCCTGCGGGCCCGCCGCGCTAGCGCGGCGTCCCACCGGATGTCCACCGGACATCCGGTGGTCGAACAGGGGTTCGAATTGACACGTGGGGATGCCAAATAAAAAAGCCACCTGCTGGTGGCTTTTTTATTTGGCGACCCCACGGCGAGACGAAATTAACCCCGGTGCGGTGCTGCGGTTTGTCAGGGTGAGGAAGGTGGCTTGATGACGGACAATCTATTCGAAGGCTGCGCCACTACCGAGGAAATGCTGCAACGCATCCGCGCCGTCGGCGGGCTCGCTGGAGACACGGCCGTTGGCAGCGACTTCACCGAGGGGTGGGCGATCCATTGCTGGGTCGGCTCGGAAAAGGCGCACTATTATCGCGTGCTGAGACGCCATGACATTCCGCCAGGCTCAATGATGGTCAAGGCCCTGTGCATGGATCGGCAAATCCTCTGCCTGCGGGACAGCGCGCCGCTTTTCGGCCCCGGGAATTTTCCGCGGTGCCAGCACTGCCTGAAGAAAGCGGCGAAGCGCCCTAAGGCCTGAGTCCAGCCGCCCACCGCTGCAGCCCCTTCAGCTTTTCTACTTCGGCGGCACAGGTTGCAAGGTCTTGAGCGATTCCTGCAGCTGCTTCGACCAGCGCACGGGGTCGATCGGTGCAGGCGGCACCATCAAATCCGCCGGGGGGCTCGGGGGTGGTGGGCAGGGCACCGCTACCAGCTTCGGCTGGCTGGCGCAGGCGGTCAGTAGTGCGAGAAGCCCATAGAGTGCGCAGCGTGGCCAGCTCGTCGAGCTGGGGCTGGAGTTTGTTTCGGACATCGGCGGCCCCTTTCTGGAATTGGCGGCTGGCGTCGATCGCCAGCTCGGCCTGGCGTTGCTGGGTGGCCTGGTGGCGCAGCAGCTCGCGGCTGATGGTCTCGGCGGCGGCGCGCTGGTAGTCGGCGAAATCCCGCTCCGCGGCGGCCTTGCCCCACCAGCCGAGCCCGCCCCAGACGGAGACCAGGGCGAGCACGACAGCGGCGGCGATCAGGCCTTTGCCTTTCAGGGCCATGGCGGCGAAGCTCACCATGTCCACACACCGTTGATTAGATGGCCGTGGAACCCCTCGCCGTCGATCGACGGCGAAACCGTAATGGTGCCGTCCTCATGCTCGGTGACGGCATGTCCGTCTAGAGCTCCGGTGTGCGCGCCAGGCGGACGCACAAGCCATGTGCCATCGCTGTTTCTGCCGTAACCGCCATCAGGCATGCGCAGATCGTTCGTTGCTGCGTCGGGATACACCCGCACCCCCACTTGCTGTCCCATCACCCCTCCCGCCTCGAGGCGTCGTAGAGCTTGAACAGAAACCCCTGCAGGATGGTCACCGGGGTCAGCACGGCGGCGATGACGGCGCTGAGTTCGACGCCGGTCATGCCTTGGCGCAGGGCGTAGGCTTTCGCCCAGAGGTAGGCATCGACGAGCTGCCAGAGCACGATCAGCACCATGGCGCGGCGGATGACCTTGCGCTCGTCGATGAAGTCGAGCAGGCCGGTGGCGGCGGCTTTGATTGTGGCGGCGAGGGTCATGGATTGATGCCGATGCTGTAGCCCTGGCCGCGCTTCCAGGTCAGCACTTCGCCGCGGGGCTTGCGGTCGGCGACAAAGCTGATATGCACCCAGCCGCCCTCGAAAATGAGCTGGTCGAACGGCAGGTCGCTGTCAACGATGGCGCGGCAGATGGCGAGCGGCGGGCCGTAGCGGCTGGCGATGAAGTCGCAGGCCTCGCCGCGCATGTGCTGGCTGTTGGCGCTGCCGCCGACGGCGCGGTTGAGTTCTGGCGAGCGGTAGCCGGACAGCACCACCACCGGCACGCCGAGCAGGTCGCGCACCGATTCCATGGCGTGCGCGGTGAATCGCAGCTTCTCGACGATCGCCGGCGGCGGGGTATTGTCGATGCCCTGTCGTTCAGCGGTTTCGGATACCGTCAGCTCGGCCAGGCTGAAGTGCGGCGGCCAGCGCCGGGAAGATTCGGTCACAGACATGGCGGCACCTCCGGCCGGGCGATGTAGATGCCGACGCGCTCGAGGGCATAGATCTGGATGGCGTAGGCTTGCAGTTCGCGGGCGCGGTGGTCGAGGCAGTCGGTTGCCGGGCCGTAGCGGGCCCATTGGACGTAGTGCACGAGCTCGTGCAGCAGCACGGAGACGTTGAAGGTGTCGGCCATGTCCATCGATTCGTCGAGCCAGATCTCGCCGTCGATCAGCGCGGCCCTGACGGCGCAGGGCCGGCCGCAGTAGCGGGCCGCGATGTCGGCCTGGATCTTCGGCACGATGCGCGGCGCGCGCTCGGGGATGCCGATGCCGGCGCGGCCATAGGCCAGCGCATAGGTTTCGTTCGCCTGCCACTGCTGCAGCTCGGCCGCCTCGGCCCGGGGCAGGATGGCCAGCACCCAGAACACCATCGACCAGGCCAGCACTTCGACCCACGACACCTCGACGAACAGGCAGAAAAAAAGCCGCTTGAGCGGCTTGGGCAGCAGGTTCATGGCGTCACCTCGCAGGGTTAATGCCGGTGTTTAGTGCCCTTCGCGATTGTTGGATCGCTCGCGGGCGGGGTGCCGGTTGCATTCGTCGCCAAATGTGCGATCAATCTGGCGCTGAATGTCAGCGCGATGGCGGGCGCCGGACTCGACCTGCGCCTGGATATTGGAGATGTCTTTTTTCACATATGCCATTTCCAGCTCGATCTTATCCAGGATGCGCGGCACCATGAAGAAATACCCCGCCGCAGCGATGACGCCGGCGATGATGGTGGCCTCGATCATCCGCACGCCGGAAACCTTCGGCGCCGCCGCCGCCGCCGCCGACACGAACGGGATGCTGTCGGCGTTGGCGTTGATCCAGTGGACGAGGTTGTCGAACATGGGCGGCACCTTATTGTGCTGGGTTGGCGATCTGCGCGAGCGGAGCGATGTGTTCGATAAAGGCCGGACGGCTGGACAGCAACTCGTGGATGCCGCCATTCACGCGATTGGCGATCGCCAGCTCGATGCGCTGCAGGTGCGGATAGATTTCGGTATGCCAATCGGGGTGGCAGCGCATCGTCTCCATGTGGTCCCACGGGATGCAGCCCTGGCTGAGCAGCATGTTCTCCGCGCGACGCTTGAGTTCCTCGCGCCATTCATCGCGCTGTGCGGCCTGGTGCGCCTCACGGTCCGGCAGATGCGCGTAGAGCCTCAGCGGCTGGATCTTGGCGATCAGCTTGCGGATGAACACCGCTTCCTCCTGCGCGACCTCGATCATTTCCTGAATACGGTCGCGCGAGAGCTGTTGCTCGAGTTCGGCCGCCTCGTCCTCCAGCCGCAGCCACGGGATGAATCGGCGCCAGCGTGCGCGCTCCTTCAGCGCACGGAGCTTGAACTCGGAGACCTGTGCCTGCTCGAGCGCGGTAAGGCCTTCGCCACAACCAGCCCGCCGAGCCGACCGAAACGCCACATCAGCCAGATGATCACGCGATTGCGTTCCTGCACACCCATGGAGAGGAACGTCTGCGTCGTCCAGTAATCGGCGACCTGCAACAGTGCGAAGACAGCGAACAGTGCGATTGTGACGTCCATGTGGACCTCCAGTTCAAGCGGATCTCAATGCCATGGTGTACGCGCGCCAGGTGGCGGAGAAGCCGTACGCGCCAAACGCCTTCGCGCCCGAAGCTCCAGCCGCCGCCTGCAGCACGGTGGCGACGGACATCGAAAAGTTGTTGCCGCCACCAGCGCTCTCGTCAACGCGCTCGGTCATGCCGGACGGCGGAGTGGTCGGCGCCGCAGCGTCGTTGACGCACTGCATCGCTATCACCATCGCATTCGCGTTGCTGGTGGTGATGCTCGGCGCCGTCGCGGCGGTGCTGGTCGTCGGACCCGCCGCGCCGTCGATGTCGAACGGGTTAGCGGTACTGACGCCGCGGAACGTCAGGATGGCGCCGACGTCGGCGTTCGCACCGGACCAGGTGTAGCTGGCAGGCTCCGAGCTTGCGACGCGCGTCCAGACCGCGAACGTCGGCTGCGTGCCCGTCTGCTGCTCGCGCAGCGTCCAGCCAGACGGCGGCGTATCCAGGTCGATCGCGGCCGAGACCACGATCGCCACCATCACGTCATTGTCGAGCGTGCCGGACGGAACCGAGACGGTCACGTTGCCGCCGCTCTTCACCGCCGAGGCGGCGTTGATGAACGACGGCGGTCCCGCCGGCGCGGCGGCGAAGACGTACGGGTTGACGATGCCGCCGATCATCAGGTCTTCCTCCCGATCAGCATGACCTTTAGTCCCTTCGCCGTGCCGTCTCCGACCTGGTCGACGTCCACGCTGATCTCCGCGTCGTTCGCGAGCGACGTGTCGGAGAGCACGGCCGCGGTCGCCGCCGTGAAAGACGTCAGCTCCGTGTTGTCGATCGTGAGCTTCGTCGAGAGGATCGAGACGCCAGCCTCGTTGATGTCCACCGTGAAGATCACCCCAGTGGCCTGCGCGGTCGAGAGCGAGGCGCGCACGCCGGTCAGGGTGAAGGCGTAGGGCATCCGGAACTTGACCTTGTTCGTGCCCGTCACGATCGCCGTCGTCTCGTCGGACGCCGCGAAGATAATCGCCTCTTCTATCCCGAGCGTCTGCCGCGCCGTGGCGGCGTCCGCGTCGTCGATCAGGGTGCGGGCAAAGGCGCTCAGCGTGGTCAGCGCCCAGGTGCCAGCACCCGTTGCGTAGGGAAGCTGGTTAGCGGCGGAGACCAGCGCCGCGATCGCGTTCAGGTCCGTGTCGAACGCCTGCACGTCCGTGCCGATCACCAGCCCGAGCGTCGAGCGCGCCGCCGTCGCGTCCGCGTCGTCTACCAGAGAGCGGCCGAACGACGTCAGCGTGAAGAGCGCGGCGACGTCCGTGGCGGTGAAGTAGATGCCGCGGTCCGACACGGTCGCGAGCGCCGCCATCGTGGTGAGCGTCGCGTCGAGCGGCTGGAACGTGTTGGGACCCCAGAACTTCGACCACGTCATCGCCGTCGTGTCGAGCGTACCACCCTGGTCCGCCGTGCAGAGCCAGCCGCTCTCCGCGTTGGCCGTGCCCTCCTCCACGTAGGTGAACGCGCCGGGCACCTCCGCCCACGCGTCCATGTCGGACGCGCGCGTCATCGCGGCGGCGGAGCCGTTGAATAGGTAGATGCCGTTCTGCTGCGGCGCGCTCTGGTCCTTGATCAGGTACCGCCTGCCGCTGACCATCGTGACGGCGTCGAGCGTCGTGCCCGGCGCGTTCAGGTTCACGTTGCCGGTCGACGCCGCGTGCACGCTGGGCTTCGCGTCCAGCCCGGACTGGAGCGTGTCCACGTACTGCCGCGTCACCGCGTGCAGCGCGTTCGTCGGATCGCCGCCGAGCAGCACCTGGGCGAACGACGGCGTGCTCGCCGGGCCGAGGCCGAGCGCGTCGTTGAAATCGGCGATGGTTTCGGCCTGCAGCGTAAGGCCCATGGTGTCGCTGATGTCGAATTGCGCCGCGCGGCCGATGGCGACATGGCGCAGCTCGACCTCGTTGCCGTCCTTGCTGACCTTGACCTTGTAGCCGCCGGCCAGGCCGGCGGCATAGAAGCTGAAGCGCGCCGACGCATCCGCGGTAAACGGGTTGGCGAGCGCAGCCGTGCCAGCCTCGTTGGAATACAGAGCGGCCAGAGCATTGTCGGACTCGCGCCGCACCTCCACGCTTGCCAGAGGCGCGATCAGGACGTTGCTGCCGACCGGAATGAACGCCACGCCGTTGTAGATCGACAGTGCCATATGCAGCCCCCCTAGACCGTTGACCCAATGACCGTGGGCGCCGGCGAGTCGTAGGTTACGAACGCGATGCCCTCGATCGCGTCGCCAGCCGGGCCGCCCACGCCGCCCGCCCCCTGCGCAATCCCGCCCGTGCCCGCGTTACCGTTATTGCCTGCCTGCGCTGGGTCGCCGCCCTTGCCGCTGGTACCACCGATGACCACGCCGCCTGCGTTGCCACCGGGCGCTGCGGCGCCGCCGGTCGTCAGTGTTCCAGCCTCCCCGCTCTGGCCCGGGTTGGAACCCGTCCCCCCTCCACCTGGCACACCTGGATCGCGACCGGCACCGCTGCCGCCACCGCCGCCGCCAGAGAACGCCACGAAAGACGCCGCCGCGCCGCCGCCGCCGCCACCACCGCCACCGGCGGCGATGATGCCGGGCCCCTTGACTAGCACTGCGTAACGCGCCTTGAACGCCGTGCCGCCGCGCTTGCCCGGTTTGCCCGCGGCCGCGCTGCCGGCGCTGGCATTGCCGCCCTTGCCGCTATCGCCGCCCTTGCCGGCCACCCGCCCCAGCACGTCCATGTAGAGCGTGACGCCGGCTGGCCAGTCGCCGGTGTCCAGCGAGAACTGCGCCGCATCGACCGACCCGACGACGATGCCCTCGGTAACCACCAGGCGCACGGTTTCCACGCCAGTTGGTGCGGCATACAGCAGGTCGTGCTCGGTGCGGAAGTTGACGTTGTAGCTGTCGCTGTCCACATAGATCACACGCTCGGTCAGCGGGTCTTCCGGCGTGAGCGTCAGCGACACGGTGCGCAGCTCGAGCTCGTCGTCGTCGCGGCCAATCTCGGTGACAGCGTGCGACACCGTGCGCGGCAGGCCGGTATCGTCCTCCAGGTCGTCGAGCGTCAAGGTCACCGGCTGTGCCAAGCGCAGCAGCGGCAGCTTCTTCGCTTCCAGCCGAAACCGCGCCTCCAGCGGCGGGTTCAGGAACACTTCCAGCAGACGGTTGCCTATTTTCAGCGCATTGGTGCGCCCGAACGCCGGAATCCAGCGACTGAACACTTCGCGGATGCGCGGCGTGCCGTAGCGCGCCGCCGCCAGCGGATCGACCGCGACGACGCGCGAACGGTAGTTCTGCGCGTCTTCGATGTCGCCGACCGGGCTGATCTGGCCGTAATGCACCCAAACCTCCGACAGGCGCTTGTCCTGCCGCGGACGCAGCTCCAGCGAATCGGCGACGATGTCGCGCTCGGAGTCGATCGCCGCCGTTGCCACCGCGGCCCGCAGCGCGACCATCTCGACTAGCCCTGTGCGCACATTCGGCCAGGTCGTGAACCCGGCCTGCACCGCCAGCTCGCCGACCAGCTCGAGCACCGGCGTCGGTTTGGCGATGTAGCCAGTGTAGATCTCGGTGGTCGCCGTATCATTAAAAAAAAAAAAAAAAATCGGCAGCTCGCCGGAACTCAGCGTGGTGTAATTGAGCAGCAGGTCGTAGACGATGTCATGCGCCAGGTCAGAAGTGTAGACCAGCACCAGCTGTACGAGGTCTTCGTCATTATGGTCCGACGCCGCAGTGCCCAGCGCGCCGCGGGCGACCACGGTAAAGGTGTCGCCGCTGCGGGTGAACTGGATGATCTCTTCGCCGATCGAGACGTAGCCGGACGCGGGGTAATCCTCGTTGCCGATGCCGCTGGGCAGCACGCTGAAAGTCGACGGCGTGCCAGTGATGTTGGCCGACAGCTCGCCGCGCGAGGCCAGCGGCGCGACCGCCTTTTCCTCCTCGATGCGCGTGAACAAATCCTTGGCCGTCAGCCGCACACCTGCGTTGCTTGGCCCGTCGATGCTCGCCAGCAGGTAGTGGCGCACATCCATGTCGTTCAGCGCTTGGCCCAGCGTGCCATCGCGCACCCGCACCGCGTAGGTCGTGTAGTACGGATTGCGCGCCAGCCACTTGCCCCAAAAGGTGCCGCTGGCATATGGGTCGTAGCCGATTGAATCGCTCTGCGCCGCGCCGGACAGCCGCTGCAGGCGATACGGGTCGACCAGGTGATCGCTGTGCGCAAAGTTGCTGAGGCGCGCCGTGACCACTTCGCGCTGGCCGAGCGCGGCGGCGTCCTCGTCCATTCCGCCGAGATTCACCGCCGCCGGCGCGATGTCGAGCGACCCCGGCACCAGCGCCGGAATCACGTTGCCGTATTGCAGCACGTTCTGCTGCGGCTCGCAGAACCGGAGCGTGAGCGTGCCCGGCGTGTAATTGTTGAGATCCTGGCAGGTGGCCTCGGTGTTGAAGCACTTGCGCGTGCCGGTGGTGCCGAGCACTGCCGCGCACGGCGCGCTGCCATAGGTCAGCGAGCACAGCGGCTGGTCGATTTCGAGAAAGACGACTTTCTCGCGGCTAGTCATGGCCGATGCCTTCGTAGCTCCACGACACCTGCATCAGGTCGCGGGTGCCCATGTTGTCGGGGCGGATGTCGTCCTCGGTCCAGACGTAGCCGACCTCGTTCGGAAATGTCTGCGGTCGCCAGGCAATGAAATACGGATAGCTGCGCGCCGAGCGCACAAACTGGTCGAACGTGGTGCGCATCCACGCCGCCTGAAGGTGGCGGAACGACACCGAGCCGGTGATGCCGTGGCGGCGGATCGACTGCCCGAGAAACTGGCCGCCGCGCGAGACGCTGGCTTTTTTGACGGTGCGGCGCTGGAACAGGATCGGCGTCACGCCAGCATAGATCGGCCGCGTCATCGCCAGCGCGACGCCAGCGCGGATCACCGCGATGCGCGGCACCGTGCTGCCGGTGAGGCCAATGCGGACATACTGCGCACTGCGCGCAGTGTCCAGGAACAGGATCGGCGCGTCGTCGCCTGGCATGACCTCGCCGCCCAGCCGATGATGCACGATCGCCGCCGCCGGGCTTCCGCTCTGGTTGACCGTCCAGGTTTCGCCGCCGCCGGAGACGAAACTCGTCGCGCCATGGGTGGCGTCGTTCTCGGGGTCGAACTCGGCCACGACGCTGCCGCCGATGCCGCTGCGCACTTCGGCGTAGTAGAGCTTGCCGTTGAGCGGCGCGGTGGCACCGGCCTCGATCGCGCCAAGCGACAGTTCCGATGTGCTGCTGAACAGGCTGGTGGTGCCAGCGGTGGTCTGCGTCGTGCCGATCTGGTTCCAGGTCACGCCGTCGGTCGACGTGTAGAACCGTGCCGACTTGTTGCCGGCGCCGTCGTCTACATCGAAGGTCACCCGCACCCACAGCGCCGTGCCGTCGCTGGCGCCCACTGCCGCGTCGGAAGTCATGACCGAGACCGCGGTGCCGTCGGCCGACCAGGCAAACGACAGATTGCCAGTGGTCGCGTCCACCCGGAACTCCCAGGACACCTGCCCTGTAGCCTGGCGCTTGGCGATGAGCGCGGCCCTGGCACGGAGGTCGATGTCGCCGGTAATGTCCAGCGCCGCCGCGTCCGGCGTTTTCACATAATTCGACGTCGTGCCGGGCAGCAGCGCGTGCGCGGCGAAATCGCCGTCGGTGCTTACTTTGCAGGATACCGTGGCACCGGAGCTGCCGATGGTGTGCCCGGCCAGGCCGACGTAGTCGATGCTCTGCAGGCTGCCGAGATCGAGATCCCAAGTGGCCGGCAAACCGGCTGCCTGCCAGAACTCGGCGGTGTCCGGCCGCAGCGGAGCATCGCGCGGACCCGCCACGGTTTCGCTGCTCACGGTGACATCGTTGCCGTCCAGCGCCAGCTCGCGGGCCAGGTCGTGCCAGGCAATGCGGGCATGCGTCAGCGGATGCACCGCTGAGGCGACGAAGGCCGCCGGATAGACGATCATGCCCGCCCCCGCGCCAAGATCAGCCGCCCGCCGTCGCGTTGCGTCTCGATGAATTTCTCGAACAGGTCTCGCACGGCGCGCGTGCTGGTGAACTCGGTGCCGGGCAGCTGCACGATCGTCGTCGGGCCAGCCTGCGACGAACCGCTGCCGCTCGCTACCGGCGTAACTGGCGTGGCCGGCGTCGCGCCGGCCAGTGACGGCGCCGCACCGCCGCCACCGCCGAACTGCTGCGCGCGTATCTGGTTCATCTGCGCCAGCATCGCAACGCCCGCGAGCGTGGCCATCGCCGCACCCGCCGGCGGCCCGCCGAAGGCGGCGCCCCAGGTGTAGGCATTTGCGATGGCCTCTGGCGTCTTGAGCGCGATTTGCGCGATGCCGGCGATCTTGTTGATGTTGAACATCGCCCGGCTGCCGCTGGTGACGTTGGCAGTCATGTCGGTGATCATGCCGGCCAGGTGTTGCGCCTGGCGCCGGAAGCTCGCCCGCTGGAACTGCTCGATGGTAGTGATGGCCCGCTCGCGAATCTCGCGGATGCGCTGCCAGTGATCCTCTTCGAGCGAGGCCATCAGCTCCTTGTGCTCTTCCTCGGTGGAGAACTCGAGCTCGCGGAACTCCTGGAGCTGGCGCATCTTGTCTTCGAAGCGCTCGGTTTCGAGTTTTTCCTCGTCCGCCAGCTCGTCGCGCAAGCTCTGGAACCGCCCCATGCGCTCTTCGTGCAGGGCCCGTTCCTCGGCAGCGGCGTCGTAGTCGATCTGCGCCAGCGCATCGCGGTGGCGGGCGACCTCTTTTTCGAGCAGCTCGTCGAACTCCTGTTGCGAGACCTGGCGCTTTTGCAGAAAGCCGTTGAGTTCGGCTAGCCGCGCCGCATGCGACGCCCGCTCGGACTCTTCCTCGGTGCGCAGGGATTCGCGGAAGGCTTCAAGGCGTTTCTGCGCCTCGGGGTCGAGCCGGATACCGCCTTCGCCCATGCCAGCGGCAGCCTTGCGGGTGCGCACCACCTCTTCCGACACCTGGTTGGATCGGGCCTTGACTTCATCAAACCACTGCTTCAGGCCTTCGCCTGGCATGGGCTGATTGGCCAGGGCGACCAGCTCGGCCTTGGTTTCCTTGATGCGGGCGGCGGACTGATCGAGCAGGATGCCGAGAAAACTGTCCTCGAATTTGATGTCGATGCCTGGGATGAGATTGGCGATCTCCATCCAGCCCTTGACGATGGCGCCGACGATGGCCAGCACCGAGTCGCCAAAAAGCTGGAAGCCCAGCTCAACGCCCTTGAGCACGACGCGCAGGCCCTGCACCACATCGGCGACATTAGCGGCGCCGTTCACCGCGGCCTGCATGGCGCGGTCGATCGTGGTTTTGAACCCCTCCGTTTCCAACGCCATTGACCGGATGCGATTGGTGATGTCGTCGATGATCGGCGCCACCGCCACCGCCAGCCGGTTGCCGGCGCCCTCGGCGATCTTGCCCAGCACGGATAGCTGGTCGTTGGCGCGCTCAATGGTGGTGGAATCGACCTCAGACACCGCCAGACCGAGCCTGACCACTTCATCGCGCGCCAGACCGAGGGTTTCGGGGTCGATCTCGGTCATTGCCAGACCGAGCCGGCGGCCGAACAGCGCGCCGGCCACCGCCGCACGCTCGGCGGCGGGCACGTTTTCTTTCAGCGCGCGGTTGATCGCAGCAATGCGCTGGTCGACATCCAGGCGCGATACGGCCTCGGCGCTGAGACCGAGCCGATCGAAGGCTTCCTTGTATTCCTGCGTGCCCTGGATGGCCTCGCCGATGGCGGTGTCGAGCTGGCGCACCGCGATCGTCATTTTCTCCTGGCCGACACCGGCCAGGTCGCCGGCACGCATCAGGGTGGCCAGCCCGGCGTTGGTGGCGCGCAACTGGCGGGCCAGCTTGGCCTGGGTGTCGATGGCGTCCATCGAACGCGCTACCAGCGCCGTAGCCACCGCCGCGCCGGCGGCAGAGGCAGCCAGCGCCAGCTTGCCGGCGGTGTTGACGGTGCCGCGCATGCGTCCGGCAACGGTGTCGAGGTGCTTGTCCGCCTGGCCAAGCGCCGAGGTCAGGCCGGTGATGTCGGCGCCGACGATAACCGTCAGTGCCCCGATGTTCTCTGCCATCAGTCAGCCTTTTGCGCGGCGGCAGCCCGTTCTTCGGCCTGCCAGTGCTGCAGTTCGTCGTAGAGTTCGGCCACGTCGTCCTCGGTCAGGCTGCCGTAGTGCTTCTTCGGCCGGCGGGCCTCGAACATCCACCAGAATTCGGCCGGGTGCAGCCGCCAGAACTCGCCCGGCGTCAGCCCCCAGCCGATTGCGGCTTTGAACGCTTCCTGGATGAGCGATCGGGGTCCGCCGCGCCTTTTCCCGGTGCCGCGCCCCCTTCAGCAGCGCCGGCAGCCAGCAACTGCTCCGGCGGGATCATCATGGTCAGCAGCGTATTTACCGCCGCTTCGGCAGCATCGCGCTGGCTGCCGCGCTTGAACATGCCGGCGTAAACTTCGTCGTCGCTGACCCGGGCGCCTGCAAAGCGCAGCACGGCGCCGAAAGCACGCGACAGCTTGGCCAAAGGCACTGCCCCGCGCCGCGCCGCCTGCACGACATCGCCCAGCAGGACGTGGTCTTCGACGATGGCGATGGCCGGCATGACCTGGTCTGGCGGGATGCGGTATTCGCGCCCCGCCCAGACCAGCGTGATCTCTTGAAAAATGCCAGTTGACATAAACCCTCGTGGATCAGGTCGGCGCGGTGTAGGTCACGGCGCCCGCGGACTGAAAGGTCGCCTCGAAAGTGGCCGCGCCCTGGTACTCGCCGGTTTCGGTGTAGCTGGCGAGGAAAAACTGGCCGGCGAATTGCCCGTTGCCGACGCTGCCAGGCAACTCAAAGTGCGTCAGCTCGACCCGGTCGGACGCACTCAGCGCCTCGGCCCGCAGCACGTCGGACTGGATGACGCCGAAGATCGAAATCTCGACGGTGATCTCGCCGGGCTCGCTCATCAGTTTTCGCACAGCATCGTCGTCGTCATTGGTGACATCGATCGGCGAGCCGTTGATGCTGAGCGATTTGGTGCGTGCGCCCGCGATCAGGGTCGGCGTGCCGGCCCCCCGCTTGACCTTTACTGCCCTGCCTTTGATGGGGTAGGTTGCGGCCATTGCTACTGTCCTCCAGAAAAATGCCCTTTCGGGCGTTGCGCTGCGAAGGGGCGGTCAACTGCCCTGGGTAATGAGTCGAAACCGCTGCACGCCGTGCTGCACCAGCCCCTCGGGGTCGGTGGGGTCGCGCACCACATCGGCGAACTCGAAGAAACACAGCACCATGGTTTCGCCGCTCACCGCGAAGCTGGCGTCGTGCAGCGCGGCCTTGACCGCATCCATGATGGCCTTGACCTGGCTGAATCCGCGGTAACGGCTCCAGGCGTGAATCGTCACCGTAGACTCGCGCCCGATGGTGGAGTCGGTGTCCCATTCGGCCTCGGTGGTCTCACCAACCACGACGTAGGGAAACGCCGCGGTGCCGGCGCCGTCGGCCGCTTGGGGCACGTAGTCCAGCACCGCCTTCTGTCCGCTGACATACGGGTGCGCGGCGAGCTGCGCGGTCAGCGCCGAGGCGGCGCGCAACTGCGCGATGAGCGCCTTCTGGATTTCGGCCGAGGCGCCCATCTATTTCACGGCCCTGGCCGTGCGCTTGGCATTGCGAGCGAGCAGCTGCTCGTATTTCTTGCCGAACAGCTCGCGGTACAGCGTCGGAATCTGCGGCCGCAGTTCCTCGACCGACGGCGTGATGAACGGGATGGCGTCCATTTTCTGCGTGCCGTATTCGACGTGGATGGCGTGCGGCGCCGCAACGGTGACGCTGCTGCGGGCAATGCCGTCGCGCGGCTTGCGGCGGCGCGCGCTGATGCGGGTGCTGAGCTGTCGGGTTTCGCCTACGGGCGCCTTTTGCTTCATCCGGCGGCGCAGATCCTGCGCGATGGCCTGCACGGTGTTTCGGGCAAGATTGAGCGCCTCGCGCGGCGCGATCTCGCGCAGGATCTCTTCCAGCTCTTTGCGGCCCTCGACGCGGGCGATGGGTTTGGTCATGCCGGCACCCCGGCGTCGGCTTCCAGCTCGAGGTAAAGCTCGCGCGCGCCACGGCCGCGGATGAAGCGGATGTTCAGATCGCGCCCGCCCCAGCGGGCGATGTCTTTCTCGCGCACGTCGCCCAGCCGTCGCAGCACGATGAGGTAGCTGCGGCTGGCCCCGGTGCGGCCCTCGGCCTGACGCTCGTCGCCGGACAGTGGCCGCACATGCGCCCACACCGCAGCGTATTGCGTCAGCACCTCGGTGGCGCCGCCAGCGCCGTCGTCGGTCAACGTGCGCCGGTGCAGCGTGATGCGCTCGGTCAGCTCGCCGGGGTGAACGGGATGCTTGCGCACGGTCAGACCCGCAGCGTGGAGTAAGGCGTCAGCAGCAGCTCCGCTGCGTCGCGGAGCGCCGTGTTGGCGTTGCGCTGCTCGTGGTACTGCACCAGCAGCAGCAGCGCGGCGCGCATCGGGTCCGGCAGCCGGCCGAGAAAATGCGTGCCGGTGCCGCTGGCGGTGATGTCGATCGCCGAACCGCCGGCGGTTGCCGCGAGTCTCAGCCCGGCACCGGCGACATCGCGGGCGTAGTACGTGGTCAGCGCGGCCAGCCCCGCCGGCAGCGTGCCGCCGCTGTTGCTCAATTCGATGGGGGCGCCGTCGACATAGACGTGCGACGGCACGGCGGTGATCAGATCGCTCGCGTCGTTGGCTGTGAACGGCGTGATGTAGCCGGCCACACACTCGATTTCGACGGCGTTGACGACCCCGCGCGCAAACGGCCAGGTCTCGCCCCAGGCCGGGGTCAGCCGTGCCGGTTCCGAGGCAAGGTCCAGCCGGTAGCTGGCGGCAGACCAGGTCTGCTGCACGCCATCAGTGTCGATATATTTAACCGAGTTCACCTTGCGCACCGGCGCCACCGGAAACTCCAGCCAGCCGCGCGCCGGAAAGGCATCGAAGCGCCAGGTGAGTGTGCGCGTGACCAGCGCCAGCCGGGTGAAGGTTTCGACGTGCGCCCGCGCCGCCGCGATCAGCGCGACGATGAGGGTATCTTCCTCGGTGAGCGTCTGGCGCAGATGCGCCTTGGCCTCGGCGAGATGCAGCGGCTCGGCGGTGGGCGCGATGATGACGGTCTGCGGCATGGACGGCGCTCGGTGGAGGGTTCAGTGAGCCCGGCGCGTTACTAGGCGCCGGGTTCGTCGGCGGACTTGCGCTTGCCGGCGCGCTTGGGTTCTTCGGCCGCGCCAGACCCGGCGGCCTTCGGCTCTTCAACGTCGACGACCTCGGCGACGCCGCGGCGCACCCAGCGCTCGGCTTCGGGCGTGTGTGGCACATGGTCGCCGGGCTTGAAGCGCGGCAGCCCGCCGTCGAACACCGGCGCGGTGAAGCGGATTTGCTTGGTCATGGGGCTTCCTCGTGACTGGGTGACCGGGTGAACGGTGACTGGGTAAAAAGTGACCAGGTGACGGTGGCTTTGCGCCACGCAGTCACCTGGTCACCGAGTCACCCGACTCAGCCGACGATCTCGTCGACTGTGGTGTCGTCGTTCTCGCTGGCCACGCCCTGGCGCGGGCCGAAGCCGAGCACGACGGCGCCGGCATCGGAGGTGGCGACGGCCACCGTCATCGACAGGCGGAAGTAGTCGAACCCGCCTTCGACGTCCAGCTCTTCGGGCCGCAGGTTGATGACCGCCTGCTTGTTGCTGTCGGTGCCGGCCTGGGTGAGCTGGGTGATGGCCTTGCCGGCGACATCCTTGGCGCCGGTGCCGGAGCTGTCGGTCGCCTGCTGCAGCTTGGCGTCCAGCGTGGCGGAGGTGCCGAGGTCGCCGGCCTGTACCACGGCCATGAATTGGGCAAACTTGTTGGCTGCAATCCAGCCGGTCGTGACGGTGCTGGCGGCGTAGGCGTCGGGATCGATGTTGCCGACCACGCCCACCAGCTCGGAGGCTTTTCCGTTCATTTGCGTAACTCCTTGTGCGATGTGACTGGGTGACTCGGCGAACGGTGACCAGGCGAGAGACGATCCCGGGCTACGGAGTCGCCTCGTCGCCTGGTCACCTAGTCACCGATCAGGCGCGGGCCGCCAGGAACACGAACGGCGACAGCGAGTTGCTGCCGTTCGCCGGGGTGATGGCGGACTTCAGCGCGGGCTGGCCGTCCACCCGGAAGGTGGCGCGGAACGCCGTGGCCCCGGCATCGAAATACAGATGCATCGAGGTAGCGGTCTGGATGCCGCCGCGCTTGGTGATGGTGCGATACCACCGCCAGTTCGCCAGCACGATGTCGCCCTTGTCGCCCACGGTCTTGCAGTGCTGGCTGACCATGATCGGGCGGCCGAGCAGCGTTCCGGCCGGTGCGCTGTTCAGCCCGCCGGGCGGCGTGAAGATGGGCGTGTCGCCGATCTCCATGGTGAAGATCTGCGGCAGGGCATCGTTGTTGACCATCCAGATCGCATTGCGGATGGCGTTGGCCGGCAGCCGGGCGAACATCTTGGCGACGTTCTTGGTGACGATGGTGTCGGCCACCTGGGCGCTTTCCTTGGCGACCTCGACCTCGGAGTTGTGGCCGAAGATGCCCATCGGCTGGCCGGCGCCGGTGCCGGCGAACAGGGCTTCGTTGGACTTCCAGCGAATCGATTCCGCCGCCTTGCGCAGCACCCACTCGCCGCCGGCCTGCGCGTCCTCGAGCAGCTCGTCGGTCATCGGCACCAGGGCCATCAGCTTGTGCAGCCGCATGGAGTTGGGCCGGATCTTCGGCTTGGTCGCGGCGGCGGCGCCGGCTTCGTTTTCCCAGTAGGCACGGACGCCATCCGAACCCCAGGGCGTGGTCTCGTCGCTGGGGAAGACCATCGAGTTGCCGCCGATTTCGTTGTTGTCGGTCATCGCCAGCAGCGAGTCTTCTTCCAGCGACAACTGCCAGATCTCGCGCGCATACTCCGGCGGTACCAGGAAACCGCCGTCGGCCCCGCTGGATTCATTGCCGAAGGTGCTGGGCGCCGCGGCGCCGATCACCAGGCGCTCGTCGAGCTCGTGCCGGCCGGTGGAGGCCTGCATCACGGCGCGGGTAAATTCGCCGAAGCTCTGAAACCCGCGCTTAGGGTCGTGCTCGATGTTTTCCGTGACGTGGATCTCGGTCGCGCCGGGCAGCGCCGCGGCGGCGCGCTCGGCGTCGATGAGCCGCTGCTCGCGTTCGATCTCGACGTTGAGGCCATCCAGCGCGGTGAGGTGGGTGTCGATGGTCTGCTGTTCTTCGGCCGTGATGTCGCGGCCGGCTTTTTCGGCGGCCTCGGTTACGGCCCGGGCGGCCTTGACGTGCTCGTCTTTCTTGGCGAGCAGCGCACGCATGCGTTTTGTCATCTTGATCTCCAGATTGCGGACGTTAAAAAACCCGCGCGGGGCGGGTTGCCTCGACAAGGCCCGGGCATCGGGCCGGGCGGACGTAGCCGCTGTCGAAACGTCGGATTTTCAGTGGCTGGCCAGCGCGATCTTCGCCTGGGCCAGCGCGCGGCGCCCGGCCGGCTGCGGCCGGGCGTCGGCAATCTCGCGCTGCAGGCCGGCAATGACCTCGTCGAAGGTGGCGATGCGGTCGGTCAGGTTCACGGCCTTGGCGGCCTCGGCGCCGAGCACGCGGCCCTCGCCGTAGCCTTCGCGCACCGCCTTGAGCGACGGCGCCCGACGGTTGCGCGCCACGGCGCGCACAAACTGGTCGTAATACTCGTCGACGCGCTGCTGCATGAAGGCCTGCGCCTCGGGGGTGAGCGGCCCCATCGAATTGCCCTCGACCTTGTATTTGCCGGCGGAAATCAGCGTATGGCGCACGCCTTTCTGCGCGTACCAGGCCGAGGCGTCGACATGCGCCGCCCAGACTCCGATAGAACCGGCCTCGCCGCCCGGGGTGATGACCACCTCGTCGGCGGCGGAGGCGATCCAGTACGCGGCCGAGGCCGCGAGCGAGTTGACGCTGGCGATCACGCGCTTTTGCCCACGCGCCGCGGCGATCTGCTCGGAAAGCTCGGCGGTGCTGTAGACCCTGCCACCGGGCGAGTCGACATCGATCACGATGGCGGCGACGTTGGGGTCGTTCACCATCGAACGGAACGCATTGCCCAGCAGCTCGGTCGAGGTGCCGATGCCGGAGGACATGTCGTTCAACAGGTTGGCGCGGTGCCCGATGACGCCGAACACCGGCAGCACGCCGATCATCGGCCCACCGGCGGACCCGGCGCGGTCGCGCCGCGCGGCCTGCTGCGCCGACGTGTCGCCGATGGCGGCGCGAATGGCTTCGGCATCCAGCCGCTCGCCGCTCGCCCAGCGCGCCAGCACCATGTGCATCGCCTCGAGCGTGGACGGCAGGATTGCCCAGGGCGTGCGGTTGAACTCTCCGATGAGATGGGTGCCACGCATGACGCGGTCTCCTCTACGATGCTAGGGGTGGTGCGACAGGTTGACGACGTCGTAGTCGTATTGGTCGTTGATCTCGTCGCCGGCGCCATACTCGGCGTGCACGGTGACCCGCCGCGTTTCCAGCGTGTTGCCGGGCACCTGTATAGTGTTGTCGCCCGGGGTCAGCGTGATCTCGATCGAGCTGGAAGGCGCCAGCGCCGTGCTGGCCCGGATGACGCGGCCCGATGTCAGACAGTCGATGCGGTAGCTGGCCGCGGTCGGCAGCGCAGCGGCGCCGGTCTTGTCCTTGAAGGCGACCGTCAGATAGCTTGTAGTGCGTTCGTCTACCTCTGGCATAGGCTCAGTCCAAGTCGAAAGTCATGCTGCGCGCCGCCAGTGTGAACTCAGCGCGCCGTTGTGCCAGCGTGAACTCCATCGCGCGGCTGACCTGCGCGAATTCCATCGACGCGATGCGCCCGGGCGGCACTGCCCAGATCTGCGCTGCGGCATCCGGCAAGTAGACGAACCGCGGCAGCTGCGCCACGACGAACGGCGGCTGCCATTCGCTGAGCTCCGGCACGCCAAGTACCGGCTGCGGCACGATCTGGTCGTCCGCCGCCAGGATGCCGGCCACGACAGCGGCATCGACCCAGCGCGGCGGCTGCCAGTAGTCCTCGCTCAGCAGGCCGAACAGCACCCCGGCCGGCAGCGCCTCGGGGTCGGGCAGGTAAACGAATCGCGGCGGCTGCGGCGCGACGAAGCCGGCCTGCCATTCGGTCTGCTCCGGCACCGCCGGCACCGGCTGCGGCACGATGTCGACATCCGCCCGCGCAACCGGCGCCACCACCCCCGCCGGCAACCACACCGGCGCCAGCCAGTAGTCTTCGTTCGGCGTGCCGAACAGCACCCCGGCGGGCAGCGCCTCGGGGTCGGGCAAGTAGACGAATCGCGGCGGCTGCGGCGCGACGAAGCCGGCCTGCCATTCGGTCTGCTCCGGCACCGCCGGCACCGGCTGCGGCACGATGTCGACATCCGCCCGCGCAACCGGCGCCACCACACCAGCCGGCGACCACACCGGCGCCAGCCAGTAATCTTCATTCGGCGTGCCGCGCAGCGCGCCGGCTGGCACCTGGTCGGCGTCCGGCAGATACAGCGCCTGCGGCGGCACCGCGACCACCCGTGGTGCCGACCACTGCTCGATGTCCGCCAGCTCGACCGCCGAGGCCTCGCCGGACGCGAACACCTGCACCCAGGCGCGGGCGCGCTGCGGCCCGGGCAACGGCCAGTCATCCTCGACCAGCGCGAAACCGGCCGGCTGCGGAACGATGTCGTCGTCCGCGCTAAAGGCCGGGGCGGCGGCGGGCACCACGAACGGCGCCGGCTGCCATTGATACGCTTCGTCGATGGCCGCCGCGCCGGCCGGGGCACCCCCGGCACCACGGCCGGGCCAGTCGACGATCTCGACGGCGACCGGATCGGCGGCGAGCTGCAGCCAGTAGTCTTCGGCCGCCGTGAAGACGACCGGCTGCGGCACGATGTCGTCATCCGCCGCGCTGGCCTCGGCGGGTTTCGGCGTCGCGACGACCGGCGCGCGCCAGTCGTAGTCTTCGACCGGGCGACTGACGATCTCGTCGTCGGCCACGAACGGCAGCGCCACCACATCGGTGGGGGCGCGGCCGGGCTGCCACCAGTAATCCTCGACCGGGCTGAAGACGACCGGCTGCGGCACGATGTCGTCGTCCGCCGCGAAGACCTGCGGCAGCGGGTCTTCGCCGACTGCCGCCACCGCCCAGCTTTCGGCGCCGACGCGGGTCGGCGAAAGCTGGTAGATCTCGTCCTGGTGCTGCTGCAGGCCGCTGCAGATGCCGGCGGCCAGGGCCACCCCGGCCACGGCACTGGCCGCCCAGGCTGAGGCCGTCTGCTGCTGCATGGCCTGCTGGCCGCCGCTGCCGTCGTCCAGCGGCAGGTTTTGTTCGACCAGCGCCAGGAAGATCCCGGCGGTATCGCCCACCACGGCGAGCGTCGGGTTCGACGTCTCGCCGGTGCTGGTGTTGATGCGGAACTCGCCGCGCACCAGCACGGCCGCGGCGCTGTTGCGGCTGCGCCGGGCCGTGATGGCGGTAAAGCTGGTCGACGGCGTGATCTGCGTCGTCGAATTGGCCTCTTTCGCCAGCCCGCGGAAATAAAGCCTGTGCGCGCTCGCCAGGCCAGAGTAGGCAGACGAACCGAAACCGTTTGCGCCGTCGGTTGCGTTGGTAACGATCGACGCGCCGGACTGCTGCGCCAGCGTGGTGCCGGCGGCGACGGTGAATTTCCAGAACGAGCAGGTCTTATCGACGACCGCCCCGGAAAGGTCGATCGTGATCGTCGTGCCGGTGTTGACCGTGCCGGTGGCGTGCGCGCGCCACACCGAAACCGTGACGCCGGCGGCAGCGGCGCCATTGGCGTTCGTATGCTCCGACAGCTTGGTCCACTCGATCGCGCCGCCGCTGACCGACGTGTGCTCGTTGTTGTTGCCGTCGGCAGTGCTGAGGTTGTCGGCGACGACGACGAGCAGGCCGACATCGCCGGCCGCCAGCGTATTCGTGGCGGTGGCGAAGGTGAACGACGACGCGCTGGTCGAATGCGCGCCGGTTCCCAGCGTGCCAACGCTTGCGATCGTCACCCGCCGCCCCTTATCCGCACACTACGGTGTGCACGCCCGAATATTCCATCCTCATGCTTTGCCCGGCCGGCACCGAAACCAGCGGGCCGATGCGGCCGCTGTCGCTGATGGCGATGTCGTCATAATCCGTATACCAGTCGGTCGGCGTGCCGCCGTTGTCTACGCTCAGGCCGTTGGCATCGCCGACCGCGTTCTGGTTATCGGCGCAGAGCACCTCTTCGACGTCGGTCGCGGGGACGTTGCCGCTGTATGAGTAGACCTGGACGTCATCAATCCAGATTTCGACGATGCCGGCGGCGCCGTTCTTGATGTGCCACTCGTGGCAGTGCCAGAGGCCATCGCCCTTGAGTCCGCCCATGGTTTGTTCCCATGACCGATTCCCGATGTGATGGTCGGGTGGCGTGAAAACCCCCCAGCTGCCGGCACCTTGAATGCCGTAGACAAACCCGTTTGCGCCCGCGGCGCGGCACTCCTTGCTGTAGCCGGGCGCCGCGACACCATTCGGGCCCCAGGTGAAGCCGTTTTCGAAGCGGATGTAGAAGCGAAACCATAGTTCGGAATACAGTTGCGGCAGCGTGATCTTGAAGCTGTGGCTGCCGTCGTTCTGGCCGGTGCCGCCATTGCCGCGATAAGTCCGAAACCCTTTGCCGCCACCGCCTGCCGGATTGTTAGCCGGCGTCCAGATGCGCGAGTCGCCGGTCGGGTGCCAGAGCCTGTCATTTGGCAGGAATCCGTCGCTAGTGAATTTGCTCGTAAACTGATTGCCGGCCTTGCCGATCACGCCATCTGGGCCGCTGCCGCCGATGCCCGGCACAAAGTTCTGGCCATAGTCGTCGTAAAACCAGTCCGACCCTTCACCATGCACATCAACCCGACCCACCGGGTTGTTCACGTTGTTCGTCGGGTAGCGCTGGTCCGAGAATGTCGTCTGGAACAGGATCGGCATGTAGTTAGTTGGCCGTGACCGAAAAATCGTCCCACGACATCGTGTCCGGGCCGGAGTTGAAATGCGCGACCAGCCCGTGCTTCGTGCCGCTGCTGTTGTCGCTGTCGGTGACGCCCGTGATGACCGGGGAGCCGTTGACCTTGACGGTCCACTGGTGCGAGCTGTTCACCTCCAGGGAGACTTCGTCATTCACGGACAGAGATCCGGCCGCGGGCGTGCCAACCGTGGTAAAACTGCCTGCGACGCGCTTCTGAAGCGCCAGGTCGGGCACATTGATGCGATACACGACACGCCAATGGTTGTCGGCGTCGACGATGCGCGCCGTCAGGCCCCAATTGGAGTTCGGGCTGCTCGGCGCTGCCGTCATCTTCGCCTTGACGATGACGTTCGAATTGCTCGCCTCGAGATATGTAACGGCAGGCGTCCATACGACGCCGCCGATGCGGGCGACGTTGCCGTTTACATTCCAGTCGGTGCCGAGCAGCTCAACCCATGCCGAGCCGCCGTCCGAAGGCACATTCAGCGGGTCTTCGTTGGCGCGGTTGAAGTTGTCAGAGCGCAGCGTGCCGCCGCCAGCCGGCGGCACCCATTCGCCGCTGGACCCCCACATGCTGACATGGGCGCGCGGCATCCGCCCACCGCGGAGGATGGCCGCGCGCCTTGGGCCTACAGGCCCAGGCAGAAAGATTCTGCCCATGCGGCGTTACTCGACGATCTCGGCGCTGACGTGGTGCAGCATGCTGGCCACGCCAGCCACGCTGTTGACGTTGAGCTCGTCCGAGCCGCCGCCCTCGACGTGGACCATCGAGTCCTGGTCTCGGGCCACCCAGCCGCCGGGGCCTGCCGCGCCGCAGCCGAATGCCAGCTGGTAGGCGCCGGACACGGTGCCGGGGGTGATGGCGGTCTGCTTGTCGGCCGCGGTGGTGCTGGCGGTGGTACCGATGCGCCGCGGGGCCGGGGTGATCGCCGTGCCACCGGAACCGGCGATGGTCCAGCGCCGGACACGGTAGCCAATGCCGGTAATGGCAGTCAGCGCCGCGCCGCGGCCGACGCAGAACAGCGCCTGCAGGTCGAAGCCGCGTGTCGCCTGCCGCAGCACCAGGGTCGGATCTTCGGTGTTGGGCGTGGCGTGCGAGGCATACGGGGTCGAAGGCGCGCCCTCAACTGCATAAACGAATGGCATTTCAAACTCCTTTGCGCCTCTCGTTGATAAGGGTTGCGAGCGGTGAGGCCCCCGCTTCGACAACCGCTGCCAGCTCCTGCTCGGTGAGATAGCGGCCGTGCCGCTCGAGCTGCTCGTTTTTCAGCTTCTGCCAGAACACTTCGTCGGGCATCATCATCGTGCCGGCGACCGGGCCGTGCGTCTCGGCGCACTTGTTGCACAGGTAGAACATGAAGGTCATGTTCTCTTCCGGGCAGAGCCCGCCCTCGGCGCCGCAGTTCGCGCAGAACACCGGCACGAACGCGCCCATAGGCGTGAACACCCGGCCCCTGATTTCGCGCGCGCGGGAATCGGGCAGCAGGTCGGACGCCATGAAGGCATGGCGCGCCTGTCCTGCGGCGGGATCCGGTTTGTGGTCAGACTCGCTCATTACCTATCCGGGTCAATGCCGCCGGCTTGTGCGACGGCCAGGTTTCGATCAATGCCCGCACGCGCTCGCCGCCGGTTTCGACTTCGGCGTCGATGGCGGCGAGCATCTCTTCGCGCTGGGTCCGGCACCAAGCCGCAGCGGCATCTGCCGGGCACAGCATCAGCTCGGCGACGTATTCGGCATGCTTGGCGTAGAACTCGACGACGTCCTCGGCGAAGGTTGCGGGGCAGCCGCGCTCGTAGCACCGGGCGATGGCGGCGACTTCCTTGCGCACGACGCGCTCGGCGGCGGCGCGGGCAAAGCGCGCGGCACGGTCCTCGCTCTCATCCGCGGGCCGGGTGCGCTCGCCGTCCGCAGGGTCGTCGGCCTCATCGGGCCGCTCGCCGGTGCTGTCGGACCCGGCCTTGCCCATGCTGAGCGGCTCGAGCGGTTCGTCGAGGCCGTCGAGGGGGTCCATGTTTTCCTTGACGCGGGCTTCGTTGCGCGTCATCCAGCCGGTGACGATGGCGCTGCGGTAGGACTCGTGCCGGGTCTTGGTGTCGCCGCGCTGGAGCATGTCTACCAGGTGCTCGAGGAACAGCTCGTCTTCGCTCTGTTCCGGCAGCAGGTCGCGATCGACGGCCTGTTCCCAGCGCACCAGCCAGGGCATAAGACAGTCGGTGACGAACTCGATGCCGAGGTGCTCGATGTTGCTGAAGGTTGCCTTGTCCAGGTTCTGGATCTTGTGCGGCGGCACGCGAAAAATCCGCGCGACTTCTTCGATGCTGAACTTGCGTGCCTCGATGAACTGGGCGTCGGTGTTCTTGATTTCGATGGGGTGGTACTTCATGCCCCACTGCAGCACGGCGGTTTTGCCGCGGTTGCGCCCGGTCTGCGCGGCCTGCCAAGACAGCTTGAAGGCCTGGCCGGCCTCGTCGTCCTTGAAGTGCGTCGGGTGTTCGATCCAGCCAGGCGGGGTGGCGTCGTTCTTGAAAAACCGGGCGCCATAGTCCTGCGCGGCAAGGCCCATGCCGATCGTGTCGCGCTGTTCTTCGATGGGCGACAGGCCGCACACACCATCGGCGGACAGACCTCGCAGATGGAACACTTCTTCGCGCAGCAGGATGCGCTCGGCACCACCGGCCTCGGTGACGCGGAAGCGGTAGCGGCCGGGCGCGAGCATTTCGATATGCACACAGTCTGGATGCAGGGGCAGCAGCTGCTCGACCTGGCCGGCGCGGCCGGTGACGATCTGGCTGTAGCCGTTGCCGCGCAGCAGGACGTGAGCCTGCATCATCTCGCGCCACTCCATCGCGGTCTGCCAGGCGTTGGGTCGGCGACGCAGAATGTTGTAAAGCGGATGGTCGGTGGCGCGTCGCTTGGTGCGATCGTCCACGCGGCGGTAAAGAATCGCCGGCAGCATGCTGACCGACTCCGAGATCACCTTGACGCAGGCATACACCGCAGCCAGGCGGCGGGCTTGCTCCGGCCCGACTCGCATGCCGGCGCTGGACATGCTGCCGACCGGCTCGTACCAGAAATCGTCGTGCGGGCCGTTGGTGTTTGGGCTGATGATGCCATCGGAGGCCAGAAACATCAGTCGGCGCTCCGGCGCGCACGGCGGCTCAATTCAACGCCGTATACGGTGAGCGCCAGCACCAGCGCGCCGCCTACCATGAAGCCGGCCCCGGCGCCCCACTGCACGCCGGCCCCGCCGCCGCACAGCACGGTGCCGATCAGGCACGACAGGTTGTAGACATGCTGGTTCATACGACGAGGATGTCTCCGGGTGTGCCCTGCGGTTCGTTGGCCAGCATGGCGCGGCTCATCGCGACGATCAGCGCGACGGCGGCGTCGATCTTGTTTTCCGGCCGCAGCTTGCGCGGGAAAATATTGTCGTTGCGGTCCAGCAGCACTTCGACGTTGCTCAGCATCCAGACCAGCGCCGGGTTGCCGTCGTGGTGCAGCCGGCCATCCTCGACCAGGGCGGCGATCTGCTTCATCGGCTCGCTCAGGTGCCGGGTATTCATCGGCACGTCGACGACGGTGTAGCCCTGCTCCTGCAGGCTGGGGGCCATTTCACGCGAGCCCCACGCGTCCATCGCGATCTCGACGATTTGCATGTGCCTGGCATCGGCGACGAGCTCATCTTCGATGCGGCGCAGATGAATCATGTTGCCGCCGGTGGCGATGAGATGCCCGGCATTGACCCAGGCCTGGTAATGCGCGTTGGCCTCCTTGGCGACGGCGGCTTCCGGCACGTAGTGCAGGCCGTGCACATGCCAGTGCGCAACGGTTTCGTCGCCGGCGGCGCGGTCCTCGCGAAACACCAGGATGCGCGAGGCGATGTCGACCTTGCTGGCGAGATCGAGCCCGGGCCAGCACGGCAGGCCGTGCAGGTCTTGCATCGGCAGCGCGTCGCCTAGCTTCTGCAGCTTGGCGAGGTTGAGCCACGGCGAAGCGGCGCCGACCCACACGTTCAGGTGCTTGGTCTTGAACGTGTTCTGCTTGCGCGGGTCGTTGATGGCCTCGCGCTGCTGGTTCTGCAGGAACTCGGCGTCGACACTGACGCCGAGGTTCGGGTTGGCCTTGATCAGCGCCTGCGGGTCGTCCCAGGCGTCGTCTTCGTCGACGCTGTAGATGATGCCGAAACGGCGCTCGTTCTCGAGCGTGCCTTCGAGCACCTTCTGCAGCTCGACCTGGTGCATGTAGCAGGGGCCGGAGATGTCGCTGCCGGCTGTGGTGATGACCAGCATCAGAGGCTGAGACCGGGCGCCCATGCCGGTCTGCATGGTGTCGTACAGGTCCGGCGTCTTGTGCTCGTGGTACTCGTCGACGATGGCGCAGCTCGGGCTGGCACCGTCGCCGGGCTTGCCGATGACCGGCTCGAATTTGCTGTTGTTGTCGACCCTGGCGATGTTGCTGGCCCGGACATCGATGTTGTAGCGGGCACGGAACTCGGCCACCGCGGCAGCCATCAGCCGCGCCGGGCGAAACACTTCGTGCGCCTGGTCTTCAGAGGTGGCACCGGAATACACCTCGGCGCCGAACTCTCCGTCTAGGCCAAGCATATAAAGGCCGATCACTGCCGCGATGGTCGACTTCGCGTTTTTGCGCGGCACGAACAGGTCGGCCACGCGAAAGCGCCGCTTGCCGGTATCGCGATGCACCCAGCCGAATATGCTGGCCAGGATGAATACCTGCCAGACCTCGAGCTCGATGCGCTCGCCGCGCGCCGCCCAGTCGCCCTTGATGTGCGGCATCAGCTCGGCAAAGCGGCACACGCGCTGAACCGGGCGATAGTTCTTCGCCGGCCGGCCATCAGGCGCAGGCTCGGCGAGCTCGGGGTTCCAGACATACGGAAACCCTTCCGCGCCCTGACGCGCCAGGTCGTTGAGGTGGCGCTGACACGCAAGCCGCGTCCACTTGCAGGCCGGGATGCGACCCTCGACGACGTCGCGCGCGTAGCCAGTGGCGATCGCCGCGAAATCCTTGGCGACCGTCTTTAGACTTGCTCCCATGCGCTGCCTTCACCCTCGGGGAAAAGCTCGCGCTGCCGGTTCTGACTGGGAGACACCCTCGTTCGCGAGCTGGGCGAGAGCCCGAAGCTCGCCAGAAACTTGTCGACCTGGTCGGCGGCCTTGTTCGCCGCCACCCAGAACGGAGAATACGTAAAGCTGCCGTTCGGCGTCGGCACCTGGAAACCGTCGCCGCCGGTCCACACCTCGCCCTTCGCCTCGGCCTCGAGCCGGCGCTGCTCGGCCAGATCCATCGCGCGGCGCAGCTGCTCTTCGGCCCACACCCAGCGCGCCCACGCCTGGCAATACAGCGCCAGCGCCGAGCGATCCAGCTCGGAGATCAGGCCGTACTTCGCCAGCTCCGCCGAGATGCGCCGCCACTCCTTGCGCGCCTCGGCCCACAGATGGCGCGGGCAGCTCGGGATGTCGACCTCGGGATGCAGCTCGCCGAGCAGATCCGCGAGCGGCTTCTTGCTCGGATTTCCGCGCAGCAAGTGCACGTTCGCCGGCAAAGATTTCGGCCCTCTGGATCCACTCATGCTGCAACTACCCCCTCAGTCCTATACCCCCTCCCCCAATACTCCCGCACAAAAAAAAACGCCTGCCCGCCCGGTCCAGCGTTTTGGGGCTGCAGAGATTTTTACCCCCTCCCCCAGCGGCCATCCTCGCGCGCCGTCTTGGCGTCGTGGCATTGCTTGGCCATCGCTTGCCAGTTGCTTTGATCCCAGAACAACGACCGATCGCCCTTGTGCGGTATCTTGTGGTCGACCACGGTCGCGGCTCTCACGCGCTTGCGGCCTTCGTCGCAGTCAGGGCACTGGCAAAGTGGGTGCTGTTTCAGAAATGCCGCCGCTGCCTGCCGCCATCGGTGGCCATAGCCGCGTGACGCCGCAGATCCTCGACGTTGATCTATTTCGCGCGATACCTGCTTGCGGTGCAGATCGCAGCGCCCGGCTGCCGTCAGCTGCCGACAACCTGGATGATTGCAGGGCTTCAGCGCGGCATTTGGCATGACTCCGGGCAACAAAAAACCCGAGACCTGGATGGATCTCGGGTTTGTGGGCGCAACTTGGGTGATACCAACGCGCGCAGGTTATTGCGGAATTCTGGCGCTGTCAAGCCCAGCCGCCAGCCTGGCTGTGTGCCTGCGAGATATGCGCTTGCCTTCAATGACGGCCAGCTCGACGCGCAGCAGCTCATGCCCCTTGCGCACCCTAGCCTTGGCCGTGTGGTCGTCAATCTTCAGACGCCTGCCCAGCCACCGCAGCCCCCTGCCCTCGTCGGTCCAGAACAGCATGACGGCCTGGCGATACTTGGGCGGCACCTTGGCCAGGCCTGCCCATACGTCCTCGCTTTCGCCATGCAGCTTGGGCACGCCATCGCCACCGCCCCCACCAGGCAGCATGCCCGTATAGGCGCTGGTGAAGGAATACATCAGCATGGTGAAGCTCTGGCCTACCGCAGCCATGGCCCAGTTGCGCATCTTGCGCACGAACTCGGGCGGCAGCTCGGCAATGATCGACTCGGTACTCATGCAGCGCGCTCCTGTTCGATGGCCTCTGCGCAGGGGTCGCAGTAGCCTGGGTCGTTGGCTTTGGTGCCGTGCTTTATCGTCCACGCCCGCTCGCCGCAGCGGGCGCACAGCGGGCTGGCCGTTGCGTGATCGGGCTGCTGGGCCAGCTTGCGCTGCCCGGCCTTGCGTTTGATTTCGAGCTGGTCCCACTGCGACCGCAGCTTGCCAGGGGACAGGATGTTCGTTTGCCAGAACGGGTCGGCATTGGCCCAGGCGAACAGCTCGGCGATCTCCCGATGGCTGCGGCCGTCGCGTTGCCGCATCAGCCGAATCTCCCGGCACCAGCGCTTCCAGTTCGGCTCGCTGTGTTTCGGGTTCAGCGGGCGCAGCCTGTCCAGCATCCACGCTGCCAGACGGCGATCCTCCACCTCGCCACTGTCGCTCGGCACGGCGCTCCCAGTGGCTTGGGGGGGTATAGGGGGGGTAAAGCTAGAAACTAAAAAAGGTGTGGCCGCCGAAACCCTGACATTTTGTCCGGGTTTTGACCCCGTAAACCCTGACAATTTGTCAGGGTTATGTCCGGGTTTCTGGCCGAACTGAAAGCCCACCGGCAGCCGCACCCAGTCCGGATTGATGCGATACGCAGCCGCCTTCCCGCGGCCCCCGATGCTGCCTTCCACCAGCTCGAGCCAGCACTCTCGCTGCATCTTGTTCAGCAATCGCCGAACGTTCCGTTCGTGCATGCGCGAAAGCCGCGCCATTTCCGGCACCGCAGCCCGGATATTCCCGCCGGAATGCTCCGCCTCGTCCGCCAGGCATATCGCCAGCACCAGCTCGCCGCCGCTGCCCGGGTAATGCTCCAGCACCATGCCCACCAGCCGCGCGCTCATAGCCTCGCCAGGTCCTCGAATCGCATCAACTCGCCCACGAACGCCAGCCGCACGGTGCCCAGCGGGCCGTTGCGCTGCTTGGCTACAATCACCTCGGCAATGCCTCTGTCTGGCGAGTCGTTGCGATAGACCTCGTCCCGGTACAAAAACATCACCACGTCGCTGTCCTGCTCGATGTCGCCCGATTCCCGCAAATCGGAAAGGTTCGGCCGCTTGTCCGTGCGCGTCTCCACCCCACGGTTCACCTGCGACAGCGCAATCACCGGGCAGCCCAATTCCTTCGCCAGCTGCTTCAGCGTGCGGGAATAGTCCCCGATCTGCTGCTGGCGCGTCTCACCGCTGCCCCCTGTCATCAGCTGCAAGTAGTCCACCACCAGCAGCCCCAGGCGCCCGGTTTCACGCTTCAGCCGCCGGGCCCGCGCCCGCAATTCCGTCGGCGACAGGCTAGAACTCTCATCGATCCAGATCGGCGCATCCACCAGACGCCCGACCCCGCCGGTCAGCTTTGGCCAATCCTCATCGCGCAGCGCGCCCTTGCGCATCTTGAAGTGATTCAGCCGCGCCACGCCGGAAAGCAGCCGCGTTGCCAGCTGCTCTTCCGGCATCTCCAGCGAAAACACCCCAACTGCCAGGTTCTCGCGCAGCGCCACATGCTCTGCGATGTTCAGCGCGAACGACGTCTTGCCCATTGACGGCCGCGCGCCCACCGTAATCAAATCCCCCGGCCTGAACCCATCCGTCAACCTGTCCAGGTCCGCAAAGCCGGAAGACAGCCCGCTCAGCGTGTCCGGCCCTTCCCGGTTGTAGGCGGCGTCGATATGCTCTACCGCCCGCGTCAGAATAGGCCTCAGCTCGCGAAAGCCCGCAGTTGCCTCCGCCGACTGCGTCACCTTGACGATCTGCTCCTGCGCCCAATCCAACACTTCGCTCGCTGACCCGCCCTCTGGAAAGCTCAGCTTCAGCTGAATCTCGCCGACCACGGAGCTGAGCCGACGCAATATCGAACGGTCGCGAACGATCTCCGCGTAACGCCTCGCGTTCGCCGGTACACAAGCGCCAGCGGCAATCCCACCCACATCCTTCAGCGTGATCGGCTCGTGCAGATTCTGCGCAGCCAGATAATCGCTCACCGTCACCAGGTCCGCCGCGCGCTGGCTATCCAGCATCCGGCCGATCACCTCGAACACCGTTCGATGCTTGCCGAAGTAAAAATCGCCGGGCGACAACAGATCCGCCACCCGATCCCACGCCGCGTTATCGTTCAGCACCGCCCCCAGCACTGCCTGCTCGGCGTCGTGCGAATGCAGCCGGAATCGCGGCTCAATTTCCACCCCTGGAACAGCGGCCTGTGCCACTACCTGCCCTCGCGCCCCAGCCGCCGGAGCTTGCCGGCCGCCTCGATCGTGTCCGCCACCAGCGGCGCCGGCACCTCGTCGGCGATGCGCGACAGCATCGTACTGTACGGATTCACAGTCCCGTACACCGCCCCGAGCAGCAGCACACACGCCCGGCCAGCCTCTGCTCGCCACAGCATCGGCACCTCGCGCCACACCTGCTCGCGCTCGGCCAGCGTCTTGCGGCTGTAGAGGCGAAACGCGATCTTCCGCACCCGCTCCGGCATCGCCAGGTACGGCTGCCACGCCTCCGCCGGCACCGCGGATTCGTCGATCTTCGCGATGCGCGTGCCAAGCGGACGCACGAACAGCGCCTCGGCGGCGGCTCGGGCGTTCATTCGCACAACCCATAGGCCGATGCGCAGGCCGCCGGCTCGTCCAGGCGCGTGAAGTCGTACTGCCGGCCACCGCGGCCGGTTTTGGCCCATTCCACCATCTGCCGGATGTTGGCTTTATCAACGGCTTGCTGCGTGGACAGATTCTTGCCACGGTTTTCGGCGGGGAAACACGTCGCGCCGTCGCGCTTGCTCGCGTCTCTGACGATCGCCTCCCATTCGGCGATGCGCTCGATCACGTCAGGGAAGCGCTTGCTGATCTCCAGAAGTTCGCCCTTTCTGGCGTTGATGCAGGGCATGCAGCCCACTCGGCCCATGCCGAGCTTGTAGAGCGGATTAGGCTCGATGCCGAACTTGCGGTGCATGGCGAACACCTGCTCGACATCCCACCTGAGCAGCGGCCGGTAGAGGGTCAACCCGCCACCCAAGTCGGCCCGCTCCGGTAGTGCGGCGCGATTCGGCGACTCGTCGGCGCGAACCCCCTGCCAAGATTCGACCGCGCCGTGCCGGTCGATCAGCTCGAGCGCGTATTCGTTCAACGGCAGGGTCTTGAGATGCTGGGTGCAGAACTGCGCCTTGCGAGACGGAAAGCGGCCTTTCCAGATGCACAAGTCCAGGTAGGGATTGCCAGTCGGCTTGAGTATCGCCAGGGCGCGCTCGATCTTCTCGGCCGACACGCCATGCGCAGGCCACTTGTTGCGCACGAACTCTGCCTTGCGGGCAATTTCCTGCGTGAAGTCCGCGCGCAGGCGCTTGATCTCGACGCCGGTTTCGCGTTGCAGATAGTCCACATACTCGTAAGTCAGCCCGTGCTCGTTGCCGGTATCGGCGAACGCAGCGCGGATCTCGTCCTTTGGATGGCGCTGCAGCGCGAGCAGCAGCATGGCCGTGGAGTCCTTGCCGCCGGAGACGGAGATCAGGCGAATCACAGGATCAACCCCCGCGCCAGCTCCATCCGCCGCACCTGTTCAGGACTGCGCATCCTGTGCAGCGTCTTGAGCTCGATCCACGCCTGCTGCTGCGCTTCGCGCGTGGTGGCGCGCTCGAGGTCTTGCCGCGCCTCGGCGATCATGTCCTCGACCAGCGCATCGCGTTCTTCCTGAGTCATGCCAACCCCCGCTCCACGTCCATCCGCCGCACCTGCTCCGGCGAGCGGCTGTTGATCAGCGCCACCGCGCGCTGCCAGTGCTCGCGGACCTCGGCTTGCCTGGTGGCGCGGCACATCGCCGCGATCTCGGCGTCGATCTGCTGCTCGAGCTGCGCATCGCTGCTTGGCGGACGCGTCATAGATGTCTCGACGCCCACCTCAGATCCGCTTCTAGCCATTCCAAAGGGCAGCTCTGGTCATAGACGCCGACCACGATTTGTTGAAGCTCGTTGATCCGTTCTTCGAAGAGCCCATCGACTTTGCATGTTCTGAAAGACCCATCAGACTGCTTTAGCACTGCACGCTTTGCCCGGTCGCGCTTGATTTTGTTGAGTATTTGCCCCGCTCTATCCGAATGATTCATCAACCGATCTCCTAGATAATCACTTAGTCCCGCGCCCGAAAGGCGCCCAGAACACCGCCTGGATCAATGCCCCGATCGCCACGCCGATGTTGACCGCCAGCATCACGGTCACGCCCAGCGACAGCACGGCGAAAAACAGCAGCGTGAGCACCGCACCGAGCAGCTGCATGGCGGCGGGTTTCACTTGGCCTGCATCCCCTGCAGCAGCGTCGTCAGCTTGCGCACCGCGTCGGTCGCTTCGGCGACCAGGCGGCCCTGGCGGGCCTCGGGTGCTTCGAGGAATTTCTCCACCAGCCAGTAGATCGGCCGCTTGTCGCCGGTCGCCTCGACCAGCTCCGGCAGGCGGTCCAGCGGGAAGTGCACCGGGTCGGCGGGGTTGTTGGCGAGCTTGCGGCTAAGCTCCGAGCTCGTCATGTCCAGATCGGCCGCCACCGCCTTGAGCTGCCGCCCACAGGCGTACACACTGGCGCGCACGACGTCTCGGAATTCCGGAAACTGCTCGGTCAGCCCCGGCGCGAATTCGATCGATAGCTGGCGCATGTAAGCCCCTGGAACTTTGTTTCAGTGCGTTTCAGGTCGCCGCCGGGGTAAAAAAACACCCATGACAGCAGCATCGGCAGAAAAAACGCCGGCGTGGCCTAAGGGAGGGTCGCCACGCCGGCGCAGCATTGCCGGCTCCACCGATACAGGCCGGCAATTCGAGAATAAAAAGCCGGCGCGATGCGCTGCGCTGGCGAACCTCTGCCACAAGGCAAAGGGGGAGGAGAAGAACCCCGCCGGGCGACGCCGGCGGGTAAAGCCTTCCTGGCCATTCCCGGGAGGAGAAGCGGAGACAAAGCCGGCCAAGAAAGCGGCGAAGGCGACCCCGCGCCCGGCGCCTGTGTGCCACTCGCCAAAAGCGCAACCGACCGGAATATGCCGGGGCGGGGTCATTGATCTAGGTCGCGGCGTTGATTGACTTTTTCTTGGTGCAACGACCTCAGGGCCTCAACGGCCTCCCAGTCAGCAAGCCGCTGCCGGCCATTCCTGACCCTGTTAACGGTCGCCTGGCTCCGCCCGATGGCTTGGCCGATTTGCGCCTCGGTCATTCCGGTGGCGATCAGGTCGTCGATCAAACGCGCGAACATGGCGCAAGGAGCATACACAAATGTATGGCTGTCAAGATACATCCGCGCATTTCCCGCGTGCGCCCATCCCGCCGCACAATGCGTTCGTGTATTCATCGACGCTTCGCGAGAACCTTCAGGCGGTTATGGACAGCCGCGGCCTGTCTGCCACCAGGCTGTCGGCCATTACCGGCGTTCCTCAGCCGACCATCAGTCGCTTCTTGAACGGCAGCACGGATGCAATGGAGCTCGCCACACTCATGCCGCTAGCACAGGCGTTAGGCGTCACGACCTCGCAGCTCATCGGCGAGACGCCACTGGAACCTACCGCGGCTCGGCGCCGGCTGCATACGCTGGCTCAGAACGTGCCCGAATACAAAGTGCCGACCGCGGTCAAAATCCTTGATGCGCTTGTTGAATCTGACGAGCCACTGGTCGGCAACGGAAACTCCTAAGCAAGCCATTTTGTTGCTTTTTCCTGACCGAAAAGGGCCGCAAGATGAGTAATCTGTTCGCCAAGCAGGCACTTCAGTATCAGCGTCGACTGGCTCGCTCCTGTGAGTCGCTCCACGGCCTCGCCGCCGGCATGCTGGCTGACGGACAGATCTCGGCCGAAGAGGCGCGCTTTCTCGACTTGTGGCTGAAAGAGAATGACGAGATTGCTCACCAATGGCCGGGCAGCATCCTGGCTGATCGCCTGCGCACCATTTTGTCCGATGGCGTGATCACCGCCGACGAACTTTCTCACCTTAAGCAAACGCTTAGCGACCTCATAGGCGACCGCCTTCGCGATACCGGCGCGCTGGGCCATTCCACCAGGCTGCCTGTCGACGACAGCTCACCTGTCGTTCTTGCTGGCCGTTCGTTCTGCGTGACCGGCGACTTCATATATGGCCCTCGCAGCAAGGTGCTGTCCGCGATCGAAGCCAGGGGCGGCCTTGTGCGCAATTCTGTCCGCCTGGACCTTCACTATCTCGTGATCGGCTACATGGTCAGCCCCAACTGGAAGCACGAGTCCTACGGCACCAAGATTCTGAAAGCCGTCGAATACCAGACGCGCGGGCGCGGCCTGACGATCGTTAGCGAGGAGCACTGGGCTCGCCACCTGTAAATTTTTTTGCCCCGGGCCATACATTCGTGTATTGACAGCATACATAGACGTATGTAGTCTGCCTCCGTCCGCTATCCGGAGGCCCTATGGAAAAGCTGCTGTTCCTGACCTGGGTGCTGCTCATGCTCCTGCTGGGCATGGGCACGGCGCTGCACTGCATCCGCCGGCACTGGCTTCACCTGCGCGGCCGGCCAATGAAGCCGCGGGCCTGGTGACGTGGACGAGCGCGATTTTCACCTGCCACCCAGCGCGCCAGACCCCGCAGCGCCGCCTACCACCCGCCAGTGGCTGGTGATCTGCGCGATTTGCTGGTTGAACGGCCTCGCCGTCGGACTGGTCGCCGCGTCCGCATTTTTCATGCGTTGGGGCTGCCCATGAAGGCCGTCGCGCTCGCCATCGCCGCCTTCTGCCTGCAGTGGGGTTTTCTGCTGTGGGCAGGCTGCGCTCTCCCGACCCATTTCTGAAAGGATCGCAATGCACGCCTGCTTTGTGGACCAATCTGCCGCCCCGACACGGCCCTTTCCGGTCGGCCCGTTTCAGGTCGTGCCATCGCCGCTGGTCGGCACGCCGTGGACCCGCTACCGCGTCACCTTCGCCGGCATCGTGCTCGGCGAGCAGATCAGCCGCCCGGACCTCGCCCAGTGCGCCGACCGCGCGCTCGAGGCCTTTAACCGCAAGGCGATCGACGCCGCCACCTACAAGGCCATCCGCGCGCGCTGCGCCGAGGCCGGCGCCGCGCTGGCGCCCGCGCTGCGCATCGCCCACGCCACGCCGGGCTTCAATAACAGCAAGCGCCGCCGGCCTGCACAGCTCGCCGAGCGCCGCGTCTGCCTGATCTGCGGCGAGGAAAAGCCGATTGAGGCTTCCTACCGCACCAGCACCGGCAAGTCGCGCGAGAAGGAATGCAGGGCCTGCCAGGACAGCGAGCGGAGGGCCGGATGATCACCCTTCGCCACCCCGACGGCACCGAGCAGCGCATCACCTGGCTGCGCGCCGCCGCGATGCTGCTCACTGAGCTGCGCTTCGAATTCGCCTGGCGCACCGCGCAGGATCTGCGCGACGCCGAGGTGTTCACCACCTACGGCTTCCGCGACGGCCGCCTTCTATACGCCGACCCACAGGGCCTGCGGCTCGAGGGCGAGCTGGCGGAAAAGCAGCGAGCGGTGCGGGCGGCGGGGGAGGTGGCGTGAAACTCTCCAACTTCCGCGCCCTGCAGCGCCGCCCCCGCTTCGACCTCGACGACGACGCCGCCAACGAGCACCACCACTTTCGCCGCCAGGTGCTGCCGCTGCTGTTTGTGCTGGCCTGCATTGCCGCGCTGGTCGTCGCCGCGCAGATCACCCTGGCCGTCGACCGCATTCACGAACAGCGCGAACTGCGCCAGCGCGTCGTCGCCTGGAAACACGAACCTTTCACCGCCTGCACCACCACGCTGTGGCGCGAACTCCACCCCCGCACGCCGCCCTGCGAAGCGCCGTGCGCCACCATCGACAGAACCGAGGCTTGCTAGATGCGCCTGATCGGATCGGATTGGAGCCCGCGCAAGATGGGCAGCTCATGCGGATAACGCAGATCTTGCCGCGCTACTACACACCACAACCCATAAGGACTCACACCATGAACAAACTCGGACGCACTGGACATGACGCGATCACCGGCTTCGTCGGCATCATCACAGGCCGCGTCGAATACATCATCGGCTGCCGACGGCTGCAGCTCACGCCGTCGGTCGGCGATTACGGCGCCGCCGCCGAGCCGAAGTGGTTCGATGAGGCCAGGGTCGTCGTCGAGGACGTGCCGCCGGTCGAGCTGCCGCCTGCCGAGACCGGACCAGGCTTCGACGCGCCGGCGCCGATTCGCTGAGGCGCCGACATGCGCCTGATCGGACTCACCGGCAAGGCCGGCGCCGGCAAGGACACCGTCGCCGAGATGATCGACGACCACTTCGGCGACCAGGGCTACATCCACAGCTTCGCCGAGCCCCTGCGCGAGATGGCCGACATCGTCGTCAAGATGCTGACCGGCGACTACATCGACTGGGACAACCGCGCCGTCAAAGAGCGCACGATCGACATCATCGGCAAGTCCCCGCGCCAACTGCTGCAGACGCTGGGCACCGAATGGGGCCGCCAGCTCGTCCACACCGACCTGTGGGTGCTCTGCGCCGCCGCCACCTACCGCAGCGCGCAGAAGCTGTGTCGCAACATGCCGGTCTTCGTGCTGCCCGACGCGCGCTTCGAAAACGAGGCCGCGTGGATTCGCGCTGAAGGCGGCGAGGTCTGGCACATCATCCGGCCGAACACCGCCGAGGTCGGCATTCCCGGCCACGCCAGCGAGGCCGGCGTCGAAATCAAGCCCGGCGACACGGTGATACACAACGACGGCGACATCGCCCTGCTGCACGACGAAGTTGCGCTGGCGCTGCGCGGCGAGCTGAAGGTCTGAGCATGACCGAACTGCTGCTCTTCGCCAGCGCCTTTGTGAGCGTGTTCGCTCTCGGCTTTCAGTCGCTCAACGTCAACGGCGGCCACTACGCCGCGGCGTTTCTCACCAGCTTCGCCATCGGCCTCGGCCACCTGGCGCTGTACCGCTGGATGCCAGACGCCGGCACCACGCAGATCGCCGCCTACCTGCTCGGCGGCCCGTTCGGCATCGTCGCCAGCATGTGGACCCACCGCCGTACCGTGGGGCGGAGGTTGCGCCGTGGCTGACACAGCACACAGCACGCAGCACGCAGCACCGATCAGGTTCCGCGTCACCCGCCCCGACGGCGCGAAGCTCGTCGAAGTGCCGCGCCACCACGCCGACGCCACGCCGAAGTCCATGCCGGACTGGACATTCGACGCCCTCGACGGCTGCACCATCCACATCCCGCCGCGCGACCGCAAGCCCGGCGTGCGGCTGACCTGGGCAGGGCTCACGCCGTGGCACACCACACCGGAGAAAAGCGACCGATGAAACCACTGCTACTCCGCGCCGCCGAACTGCTCGAGCGCGAGGCCGCCATCCTCGCCGACAGCTACCGCCAACAGGACGGCGCCTGGGCGTCAGGCCGCGCCGGCGCGGAGGAATACGACGAACTGATGGCCACCGCCGCCGAGCTGCGGCGCGAACAACAGGCCGCCGACAAGGCGGCCAGCGATATGTGCTGGGCGCTCAACTCCGGCGATGGAGTCTATCGGCCGTGATCTGGATTTACCGAATGCAGAATGCCGAGGGCCGGGGCCCATGGGCTCCAGGATTTAGTCATCTTTGGGTGGTAGATCGCGAGGACCACAACCGACTTCCACCCATCACCGCCGAGTTCTCGCTGGATTTTTATTCGCTGGACAGGCGCTGGTTTTACGGCACCGGCTGCCGAACCCTCGAACAACTGAGGCGGTGGTTCATTCCAAAGGAATATCGCGTGCTGCGAAATCTCGGATACAACGCCGTGCTCATGAGCGTGCAGACCATTCTGGCGGAAAGCGACGTACAGCTGGTCTTCCGGCGCGGTAGTCCGCTTAACGTCGGATTTCAAGTCGTCAGTCTATACGACGCGGGCGTAGCAGCATGAGAGTCACCATAAGCCTTGCCTTCGGCGCACTCGCCGAGCCGCTGAAAACCCAGCTTCGGCGGCTAACGCTCAGACACCCGAAGATCGAGTTGATGCAACGGCAGGCCGACGCCATCACGCTGTTAGCGTGCCATGGCACGCTGTCTGAGCGCGAGGTTCGCACCGCGCGCAAACGGCTGGCCAAGAAAATCGGCGAGGGCGCGCTGTGACCCCACCCCTGCGCCTCGAAACCCTCAACACCCCCGACCCCGCCCTGGCGGTAGAATCCGCCCTCGCGCTGCTCGACCTTCTGGCCACCCTGGACGATGAAAGCCGCCACCTACCTGCGCAGCAGCAAGGACCGCAGCGACGTCTCGATCGACGCCCAGCGCCGCGAGCTGTCGAAGCTGGCTGAAACGCTGGGCGCCACGCTGGTGGCGGAATTTTCCGATGTGGTGATGTCCGGCATGGACGGCAAGCGGCCGGGCTTCGTGCGGCTCAAGGCCGCGATCAGCGACCCGGCGCGCGGCTGGGATCTGCTGCTGGCGCTGGACACCTCGCGCATCGCGCGCGATGAATTCGAACAGGCCTGGGTGCACCGCGAGGCCGAGCGCCGCGGGGTGCGCATCATCTACGCCAAGCTGCCGTCGACCGGCTCTGCCGCCGACGTGCTGCTGCTCAACACCATGCGCGGCGTCGATCGCTTCCACAGCCTGGTGAGCCGCGAGAAGGGCCTCGCCGGCCAGCGGGAAAACATCCGCCAGGGCTGGCGCGCCGGCGGCCGCGCCCCGGTCGGCTACCGCCTCGAGCATGTGCCCACCGGCGCCATCCGCGACGGCGCCCCGGTGCTGAAAAGCCGCCTGGCGATCGACCCCGACGCCGCGCCGGCGATCGCCCGCTATCTGGCCGACCGCGCCGCCGGCGTGCCGCGCATCGAAGCCCGCGCCGCCGCCGGCCTGCAGCTCGCCCACAGCACGCTGGTCGGCACCGAATACCGCGCCCTGACCTACGCCGGCCACACCGTCTGGAACATGGAGCACCCCCACGACGGCGCCTACGTCGGCGGCGTCAAGCGCCGGCCGCGAGAGGCCTGGGAAATCCGCCACGACACCCACCCGGCGCTGATCACCACCGAACAGGCCGAGGCCATCATCGCCCGGCTGACCGACAACCCCTGGCGCCGACGCAGCCCCCGGCTGCAGACCCTGCTGGGCGGCCTGCTGGTCGATCCACGCGGCCGCGCCTGGCACGGCTACGCCGAAGAGGGCGGCTGCTACCGCATCGGCAAGGGCCGCCGCATCGCCATGCGCCGGCTCGACGACTTCGTCGTCCGCACCGTGGTCAACCAGCTGCGCGCCAAAGGCCTCGCCGCGCTGATCACCAAGGCCGCCAGACAGCGCACGGCCGAACCGGCGGCCGCTCGATCATTGAACGCGCTGAACGCCAAGGCGGCGCAGCTGCAGGCCGCCATCGACAAGCTGCTGCGCCTGGTGACCGAAGTGCAGCACCCCCGGCCCCTGCTCGAAAAGGTCGACGCCATCGAAGCCGAGCGCGCCGCCCTCGACGCCGAACGCCACCGCCTGCAGCGCGAAGCCCTCGAGGCCCGCGCCGCCGCCGAACTCACCGAAGAAAAAGTCGCCGGCCTGCTGCAGCGCCTGGCCAGCAAATTCCACCGCCTGCCACCCGAAGCCGTCAAGCGCCTGCTCGCCAGCGTGCTCGAACGCCTCGAACTCGAGCCCGGCACCATGACGCTACGGCTCCACTACCGCATCAGCGCCGGGGCTGACGTGGCGACCCCACGGGGATTCGAACCCCGGTTACCGCCGTGAAAGGGCGATGTCCTAGGCCTCTAGACGATGGGGTCCCGTCGGTGAACTGGTTTTCGAGTGGTGGAGGTAACCGGGATCGAACCGGTGACCTCTTGCATGCCATGCAAGCGCTCTCCCAGCTGAGCTATACCCCCACTGGAAAGAGCGCGCATTATACGGAGGGGCTAACAGGGTGTAAAGAATAAGGATTACCCGGGAAAACCCGCGAGTTCGCGGTCCATTCGCTTGAGCACTTCGTCGCGACCGATCAGCTCCAGCGTGGCATCGATCGACGGAGTCTGCGGCTCGCCGGTGACCATCACCCGCAGCGGCATCGCCAGCCTGGGCATCTTCAGCCCGTGCGCCTGCACCACTTCCTTGACCGTCTGGCTGATCGCCGCGCGCTCCCAGTGCACCGAGGCCAGCCGCTCGCGCAGCGTCTTCAGCGCCGGCAGCGCCTCGGCGTGATAGTGCTGGGCCTTCAGTTCCGCGGTCGGGTGCAGCACGCGGTAGAACAGCACCGCCGCGTCGGCCAGCTCCACTACCGTGCGGGCACGCTCCTTGAGCAGCGCCATCACCCGCGGCAGCGCGGGCCCCTGGTCGGGATCGCATTCGCGCTCGCGCAGCAGCGGAGCCACCAGTTCCGCCAGCCGCGCATCGTCGGCGTCCTTGAGGTACTGCTGGTTCAGCCACTCGAGCTTGGCGGGGTCGAACTTGGCCGGCGAGCGGTTGATGTGCTCGAGATCGAACCACTCGACCAGCTGGGCCATGCTGAATTTCTCGTCGTCGCCATGGCTCCAGCCGAGCCGGGCGAGGTAGTTGTTCAGCGCCTCCGGCAGATAACCCTCGTCGCGGTACTGCATCACGCTGACCGCGCCGTGGCGCTTGGACAGGCGCTCGCCGTCGTGGCCGAGGATCATCGGCACATGGCCGAACTGCGGCAGCGGCGCGCCCAGCGCGTTGAAGATATTTATCTGCCGGGGCGTGTTGTTCACATGGTCGTCGCCGCGGATGACGTGGGTGATGGCCATGTCCCAGTCGTCGACCACCACGCCGAAATTGTAGGTGGGCACGCCGTCGGCGCGCAGGATCACCAGGTCGTCCAGCTCGATGTTGGCGAACGCGATCGGCCCCTTGACCAGATCGTTCCACGCCACCTCGCCATCGTCCGGATTGCGAAAGCGCAGCACCGGCTTGACGCCGGCCGGCGGCGTCTTGCCCCGCGCGTTCTCCGGCCGCCAGCGCCCGTCGTAGCGCGGCTTGGCGCCGCGGCCGCGCTGCTCTTCGCGCATCGCCTCGAGTTCCTCTTTCGAGGCGTAGCACCAGTAGGCGTTGCCGTCGGCGATCAGCTTGTCGGCCGCCGCGCGGTACCGCTCCAGCCGCTGCATCTGATAAAACGGCCCCTCGTCGTAATCGAGCCCCAGCCAGTCCATCGCATCGAGAATCGCCTGGGTGGATTCGGCGGTGGAGCGCTCCAGGTCGGTGTCTTCGATGCGCAGGATGAAGCGGCCGCCCTGGCGGCGAGCATACGCCCAGCAGAACAGCGCGGTGCGCGCCCCGCCAATGTGCAGATAACCGGTCGGGCTGGGGGCGAATCGGGTGCGGACCATCGGAACTCGTCAGCGAAAAGGCCCGCATTCTACGCCAACCGTACCCCGACCCGACCGAACGGCCAGTGCCGCCCTCGGGCTGTGCGCAGATCAGCCCGGTGTGCCTGCGCTGAAGCCGGCCACCCAGCCTTCCGTGATCCAGCCCTGGAGCAGCTGCGCCGCGCGCAGCGCGGCCTGCTCGCCGTGACTGCGCTCCAGCGCTTCGCACAGCGCGCCGAAACTGGCGCCGGCGCGCGCCCGGGCGAGCGCCGCGTTCTCGGCGTCGGGCATCGCCCGGTAGCGTGCGACAAACTCCCGGCGCCAGACCGCCACCGTCGAGGCAGCGCGCAGCGGCGCCGGCGCTGGCCGCCGGTCGGCGGCCGCCTGCCAGATTTCGGCTGTGTTCCATTCGAGCGACAGCGTATACAGGCACGGGTGCAGCTTAAAGTGCAGATCGGCCCACGCCTCGGGCGGCACACGGCCGAGCGCACCGACGTCCACCGGCGTGGCGTCGGGCGCGTCGAATGCAAGCCCCAGCGTCCATTCGAACGCGGCGAGTTCCGCCAGCACCGGCTCGGCCGCATAGCGCGCGTCCGCGCGCAGAAACCCGGCCATGGCGCCACCGTACCAGCGCACGTTTCGGTACACCGAGGGGGTGGCTGCGATGTAGTCGCGCGCCAGCGCCGAAAATCGTTCCTCGCCTAGGTAGTGCTTGAGGCCCTCGAAATCGTTCGCCAGCGCCTCGCTCAGCCGCAGCCGGTAGGCATTGAAGTAGACCGCGAGCCGGGCGCGCCGGTAATCGTCGTCGGGGCCGGCAACATCGCCGACGATCGCATCGTCGCCCTCCAGCACGTAGCGCTGGAAGTCGTCCTGCACGCTGGCGAGCGGGCGCGTCATGCGGCGACTGAATCGAGGCTTGCCCGCGCCGTGTCGCGCGCGCGGTCGAGTTCCGCCACCAGGTCCGCCAGCGGCGGGATGTGGTCATCGCGCTCGATCATCGTCGCCACCGGGCCGATGCGTCGCAGCGTGTACGCATACAGCGCCCATACCTCGTCGATCACTTCGGCGTCGTGGGTATCGATGATGTGGGTACCGCAATGGCTGTGGCCGCCCAGGTGGATCTGCCGAACCCGCTCCGCGGGCACCGCGTCGATGTAGCGCCGGGCATCGAAGCCGTGATTGAAGGCGCTGACGTACACGTTGTTGACGTCGAGCAGGATCAGGCAGTCGGCGCGGCGCGCGATCTCGGCGAGAAACTCCCACTCGGGCACCGCCGAGCGGGTGAACTCGACATAGCTGGACACGTTTTCGAGCAGGATGCGGCGGCCGAGAAAGTCCTGCACCGTGCGCACCCGTCCGGCGACATGCTCGATCGCTTCTTCGGTATAGGGCAGCGGCAGCAGGTCGTGCAGGTTGCGCGAAGCGCAACCCGTCCAGCACAGATGATCGGAGATCCAGGCCGGCTCGACGCGGGCAGCCAGCGACTTGAGCGCGTGCAGGTAATCGAAGTCCAGCGGGTCGCGGCTGCCGATCGATAGCGACACGCCATGAAGGACCACCGGGTACTCGCGCCGGATGCGCTCGAGGTAATCGAGCGGCCGGCCGCCGGGAATCAGGTAGTTCTCGGACAGCGCCTCGAACCAGTCGACGCGCGGCTTCGAGGCGAGGATCGCCTCGTAATGATCGGTGCGCAGTCCGAGCCCGAAGCCCAGGTTCTTGTCCCGCTGCTGCATGCGCCACTCCCTGACAGTTTCACGCCCCGCGCGGACCCGCCAGGCCGTGATATTGGGGATTACGGGCCACGGGCCCCGGCGGATTCAGGCACGCAGGCCCGGGGCGCGAGCCTGATGGCACGGTTCAGTCCTTGCGCTTGAGCGCGGGATGGTTGCGCGCGGCCTTTCGGAGGAAGGCCATTTGCCTGCGAAAGTTGCGGCAGGCGTCGCACACCCGCAGATGCATGTGCAGCCGCCACCGCTCAACCAGGCCCAGCCTGCGGTCCAGGGACTGGGATACCAGTTCGGATACTTCCCGGCAGCTCAGCATCGCCGTCACCCTTGCATCCGCCGCTCAGTCCCCTGCGGCAGGCTGTCCAAAAAAATTGAGCTCAAGGCATTCACGCAGCGCCATCCGGGCACGATAAAGAACGACCCAGCAATTGGTCGCGGAAATTCCGAGTTCCTTGCAGATCTCGTCGGTGGAAAGGCCCATGAACTCCCGCATCGAGAACACCCGGGCCGTCTGCTCGGGCAAGCGCCCAACGCAGGCTTCGAACGCTGTCCAGAAGCGTTTCTGCGCCAGCGCCTGTTCAGGGTCTTCCCAGGCGCGTGGCGCATTCAGCCAGTGACTGCGCCGCGAGCCTTCGAAGTGCTGTTCCGCGTACTCCCGCGCTTCGTCCTCGTCTCCATCGTATGCCGGCGGCGGCGCCTCGCGAAATCGCCTGCGGACGAGATCGGTGATCTTGTGCTTGAGAATGCCGGTCAGCCAGGTTTTCAATGACGAGCGCCCGGCAAAGCCTGACTTCGACTGGATCGCCGACAGCAGGGTCTCCTGCACCACGTCCTCGGCACCGTCGGCATCGCGCAGCTGCAGCAGCGCGTACCGGTACAGATAGGCGCGATGGGCTTCGAGCTCGTTGGGCAGCGGGCTTGCCGGGAGCGGATCCATGGGTCGAGAGTGCCAATGCCGCGCTCACTCTAGACCCGAATATCGTCAAACTCAATGACGAATAAATTGCGGCCATGCCAGGCGCAACCGTATCGCGCAATGCCCGTCGCCGGCCGGCGGCTGCGGGTCAGATCTGGCAGGTGATCTCGCCCAGTTTCCGGGTCAGGAGGGCATTCTCCCGGTAGTCGATCGGTATGACGACCAGGCTGGGCCCCTTCTCCCGAAAAGCGGACTCTAGGGTCGCCGCCAGGTCCGACGACCGGGTGACGAAGTGGCCGTGCCAACCGAAGGCCCGGGCCAGGGTCTTCCAGTCCGGATTGCCGAACGACAGCTCGGTGTGCCGGCCGAACTGCGTGTCCTGCTTCCAGGCGATCAGTCCGTAGGCGTTATCGGCCCAGACCAGCACCACGATGTTGCTGCCGAGCCTGACGGCGGTTTCCATTTCCTGGACGTTCATCATGAAGCCGGCATCGCCGGCAATGGCCAGCACCCGCCGCCCGGGGTGAACCAGGCTCGCCGCAATGGCTCCGGGCAGCGCCGATCCCATCGAGCAGAAGCCGTTGGGGATGAGGCAGGTATTCGGCTCGTGGCAGTGGTAATACCGCGCGATCCACATCTTGTGCGCGCCGACGTCCGACAGGAGGATATCGTGGGGGCCCAGTACGCGGCGTGCATCCCACAGCGCCTTTTGCGGGCGGATCGTGCCCTCGGTGGCATCATCGCGATGCTCGGCGAAGTCCGCCGCCATGGCCGCGCGGATGCGGCGCTGATCGGCCAGGTCGTATTCGGGAACACCGTCCCGGTCTAAGCGTTCGTTGAGCATCCACAGCGCATGGGCGAGATCGCCGACCAGCTCGACCTGGGCGTTATAGTGTTCGTCGATCTCGGCCGGCAGGAAATCGGCGTGAATGATCGCCTTGTCGGCGCCCGGGTTCCACAGTTCCGGATGATATTCGACCATGTCGAACCCGAGCGTGATCACCAGGTCGGCATCGTCGATGGCCTTCGACACGCGATCGCGCGTGCCCAGGCCGATGGTGAACAGGCAGTAGTCCGCGTCCATATCGACGCAGCCCTTGGCCATGAAGGTGCTGACA
>ERZ869936.313-NODE-313-length-49713-cov-9.508498_pt1 | contig 49713 bp, 65 predicted proteins | sample MGYA00520876_ERZ869936 | MGnify/ENA primary metagenome ERZ869936 (study PRJEB32218, sample SAMN09650985) | biofilter metagenome | isolation source: enrty point of leading RO module | place: Saudi Arabia: Thuwal, RO plant located on Red Sea | collected 2016-02-17 ... | reverse complement strand
GGAGTCCGTCCAGATCCGCCTCTCCGGAATCGCACCCGTCCCCGCCGCCAAGTATACAAACAACAAGCCAGTTCCCGTCCTGACCACGATCATCGAGATCGAGAAGGCCCCGGATCGCACGTACCCCGGGCAGTCGATGATGGGCCTCGACATTCCCGCCTCGGAGCAGATCCAGGGATCGGAGCCCGACGTCGAGATCGCCTGGCGCGGCCGCGAGCTCTGGGATCCCAGGCAGGGAGGCAACCCCGACACGGGTCCCTTCGCTTTCACGAGGAATCCCGACCTCGCGATTCTCGACGCCTACCTGAACAAGCAGTACGGCCTTGGGCGCCGCTACACAGTGGCGGACATGAACCTGCAGGCCTTCCAGGATGGCGCGAACCTCGCGGACACGCAGGTGAAGCTGAACCCGAACGATCCCAACAGCCCCACGGAGCGGCTATGGGAAATCGACTTGGCCGTCGACATCAAGAGCGAGACGCGCCAGTGGATCGACCACATCGCGCGGACGTGCCGCGCCGAGGTGTTCTCCAGCGAGGGCCTCATCACGATTGCCCACGACGTTGCCCAGTCCACGGTGCGCCGTCACTTCGAGGCGGATCCGCAGAAGTACTCCACGCGGCACAACGTGCTGACCCTGCCGAACGGCGCCCCGGATGTCCGCCGCAACCGGATCTCGAAGAGACCCAACAAGGTCACGATCAAGTACCAGGACCGCAACGACTTCTATCGCGAGGCCACGAAGACGGTGGTCACAAACGCGCAGGTGGGCGTCACCGAGGCCGAGCGCCCCGAGGAGCTTCAGCTGTTCGGCATCACGCGGGAGAGCCAGGCCCTGCGCGAGTCGACGTACATCCGGAACAAGGCGAACCTGGTGCCCACCCTCTGCACGATCGCTGTCTCCTACGGGGACCTCGATCTGGAGCCTCTCGACCTCGTGACGTTCTCCTACGCGAAGTACGGCTACGTCACGAAGCAGTTCCTCGTCGTCAAGCCGACGTATGTGCCTGGGACGGGCCGCGGCGTCCTGCTGCTCCAGGAGTACTCCAGCGGCGTGTACCCGGACGGGGTCGTGTTCAGCAGGACCGTCGGCGGTGGGCCCTCGTTCTCCTGCAAGTACGTGTGCGTGAACAAGGAGTCGCTGGCCATCCCGGAGGCGAAGGTCGCGGCGCCGCCTTCGGCACCCTCCAAGTCGTCGCCGCCCGCCGCGGGTCCGCCCAAGGCGAAGGCGAACGCCGTCGTGTTCGTGTTGTCCTCCGCGCCGGAGGCAACGGTGTTCCTCCAGCAGGGCGGGTGAGATGTCAAAGCGCATCGTGGAGGTCTTTCTCGACGAGTACGTCAACGTCGATCCGACGGTGCGCGGCTACAACCTCTACATCTCCCGATACCGGCAGGTGAAGGGGAAGTGCATCTTCCACTTCTGCAAGAACAACCTCGCGCGCCTGATCCTCGACTCGGGAGAGTGGTACGCGCGAGTGCTCGCCGTGAACGCATGGGGGGAAGACGACTGGCGCGCGGTCGAGCCGGTCCTATGGTCGATCGGCGTCCCGGCGGCACCCGTGTCCGCGCTGAAGAACCCCGGCCTGAATGTCGTGCGGCCGCAGTCCGGGCTTCGCGTCAGCTTCGACCCGCCGGACCAGGATGAGGACCGTCAGTACGTCGAGGTCCTCGAGGGTCCCGACGAGGATCGCGCCAAGCTCGTTGCCGTCCTGCCGGTGCTCTCGTTCGACGCCCCCGAAGACGTCACGATGGCACCAAGGCTTCCCGCCGGCGTGATCCCCGTCGGCGGCGTTGAGCGGTCCGCAACGCGCAAGGTCATCCTTCGCCCGGTGAGCTACGGCGGAAAACGTGGCACGTCCACGACGGTCGACCTTCCCGTGCCTCATGTGCCCGACTCCGTCGTGGAGGTCCTCTTCGAGATCGACGGAGCCACGAACACCGGATTCGTCGCCCCGACGTCCACGGACGCCTTCGAGCTCGACGCGACGGATGGCCTCCGACTCCGGGCGCTTCCGCTGTGGAATCTGCTGGCTGCGAACTGGGGGGTGTGGGACGACCCCGCTGGCCTCTTCGGCGGTGAGATCTACGGCTCCAACTATCTCCGAAGCGGGACGCTGGTATCGACGGTCCATGACTTCGGAATCAAGACGGAGTTCCAACTCTCCATCCTCGACCAGTTCCAGCGCAAGAGCGGAACGGCCGCGGGCCCAATCTCCTGGGACCAGGACTGCTGGCCCGCGTGGCCTGGGCTGGAGGCAGGGCCCGAGCGGTTCACGGTCCACCGCGGCTTTTGGCGTCGTGAGATCCTGACCTGGGACGAGAAACCGCTCTTCCCGCAACCCCAGCCGCGATGGGAGTACGAACTCGATGAGTCCGGGACCTATCTCCCGTACGACCACGAGGCGGTCCTGGTCGCGAACAAGGTGCGGGTGCGTTGCCACCTCTATGAACCCTCCGGCTTCTTCCAGCTGATCTCCCCGAAGGTGGTCGTTCAGGCCGTGCACCGGCGCTTCCGGTGGGAGAAAAACGAGACGTACACGGGCGGATCGTCCACACAAGACTTCAACGCCATCGACCATCCCGTGACGGGGAAGAGCCCCTGGACGAACGAGATGATCGTCAAGGTCACCCCTTACACGACGGGGATCATCGCCGCCGTCGTGCTTCGGGACGGCAATCCGGTCTCGGGGCCGCCAAGTTACAGGGTGGCCATGATCGAAGAATCAACGGGAGCCGCCCCCGCGGGCAACGTCGACTTCGCGGTCGAGGTCTCGGGCTACTGACATGAGCTGGGACCTTCCGGTAGCGGGGACGGGGAGCGGAAGCGACGCTCTGACCAAGCTCAAGACGTCGCTCATCGGCGCCGCGACCCGCCACTACGGCGCCACGGACCCGAGCAGCGGCAGCTGGGGGGCGGCGGAGCTGGGCCAGTACTGGATCCGCACGTCGGCGCCCTACAGCGACGACAACCCCGCGATGTTCCGCTGGGAACTCAAGGACGCCACTCCCACCTACGGCTGGGTCCTGCAGGGAGTCCTCGGGTGGCGCAAGCACGGGACGCCGGCGAACCGAGGTGTCACCTTCACGACGACGTCGCCGCAGACGGCGAACGTCGCCTGGGAGGATGTCGCCTTCGCGGCGCAGCTCGACACGGAGCGCACCGCCCAGGGTTTGCCGCTGGCACGCGTGGCCTACGCCGTGAAGCTGGTCGTGCGCGTCGAGGCGGCCGACACGATCCCGACGGGCGCGGGCAACGAGGACAAGGGGTACTTCGCACTCCGCGAGAACGGCGATACCGGGAGCGGCCGACGCTTCCATGCGCAGGTCGCGGATCGCGCGATCGAGTACGAGACGATCGTCTTCCTCGACGGCTCGGAGAAGGCCGAGATGGAAGTGAAGGTGGAAGACGGTGCCTCGCCCAGCTTCAAGTACGAAGCCTGGGTGATGGCGTGGATGGAGTTGCTGTAGTCGGTAGCGCCCCGGCGGGGGATGTCGGTCCCCCACCGGAGCTGGCCCTGGAGTATCGGCTCCCGGGTTGGTCGGATCCTAGCGAGTTCAAGAGCAAGGAGCTGAAACGTGTCCGTAACCGCCTGTGTCGGCAGGAGGGGCTCGCGCCGTGTTCTGGCGCGGGCGATGGCGTGAGCGGAGCCGGTTGGCCTCGGATCCTCGGCGCGCCGTTCATGCGACTTATCAGCGCGTTTTCGAGACCAAAAGACGCCAGAGAAGGGACCAAACGCGCATGGACTGGCAGCAGAAGATCATCTTCCCTCTCGCCATCGGTCTCGTCGCCGAAGGGAGCACCGAGGGTCTCTTCCACCCCATCGTCCAGTTCGGCGCCCTGAGTCTGCTCGGAGCCCTTCTCGTGATGAACTACCGGTCCGCCAACGCGGACCGCGACGCGCGCATCAAGGAGGCCGCCTCGGAGCGTGAAGCACGCAAGGAGGAGACCAGGGCACGCAACGAGCGCGAGCGCCTGCGCCTCGAGACCATCCGGCAGATGCAGGCCGAGAGCATGGCCGCCCTTGAGCGTGCCTACGGTTCAAGGAAGGAGACCAAATGAGATTCCTTCCCTTGCTGCTGCTCTTCATGGCCTGCGCGGGCACCCCGATCGAGCCCTACGCCTTCTTCCCTCCCAATCTCGGCGCCGCCACGGACGGCAACGTGACCGTCCTCGTGGCCCAGGGCGAGGGGCAGGCGGGCGTACGGCTGCTGCCGGCCTCGGAGACCTCGATCCACCTGCTCGGCCCGGTGAGGCCCGAGGCAGGGAAGGTGATCGTCATCCGGCGGAAGCCAGTCAAGGAGCGCCTCGTCCTCGACAAGGGGCAGGCTCTGCCGTCCTGGTGTCGTCACCTCTTCACGGACGCGGAAGCGGCCGCGCTGCAGCTGGAGTTTCGCGAAGAGCCGTGAAGGACTTCCTGCGCCGCCAGTGGGACACCATCGCGATCCTCCTGCTCCTTGCGGCCGCGATCGCGATCTTCCTCTCCGGGTGCCGCAGCGCCCGGGAGACCGTCCCCTGGCGGGTTGTCGAAGCCGAGCTCCGGGACGGGGCGTCGCTGAAAGCCGACGGCAGCGGAGCGGTCGAGTGGATCCGCGGGGTTCGCGGTGAGGCGCGCGTCGACGTGGACAGCGGTCCTGGCTCTGCTTCTGTCCACCTCGTGCGCGGCGATGACCCGGCTCGAGGAGAACCTAGAGCTCCTGCGCGACGAGACGCTGCCGCGTGTGAACCGAAGCCTCGACCGGCTCGACGCGTTCCAGGAGACGGCCCAGACGGCCCTGGAAGAGGCGAGGGAGTCCCAGCGGGAGCTCTCCCGCTGGATCCCCCTGATCCTCGCCGGCGTCGTGGCGCTGCTCTTCACCGGCGCGAAGACGCTTCGACGCTGGGCGCAGCGAAGGCGCTCGGACCGGTCGTCGGCGCAGGGGTAGGAGCCCTTGCCGTCTGGGCCGTGATGAGGAGAAGTCGACGATGAACTGGCTCCGCAAGCGCTACAGCACCGTCCTCGTCGCCTTCGGGCTGGAGGCCAGCGAACTTGCCGAGATCGGATGGCCGCACGCCCTCCTGCTCTGCTTCTACATCTGGCACCAGACCCGCACCGACGGAAAGCTGATCGAGAGAGGAGTGAAGACGCGATGAGCGAAACCAGTCTGGGCGTGGACCTCACCGTCCTCGGCCCCCAGGGCGACGCGTCGTGGAAAGGACTCGCGGCCGGCGCGCGGCTTCCGCTCGGACTCCGGCCCGGCCAGCCCACCGACGCCGTGGCCGTCTTCCAGAACAAGGAGCCGTTTCCCGTCGTGGTCTCTGCCGTGCGCTTCGACACGCCCGACCAGACCGCTCTCCAGGTGCTCGACGGCGTGTCGGTGGTGGGCGCGCCGGTCACGGTGGCGGCGAACGGCAGCGGCGAGGTCACCGTTCGCTTCGCTTGCAAGGGCACTGCGGGCGAGGGCCTCGCGGTTGCGGGCACCGTCGTCCTGATCTCGGCGAGGGCGTGATGTCGATCAACGTCATCAAGCCGGATCCGCCGTCCCGGGAGAAGGCGTGGAGCGAGACGATCTGGGACTGGGCGGTGAAGGGCCTCAAGGCCGGCTTCCCGCCGCTCGTCCTGTCGACGCTCCTGGTCTGCCTCTTCGTGGGCTCGATCTACTACTTCGACGCGCGCCCCTACTTCCTCGCGGCGGCCGAGGAGTCGAGGGAGTCGAGCCGGATCGTCCAGGAGATGCTCAGGCTCGATCTGGAGCGAAAGCAGCAGGACGCCTCGGCGACGCCGGCCCCCTACCCCGCCGTGCTCTGGGCGGACTGGCAGCCCGCGTGGTCCTGGGGCGATCCGGAGATCGCGCGCGTCAGTTACCCGGAGCGCACGATCACCAACGGCGGCCTCGTCGAGAGCGTCAGCGTGTGGATGCACAACTACGAGACGGGTAGCGAGGTCTGGCTCAAGGGCTCGGCGCTCAACACCACGCTCGACGGAGAGATGGGAGAGAAGTGGCGCGTCATCACGTTCCACCGGACTGCGGTGCCCGGTGGCATGACGCAAGGCCGTCGCTACTCGTTCCGCGTCCGCTACATCCTGACGAACCCCGACGGCACGGGGCGCTTCGAGTACCTCTCGCCCGGGCGCGCCGTCGATGTCCCGCCGTAGTAGGCAAGCGAAGCGCCCCGTCCGCTCGGAAGCTGAGGCGTGGCGACTCGTCGCCGAGAACCGGAGGTTCATCGGCGTGGTGCTGCGCGAGCACCTCTCGCGGTACAGGCACCTGCACGACGACCTGACGCCGGCATGCCTCGAAGCCTTCTACAACGTGGCTCGCTACTACCAGGGGAACGACCACGCGCACCTGCTCAACATCGCCAAGAAGCGGATCCGCGACACGGCGACGGTGGAGGCGATGGCGCTGGCCTTCCCCGCACGCGCAGCACCGCACATGCTTCGGCTGAAGACGTCCGGTGCGCGACGGGCAGCGAAGCGTCTGTTCGCCGGCGCCGTGCACCTGCCGGAGAAAACTCCCGGCGGCACACCGCTGTCGCACCATGCCGCGCTCGCGCTCGTCGGTCCCACGACGCCTTCCGCCCTGGACGAGGTCGCTGCACGCGAGGACAGCCCCACCGCCGCGGCGTGGCGTCGGCGACTCGAACCGCGCCTCGCGCGCGCCATGTCAGCGAGCGAGATCGCCAGCGAGCTCGGATGCTCCGTGAGCGCCGTGCACAAGTGGCGGCGGCTCCTTGGACTCCCCCGGCCCCGCAAGGCGTGGCACGACCGGGCGATCGCCCTTCACCATCAGGGGCTCCACGCCCGCGAGATCGCCTCCAGGGTCGGCAGCAGCGACCAGAGCGTTCGCAGGTTGCTCCGGTCCCGGGGCCTGCCGGCGCACCCCAGAGCGCACATGAAGCGCGTGGTGGAGCGCTGGAAGGTGGCCATGGCCGCCTGGAGAGATCGGGAGGGGATGTCCCCCGGAGACGTCGCGGCGCTTCGGCTGGCGTCCATGGCCGAGCAGCTGGGATGGGCGGGCCGCAGCTACGCCGAGGCGAGGGTGCTGGCAGCCATGGAGAGCCGGCCGCTCGAGGCACGGTGGACCGTGGACGAGCTGGCCGCGTCGATCCGCGATCTCTCGAAGGAGCGCGACCTGCCCAGGTCGGCGCCCTCCGTCTCGTCGCTCCGGGCGAAACACCTGCCGCGCCTACGGCGCTCGGCTCACGTCGAGGCCTCCGGCGGGCGCCCCGGGAAAGGTGGGTTCCGGAGTCGATGGCGGCTTGGACCTGCAGCGCTTGCGCACGTGAAGCAGCGCCGCAGGAGAGCCTGAGGAGAAGCACCCTTCAAGGGCGAGCGGGAGTGCTGCCGAACCTGTAGGATGAGTACCCACATGGATGAGCACGAGGACTGGCGCGATCCGGACCTTTCCTATCCTTGGGAAAACTGGCGCGGCAGTGAGCGCCACCCGTGGGAGGAGTGGGGCGACGACGAAGGGTCGCCGCCCCTGGCAAGTTCGAACTCCTACTCGGGCAGCCCGGTCGTCGCCGGCTGCGCAGGCGCCACCTCGAACGGCAGCGTGTCCACGAGCTTCGAGTCCACGTAGACGTGGAGCTCGTAGAGCCCCACCCCGAGAACGGTCTGGAACGCGGTCAGGTACATGTGGTTCCCGCCCGCCTTGGGGAGGTCGAACGGGTTCCGGTGCTGCCACACGCGCTTCCCGTCAGCGTTGACACCGACGATGTCCATCTCGTGCTGGCCCTGCTCGGACGGGTCGTAGCAGACACCAACTACGAGCGCGGCTTGGTGGTGCTGCCCGGGCTTGGGGTCTGCAAAACGGGTGATCCCGGAGCGGACGAACGTGATCGTCCCGTCCGGGCCAGGCACGGCGGCCTGGCAGAAAAACGAAAAGACCTTCATCGAAGCTAACTCCTGCGGGTCGGCGTAGGTATCGCTTTCGCAAACCTCTCCGAGAGGCAGCTACCGAGATACCCACGGCGACCGTATGCCTATGTCGCCGTCCACGATAGGGGCGGGAAGGGACAGGATCGGCGTATGTCTCAGTGGCAGGGTGAACCCCCGCCGGAGGAGGCTCCGACGGGGGTTCGTGACATAGGCGCGGTGATCAACCGCAGGAGTAGTGGAAGGTCGGAGACTCTTCCGTGATCGCAGAAGGGGGGCGGGCGAGGCTCGACACTCGTCGATTAGGCGACACGGCTCCCTCCCGTGGCGACTCCTCTGCTCGCTGACCGGCCCGATCTTGCCACAGGGGAACGACGAGAACGAGACTAATCAGGGCGACAGGCGCTGGGTCTCTCCTCCCAGATTAGTCCCACGATGGGAACAAAGCCTCCGAAGCCCTGATAGTCGCGCCATCTCGCGAAGCCAATCCGTTCCGGGTCAGCGTCCCGACGTAGGTCCTGAACGTCCCTCCCGAGGCCTCGAACCCCGTCCGGGCCCCCAGTTCTTCCGGGGTGATGGCCCCGGGGTAGGCGGCAATCAGCTCGTCCAGCATCCGGGCCTCCCCAGCGCGCAGCTTCTCACGCCACATGGCCTGCAGCTCCTCCGTCGTCGCAGGCGCCGCGGGGACGTCGTCGCCCAGGTAGGCGAGCCCCGCCTCCGTGGCCTTCACGATGCGGCCGTTCCGGTCGACCAGGCCGTGGCGGGAGAGCGTGCCGATGTACGTGCGGAACGTGCCACCGGAGGGCTTGAACCGGCTTAGGGTCCCCAGCTGCGCCACGGTGAGCTCGAGGGGATGGCGCTGCGCGAGGACCTGCAGCATGCGCCGCTCGCCGGCGCGGAGGGAGACGCCGTCGGGCGCGGCTGCAGCGGGCGCGCGCCGCCGGGGCCCTTGTTGGTCCCTATCTGGTCCCTTTCTAGGGACCTGCACGGTGGAGCCTTCCACCCGTTGCGCTTTCCCCACGGCCGCCACGAGATCCTGCAGGAGCGGCTCGAGCCGTCGGACTGCGCTGTTCACAACGTCGCGGAACTCCTGCAGCGCCGCCTTTTGGGCCGCCTCCGCGATCGAGGGGGCCCGCTCGAGGCCTTCCCTCGTCTCGCGGAGGACGCGGTCGATCGAGCGGACGAGGCCGGCGCCCGCGACCTTGACCTCCTTCACCTTGGGCGCGGCCGCGGGCAGCTTCGCCAACTGTGCCTCGAGCTCGCGGACGCGACGCTGAAGCCGCCGCGGGTCCTCGTCCTCGGCCTTCTGCACGAGCTGCTCGAGCTCGCCCCGGAAGGCCTCGACGTCGACAGGGGCCACCGACTTCGGCGCTTCGGCGCGGGCCCCCACCTCCGGCGTCGCGCTCGAGTCAAAGGTCCGGCGCTCCCGGAACCGGGTCTTCTCCAGGAGCCCCAGCCACCCCGGGGCCCACACGAAGGCGGTGCCCACCGGAAGCGTGGCGAGCTCGTGCAGGACCTGCTCCCGCTGCTCCTGATCGGCGTGAAACTCGATCCACGCGTCGATCGCCTTCCGATCCTGTGGCGACAGGGTCCGGAAGCAGACAAGGACCTCGACCTGGCTGAGCACGTCCTTGTTGATCGCTGCGCTCCGCTGGGTCACGAGCGTCACCCCGAGGCCCCGGGCGCGGCCGCGGCGCACGACCTGGTCCACGGCGCCGAAGCACCGCTCCGAGCCCTTGTAGAGGCGCTGGGGCGCGAAGGCGTCCGCCTCGTCGAGCACGACGTGGAGGGCCTCCCGGTTCTTCCGGTAGAGCTGCTCCAGGAACTCCGCGACGAAGCGCCGCTGGTCGGTCTTCGACATCTCCCCCATGTCGAGCACGGCGCTGGCCCTCTTCGCGACGACGAAGTCGGCGACGAGCTTGCCGGCGCCGGCGTCGAGGGGGAGGTCACCGTGCTCACCGCCGAGGACGAGGATCGGGAACCCCGGGCCCTTGCCGCTCGCGGAGCTCCGGAGGCCCCACCACACGGAGAGGGGATCGAGGACGATGAGGGGGAGACCGACGTCGAGCAGCTCCTCGGACAGAACCGCCGCAGCGTACGTCTTCCCTGAGCCGCGCTTCCCCAGGACACCGAATGTCTGGGTCGCGGCCTCAAGGGGCAGGGCGAGGGTCTTCGAGAGGCGGAGCTGCTTACTTCCCACGGCCCTTCCCCGTTGCCAGGTACTGGAGTAGGGCCAAGGCCCGCTCGCGCTCGTCGTGCGTGAGCTTCGTCCGCTCGACGGAGAACTCCATGAAGCCGGTCCCGCACCGGACGAAGAGCACGAGGTCCCACGTCTTCGGCGATCGCACGGCAGGCGGGGTCTGCTGTTCGCTCATGAGGTGGGCTCCGGATCGGGGAACTGGCCAAGGTAGTCCCGGCGCTCCAGCTTCACGACGTAGAACGGGTCCGCCTGGCCCTCCGTGCGCCGCTCGTACTCGTCCCGGGCGAGGCCGATGGCGTCGGAGGCGGACACGGCCACGACGAGGATCTCCTCGCCGGCGCAGCCCCACGGGATGACGGAGTACGTCCAGCGCTCCTCGCCGTCGGACTCAACGATCTCCTCGAAGTAGCGGACCTCCTCGGGCACCTTCGGGTGCTTGCCGGACGGACTGAGCAGTTTCCGCATACGACCAAGCACGTCGGACCAGAGGCCTGCGGGCACCGTCGGCCACGCAACCGAAAGTTCGCGGATCTGCTCGTCGAGGCGATCGCCGTCCGTCATGCGCACGCGCTGCACAGGTCCTTCGCAACCCCACCCGCAGCCCTCCAGGCAGGGGCCGTTGTCGGTGCAGCGGCACCTACAGCACTCGCGGCCGCCGGCGGCGACGTCGGCCGCGCGCGCGGCGTCCGTCTCCAGCACCCAAGCCGTATAGGTCGCCAGGTGGCGGCGGAGATGGGCTGCGTCCACGTGGTACCCCGCCTTGCTCGCCAGCACGACGTGGCCAACAATCAGCTGCAGGAGCCACTCCTGCGCCTTGTCGACGGGCTTGGTGTAGTCGAGGGCGGGGATGGTCGGGATGCCCATGGGCGCCTCCTTCTACTTCCTCTTCTTCGCGGCCTTCTTCCGCGCCACCTTCGGCATCAGCACGATGCTCCCGTCGTCGAGGACCTCGACGCGCTGCTTCGGGCCGCAGGCGGCCTTGGCCTCCTGCATCGTCTCGAAGGTCTTCGGCTTGCGCTTCGCCGCGGCCTTCTTCTTGGCGGGGGTCTTCTTCGTCTTCTTCGGCGCAAGGTCCTTGCGCACCTCCGCGGCGATCGCTTTCACGTCGACGCCGAACACGCTGCAGGCGAGGTCGAAGCTCTTGGCGTCGCGGTACTGCGAGAACGCGCCGCGCGAGATGACCAGCTCGAAGGCGAGGGAGCGGACCTGCGCCGGCTCCACCTTGCCACATCTGAGCGCTTCCTGGAGGGCTGCCCCCTCGTGACTCGGTGCGTTCTTCCGCTTCAGTTTCTCGAAGCCTCGCCGGCGGGCCACCGTCTGCTGAGTGTCGTGCCACGAGCTCTCCCACGCGCCCAGCGCGAAGGCGCGCCAGAACTCGTCGTTGGCGAACGCCACGGCCGCTTCCTTCTCCGTCTCGAGGGCAGAGCAGATCCGCGTCATGGCGCGCCGGACGACCTCGTTCCGAAGGCGTGACTCCTGCTGCCGCTTGAGCAAGGTCGTGTCGGTATGTCTAGTGGCGGTCTTCTTCCCCTTCTGCGCCCACTTGAGGCCCTTCGCCTCGCAGACCTTCATTGCGTCCTGGCGCAGGACCAGCTCGTGGGCGTTCCCGTCCCCGTCGAGAGCCACGTGGATCGGGGGCATGTCCTTCTTGCCGATCACGGCTCGCCAGTGGCGTGACTTCGAGTCCTCCCAGCAACGATCGTCGAGGCTGACGAACCTACCGCTGGAGGGCAGATAGGAGCCGTTCCGGAATATCTCCTTGGACTCCTTCGCGGAGAGGACTTTCTTGCCGTCCTGCTCCGCCCGGGCGAGGAGGACCTTGCTCCACGCGTCGCACTTCGACCGGAAGCACTTCGGGTCCGTGCATACGTTTTCGCTCTTGATGTCGTCGAAGAGGAGGGGCTGGTTGCCCGTCCTCTTCGGGCAGACGATGCAGGCCCCGGCTGCCGGCACGAGATCGGCGTCGTCCACCGGGAAGCGGGCTGCGTCGAGCCGGGTCATGAAGTCCTCTTCGAGAAGATCCTTCACTTCCCGGAAGCTCAGCTGGCGGCCGTCCCAGTCCTCCTTGGTCGCCGCGGCGAGTGCCTCGTCCTGCATGGCTGCCGGGACCCGGGCGATGAGGAGCGCCACGGACGGAGCCAGCTTCTCATCGAGGAAGGCCTTGCGTCCCGCCTTCGTCAGGGCGCAGAGCTTCATGCGCCCGTAGATGTACCCCTTCGACTTCCCCACCTTCGCGGCGAGGTCGTCAACGGAGTACCCGTGTTCCTTGTGGAGCCGCTCATAGCCCTCGGCCTCCTCGAGCGGGTGCAGGTCCTCGCGTTGGAGATTTTCGATTACCTGGATCTCGAGAACTTCCTTGTCCGTGAGGTCGCGCACGACGGCCGGGATCTCGGCGAGGCCTGCTGCCTTCGCTCCACGGTACCGCCTGGCGCCGGCGACGAGCTCGTGCTTGCCGTTCTTGCCGGGCCGCAGGAGCACCGGCTGCAGGACCCCGTGCTGACGGATGCTCTCCGTGAGCTCGGCCAGCTTCTCCTTGTCGAAGGAGCGCCGGGGGTTGGTCTTGCTCTCGGCGATCGCGTCGAGCGCGATCGAGGTGGCGGTTGTCATTCGTGAACTTCCTTTCTCCTGCCCCACTCCGCGATGAGGAGCGCGTCGGCGATCGCGTGGGTGATGCGTATCGAGGGCCAGAGCTCTTGAGCGCGTGCCTTCAGGGCGTTCTTCTTCTCCCGCTGGGCCTTGTTCCTGGCCTGCTTCGCCTTCTTCCACCCGTCGACCTCGTCGGCCGTCGCGCGCTTGCCGGGCGCGGGCGGCACCTTCGGCAGCGGGGGCAGCGCGTACCCCTTCTGCCAGACGTGGGGAGAGACCATCTCGAAGGGGATCCGCGCGGCGGCGAGGCCCATGCGGATGGCCCCGAAGTTCGAGCCGAAGGAGAAGGCTCCGGTGCTCCCCATCCCCGGGGCGGAGGAGACGCGCTCGAGGTAGGCCTTGATCCAGGTCCCCTTCTCGGACGGCTGCTTGAACCTTCGGAGCAACTCCCACAGGTCCAGCTCGGTCTGCGGCATCGGCCACGCCTCGACACTCCGGTCGGCGTAGACGACAGCAAGGCCTCCGCCCTGGCCCGGGTCGATGCCGAGGACGTTCATCCCGTCTTGAGCAGGGACGCCTGCTTGTCCGGCGCCACCGTCGTGTACGTGCCGTTCGTGAGCCGGTACACCGGACGTCCCTCCTTCACGGCGCACGCGACGTCGCGCATCTGCTTGACCGTCGCGTCGAGCTTCTTCTTCGCGTCCTTCTTCCGCTCCTTGAGGCCCTCCTCCTCGGCCTCGTACCCGGCCGCCTCCTGGCTGAGCTCGCCGAAGGCCTCGAGGAGCTGGTCCTTCGTCAGCGGCTTCACGCTCTCGTACTTCTCTCGGTCCATGTCTCACCTCCGATTGGAAAGTCCGGGCCGCGGGTGACCGACCGGGGTGCGCCCCGGCGGAGGTCAGGCGGACCTGCCGCGGCCCGGGGGACTAAAAGGGGATGTCGTCGAAGTCGTAGCCCTCGTCGTTCGCCGGCGGCGGCGGTCCCCCGCCGTGCTTCGCGGCGTGGTCGGCGACAGCCTGCTGAACGCGCTGTTTGCGACCCACCGGTGCCGGGCCCGTTGGACCACCGCGCTTCGGGGCCTTCTCCGGCTTCGCGGGTTTCTGCTTCGCTGCCTTGCCCCCGATGAGCTTGCGGATCCGGTCCGCGTTGGACTTCGCGGCCTCCGGTGTGAGCCTCTCCTTGGGGCCCTGGCCGCCGGGCTCGTTCACCCACTTGACCTCGGGCCAGAGCTTGCCTGAGTCGTCGGCGCGCTCGGCGACGACGATCTCGACAACCGCGTCCCCGACGAGCGGACTCTCCGCACCGCCGTTGAGTTGCTCGAAGGCGTAGTCCTGCTCCTCGGCATTCCAACCGCAGGCTCTCAGGGTCCGGGCTGTGACGCCGTCGCCGTTCTTCCAGGCAGCCTCCGTGAGGAAGAACCTCCCCCGCGCCGTCCATGCCGGATCGTCCGCATGAGCGAAGTGGATCTCCACGTAGTCGGTCTTCTTCTCGTTCGGGATCTGCCCGAGGTAGCTTGCGGTCACCTTCGCGAGATAGGGCATCTCGGCGCCGTGGACCTCCCCGCCCCTAAGAGCCGGCATCGTCGCCTCCTTCCTTCGCGGCGACCTTCTCCGAGAGGAAGTCGATCACCTTCTGGAGTCTTCCCGGGTGTTCGCCCGCCTGCTTGACCTTCTCGTCGAGCTTGGCGGCGGTCTTCTCGGTGAGCCCGAGGCGCTGCTTCAGCTGGTCGATCTCCTCGAACATGCCCTGCACCGAGGCGCTGCGCTCCTGGTCCCTGAAGGCGACGTAGTCGTCCCAGTTGAGATCGATCGCGGGAGGAAGGCCGTGCCGGTTCTTTGCCTCCCAGCACGCGTTGAACTGGGTGTAGACGACGCGCGTCCCGTCGGCCCGCGCCTTGTTCTTCTCCCAGCCACGGCCCTTCTGGACCTCGATGTCGTAGTTGGCGAAGAGGACCGCCTTCACCCAGTCGCCCCACAGGTCGATCAGGGGCCGCCCCCCCATGGCGGGGCTGTACATCATGTAGTCCTCGCCGACGGGGTTCTTGAAGTTGATGGCCCGGGCGTGTGCGAGGAGGACCACGTCCATGCCCTTGGCGCGCTGCATCCGCTCCATCGCCTCGATGAGCTTGCGGAACTCGTCGACGGCGAGGTTCACGCCGCGGCCGAATGCGTCGTAGTCCGCCGGCGTCCACGGCCGGCCCGTCTTCGTGTCACGCGTGCTGGAGATGATCTTGTCCCGGACCAGGTGCTCGACCCAGTCGATCGTGTCGATCACGAGGGTCCGGTACTCGTGCTCCTCCGTCGCCAGGGCCTCGACGGCTCCGACGACCTCGTCGTACGCCTGCGGCCGGGGGTCATCGAAGACCGCGACATCGAGTTCGTCGACCCCGTCCTCGGGCGAGATGAACACGGCCGCCGGCGCGGACGCGGCGAAGGTGCTCTTCCCCACGCCCTTGACGCCGTAGAGCAGGATGCGGTCCGGGGACTTCTTCTTGCCCTTCCGGATCCCCGCGAGCGTCATCTTGCGCGCCGCGGGCCCCGCGGACACGGCGCCCCGCGCGGGCGCCGGCTTCGTTGCCGTTCTCATGCCTGACCTCCTTGGATCTCTTCCGAGAGCTCGGGGTGAGCGGTCTCGGTACGGACGAACTCGTGTGACTGCGCCGGGTCCACACCCAGGGCGCAGATCTGCCAGAACTGGCAGGTGCCAAACGCGTGGCAGGCGTCCGGGTCCCGCGGGGCGCGCGCCGCCAGGTGCGCCTCCCGCATGATCCGGGCCTCCATCCATGCGTCCGACAGGAAGTCGATCAACTGGGACTCGGTGCGCGGGACCTCCCGTCGCACGAAGTACCGCTCGAGGTTCTGTTCGATGTCCTCGTGCAGGCGCGCGCGATACTCCTCCGGCGTCTCGTCGAACTCCCGCATGTTGGCGTAGAGCTCGCCGGTCACCTTCTTGTACTTGCGCTTCTCGGGTGGCGTGGCCAGGTGCGGTCGCAGGCCCGGCTTTCGGATCACGTCGTAGATGCACCCACGCGGCGCGAGCTGCTCATCTCCGCCGGCGAGGGCCTCGGCGCCGAGGAAGTACGCCGAGACCTGGTGGTCCATGTCGAGCTGGCGCCAGTAGGGCGCGGTCGGGTCGTCGATGTACTGGGAGGAGCTCTTGTGCTCCATGATCCAGACCTGACCTTCCGGCCGGCGGACCCGCACGTCGATCTTGCCGGCGTACTCCCATGTGCGCGACGGCTTCCATGTCTCCGGGTTGTAGAGAGGGATTCGGAACTCCTCCTCGACCCCGAGGACCTCCAGCTCCTGGCCGAACCAGTGGGCGTCGTAGCCCCAGAGCAGCTCCTGGACCTTGACCTGCGTAATCGGGTCGCGCGCGCGACCGTCCACGGCCGCCATCGCCGCGGCGTAGGCCTCGGACGCCTCGCCCGCGGCGCAGGCCCGGTACCAGGCCTCGAGCCCTTCGTGGATCAAGGAGCCGATGTGCAGGTGCTCGTTCTCGACAGCGGGCCGCCAGCCCTCGACGTAGGCGAGTCGCTCGTACCGCTTGCAGCGGCGCCAGGCGCGGAGGCGGGAACTCGTGAGCAGTTCCATCACTCCACCGCCTGGTCCTCGTCCATGCCGTGCTCGAACGGGTCGTGGCGAGAACCGCACCGGGAGAGGACTCCCTCCTCAGCGCGCACAGCATCGAGAACTGCGTCCTCCTGTGCGGAGCAATGCGGCACGTGGATGGTGGCAAGAATCCCGTGCTCCGGGAGCCGAACATGGATCGCCTCGATGGAGATGCCGTCGTGCACGACGTCGAGGCCGGCCGCGAGCGAAGTCGTCCGGACGCCTGTCACTGCGACACCAAGCTCCAGATGGCCGTTGCCGCTGCGGCGACAGCCACGATGCGCGCCAGCCACGAGGTGCGCAGCCAGGCGCCCACCACCTCGCGGCCCGTGCGCCCCTGCCCGCCCTTCACGAGCGGCGGGCAGTCGTCCGTGGTCTCGACGAGGAGGCAGTTCCTGTACACGGCGCCCGCGCTGACGAAGCGGACCCGGTCGCCGCAGGACACACCGATATGGTCGCTGCGGCGGCCGTCGGGCAAAACAAAGTAGGGAGTCCTGGGGGCGATCACGATCCGTTCCTCCGTGCGTACTCGCGGAGCTCCCGGCGCGCGGCGCGCCGGTCTCGCCACCGGGCCGCGAAGCAGGCCCGCACCAGCAGGTCCATGAGTTCGCGATGCTTCGAGAACTTGATGGCCGCGTCACCGCAGAAGACGACAAGGTCGGCGACGCGCTTCTCCAGGTCGGCGATGTGTTGCGCGGCCTCCTCTGAGAAGCGCTCGTACTCCTGCATCTGCTTTTCGTAGAGCTCGATGCGGCGGCCCTGCGAGAGATAGCGTTCTACGCGTCCCACGTCGCCTCCAACTCGCGCAACTCGCACTCGTCGAAGAAGGGCCCACCCCGGAACGCCTTGCGAAGAGAAGAACCAGGCCGGCAATGCAGCGGTACGCGGAATCCGGCGACCGGGGTGGGCGTGGTGGCAGGGGCGCGACTCGCACGCGCATCTCCGGAGCATGAGTCCGGCGTGGTACGGGTTCCACCACCCTGCGGTGAAGAGGAGCGGGCAGGACTCGAACCTGCAAGGCTCCGGGCTTGACCGGCGCGCGGCCCTTGCGGGCTGATCGTGCGCCGGGAGCCAACGGAGGCGTCTGCCAATTCCGCCACCGCTCCATGAAGAAGCCGCCCCCGCTGCTTGTGGGCTTTGGGCGTGCCCGCGGGGGCACCAAAGATGGGAGGCCTCCTGCCTCCGAGGCAGGAGTTGCAGTGTCTCTCTGAGGGGTTCTTGTGCCGCAGGCATGAAGGACAGCGGCACGCGGGGGGCACTTCCACGTACGCGCTCATGCCGGGAACGAGTGAAAGATTGAGGACTCGGATTCCCACACGCGATCGCCCGGGCCGACCTCCTCGTAGTGGTCGCCCTCGATCGTGTGGATCACGATGAGGCCCGGCTCGCTGAACTCCCACACCCCCGGCGAAACCTCCACGGGCGTGCCCAGCCAGGGCGACCAACCCGTTGCCGGCGGCTTCGGTATGCGGTGGATGAGCGTGTCCCCGACTCGAGGAGTCGGGGCCTTGACCGTTCGTGTCGACTGGTCGATCACGAGTACCGGCGGTTGCCACGTGCGCGGAAGCGAGAGTGAGAACGCCAGCTGTGCTCGCCTGTTCTCTAGCGCCAAGAGCGCGACGAGGAGCGCGGGGACGACCAGCACGGCCGCGGCAGCAAGAACGGCCGCGCTCGCGGGCTCGGTGGCCCTCCTCCAGGTACGTCGCAGAGCCTCGGGGAGTCTGCTCCAGGCGAGGGCCTCGTCGCCGGGCGTTCTCATGCCACAACTCCTTGGGGCGGGCGGCCGGTTGCAACGCGACACGTCGTGCCGGTTGTCAAATCCGCGCCCTGGCGAGCAACCCGTCCCCAAGGGGCGCTAGGGTTGCGGGCGCGAAATGAGGAACTGGAACCGCGTGCTCGCGCGGCGCCGGCGAGGAGGGAAGAGGCGCCGCGAAACAACCCTGAGGGCCCCTTCCGCTTCACCACCCTGACCGGCTTGGCTCGTGCCATCACGGCGGAAATATATGTCTGCCCACTCGTAGCGTCAAGATATTTCCGGAAAGATCTTGCAGCTTACTGGAAGGAGACATATATTTCTGGCCGTGCCGCTAGAATCACCCGCGTCGAGGCCCCGAAGGAGAGCTCTAGCCGTGGTGATTCAGCCCAAGCACAAGGTGGATGGCGCCGAGATTCGCAAGCGACGCCAGGCCATGGGACTGACAGCGGCAGAGCTCGGCCAGAAGATCGGGGTGAGCGAGAAACACATCCTGGGAATCGAGAACGAGTACGAGACCCAGAGAAACCCCAGCTACTTCGTCCTCATGGACCTGGCTGAGCTCTTCGGCTGCACGATGGATGATCTAACGACGCGCAGAACCGGAGAGCATGATGGCAAGGGAAAGGGAAAGAAGACGGGTCGGAGCCAGAATCGCGGCTCTTCGTGAGGCCAAGGGCCTCACGCGAACGCAGCTCGCGGCGGCCATCGGCGCAAGCGAGCGAACCATCGCGCGCATCGAAACGGGGGGGGAACTCTCGTTTGAGCGTGCGGACTGTATCGCCCAGGTGCTGGGCGTGACACTGGACGAACTTCGAGCCGCCTAGGAATCGCGCCATGCCGAAGTGGCGCGCTGGTCACGAATCTGCACACTCGCCCCTGAGGCCCGTGGCCTGGGCCCAGGAGCAGCTGGGTCACTCGAGCATCAAGGCGACCTACGACTGGCTACGGCGCCACGGCGTCCCCGTGATCGCGAACAAGATCCACGAGGACGTCTTCTACCGCGTCTGGCTACCGAGGTCGTTCGACGCCGATGCCGCACTCGACGAGGTGCGCAGGTGATCCTCGCCGGCGGCGAGCTTCTTCATCGCGCGCGCCGCGGCGCTGCCAGGGTGGTGCGCCATGTACCGCCGCGTCGTGGAAAGCTGCCGGTGACCAAGAACCTCCGCGATCTCGAGCTCCGTGCAACCCTGACGGGCCATGCGGTAGCCCAGCGAGTGTCGCAGGCCGTGGAAGGTGATCACCTCGAGACCAGCCTTCCGGCAGGCACGACGAAGACCCGTCAGGGCCGCAGCGGCGGCGGAAGCGTCGGGGATCAAGCCCGGGAACACGAGATTCGCACGGCCGATGCCGCGCTCCCGGGGAATCGCCTTGAACGCAGCAAGGGCCCGCGGCGAGAGCGGGACGACGCGCGGCCTTCCATTCTTGGACTCGCGTACCGTCAGCATGCCGCCGGTCACATCCTCCCAGCGCAGGCGGAGCGCCTCGCCGCGACGAAGACCGGTCTCGCCGAGGACGCGCACGAAGTCGCGCAGGTGCGGAGGACAGGCCGCAACGAGGAGGTCAAGCTCGGTGTCGGTGACGGCGCTGACGGGCTTCTCCTCCTCGCGTGGCGGCCGAACGGCCTTCCAGGGGTTGGATGCGACGACGCCGCGGGTACGTGCCGCCTCCCAGATGGCCCGCAGCCTTACGACGTAGGCACGCGCCGTGTTCGGACTCAGCCGGCGACGCCAGCCGCGCGTGACCAGGTGGGCGACGAGCTGCTCGGCGCGGGCCACGTCCACCTCGGCCATGGGCGTCGCTCCCAGCCACTGGGCGACGTGGCGCAGCTGGAGGTACGTGGCCTCATGGCTCGCGGGCGCGCGCGCACGGTGCACGTCGGCGTACGAGTCGAGGAACTCGGCGAGGGTCGACCGGGTCCCACCGGGCTTCGCCTCAACGCGACGGCGCAGGGCGCGCAGCATGGCCCGCGCCTGGGCCTCGGTGAAGTCGCGGACGCGGCCGAGAGTGCGTGTGGTCTTCTTCCCCTTCGCGGGATCGACGTAGCGCGCAACCCAGACCTGGCCGGACTTCCGCTTCCGCTTCTGAAGGCTTCCCCACTCGGACCTCATGGATACCGATGGGACCCGCGCGGGACCCCGCGTGCAAGCGAAACCCGCGTAACAAGCGGCGCGCCGCGGACCGGTGCCTTCGTCCTAGGACGGCGGACACCTAACAGGCGACACCGCCTCCCAGGCGAAAACCCGCCTCACATCGGGACATTGACGGCGTCCCAGTCCGCCCTGTTCCGAGTGAAACGGGGCCCGTCCGTGGGCATGGAACCCGCGATGGGACCCGCGTGGAGGGCGGCGTGACGTGGGTGGCCACGGCAGCGGCCCCGTGCCGCACTCCCACGACCCCGCGATCGCCCTGGCGCGCCTCGCCGGCGGTCTCGTGCGCGTGGAGGAGGGGCTGGAGCTGCTCAGGGCCGCACGGATCCCGAAGGCCCACCGCTACTGGGTGCTGCTTCTCGAGGACCGCTGCCGCGCGGCGTTGGCCGCGTGGAAGCGCCTGAACAAGGAGATCGAAAGTGAAGAACGACGCCGAAGCGAAGAGGCTGCGGGACGGGGCAAGGACGCTGGCGTTCCTCCTGCGCAGGGATGAGCAGTGGGCGCGTGAAGGCGCGGCCACACTTCTGGACGAGTTCGTCCTCCAGCTGGAAGGGTTCGCGAACACTCCCGATGCGCCGGCGCCGGCGAGGTCACGCGAACAGAGGAAGACGCGCTCAGCCCCCAAGCGCAAGACTGCCTCCACGAAGCCGCGTGGTCCCGAGGAGGACGATCCCTGTGCGGGGCTCACCGACGTCCAGCGCGAACTCATCAAGACCCTGTCGAACACCGGCCCCAAGAAGATCGAAGACGTCGCGCGCGCCTGCTACGGCCGCAAGTACCACCCGCGCAAGCACACAAGCGTTGCGCGTTCCCTGTCCGTCCTGCGGGACAAGGGCCTCGTGAACGAGGATGACGGCTTCTGGAGGCTCTCCGATTTAGGGCAGGACGCTGCCGTGGGGATCCTGTGAGCGAGGTGCGGGCGGACCCGACGGGCGAGACACGACCTTGGATCGTGGCCATCGACCCCGCGGGCCGCGAGATCTCCGTTCCCGTTGTCCTGGCGCGCCAGCCCACCTACGGGGAGGCGACGGCATACCTGCGCGGCTTCTCGCGAGGCCGCGGCAAGGTCGCCGGCGGGGCCATTCCCTACGTCGTGCACGAGGAGGCGTTCTGTGGACGGCGCTGACGCGTACGACCCGCTCGGCGCCTTCTTCGAGCTTCGCGAGGGCATCACGCACATCTGCGGCGCCGAACTCGCGGACATCGCCGACGCGCGCGCCGCCACGAGGACCTGCGAGGTTCTGCGGCGATCGATACGAGCCCTTTCCCCACATCGCGCAGCGGGCGCGATCGTGCCCCAGGCAGGAGTGTCGGCGAGCGATCCACAACCTCCTGAAGGCGGCCTGGGGCCGGCGTCACCCGGCGAAGCGCGCTGCCTACATGCGGCGCTACCGGGCGAGGAATGCCGCGTCATGAAGGCCGCGCTCTCTTCCTGGGACGCGATCGCCGCGAAGCTGCCCGGCTTCGAGGCCCGGCCGCAGCAGCTGCGCATGGCCGAGCTCATCGCCCGGGCAATCCACCGTGGCCATGTGGTGGTCGAGGCGGGCACCGGCGTGGGCAAGAGCTTCGCGTACCTCGTCCCCGCCCTCGAGGCGATCCGGGACAAGGGCGCCACCGTCGTCGTCTCGACACGCACGATCGCCCTGCAGGAGCAGCTCGTCGCGAAGGACGTTCCCTTCCTCCTAGAGACTCTCGACATGGAAGACGTGCCCGTCGCCCTGGCGAAGGGTCGGAACAACTACGTCTGCCGTAGGCGCGCGGAGGGAGCTCGAAGCGACGGCGCGGGTCAGTTCGACTTCGCGATGGGCGAGCGCTTCGAGCAGCTCCAGCGGATTGTCGAGTGGGCCCGCGCGAGCGAGGATGGCAGCCTCTCGGACCTCGGCTGGAGGCCGGACCCGGAGGTCTGGGACCTTGCCCGGGCGGAGCGCGGCAACTGCCTGAACGAGAAGTGCCCCTTCTATGCCGGCTGCGCATGGCAGCGGGCCAGGGGCCGGCTCTCGACGGCGAAGCTCGTCGTGGCCAACCACACGCTGGTCTTCCTGGACCTGCAGCTGCGCATGAAGGGGGCGCAGGTCCTGCCGGACTACGACGTCCTCGTCCTCGACGAGGCGCACGAGGTGGCCGAGGTGGCGACGGAGTCCTTCGCCGCGAGGCTCTCCGAGGCGCGCGTGAAGCGCCTGCTCGACCGGCTCTTCAACCCGAAGGCCCCGGCGAAGTCGCTCCTGCGCAAGGCCGACGCCCCGGGCGATCTCTTCCTCCTGGTCGACGAGTGCCGCCAGGCGACGACGGCGCTCTTCGACGGCGTGGCGACCTTCCGGCCTTCCTTCATCAAGGACACCCGGATCCGGAAGCCGAAGAGCTTCCCGGATCCCCTCGGTCCGAAGCTCTCCGAGCTGCGCTACCGGCTCGGGAAGCTGCGGCCGCAGGACCGCAACCTCGCCCTCGAACTCAAGGCGCAGAGGGAGCGGCTGAACGAGCTCCGCGGGGACCTGCAGGCCTTCCTCGACGTTCCCGAGGGGCTCGTCTACTGGTACGAGACGAACAGGAACGACCGGCCGGTCCTCTGCGCCGCGCCCCTCGACGTGGGCCCCCTGCTGCGCAGGGAGCTCTTCGGCAAGGTCCCGACGGTGGTCCTCACGAGCGCGACGCTCCAGGTGGGCGGACGCTTCGACCACCTGAAGAACCGGCTAGGCCTCGACGAGGCGGACGAGCTCGACGTGGGCAGCCCCTTCGACTTCAAGCGGCAGTGCCGGCTGGTCACGTTCCCGAAGATGCCGGACCCGCGCGCAGAGGCCTTCGAGCCCGCGGCCCACCGGGCAATCGAGGACCTCGTCGTCGGCGCCAGCGGCGGGGCGTTCCTGCTCTTCACGTCGTACCGCGCCCTCGAGGCGGCCTTCCTGCGGCTTCAGAAGCCCCTCGAGGCCGAGGGCCTGCTCGTGCTGCGCCAGGGCGACCGCCCCACGAAGGGGATCGTGGAGGCGTTCCGCGACGCCTGCAACTGCGTGCTCTTCGCCACGGACACCTTCTGGCAGGGGATCGACATCCGCGGCAAGAACCTGCGCCTCGTGGTCCTCCACAAGCTTCCCTTCGCCGTGCCGGACCATCCGCTGCGCCGGGCGCGCGACGAAGCCTGCACGAAGCGAGGAGGCAACCCCTTCATCGAGATCTCCGTGCCCGAGGCGGTCATCAGGGTGAAGCAGGGTTTCGGTCGGCTCATCCGGTCGGCGACGGACAGGGGCACGGTTGCGATCCTGGACCCGCGGATCCACACGAAGGGCTACGGACGCACGTTCCTCTCCTCGCTTCCGGAGTGCGCATGGGAGACCGCGGAGTGATCCACCGCAACCTGCGGATCCGCCTCGACGAGCGCCACCAGAGCCTCAAGGCCATCTTCGAGCTCATGGCCTGCGGGCTCTGCGACTCCATCGGCAGCGAGGACTTCCTTCCCGGGAGCAGCGTGGAGCTCACGGTCTTCTGCGCGGTCGACGACGCGCTGCTCGTGGCGCGCATGCTCGAGCCGCGCATCCGCGAGCTCAGGCGCCGGCTGCCGCCGGGCTGGCACGCCTTCGAGGTGCGGGCCAGGAACCCAGACGCGACGTGGCGCGTGGGGATCGGCGTCGAGTGGAGCGCGTGACATGTTGCGGGGCGTGAGGCCTGCCCGCTCCCCGTCTGTCCCGGAGGCCTGCCCGCCCCATGCGCAGGTCTCACATCCCCGCCGCATCCCCCCTGGGGACGGGCGGGCAGCCTCCGGGGGAGACGGCGCGTGACGGGCCCGAAGCCTTCTCGGGCCATCGCCTCAAGGCTGGGACTGACGGTCAACGGCACGCCCCCCCACGACACGGAGGCGGAGAGGGCGGTCCTCGGCGCGCTGCTCATCGAGCCGCGCTGCTTCGACGTCGTCGCCGGCATGGTCGACGTGGACCACTTCTACGTCACGGCGCACCAGACGGTCTACCGGGCGATCCGGGCACTCCAGCTCAAGCACGGCCGCTTCGACGCACTGCTCGTGCGCCAGGAGCTCGAGGACCGCGGCGATCTCCAGGGCGCCGGCGGCGAGGCCTACTTGGCGCAGCTGGCCGGGACGGTCCCCTCCGCCGGCGACGCCGACCTCTACGCGCGCAGGGTCTACCTATGGCACGCGGCGCGGCACATCATCGCCGCCGGCCGCGAGCTCGCCGACGAGGCGACGAGACCGGAGAACCTCGAGCGGCTCCCCGACCTATGGGGAGAGATCTCGCAGGTCGTGAGGGAGTCGCTGAACGGACAGCTCGCGCAGGGCCGGTCCCTCGACCTCGACGACGTCGCCCCTCGCCTGATCGACCTGCTCGATCAGCCCGACCCGGACCAGCAGTGGGCCGTCGAGCGACTCCTCGAGGAGGCCTGCGGCCTCGTACTGTACGGACCGAGCTACGTTGGCAAGAGCCTCAACGGCTGGCATCTGGCCCTCTGCCTCGCCCGCGGTCACGGCACGGTCCTGAACCGCGAGATCCGGTGCGAGCCGCGCAACGTCGTGCTCTTCTACGGCGAGAACTCACGCCGGCAGGTGAAGAACGCATTCCGCAAGATGCTCGCCGGCGAGCCGTGCCCTCCGACGCTCCGCCTCGTGGAAGTGCACGCCCACAACCCGATGCCCAACCTCGCAACGCCCGAAGGGCGCGCCTGGTACGAGGCGATTCTCGACCAGGCCCGCCCCTCGATCGTGCTCTTCGACACCTCCACGAGCCTCGTCGTCGCCAACCGGAACGACTCGGAGACCGCCACCGCCGTCATGGCCTGGTTATTGTCCATCGGCAAGCGCCGCGGCATCGCCCGCATCGTCATCCACCACGTCCGGAAGTCCTCCACCAAGGGAGACGAGGGCCGCCAGGCCGACAAGGCCTACGGCGCCCACGAGTGGATCTCGCTCGCCGACTCCGCCGTGCTCATCGAGCCGGACAAGGGCGCCGCCGGCCGCGTCGTCATCGACCCCTGGAAGATCCGCGACTCCGAGCCCGAGACACCCTACGTCGCCGAGATCGACCGCCAGACCCTCACGTTCCGCAAGGTCGCCGACCTGAAGCCCGCGCCGGGCGGCCGCAAGAAGGCCGGCCCCCCCATCGAGGTCCTCAAGGTGCTGCGCGACGAGAACCGGGAGATGACCGCGGAGGACCTCGCCAAGGTCTTCGGGTGTGTGAAGACCACCGTGACGCGCAAACTCGGGAGTGCCGATTTCAAGGCGTGGGTCGAGGCCGGGATCGTCCAGAAGTTCGACGGGCCGACCTACCACGACCCCGTCACCTACCGCTTCATCGGGCCCATGCCGGAGGAAGGCGAAATCGCGTGAGCCGGCATCGATGCACGATCGATGCAGAGCCTATCGATGCAGTCGATGCGGTCGGTGCAAAAACAGAGTGCATCGATCGTAAGTCCTTGTCACATAAGGACTATCGATCGATGCACTCTGCTTCCTGCATCGATACATCGGGCACCGATTCTAAGTCCTTGCAGGACAACGACTTCCATCGATGCAGAAACCCCCTCTCTCCTACGGAGAGAGAGGGTGCTCCGATGCACCGCACCCTCTCGTCCGTCGAGACGGAGAGCCGGCGCCGCTACGGTGCACGGTGTGAACACCGCCGTGGCCGAGAAGACGACCCCGCTCGACGAACTCAACGCTCGGCAGCGGAACTTCTGCGAGATCACCGTCGGCAACCCGGACCTCTCGCAGACCGAGTGCGCCAGGAGGGCCGGGTACAAGGGCGCCGACGCCTCGCTCGCCGTCACTGCCACACGCCTGCTAAGGTCCGCTAAGGTCCGCCTCGCCATCGAGTATCTCAGCCGGCCCTACCGCAGGAAGCTCAGGTCTCTCAGGGAGAAGACGCTTGCCGTCGTCGAGATGCGGCTCGACAAGGCGCTGGAGAGCGAGTCCGTGGACGCCGTGGACCTCAAGGCCGCCGAGCTCGGATGCAAGATCCATGGGCTCTTCGCGCCGGAGCAGCACGTCGTGAAGGTCGACCCCCACCCCGTCCTTCCCGACTCCCACATCGAGGAGCTGGCCGAGCGCGCGCGCCAGGTGAAGCACGTCCAGGCGCGCGTCCTGGACGACGAGGAGCGGCCCAGCGCTTCGCAGGAGAGCGCGACGGGCGAAGAGGGTGGTGATGGGGCGTCGTGAACGCGCGCGCGTCCTGCGCGCTCCTGCGGCTTCTGGCGTGCGCACCTAACAGCCGCGGCGCACCCATCGGCCCCCTTGGGTGCGCTCGAAGCTACCGCTTCCGGGCGGCCGCCCGGAGGAGCACGGCCCGCGCCCAGTCCGACACGGGCTGATCCCCGGCCGCGGCCTCGAGCGCCGCGACCTCATCGTCCCGGAAGCGGATGGTGATCCTGGCGCGCAGCCGCTCCGCCGGATCCATCGGAGGCCGGCCAGGCTTGCGCCGCGGGGTCTTGTCTGCCATGGCTCCCCCAGCCTAGCAGGGGAACCCGGCAGACAAAAAATAATTCCCGTCCGCCGGATATTCCTTGTTTCCGTCTGCCAGAAATGGATAATGGCAGACATGAACAAGGACGAGCGAAACGAGATCGAGGAGGCCCGGAAGGCCGTGATCCGCTGGGCTGCCGAGCGCGTCGGCCCCGACGCGGAAGACCTTGCCCAAGAGGCGGTTGCGCGGGTGCTGGCTGCACGCGCCGAAGGGAAGGCGATCGGCAACGTCCGGGCGTACCTCTTCGGAATCGCCCGCCACCTCGTGATGGACCACTTCCGGGCACGGAAGGCGCTGCCGCTTAAGCAGGACGTGGCGGCTCCCGAGCAGGAGCGGCGCGAGACGGTCGCCCTCATGGCGGTGCTCCGCAAGGCGGCGCGCGCGACCCAGGACCCCCAGACGGCCATCCGCATGGCGACGCTGCACTACCTCAAGGGCATGCCTCTCCGGGCCGTGGCCCAGAAGGTCGGGCGCTCCTACGACGCGGTCAAGACGACCCTCTACCGCCTGCGGATCGAGGCTCGCCGGATCGCGCGTGGCGGCATGGCGCGAAAGGTGGCGCGAAAGGTGCGGAAGTCGCACGGTCTCAAGGCGCGCATCGTGCGGGTGCTCGTGCTCGACGGGCGTGCCTTCGCGGTCCCCGTGGCCCTCTTCAAGGCGGCGGATTTCGCCCGTCTGAACGGGCTTTCCGGGCGGACGGCCCAGCGCTGGCTCGCCCGCATGGTGAAGGCGCGCGCCGTGCGGGCCTTCGGTGGTGGCCGGGGCAGGGAGTACCTGCCCCGGTGACACCGTTTCGGCTTCCCGGCGACGTGGATGCGGAGGTCTTCCCCATGTCCTACGACTCCTGCCCCGCCTGCTCCAGTCGGTCCCGCGAGGCGACCGAGCACGTGCGCATCTTCCGGTGCGGCCGGTGCGGTGGCATCTACGGGGACTGCTACCTGGGGGACTCCTACGGGATCGTCTCTCCGTACATGACCTGGGAGGACGTGCCCCCGGAGCAGACGCGGTACTTCGACTTCACGTGTGTCGGGTCGAGGGGCGTGACGCGTCGTCACGGCTGGTACGACCCTGAGACTCGGCTGGTGGTTCAGGCCGGATGATGCGAGAGGAGGCGACGATGCGGAACGTGCGCGTGATGGACTTGGCCGGCGTGGGTCGGCTGGGGATCCCCAGGGAGGAGTGGCCTGCGGTCCTCGGGGCGGCCCTCGTGATGGAGCTCTGCGAGGACGACGAGGGGAGGCTCGCGGTTGCGGTGCCCGAGGCCCAGGCGGCCGGGCTGGCCGCGGCGATCGAGGGGATCCTCGAGCAGGGCGTGCGGGCAAGGGGAGGCGCGGCGCGGATCACGCAGGCGCCACACGGCCCGGGCCTCGTGCGGATCGACCTGGAACTCGAGGACGCGCCGGTGGCGCGGGAGGTCTGACGATGACGAGGGTGATCGGGTACGCGCGGGTGAGCACGGAGGACCAGGTGCGCACCGGCTGCAGCCTCGATGCGCAGGCGGCTCGGATCGGGGCCTACTGCACGGCCCACGGGTACGAGCTCGTAGAGGTCGTGACGGACGCCGGGATCTCCGCCCGGACGATGAAGCGCGAGGGGCTCGAGGGCATCCTGCGCCGGCTCAAGCGGCGCGAGGCGGACGGGCTCGTCGCGGTGAAGCTGGACCGGGTGAGCCGGTCCACCCAGGACGTCCTGACGCTGGTGGAGACTGCCGAGCGCCAGCGGTGGTCCCTTCACTCGATCGAGGAGCACCTTGACACGTCGTCCCCGCACGGCCGCTTCGTCGTGACGGTGCTTGCGGCCCTGGCGCAGCTGGAGCGCGAGCAGGCGGCGGAGCGCGTGCGCTCGGCGATGGCGCACCTGCGGCGCAAGGGGAAGAAGATCTCTGGGCGTCCCCCCTTCGGCTTCCGGTTCGAGGGGAGCGACCTAGTCGAGGTAGGTGAAGAGCAGGAGGTCCTGGGACGGATCCAGGACCTCGCTGGCGCCGGGCACGGTGCGACGGAGATCGCCCGGCGTCTGGGGCGGCATCCCCGGACGGGTCGGCGGTGGCGCCGGCAGACGGTGGCGAAGGTGCTGGGGACGTCCGCGCGTAGGATGGTGGGGTAGGCCATGGCGAACAATCGCATGTATCTCGTGTTCCGACCGACAGGCGAGAAGGTGTTTCTCGGGAAGCGTCTTGCTCATGGCTGGTACGGCGTGCCCGAGGACCTTGCGCACCGTCTGGAGGAGATGTTCGAGCGCGTGCAGATGGAAGACGCCGAGTCACAGGACGACTTCGTGTTGGAGTTCGAGGCCGAGTGAGCGACGAGAAGTGCATGCACTGCGGCAAGCCAGGTGCGGACCTTCCCGTGGAGGCGTCCAAGTACAAGGGGACGGAGTCCAAGGCGCGTGTGGTCCTGTGGTTCCACTCCGCGTGCCATCAGCGGTTCGAGATGGCGTGCGAGGCGTACGAGCGGGAGCAGCGTCTTGCATGGATGCGCTACGAGCGCCTCGTGTTGGAGAGTGGCAGTCGCTGGATTGCGGATGCGCCGACGCTTCCCGGTGCCTACTGGGTCCGCCACCACGAGGCGCCGTCGGAGGTGTCCATCCTTGAGGTAGCTCTCCATGCCGGCGAGCTCAAGGTGCTTCGCGATGAGGCGCACGGATGGGAACCCCTGTCGGACTACTGGCTCAGCGGTAGCGAGTGGCAGGCGATCCGCCCCTGGGAGGAGTAAAGCTCGTTCCCCCTTTCGGCCCGGCCCGCTTGCGCGTATCTTTCCACGGTGCCCGCGACCATCACTCTCAGGTTCACCCTCGGTGACGACGCCATCGAGGCGTTGCGGCAGGGTCGGTCGATCACGATTTCCCTGGAAAGTCCGAGGGCGGTTTCGCGCCCGCGCGTGCCCAGCTGGGCGGAGCGTCTTGCTTCCTGGGCATCGACTCGTGGTCCCTTCAGGACGGCGGACGTCATGCGTGAGCTCGGGCGGTCGCGAGCGCATGCGAGCATGCTGTTGAGCGTGGCGTCGCGTCGCGGTGCGATCCGGCGCGTTGGGCGGGGCGTCTACATCCACGGGGGTTGAGGGGCGCTGCATCAGAGCGAGAACGGGGTTGCTGCCCGTCGCTGGCCGGTCGCGCGACGTGCGGTAGCGTTCGGTGGAGGTCACTGAGAGACGGGAGGGCGCATCCTGCGTCGTCCCGCCGAGAGACACCACCACGGCGCCCGCGCAGTACCTGGGGGATGCCCCCAAAGTCCGTGCCCTATCCGCTCCTCGGGGAGACGCGGGCGCCATTCCTTGCCGGGGGGGGGACGGTCTTCTCGGGTCCCGGAAACACTAGACACGCCAGTATACGAATATATACTGGCCCCCATGTCGGACATACGACTCCCCTCCGAGAAGGAGTTCCAACTCCTTGCGCTGACGACCGCAGAGCGGACGGGCCGGGACATCGCGAAACTCTACAAGAGGGCAGCCGGCCGGTCGATCTCGTACGGGACGCTGTACCCGACACTGAGGCGGCTCGTGGACGCGGGGTGGGTGCGGTCGCGCGACGACGTGAACGAGGCGGGGCGGATCAAGTGGTTCCTGATCACGGGCGAGGGACGTCGCACGCTTGAGAGTGCGAGAGAGCACTACGAGCGGCTATCTCGGTTCGGGGCCTGTCATGGCGCCTAGGCACCCGCGTTATTCCCTCGCACGCATACTCATGATCGTCGTCTGTGTAGTCGCTAGCGGCCGTGTCGCGTTGCCTGCTCCCTATGGATCCCTGTTTGCCCTCGGCGTGCTTTCGGGAATGGCCGTCAGTCTGACAACTGACGTGGTCCGACGCCGCTTCCTTCTTCCGGGATCGCTCCTAGACGCAGCACAGTACTTGTTCGACCGGGCAACACGCGAGGACATCGAGGCGATGATCACGGATCTGGGTCTGGACGCTCTCGAGATGCGCGAGCGCCGGCGGCTGCCGCGCTGGTGGATCGCGTTCGTGATCAAGGTGCGTGAGGTGCACTGCCTCTGGGCGTTGGTGATGGAGAAGTTGAAGGCGGGGATCTTCGGCCGGGCGAAGTGACGGCGGACGCAGCCTCTTCAAGCCCGTTGCACCTGCGACGCTCCTCTTTACGCCCACGGCAGCTGAAGCGAGCGCGGTCCCTTGAGCAGACGCTCCAAGAGATCGCGTTCTTGGTCAGCGTCCGCTTTCGTTGCTACTGTCTGCAGTAGGAAGTAGCACACCTGCGCCGGCTCAAGCCTGCGCACCTGCTGCTCAATCTCGGCGCTGCTGTACACGTACACGCGCGCCTCCTGCGCGTACTGCCCTGCACGTCTTGTCCGCAGTTCTCGTAGCAGGACACTCAGGCCTGCCGTTTTCATGGCGCGGTTTCGCGCGACGCGCTGGGTAACGTGCTTTGGGGCGATGAGCAGAATCTCTCCAGGGAGATGTTCTGATGATGCCCAGATGTGATGCACGAGCTTGTCTCGGAGCTTCTGGATGGGCTCGATCGCCTTGTCCAGCTTGAGATACAACCTGAAATCGTCACCGGATAGGCACTCTTGGGCCGCAGCGATAAGCGCGTTTCTTCGACCGCCCTTGAGTGACTCGAGCATCGCGCCTACCGGGACATGATCCGCGTCCATCATGCAGGTGACTGCATGCGTGCGGGCCGCGTCGAGTGATGCCCACCCCGACAAGAATCGCACGACCAGCTGGGCGAGCTCTGGCCTGAGATCGCACTCAGATCTGATCGTGTAGGGAGTTCCCTTCGGTAGCGGACGGGGACTCATCGGGGCTACTCCTCGAACAGCCCCCGCTGCTTCTTGCTCTTCTTCTTCGCCTTCGGCGCCTTCTTGAAGGTGACGTTGGTGCGGTACGGGGGATACTCGATGTCCTTCCCCTCGAGGAGTTGCTCGATCGTGAGGAGCTGGAGTTTCGGATACTTCTTGTTGCCCCAGTCCGGCTCGTAGAAGCCTGCGGAGGCGGCTTCCTTCTTCATGGGCTTCGTGGGCTTGTCCATGGAGATGAGGACTCCGATGGCGGCCTTCTCTCGGTCGACGACGCCGCGGAGGTCACGGACGTAGGTGGCCTTGAGCTTTCCGGCCTTGACGGAGAGGACGATCTGCTTCGTGTCTCCGCCGGTGGGCGCTTCGTGGAAGTAGAGACGGCCGTCGATGCCCTGGTCGGCGCCCTTCTTGGTCTCGGTGGGACGCGCGCCGACGAGACCGAGTGCCCACCACTGGAACTGGTAGGGGTCGGACTCGGCGAGTGCCTTGGCGTCGGGGAGGGAGACGGGCTCACCCAAGACATCAGGCATGACGACTTCTTCATCGAACGCCGTCTGGAGCCGGTGCTTGATCAGCGTGATGGCGAGGTGTGTGATGTCGATACCGATCCATCGTCGACGCAACCTCTGTGCGGCCGCGACCGCCGTGCCGCAGCCGCAGAAGGGATCCAGGACAACCTGCCCTTCGTCGGTTGATGCTGTGATGATGCGCTCTAGCAACGCCTCGGGTTTCTGTGTCGGGTAGCCGAGTCGCTCGGGCGAGTTGTTCTTGAGCGGGCTGACGTCACTGATCACATCTACTGCGGGCACGCCCTTGGACTCATCGAGATATCGCTTGAGCATGGGGCTACCGCCGCGCTTCTTGGGCCAGAAGATCCGGCCTGCTCGATCAAGCGCGTCCAAGGCGTCCTGTGTCGCCAGGCCCTCGACAAGGTGACCAACGAACCCGGGGATCGCCCAGTGCCGTCCCTTGCTCGTCGGGTCGACACCTCGCCATTGCTGGCCCGACGGTCCGGTGCGTGTGCCAGCGGCCGTTAGATCCGCACGGTTGAATCGTCTTCCCGTTCCCTCTTCGACGTTGTTGTACCACTGGTCGATCGTCTCTTGAGGAAGTGGCTGGTAGATCTGGTTCCAGGTGTAGGTCCCGGACTTGGAGTAGTAGAGGATCACATCGTGAACGGGCCCCCACCGCTTCGCGCTCGCGTGGGCGCTGGTTCGCTTCCAGATGAGCTCAGACAGGAAGAGCTGTGGCCCGAAGACTGCATCCATCAGCATCTTCAGGTAGTGGCTCGCCGTAGGATCGCAATGCAGGTAGATCGATCCCGTCGATTTCAAGACGCGGCGCAGCTCGACGAGCCTAGGCGCCATCATGGCGAGGTACGCCATCATGTCGCTCTCGCCCAGGAAGGTCCGGAAGGCCTGCATCGCCTGCGAGACGCGCCCTCCCTGCTCCACGACCTCGCGGTAGGCAGCCTCGGCACCCAGGTCCCACCGCCACGTGTCCTCGAAGGCCTTGATCTGCGCCGCCGACTGCTCACCCGAACGTTCCGCGAAGAGCACGTTGTAGTCCTGGTTGCTCTTGAACGGGGGGTCGAGGTAGACGAGGTCCACCGAGTCCTCGTCGATGTGACGCCGCAGGACCTCGAGGTTGTCGCCGTAGTAGAGGAGGTTTTCCGCCATGGTCCGCCTAGTCCCGGGATTCTAAGAGGCCAAGCCCCCAGTTTTTCCTTGCGACGGGTTTGCGTAGAATCCTCGTGGCCCAACGGGGCCAAGGAGGGATACATGAGGCGGATTCTGGCACTTGCCGCGGTGCTCGGGCTCCTTGGGGTGGCCCACGCCGAGACCAACACTCCGTTCGCGGTGGACCAGTGGGTCCTCGTGCGCACGGGGACGCAGAACATCGTCGGGCAGCTCAAGGACGCGCCGGCGGGCTGGCTGAAGGTGCAGCCGCACGGCGCTGCCGTTGTGGCGATTCCGATCAGCGCGGTCGAGTCCGTGACGACGTCCTCGGCGCCCGTAGGACCGTCGCTTGCCGCGCTTGCGGGCCAGGACTCCGCGAAGTGGAAGCTGCGCTCGAAGCACTTCCTCTACGGCATGCCGCGGATCTTGGACGACCGGTACAAGTTCACGCCCGCCGGCGAGACCGAGGAGAAGATCGGGATCTCGGTCCTCGTGCGCGAGGGGTTCGTCGTGGGGCACGCCGACAAGTACCGCGTGCCCCTGTGGGTGTCGATGCAGTGGACGCGGGACGACTACCTTCGGAGCGAGGACGAGCAGTCTTACGGCAGACCGTTCGCCGAGGACGAGGAGCTTCCACCTTACGCGCGCGCGGGCACGAGCTACAACTGGACCGTGACCGGCCTCGACCGCGGGCACATGGCGCGCCACAAGGACAACCGCGCTTGGGGCGAGGACAACTCCGACGCGGGGTGCCTGATGAGCAACGTCGCCCCGCAGAAGAGCAGCCTCAACCAGTACGCGTGGCTGTCGATCGAGGACGAGCACCGGGACATCGTGAACAAGCAGTCCGCCGGCATCACGCGCCTGTGGGTGATCTCCGGGACGATCTTCGACCAGGGTGTCGCGGTGGAGAAGGTGAACGATATCGGCGTCCCCCACGCGACCTACAAGGTGATCGGCTGGTTCAAGGACAGCACGTTCCACTGCCGTGGCTACATCCTGAAGCAGACGGACAGCAAGAGGGACCCGAAGAAGTACCTCGTGTCGGTGGACACGGTCGAGCAGCGGACGGGCCTGGACTTCTTCTCGGAGCTGGACGACGCGATCGAGGACGCGGCGGAGGCGGAGACGGCGACGACGCTCTGGGGGGACTAGCCCAAGCAGATGAAACGCTGACGTGGCTACTCACCTACCCAATGATCTTCTCAACTGCCGGGACGGACAGCGGCTCCGGATGTACGTCCCCAAGGCGTAGCGCGGCAGCGCAGTCATTCAACGCGCCGGAGATGCTGTCGATGAGCCTGATAACCGCGATCACTGTGTCTTGCACGATGTTCTTGTCGGCCTGACCGCTCCGAAGGCGCTCGCGAAGGCCAGCGAGAAGCAGGCCCGCAGGCTTCGTGTCGGTCCTTACGTTCCCGGCAACATAGGCGATGATCGAGATGTTCCATTCCCATACCCTATCGAGGGCAAGTCGAATGGACCTGACGACATCGGCATCGACTACGGGTCGTCCCGATGCCGACAGGACCGTAGTCGGCTTCATCTTTGCGATGTCCGCCTTGATGATCTCGCCTCTTATCGCAAGACCTTCCAACTGCTCTCTAACTTCGTCGAGTCTTCTCTGGCGAGTAGATGCCCACCAGAAGATGACGATCCTGCGCCAGTGTCTTTCGGGTAGGAAACAGAGACCGGCAAGCAAGAGAGAGAAGACGCCAATCAGGATCAGGCCAGGCCCGATCACCTTGCTACTCCACAAGTCGTGGAACATCTGGCGCAGGTCGCCGGGTGTTGTGTAGAGGCCCGCAACCCACACGAGAAGAGTGACTACCAAGGCGACGATGCCGAGGCGCTTTCTCATCGCCTCATGCTATAGGGAGATTCGATGAACACACGCAAGTGCGGCCCTCAGGGATGCCAAAGCTTCAGAGTACGCGGATCGAGCTCTCCGGGTTGTGACTCCGACCTTCCTCCCGATCGCCGCCCAGGACAACTCCCGCCGCACCTCCCCGAGCCCGTGCCGCAGGATCACGACGCGCCGGGCGCGCGACGGCAGCTGGCGTAGCAGCTCAGGCAGCTCGTCGAGCCGGCCGAGAAAGTCGGCCCGGTCGCGCGCGTCCTCGATCTGCTGATCGACGGCGCGGGGCTCGATGACCGCGGAGGATCCGGGGTCGAGGCTGAAAGTGCTGGAGCCTGTCGATTCCAGGGCGGTCTCGGCGCGCGCCTTCCGGACTTTGGCGCGGCGTGCCGCGGCACCGAGGGACGCAGGCTTGCCGGCGGCCTGGAGGTCCCGGCGCGCGCGACCGATCTTCGCTGCGGTCTCGAGGTGGGTCGACGGGACGCGGACGGTCCGGGCCTTCTCCTGGATGGCGCGCTGGATGGCGTCCTTGATCCACCACTTCGCGTAGGTCTGGAACCTGACGCCTCGGAGCGGGTCGAAGCGGCGCGCCGCCTTGTCGAGCCCGAGGTTGCCCTCCTGGATGAGGTCCTGAAAGCCGAGTCCCTTTCCGCGGTACTTCTTGGCGAACCAGACGACGAGGCGCAGGTTGGCCTCGACGAGGTGGCGCAGCGCGTCCTCGTCGTTGCGGACCTGGATGCGCCAGGCGAGGAGCTGTTCCTGCTTGGCATCGAGGAGGGGGCGGCGGGCGGCTTCCGCGAAGTAGGTGTCGAGGAGGGGATCGGTTGACATGCCTTTGCGTTCCTCTGGCTTCAACAACTCGGTTTGGGTAGATTCCCGGCCGAGAGGAGAAGGCCATGTGGACCAGACTACTCGTTGTCCTTGTGATTGTCTTGGCAGGCGTGTGTGGGTACCTGCTCGCGGAGCGTGGAAGTGACAACGGTGACAAGGCCAAGCCTGCACCCCCGCCCGCGCCGACTCCGGCTCCAACGCCGACTCCCACTCCGACGCCAACTCCCAAGCCGTCTCCCACCTTGGAACGAGCATGGATCAAGTTCACTACGCCGGATGGCGACGACAAGGACCACGACACGGGTGTCGCCGTCGACGTCTACAGCAAGGCCAAGGGGGGGTTTGACCTCAGGATCGCGGGAAAGGCGAAGTTCGCCGGGAACAAGACCTTCGAGGATACAGGATCAGAGCACACAGAGCAGCTGGATGTATCTCAAGCTCTGGCATACAGCGATGTAGGGTCGCTCAAAGTGAGGATCCAGATCTATCCCAATGGGAATGACACGTGGATCTTCGACTACAAGCTGGGGCTTGAGTTCTCGGACGGAAAGACTCTCGAGAAGGCGGAGAGCGGGATCAGGTTGAATCAGAACGATCGCGTTCATCCCAAGGAGTAGGCCACTAGGGTTGCGGGTACACCGTGCCCGACTGGCCCTATGCGCAACTCCCGCCCGCCGAGCAGCTGCGCATCCACGCGCGCAACCAGAAGATCCGCGAGATCGTCGAGGCGGCGCGGATCGACTTCGGCGTCTTCGTCGGATTCGTGGGGAGGGACAACGAGAACCGGCCGATCCGGTGGCGGCCGCTCGACGAGCTGATGTGGACGTTCGCCGAGGAGGCCTGGGCGGAGGGTTCGCCGGTCTGCCTCATGGTGCCCACGGGCTTCGGGAAGTCGACGGCAGTGGCGCTGCGCGTGGCCTGGGAGGTGGGGAGGAACCCGAACCTCGTGGTGCCCTTCGTGACGGAGAGCTTCGACGAGAGCGCGAAGCGCGTCGACGCCGCCCGGGCCGTGATGAAGTCGGTGGCGTACCGGGAGGTGTTCCCCGACGTGAAGATCCTCTCGGGCCGGGAGAAAGCGGGATCGTTCCGGGTGAAGCGGACGGGCCACGAGAAGGAGGACACCGTCTCCAGTCACGGCATCCTCACGGGAACGGGCGTACGGTCGGACTTCACCGTCTTCGACGACATCGTGACACTGAAGAACGCCGTGCTCGAGCCGACGAACCGGGAGCGGGTCTATCAGTCGCTCCGGACGACCTGGCTCTCCCGCGGCCGCCGCGGCGGCGTGACGCGGGTGCTCGCGATCCAGACGGCGTACCACGCCCAGGACGCCTTCGCGCGCCTGCGCGAGGACACCGAGGCGGGCTGGCGGTTCCTCGTCGTCCGGGCGGAGCCCCCCTTCCAGGCGTTGGCTTGGGAGAAGTGGGTTGGCGGGCGCCTGGTCGAGCAGGGCGAGGTGGAGTCGCCGTACCCGGCGGAGTACCTCGATGCGGAGTGGAAGCGGCAGGGTCCCTCGGCGGCGGCGCAGTCGCTGGCGAACAGGCCGGTGGACCCCGGCATCTGCCCCTTCAAGGAGGAGATGCTGCAGGGCCCGGTGCCCCTCGATCCGGGGGAGTACGAGGCACGCACGGTCTACGCGGACCCCGCTGGCGACGCGTCGACGTCGAAGAGCCGGGACACGGACTGGTGCGCGCTGGCGGCCATCGGTCGGCACCCCGAGCGGGGCTGGGAACTCTACGGGTTCCGGAAGCTTCGTGGGAAGCCGTCGGAGCAGGCTGCGGCGATCGCCGACTTCGCAGTGGCCATGGCGGCGGAGCGCGTCTACCAGGACGCGGTGCGCGACGACGCCCTCGTGGAGGCGACGCAGCAGGAGCTCGAGGCGCTCGGGTCGCCGCTGACCGTGGAGCCCGACAAGCCATCGGGAAAGAAGGAGTGGCGCATCGCGGCCGCGCTCGAGCCGGCCCTCGTGCACAAGCGGCTCTCGATCTGCGCCCGGCACTGGCCGGAGCTCCACGCGGAGATGATCGCGTTCCCCGCGGCGCCGCACGACGACGGGTGCGACGCGGTCGCGAGTTGTTGGCTCAAGGCGGCGGGCGCGGAGGCCTCGGGCGAGTCGGACCAGGTCGTGCCCCTGGCGCTCCTCGAGGCGGCCGCCGCGGCGGAGCCGCCCGCCGGGGACGGCGTTCACGTCGGGGTGGCCGTGGCCGGGTACGAGGCGGAGGAGAGCGCGGCCGTGGTGCTTCGGGATCGTGTCGTCGTCGACGTGGTGCGGTGGCCGGGCATGGACGTCGCGGAGGTCGGACGCCGCGTGGCGGAGCTGCGCGCGCGGCACGGCGAGGTCCAGGAGGAGAACGTCCACGTCGCCGGTTCCGCGGCGGTGGACCACCTCGTGGACGCGGAGCTCGAGGTCGACGGGGTGGACCTTGCCGGCGACCCCGCGGGCGAGTGGGAGGACGACGTTGACGGGATGCAGCCGTGCCGGGACCGCCGGTCGGAGCTCTGGTGGGTGGCGCGGCAGCTCCTACGCGCTGGCGGGCTGAGCGTCCCGGCGCGCTACGTTGACCTCTGGAGCGACCTTGCGGCGCCGACGTACGAGTGGGATGCGCAGGGACGGGTCAAGGTGAAGAGCCGGGAGAAGTTCCACCGCGAGAAGGAGCGCGCGCCGGTCCTCGGGGACGCGCTGGCCGTCGCCCTGAGCCGCGCGGGGGGCTCGGGGCTCGTCTGATGGAGCGGCGGAGCGGCAAGCCCCGGAAGAAGCCGCCGGTCCGGATCGAGCGGGGCTACGGCGGCTCGGGCGGGTGGTTCCTGCTCGCGGCGGTCCTGTGGCTCGTGATGGAGCTCTTCCGCCGATGAGCGACGCGCGTGCCGCGGAGATCTCCTTCTACGCGGACCTGTACGAGGACCGTGACGCCGGCTACGGCTACCCGGGGGAGCGTCAGCACGTCGCCCTGGCGTTCGCGGGCGCGGAGATCTCGGCCGCGGGCTACGTGCTCGACGTTTCCGCGGGCCGTGGGCAGTTCGCCCGCCTGGTCCTGGAGAGGTGCCCGGGGATCTCCGTCCACGTGTCCGAGGCTGTCGACGGCCTCCTCGAGAAGGACTTGGCGGGATTGCCCCGGTTCCGGTGGGCGCTGCCCGAGCCGTGCCCCACCGGGGGCCAGTGGGACCTGGTCGCGTGTCTCGACGTGATCGAGCACCTCGTGCCGGAGGACACCGAAGCAGCCGTGGAAGCCCTCGCGGCCGTGGCCTCGGAGTGGCTGCTCCTGAGCATTGCGCTGTTCCCGTGCCCGTGGAAGGGCCGGGAGACCCACGTCAACCTGCGCCCGGCGGAGGAGTGGAAGGGGCGGCTGCCCGCCTGGCTCGGGGACGCGTGGCGGACCGCGCGCGTCGAGGAGCGGCAGAAGACACTCTGGTACCTCGCGCGGAGAGTCGCGTGAGGGGCCCCGCCGTTGTCGTGGGCAACGCCCCCTCGCGGCTGGCGCTTACGCTCGAAGACCTCCGCGGCCGCGCCGTGGTGATGGGGTGCAACGCGTTGTACCGCGACCACCCCTGGGTCGACCACCTCGGGGTCGTGGACGACGGGATCCACCAGGAAGTGCTCGAGGCAGGCTGGGCACCTCCGCGCCTTGTCGTCCGGTACAGGTTCGAGGAGAAGCGCACGATCGTCGAGCACGACGGCACCGTCTCCCGGGTGGTTCGCGACCGGAACTTCGCGACGGGCCCGATGATGGTCTCCTTCGCCGTCGACTCGGGGTTCGCCCCGGTCTACCTCGTGGGGATGGACGGGACGCACACGTCGGTCTACGCCGGGACGGCGTCGTACGAAACGCCGCAGGCGGAGCGCGCGATGCGGACCGACGAGCCGGAGTGGGTGGCGCAGGTTGCCCGGCTCGCGCGCGAACACCCGGGCGTGCTCGTCCAGGTCGGGCCGCCGCTCTGCGGGCTGCCGCGGCTGGACTGGAGAGGTCTCCTCCGGGCGCTGGGACAGGTTGCAGTTCGATGACGGGCCCGGTCCAGCTCCGCGACGATCTCTGGTTCTTCAAGTCCCTCCGGGAGCTCCTCGCGCTGCGTTCGGGGAAGCTGACGGACCCCTTCACGGAGAACGTCTGGGTCTACCGGTGCGTGATGAGCTGGGGCACCAACGTCTCGACGTTGCCGCTTCTGCTCAAGCAGGGCGACCGGAAGCAGTCCGAGATCGTCGAGAGCCACGAACTCGTCGACCTCCTGGCGAAGCCGTGCCCCACCCACATGACCACCGAGGACTTCTTCCTCGGGACGATCATCTCGCTCGGCCTCGACGGGGAATTCTTCTGGATCAAGGAGTCCGGGACGGAGCGGCGCGTGCGTCCCGGCGAGGTCCCGCGGGAGCTCTGGCTCGTGCAGCCCGGTCGCATGAAGGAGAAGGTCACACGACGGGAGGGGCTCGTTGGGTGGGAGTACGACGTCGGCGACCGGAAGATCCCCTACATGCCGCACGAGGTGATCCACGGGCGCTTCGTGAACCCGCGGGACCCCTACCGGGGCCTGGCGCCGCTGAAGGCGGCGACGCTCGAGGCGGAGATCGACCACGCCGCGGCGACCTTCAACAAGGCCTTCTTCGACAACGGCGCCGAGGTGGGCGTGGTCCTGTCGACGCCCCAGAACCTGTCGAAGAAGCAGCGCGACAGGGAGCTGAAGATCTTCGAGGAGCGCCACAGCGGGCCGGATCGGCGAGAACGCCCGTTGCTCCTGGCGAAGGGCATCACGCTGTCGCGGAACACCGCTACGCACAAGGACATGGCCTACCAGGAGGGGCGCAAGTGGAGCCGCAGCGTCATCCTTGCGGCCTTCAGCGTCCCCCCCACCGAGGTCGGGATCTACGACGACGTCAGCCGCGACAAGGCCACGGTGGCGCGGAAGCTCTACTGGGAGAACGTCCTCGTCCCCCTGGCGAAGCTCCTCGCGTCGGCGCTCAACTCCGAGGGGCTGCTCGGCGGGATCGACGAGCTGAAGGAGGACCACTGGTTCGAGTGGGACTTCTCCGGCGTCGACGCGCTGAAGGAGGGTGAGCGCGAGCGCGCGGAGATCGCCTCGATCTACTTCAAGGAGATGGGCGTGCCCTTGGAGGTCCTCAACGAGAAGTTCGACCTCGGGCTCCCGATCGAAAAGATCCCCCACGCGAAGCAGTCCTTCCTGCCCGTGAGCCTGATCCCCGCCGACATGGCGGGCACGGAAGACCCGGAGCCCAAGGAGGAGGAGGAGGACGAGCCGCGCATTGCCGCGGGCGCGACACGCGACGACAAGAAGCTCGCGAAGCTCTGGCGCGCCCTGGAGGCTCGGGTGTTCCGGCCTCACGAGAAGTCATGGCAGGCTCGCGTGCGGTCGTGGTTCTTCGGGATCCGGAAGGAGGTGCTCAAGGCCTTCGACGCGATCGCGGAGGCGGCCGCCGGCGAGGGCGCCTCCCGGGCGCCGCTGACCGCGACGGAGATCGAGACCCTACTCTCGGGGCGCCGGAAGTGGGAGGAGGAGCTGCGCCGGCGCGCGCGGCCGCTCTATGTGTCCGTCGCCGAGGCCGCCTCGGAGTCCCTTGAGGACGAGCTCGGTGGCTTCACCGCCTTCGGGGGCGCGCAGGACCCCGCGGTCCTCGAGCTCGTGGCCACGAACGTCCCGCGCCTGGCGGAGGGGGTGACCAGCACCCTCGCGAAGAAGGTCCGCGAGCAGCTCCTGCAGGGGCTCGCCGAGAACGAGACCGTCGATCAGCTGCGTCGGCGGCTGACGAAGACCTTCAACCTCGCCGCGGGCCGGGCCCTGACGATCGCCCGGACCGAGACGGCCACGGCGGTCAACGGGACGCGTTTCGCCGCCTTCCAGGCCGAGGGGATCGAGCGGCACCAGTGGGTCACTGCCGGCGACGAGCACGTCCGGGAGGAGCACGTCCAGGTCAACGGGGAGATCCGCGTCGTGGGCGAGTTCTTCTCGAACGGCCTACGCTTCCCGAACGATCGGGAGAGCGACCCGACGGGGAAGAACACGATTTCGTGCCGCTGTGTAACGGTCGCAGCGCCCCCGTCGACGGTCTCGTGACCGCTACGTTCCCGGGTGATGGAGCCCGAGAACGCCACCAGCATCGTCTGGGACCCCGACGAGGAGGGCGACGCCCGGATCGTCACCCACCTGCCCCCGGGCGTCCAGCCCGACGACGAGGAGCTCCGGGGCGACCCGGAGATCCCCGGCGCGGACGAGGGGGACCCGGACGAGCTCCGGGCGAAGCTGGAGGATCTCCGTGAGGCGGCCGGCCTCGTGGGCGAGGACCTGCTGGCCCGGGCGCCGCGGGCTTTCCTGACCCCAGAGATCCGGGCGGAGGACGAGAAGAAGCGCATCCTCCGCTTCGTCATCTCCACCGAGGACGTGGGCCGCGACGGCGACATCATCCGCGTCGCCGGTTGGGACTTCGCTCCCTTCCGGAAGAACCCGGTCTGGCTCTGGGGCCACGAGCGCTGGACACCCCCCATCGGGCGTGTCACGGAGCTCGTGAAGGACGTGCCCAACCTGCGCGTCGAGGCCTCCGTCCAGTTCATGGACGCCGAGATGGACCCCTTCGCGGACCTGGTCTACCGCATGCACCGGGCCCGCTTCCTGCGCGGCACGTCGGTCTCCTGGATCCCGAAGAAGGTGACCCGGCCCGACGACGACATGCGCAAGGAGCTGAAGCTCGGCCCCTGGGGCGTGATCCACGAGAAGGCCGAGCTGCTCGAGGCCTCGTCGGTGACCGTGCCGGCGGACCGCAAGGCGCTGCTGAAGAGCGTCGGCGAGGGAGCCCTCCGCGGGCTGCTGGGCCCGCGCGACGTCGAGCTGGCCCGACGTGCGCCCGGTGAGAGCAAGCGCGAGAGCGACCGCGAGACCTTCGAGGCGTTCCGCGAAGCATGGGAGACCCTGCACAGGGTCGTCGTTTCCGATGACACCGTCCGGCGGCTGAACGCGATGGCCGACCGGATGCACACGGATACGGGCAAGCGTGCGTCGGACGCGGACCCCCCGGAGCTCGATGCTCCCGAAGGGGAGGTCCCGGGTCGTCGCGACCTGTACGCGGACCTGTTCGATGAGGACGGCAGCACGGCTCGCCGCCTCGAGACGATCGCGGATCGACTGGGCGCATAGCCCGCCCCGCACTCCGACGCGGGGGGAAAGGAACGAGTCCATGCCCGACAAGCCGAAGACCCCGGTGCTCGAGGACACCCTCGGGCGACTCGAGACGGGCGTCGGCCGCATCCTGCAGATGCAGGAGAAGACCGACGGCCGGCTCGACTCCATCGAGGAGAAGCAGAAGGCCTTCGAGGCCGAGATGGTGAAGATCCGTGCCGAGCACGGCGACGCCATGAAGACCGTCAACACCCGCATCGAGACCGTCGAGCGCGCGGCGCCGCGGCGGACCCTCGAAATCCCGGGCCTCGACGAGGAGGTCAAGAAGAACAAGTTCAACCTGGCCCGGTGCCTGATCGCCGCCGCGACGCGGGACTGGTCCGAGGCCGGGTTCGAGAAGGAGGTGTGCGACGCGACCAAGAAGCGCGCCCTCGCCGCCGGCACGTCCAGCACGGGCGGCGTGCTCGTGCCCATGCAGGCGATCCCCGAGGTCATCGAGCTGATCCGGGCCAAGTCGATCGCGCGGATGCTCGGGATCCGGGTCCTGCCCGGCCTGATGGGGTCCCCGGTCCCCATGCCCAAGGTCACCGGCGGCGCTACGGCCTACGCCGTCGGCGAGAACAAGGACATCACGGCAAGCGAGGAGACGTTCGGCGAGGCGGAGATGCACCCGCACTGCATCGCCGCGCTCGTGAAGCTCTCGCGCCGGCTCGTCAACATGTCCAACCCCGCGGCCGAGGCCATCGTCCGCGACGACGTCGCGAAGGTTCTCGCGCTCTTCGAGGACAAGCTGGTCTTCAAGGGCAGCGGCGCGTCCGGCGAGCCCCTGGGCGTCGCCAACCAGTCGGGCATCCTGACGTCCACGCTCGCCACGATCGGCACGAACGCCTACGACAAGCTCGTCGACTTCGTCGGCAAGCTCGAGACGGCGAACACCCTGACGGGCAACCTCGGCTGGGCGTTCCACCCGACGGGCAAGCAGCTGCTCCAGAAGCAGAAGGACGCCGACGGGCGCCCGCTCTTCTTCGACGCAAACCCCTCCGCCGGCGCCGCCCTCCGGCAGGGCCCGCTCCTGGGCTTCGGGTGGGAGACGTCCACGCAGCTCGCGGCGACGGATGCCTTCTTCGCCAACTGGGACGACGTGGTCCTGGGCGAGTGGGGCGTGCTCGAGATCGACGCGTCGACCGAGACCTCGGACGCCTTCCAGAAGCACCAGCTCTGGATCAAGATCCTCAAGGAGATCGACGTGATGGTGCGTCACCCCGAGTCGATCGTCTACGTGTCGGACCTGGCGGCCTAAGCCTGCACCAGGAGACCGGAAACAGGAAACCAGGAAGCAGGAGAACAAACCATGCAGCCCGACCTCCACGAGAACGCCAAGTGGGTGCAGGCGCTCGACCCCGACAACTACGCCGCGTCGGCGCAGACCGGGGTGGCGATCGACACCCGCGGCTACGAGGACATCACCTTCGCCCTCCAGGTGGGCGACATCGGAACCAACGGCACGATCGCGGCGAAGATCCAGGAGTCCGACCAGTCGAACACCGGCTTCGCCGACATCACCGGGGCGGCCATCACCGCGATGAGCAAGGCCTCGCCCGACCAGTCCAACAAGGCGGCCCTCATTCGGCTCCGCCTGCAGGCGCCGCGGAAGCGCTACCTGCGCATCGTGGTCACGCCCGGCACGGCGGCGTCGGACCTCGGCGTCATCGCGGTCCTCACGGGGCCCTCGGTGCACAAGCCGATCAGCCAGCCGTCCTACGTGGACCAGGTCGTCTCGGTCGTCTAGACCGCGACGCACAACGACAACCCCGGAGGGGGCGGGCCGCCCCGCCCCCTCTCTTCACGGAGATCTCGATGGCAAGGCTCTACCGGCTCGCGGCCAAGGACCTCGTACTTCTCGACGAGAAGGGCAAGACCCAGCTCGGCAAGCGCTTCATCACCGACGACCACCCCGCCTTCGCGGGCCAGCGCCACAAGGTCGTCGAGTGCGATCCGGCCACCCTCGGCGACGAGCTCTCGTCCGCGACCCTCCTCGGTTCGGTCGACTCGATTGAGAAGGACCGCGGCGAGAAGCCCGACCGGATGCAGCGGGCCGCCAGGAACCGGGCGTGAACCTCACGACCTTGGCGCGCGTCAAGGCGCTCGCCGAGCAGGCCGGCCCTGCGAACGACGCGTGGTTCAACCTGGCCATCGCCGGCAAGAGTCTTGCGATCGAGCGCGAAATCGACCGCTTCGTCGAGAAGAAGTCCTACACCGAGAAGTTCGATCCCGACGGAACCACACGACGTTTCTGGCTGCAGGGTCCGCCCGTCACGGCCATCACGGAGGTGCGCAACGGTGGCACCGTGTACGCGGCTACGGGCTACCGCCTGGGCCCCGAGGCGGACATGGTGGAGTTCCTCGTGGCGCCTGTGAAGGACTTCGACGGGCTACTCGAGATCGACTATGCCGGCGGGCTGGCCGTGGACGCCGATGAGCTTGTCGGCGGCGACTATGCCGACCTGGCGTTCGCCTGCGAACTCGAGGTCCTCTCCCTCTGGCAGCGCCGCAAGCAGCTCGCGGAACAGGTTTCGGAGTCGGTCGGCGGATCCACGTTCAGCGTGACGAAGTCGATGCCGCTCCTGCCCGAGACCAAGGCCATGCTCGAGCGGTTCAGGCTCGGGGCATGATCGACGCCACGATCGACACGCGGAACCTGCAGCGCGCCATGGCCCGTGCGCCGCGGGAGCTCTCTCGCGCCGTCAAGGGTGCCTTTCGCACGTCGCTGAGGCGCGTGGAGACGCGCCTCGTGCGGGAGCAGCTCTCGGGGCGCCAGTTCGGACCTGGAGGCGCAGGTGGTCTTGCCCGGCGTACCGGGACGCTGGCACGCAGCTGGAAGGTTGTCGTGGTCGGGGATGGGCTCGATCTGACGGGGGTCCTTTTCACGAACGTCCCCTACGCGGCGATCCACGAGTTCGGCGGCACGATCCGGCCCCGGAGGGGGAAGTGGCTCTGGATCCCCGCACGCACTCTGCTCACGCCGGCGGGCGTCTTCCGCGGCTGGGAGGGGGTGAAGTGGGACTCCGTCTTCTTCCGCAGATCCCGGCGAAACGCGCGCAACCTGGTTGCCCTCGAGGACAGGGGCGCCTCGAAGCCCCGTCACGTCGCCACCCTGGCACCCGAGGTCACGATCCCCGCCCGCATGGGCCTCAGGGAGCTCGTCAAGCAGGACCGGCCGGACCGGATCGTGGACCTCAACCGGGCCATACGTTTCGCAATGGAGCGCTCGACGCGCCGCTGACACGGAGGACCCGATGCCCATCGCATCCAGCGACCTGAAGCTCTACGGCTGTGCCAACATGCCCGACGACGACACGTCGACCTGGGGCGGCGCGATCGCCACGACGAAGAAGCCGGTATTCACGCCGTTCTCGGCGGCCGCGCGGCCCGAGGCCGACAGCGACAACGCCGGGGACACGATGAATCTGACCATCGAGGGGCGCAACGCGGCCGGCTCGGTGATCTCGGAGCAGAACGCGCTCAACGGCACGACGGCCGTGCTGTGGACAGCGACCTACGAGCGCATCCTGCTTGCCACGCTCGCTTCGGCGGCCACCGGGACGGTGACGGTCGCCGAAGGCACGGGCGGCACGGTGCGACTCACCTTCGAGCCGGGCATCACGCAGATCATGGCGATGTTCCGCAAGGCCGCGAGCTCGGCCAGCGCGGAGACGCGCTACGAGAAGGTGTTTTTCAAGAACGAGCACGGGACGCTCACGCTCACGGCCGCCCAAGTGCGGCTGACGGCCGACCCGGCGAGCAAGATCGAGATCGGCGTCCACACGGCGAAGGGCGACAGCGCGACCATCACCAACCGCAAGACGGCGCCCGCGGGCATCACGTTCGTCGACGACAACGTGGCGCAGAACGTGCCGACCAACGAGCTCGCCGCCGGCGAGGACATCGGCGTGTGGATCAAGCAGAGCCTCGACGCGGACAACGCACCGGTTCACAGCACGTTCACGGTGCAGATCAGCGGCCAGACGACCTAGGAGCTCCCCGCGATGAAGATTCACGACTCCATCACCGAAGAGCAGGCGCAGCACGTCCGGGCCATCGTGCGCCGGTGCCGTGGCCCGCACACCACGGCGGCGGCGAGGCGCCTCGCGAAAAGCATGCGCACGCAGGCCGACAGCGAGGCCCGGCTTGCCGGACTCGACCCGTTGGCCGACGACTTCGACGGGAGACTCGGGCAGCTGCTCGAGCTGGAGCCGGCCACGCAAGAGGAGGCGAAGGCACTGGCGCACGCGCAGCAGTGTGTCGCGGTCCGGTCCCTGGAGGAGGCGGTGCGCGGCGCCATCTCCGCCGAGGACAAGTTTCTGCCCACTCTCCGGGGCAAGATCCGCGGGCTCATGCTCGTCGATCGCGAAAGGGAAGCGTCTCTGCTCGACGAGGGGTGTCGCCAGGGCTGCGGGTTCGACGTCAACGCGCTGATCCTGGCCCATCCCCTCGACGGCCGCCAGCGCGTGGTGACGTGCCCGCAGTGCGGGGTGGAGATCACCTACACGCCTCCGGAGGCATGATGGATGTCGCCCGGTTGAAGTCCGAAATCACGAGCGATCCGGCCGGCCTGGGCTACAGCGGGAAGACGGACCAGCAGGTTGCCGACCTGATGAACGCCGTTACCCGGGAAGTCGATCGAGGCCTCGTGGCGGCGCACGTGCTTTTCAGGCGCTTCAACCAAGCCGAGTACGTGGCGAAGATCACCGACCTGACCGACGGTGTGCGCAACAGGCACCTTCTCGAGGTTCTCTTGGGCATGGGTGAAGTCGACATCAACGATGCGAACGTGGAGGCGCTCCTGACGACCGTGTTCAACGGAGGCGGTTCGGCGACGATTCGCAACCTCATCGGGCACGCCGCTGGCGCGTTTCCCGGCGACGACCTGCGCAAGAAGAAGGTCAGTCGCGCCGGCCAACTCGGATTCGGCACGGTGCTTCCCGGCCACGTGACGGAGGCAAGGAGCGCCTGATGGCGGGACTCGGTGCGTTCGACACCTTCACGAAGGTGATCAACGGCGATGGGACCGCGCCCACGCTCAAGAACCTTGCGTCCGGCGGTACCAAGCTCGGGTCGGAGGTGGACAACGCCACGGACAAGAAGCAGGCGGCGGACTTCGTGCTCAAGGTGCGAGGTGCCAGCGCCTTCGCGGCCAACGCGCCCGTGCAGCTCTACTTGGTTCCTGCGACGGATGGGACCAACTACGAGGACGGCAGCGACTCCGTGACACCGCCGCCGAGCCAACTGGTCGGGACGTTCGCCGTGCGAGCTGTCGCGACCCAGCAGCGCATTGCGATCCGTGGCGTGCTCCTGAGCCCCGGCAAGTTCAAGCCACTCATTCGGAACGGCACGGCGGTCGGGTTCACGAACACCGACAACGAGAACGAGCTCTACATCCGGAAGTACAACCTGCAGGAGTAGCCCGTGCTCGTTCGAGGCGGCTACATCCACGAGGGGCGCCCGATCAACTGGGAGCACCCCCTCGCCACGGAGCTCCATCGCTGGTTCCTGTGCCTACCCAGCTTCATGGGCGGCGATACCTGGGTGGACCTGGTCCGGGCCCACAAGGGATTCGAGTACTTCTACGAGACGGGCTACAGCCTTTACATCCCGACGCTGGGCGAACCGGCGAACCCGTACAGCCCGTTCGGATGCTCCGTCGATCTCGACGGGTCGAACGATACGGTCTACTTCGGTGCCATCGCGATGTCGGCGCCCGCCACGGTGTCGTGGTGGTGCATCCCGCGGGCGCTCAGCACGTCCGATCCGCACCGACGCCTGTGGGGCGCGTTCGCCAGCGGCGGGGCTGGATCCACCGGCGCGGGCATCAGCGGCGCGGGTTCTCTCGACGTGTGGAGTGGCTCCTCGTGGGGGCGCGCTGCGCCCAACGGCACGTTGGTCGTGGGCACGCCAACGCACATCGTGCTCGTCTTCACGGGAGACGGGTCGAACACCGTGAAGTGTTGGGTCAACGGGGAGAAGACGTCGCACGAGCCCTCGAGCGCCTTCGCCTTTGACTCCGCAGAGGCGGCGTGGGGCTGCAAGTTCAACGGCAGCTTCGGGAGCACCTGGCAGGGCCCCGTCGACGACATCCGAGTGTGGAGTCGCGCCCTGTCAGAGCAGGAGGCGCCGGACGTCTACCTCAACAGCGTGCGGGGCTACCCCGACCTGCTCGTGCGCAGTCGCCGAGGCGTGTACGCAACGCCGGGCGTGGCGACGACGCCCGTCAGCGCCAGTTTTGGGGCCGCGCACGAGGCAAAGGGGGGACTGTCGGTGACGCGGGTTCCCGCGCACGAGGCCATCGGCCCGGTGGCGCGAGCCCTGGCGGCCGCCTGGGAGGCTACCGACGTCATCGCTGCCGCGGCGGCCGCGGCGCACGAAGCGCCCCAAGGCGTGGCCCAGTCCGAGGTTTCTCCGCACGAAGCCGAGCAGGCGATCGCCGCGGCCGCCGGCGAGGCCCATGAAGCGACCCAGCCTGTGGCGGCGGTGGCCGCGGATCCGCACGAAGCCGCTGCCGGCGTGACGGCCGCCGAGACGGAACCCCACGAGGCTCTGCAGGCCGTGTCGGAAGCGGACGCCGGGTCTCACGAGGCGCTGCAGGCCATCGCGGATCCGGAGGCGGTCCCGCACGAGGCCGAGGCGGCCGCGGGTTCCGTGAACGCCGCGAGGGTTGCCCCGTTCGAGGCCACGGGCGTCGCCCGGAAAGAGGCGGCTGGTGCTCACGAAAGCGGGCAGCCCGTACAGCAGGGGGCCGCCGGCGTGCACGAGGCGGGCGAGGTTGTGGCAGCCGCCGATTCGCCGCCGCACGAGGGTGCCGGGCGGGCGTCG
>ERZ869936.312-NODE-312-length-49861-cov-6.399008_pt1 | contig 49861 bp, 41 predicted proteins | sample MGYA00520876_ERZ869936 | MGnify/ENA primary metagenome ERZ869936 (study PRJEB32218, sample SAMN09650985) | biofilter metagenome | isolation source: enrty point of leading RO module | place: Saudi Arabia: Thuwal, RO plant located on Red Sea | collected 2016-02-17 ... | reverse complement strand
CGGTCGGGGCGTAGCGCAGCCTGGTAGCGCACCACAATGGGGTTGTGGGGGTCGGAGGTTCGAATCCTCTCGCCCCGACCATTTTCCGCCGAACGAAAAGAACCTTCCTCACCCACCGGGGGAAGGTTTTTTTTGTTCGGCGGAGAATGGTCGGCTGCGATGGAACCGTACCCGGTTCGACGAATTGGCAGGATGCCAATTCGGACACGCGCAGCGCGCCCGCAGGGCGGCGGCCAGGATGGCCGCCGTCAATGTCAGACCAGCGTGCTGCCGCCGAATGCGTCGAGAGGCAGCTTGCGGTCCTCGATGCCGAGCAGGATCGGCTCGGCAGTATCGCGGTAGATATTCACTTTTGCGTTGAACGCGTGCCGCGTCAATCCGTGCTTGTCGCGAATGGTCAGCTTGCGCACGTTGAAATCGCCGCTTTCGAGGCGCTCGCCCGTCAGGTAGCACTTGATGGCCGAAACGCGTTCGCCGGACAGCACGAGCCCGCTGAGCTTCGGCAGGTTGCCCTGCGCGCGTTCCATGAAAGCCGCCGCGTCGAGGTGCACCTGCGACTGCGCCAGGTCGGTCGAGCCCTTGACCTCGGCGAGGAAATCGCCGACCAGGATCTGGCCGGGCATCGCCGCGTCGACGATGCGCGCGAGCTCGATCGTGACGTCGCCGACGATGAAGTCGTGGATCGTCGGGTTCAGTCCTTCGGCCTGGTGGAACTCGTAGCACGGCCCGACGTGGAAGCAGGCGCGCAGGCGCGGCACGATGTGCGATGTCGACTTGCGCCGCGCGATGGCGTTGTCCGCCAGCACGATGTGCATGAAATGATAGAGATTGACGTTCGCTTCGAGCCCGTTGTCGCGGTTCCAGACATAGAAGCCGTCGCCGGTCGTCGAGCGGGCGAAATTGATGCCGACGTCCTGCTCGAGCATCTTGGCGTGGGCAGAATTGAGCGAGTAGGACAGGCTGTTCAGCTGGGTCATCTGCTGGAACGGCGTCAGCAGGCTGAAGCCGACGATGTCGAACAGCGTGACGGCGCGACTCTCGACGTAGTTGATACCGTAGCGGCGGATCATCTTCTCGATGATCTGCGTCTCGACCGGGTGTCCCGTCAGCGGCTCACGCAGGCGTACCTGGCGCGGTTCCGTCTGGAACAGCCGGGCGACTTTCTGCATCTGGGCCAGCGACAGCTGGCGATCGCCGGAGATCAGCTCCGTGATGAAGCGGGCGGTGACGTCGAGGGCGGAATCGCTCGTCCCGGGCGTGCCGGAGATGTACTCTGCGACCGCGTAGTGCGGCACGACCAGCACGATCATGCCGTCGTCGAGCGGCGACCAGCTGAGTATGCTGTTCTGGCCGAGCGCCCAGAACTCGTTCAACGCCCGCTCCAGGTGCACGAGGCTGGATCGCTGCCGCAGGCCCATGTCGCTGGCGAAGCCGGCGAGCTGGTCCAGGTAGGGCGAGTAACCGGCGATCCGGTGAATGCCCGATGGCGACAGGTCGTCAAATTCCATGCATGCGTCCGAGCGTCGATAGGTGGCTGGCGGGGCTCGTGGCTACGGCGGGGGTGCCCCGGTGACAGCGGGCGCCGCGGCGCGCGATCGGTACAATGCTCACCGGGAGGCCGCCACGACAATGCAATTGAAATTAATCACTTCGGCATGGTAGCGCAAGTAGCGTGAAGAAATCGTTGCTAAATGCGAATCGGCCGGGCGGCTGCCGCGGCCCGGCAGCGAGCGCGGGCGGCCCTTGAGCGAGCCGACGCTCGACATCGAGCAGGTCCGGGCGCTGCGCCGGCGCCTCGACCCCTGGCTGGTGCGCACGCCGGTCGTGCGCTGCGCCTCGCTGGAGGCCGCGAGCGGCGCGGAGGTCTGGGGCAAGCTCGAGTTCCTGCAACGCACGTCGACCTTCAAGGCCCGCGGGGCGCTGGCCGTCCTGCTCGGGCTGTCGCGGGAACAGCGCGCCGCCGGCGTGACCGCGGTCAGCGCCGGCAATCACGCTATCGCGACGGCGTTTGCCGCACGCGAGACGGGCACCAGCGCCAGGGTGGTCATGCTCGCCACGGCCAGCCCGCTGCGCATCGCGCGCTGCCGCGAGTACGGGGCCGAGGTCGTGCTGGCGGACGACGTGCATGCCGCCTTCGAGCGGGCGGAGCAGATACGGGATCGCGAGGGCCGCTACCTGGTGCACCCGTTCGAAGGGCCGCTCACGTCGCTCGGCACCGCGACGCTCGGGCTCGAGATCTGCGAGCAGGTCGAGGGCGTCGAGGCCGTCCTGGTGCCCATCGGCGGCGGCGGGCTGTGTTCCGGCGTGGCAGCCGCGGTCAAACAGCTGGCGCCGGCGGCGCGGGTCTACGGGATCGAACCGGAGGGTGCCGACACGATGCACCGCAGCTTCGCGAGCGGACGACCGGAGCGCATCGACCGCGTCGACACCATCGCCGACAGTCTCGGCGCGCCGCACGCGGCGCCGTACTCGTTAGGCCTGTGCCGGCGCTACGTGGACGAGCTCGTGCGCGTCAGCGACGGGCAGCTGCGACAGGCGATGCGGCGCCTGTTCGACGAACAGAAGCTCGCCGTCGAGCCGGCCTGTGCCGCGAGTACCGCGGCGCTGCTGGGACCGCTCGCCGGGCGCCTGCGCGGCCAGCGGGTGGCCCTCGTGTTCTGCGGCAGCAACATCGACTGGCCGACCTGGGAGCGGCTCGCCCGGCCGGAGGGCAGCGAGCGTGCATGAGGCGCTGAAAGCTATCGTGGGGCCGGACGGCTGGACCAGCGACCCCGCAGCGCTCGAGCCGCACCTGCACGAGTGGCGCGGCACCTGGCAGGGGCGCACGCCGCTGATGCTGAGCCCCGCGTCCACGGACGAAGTCGCGGCGCTCGTCCGCGCCTGCGCGGCCGAGCGCATCGCGATCGTCCCGCAGGGCGGCAACACCGGGCTGTGCGGCGGCGCGATCCCGGACCGGAGCAACACGCAGGTGCTGCTCTCGCTGCGCCGGCTGAATCGCATCCGACGCGTCGCCGCGGACAACTACTCGCTGGTCGCCGAGGCAGGCTGCGTGCTGGCGGACATCCAGCAGGCGGCGGCAGCGGCGGGGCGCCTGTTCCCGCTCAGCCTGGCCGCCGAGGGCAGCTGCCAGATTGGCGGCAACCTGTCGACCAACGCCGGCGGCATCAACGTGCTGCGCTATGGCACGGCGCGCGACCAGGTGCTGGGGCTCGAGGTCGTGTTGCCGGACGGGCGCGTCATCGACGGCCTGCGCGAGCTGCGCAAGGACACGGCCGGCTACGACCTGAAGCAGCTTTTCATCGGCGCCGAGGGCACGCTGGGCATCATCACCGCGGCCGCGCTGCGGCTCTATCCGCGGATCGCTCGGCACGGCACCGCGCTCATGGCCGTCGGCGGCGCGGACGAGGCGGTGCGGCTGCTGGCGGACCTGCGCGAGCGCTTCAGCGACCGGCTCCTCGCGTTCGAGCTGATGTCGGCGCGGGTTGTCGAGATGGCGACCTCGCACCTCGACCAGGTCGCAAACCCGCTGGCCGGCACGGCGCCGTGGTTCGTTCTGCTGGAGTGCGCGATCGATGCCGGCGACGCGTTCGAGAGCGGGTTGGCGGCCGTACTCGAGGCGGGGCTGGCCAGCGACGCCGTCGTTGCCAAGAGCGAGGCCGAACGCGGGGCGCTGTGGCGGCTGCGGCACGGCCTGTCGGCCGCGCAGAAAGCCGAGGGCGCGAGCCTGAAGCACGACATCTCGGTGCCGGTCGATCGCATCGGCGAGTTTCTCGCCGCGGCCGGCACGGTGGTAGAGGCTGCTTGCCCGGGCGCGCGCGTCGTCGCGTTCGGCCACGTCGGCGACGGCAACCTGCACTACAACGTGTCGCAGCCGGCCGGGGCGGAACCGGGCGCCTTCCTCGCGCTGCGGGAGACCGTGGCGGAGTGCATCTACGACGTCGTCGAGCGCTGCGGCGGCAGCATCAGCGCCGAGCATGGCATCGGCGTTCTGAAGAAGGACGCGCTGGCGCGCTACCGCGGCGGCGTCGAGATCGAACTGATGCGCGAGCTGAAGCGGCTGCTCGACCCGCTGGGCATCATGAACCCCGGCAAGGTCCTGTGAGCGGCGCGGTTTCTGACGACCAGGTCGCAAGGCGGCAGCCGGCAATCGGGCTAAGATACCCGGCTGGCGCCCGCTGGCGCCGGCGCGGCAGGTCGCGCCGGGTACTCGCGGGCCGGAGGCAGGCTTGAGCGAAGACGTCCGGACAATTCCCGAACTCGCCTCGACGGAGCGGCACGGTACGTCGCCGCTGCCGGCGGACGGCGCCGAGGACCCGTTCAGCCAGACGATGGTGCTCGGCGAGGGCGTCGGCGAGCCCGGCACGGCGCGGCCCGACGACCGGCTGCAGCCGGGTTCGATGCTGCGCGACCGCTACCGCCTGCTCGAGCGCGTCGACAGCGGCAGCATGGGCGTCGTCTACAAGGCGCTGGACCGGCACCTCGGACAGGACGTCCTCGCGGCCGCCGCCGAGGCGACGGTCGCGATCAAGGTCCTGTCGCCGGCGCTGGCGCGGCACCCCGAAGCGCTGCGTGCGCTGCAGCAGGAGGCCGCGAAGGGTCGCTGCCTGCACCACCCGAACATCGTCCGCTTCATCGACCTCGACCGCGAGGACGATCTGTATTTCATCGTCATGGAATGGCTGGACGGGCATTCGCTGGCCGAGTTGCTGGACAGCGGTGCGCTGGCCGACGACCGTGCGCGCGCGCTGGACATCATTCGTCAGCTCGGCGAAGCGCTGCACTATGCGCACCAGCGCGGCGTGATTCACGCCGACGTCAAGCCGGGCAACGTAATCGTGCTGCCCGACGGCACCGTCAAGCTGGTCGACTTCGGGGTCGCGCGCATCCGCCAGCAACGCCCGGAAGTCGACCAGGAACTGTCGATCCTGCGGGCGGCGACGCCCGCGTATGCCAGCATGCAAGTGCTGACCGGCGAGGAACCGGTCGCGAGCGACGACGTGTTCTCGCTCGCCTGCCTGGCCTACCGGATGATCGCGGGTCACCGCGTCTTCGGTCCGCGCAATGCCGCCGAGGCCGCCGCGGAAGGCATGGAGCCGCAGCGGCCGCCGGACCTGGACGACGCGCAGTGGAAGGCACTGCGCAAGGGCCTCTCCTACGCGCGGGTCGCCCGGCAGTCGACGCCGCGGGAACTGGTCGCGGGCCTCGCCGTGGCCGTCGGGGCCGGTCCGACCGAAGCCGCTGACCCGGACGATTCGCTGCGGATACCGCCCGAGGCGCTGCTGGAACGGCGCTTCGCCACGCGCCGCGCGCGGCGCTGGCCGTGGGTCCTGCTGTTGCTGCTCGCGGTCGCCGGGACGGCGGCCGTGCTGCGCCCGGACTGGCGCGCACTGGCGCTCGAACGGGCTGCCGGCTGGATCGAACAGCTGCGCGCACTCGATCGGCGCGTCGCGCAGGATGCCGCCGACGACACGGCGGCAGGCGAGGCGGCCGTGGGAGACGCGCCGGCGGCGGTCGAGACCCCGCCGCCGGAACAGGCCGGCGCGCCCGCCGCAGCGGCAGCGGCGCCCGCAGCGGTCGACAGGGCCGTTACCGGGACGCCGGCGGCCGATACGGCGGAGTCGGCGCCGGAGGTCGACGCGGAGCTTGCAGCGACGCCGGGGGGCGACCCGGCTACGGACCCGCCGCGCGGGCCCGGGGAGGCAACGCCGCAGGCGCTGTCAGCCGGGGAGCCGGGCAAATTGGTACTGGCGATGACCGGCAGCGAGCCGCCGGTGCTGGCGCTCGAACTGTACGAGGACGGCGAGCCGCTCGACGTGACGCTGAGCCGTCGCTATGCGGCGGCCGAGCCCCTGCTCGTGCGGGTCGAAGAGGTCGGATTCAGCGGCAGCCGCTCGCCCGGCGAGGACGGCGCCTATCGCCTGTCTGGCGACGGAGTCGTCAGTTTCGATGCCAACGACACGGTGGCCGTGCTGCGAATCGAGCCTGCGCCCAACGAGCTGCGCGAGGCCGATCGCCAGGTGTCGCTGCGGCTGCGTGACTATTACAGCACCGACACGGTCTTCGGCCAGATCGAACTGCGCCTGCTCGACGACGACCAGCGCCGCTTCGAGGCCGGCATCCCGCCGAACTCGGTCGGCTTCAGCGTGGCGCGTGCAATCGTTCGAGAACAGGACCCGGCCGTGCAGGTCGACCTGCTGCGCTTCAACCCCGACCAGGCGACGATGTCGGTACGCTACGAGGTTTTCGACGTATCGGCGGAGGAGGGCCAGGACTACTTCGTGCCGTCGCGACGGTTCGTCACCTTCGGTCCCGGCCAGCGCAACGCTCGCTTGCTGATTCCGCTGGTGCAGGATAACGTGCGCGAAAACGACGAGTCGTTCATGATCGAACTCGATCCCGGGGTAACGCACGAGGACACGATCTCGCAGTTCGCCGTCACGATCCGGGACGACGACGAGGATTTCGCCGAGTAGCGCGGCCCGGCCGGCCGCGGCGGCGGCAGGTACAGCCGGGACCCAGCCAATGTCCGAAAAAGAACTTCGCCGCTATTCCAAAATCGTCGTCGATGGCGTCGAGCACGCGCCGAGTCGCGCGATGCTGCGCGCGGTCGGCTTCGAAGATGACGACTTCGCGCGGCCGCAGGTCGGCATCGCCTCGACCTGGAGTCGCATCACCCCCTGCAACATGCACATCGACGGCCTGGCGGAGCGTGCCGCGGGCGGCGTCGACGCCGCCGGCGGCAAGGGCGTCGTCTTCAACACGATCACGGTATCCGACGGCATTTCGATGGGCACGCCGGGCATGCGCTATTCGCTCGTCTCGCGCGAGGTCATAGCGGACTCGATCGAGGCGGTCGCCGGCGCGCAGGGCTTCGACGGCCTGGTCACGATCGGCGGCTGCGACAAGAACATGCCGGCCTGCGTGATGGCGATGGCGCGCCTGAACCGGCCGTCGGTATTCGTCTACGGCGGCACGATCCGGCCCGGCCGCGACCGCCGCGACATCGTGTCCGTGTTCGAGGCAGTCGGCGCGCACGCCGCGGGCCGGCTGAGCGACAAGGAACTGCGCGAAGTCGAGCGCACCGCGATCCCGGGACCCGGGGCCTGCGGCGGCATGTACACCGCGAACACGATGGCCAGCGCAATCGAGGCGCTGGGCCTGAGCCTTGCCAACAGTTCAGCGCAGGAGGCGGTTTCCGAGCACAAGCAGGACGACTGCGTGCGGGCCGGTGCCGCCGTGGTCGAACTGATCCGCCGCGACATCCGGCCGCGTGACATCATGACCCGCGAGGCCTTCGAGAACGCGATCACGGTGGTCATCGCGCTCGGCGGCTCTACCAATGCGGTCCTGCACCTGATCGCGATGGCGCACGAGGCCGGCGTCAGCCTGGAACTCGACGACTTCACGCGCATCGGCCGGCGGGTGCCGGTGCTCGCCGACGTCCGGCCGAGCGGCCGCTATTTGATGTCCGAGTTGATTGCGATCGGCGGCATCCAACCGCTGATGAAGCGCCTGCTCGACCGCGGCCTGCTGCACGGCGACTGCCTGACGGTGACCGGGCGGAGCCTCGCGGACAACCTGGCCGGCGTCGCCGACTATCCGGACGGCCAGGACATCGTGCGTGACTTCGCGACGCCGGTGAAGAAGGACAGCCATCTCGTCGTGCTGTACGGCAACCTCGCGCCCGAAGGCGCGGTCGCCAAGATCTCGGGCAAGGAGGGCCTGCGCTTCGCGGGGCGTGCCCGGGTGTTCCATTCGGAGGAAGACGCACTGGCGGCGATCCTCGGCGACAGCATCGTTGCCGGCGACGTGATCGTGATCCGCTACGAGGGGCCGAAGGGCGGGCCCGGCATGCGCGAGATGCTGAGCCCGACCGGGGCGATCATGGGCAAGGGCCTCGGCAAGGACGTCGCGCTGATCACCGACGGACGATTCTCGGGCGGCAGCCACGGCTTCGTCGTCGGCCACGTTTCCCCGGAGGCGGCCGTCGGCGGCCCGCTTGCGCTGGTGGAGGACGGCGACCCGATCCACATAGACGCCGAAGCCCGCGAGCTCCGGCTCGAGGTGGACGACGCGACGCTGGCTGCGCGCCGGGAGCGCTGGCGCCGGCCGCCATCGACTGTGCGCTCCGGCCTGCTGGCGAAATACCGGGCGATCGTCAGCTCCGCATCGCGCGGTGCCGTGACCGAGGCGGCGCCCTGGGACGAGCCGACGGGCGGCGCTTGACGCAGCCCGGCGCCTCGGTTCTACTGCGGGGCGAGTCGCAGCAACCCGCAACACGGAATCCGCCCGCGTAGAGTGCCGGCCGGCGAGCGCATCGCCGGTACAACACGCAGAAGCAAACAGGCGCGCCAGAAGTGCGCGGGCGAGAGTGGCGGCGGCAACGGCGGAACTACAACAATCCGGCCGTCGCCATCAAACCCGCAGGGTTCCACCGTGCGGGTTTTTTTTTTGGGAGCGAACAGGCAAGGCAGGCAGCAGGCGGACGCATGACGACAGCGATCAAAGAGGCCGAATTCGCCGCGAGCGAGGCGCTCGGCGCCGCCCCGGACATCGCCGGCTCCGAGTGGGTCGTGCTCAAGTTCGGCGGCAGCAGCGTCGCGACCGCGGCCAACTGGCGGACGATCGCGGGGGTCATCCGCAACCGGCTCGACGCCGGCCTGCGCCCGGTCGTCGTGCACTCCGCGATCGCCGGGGCGACCAATGCGCTGCAGCGCATCCTCGCGCAGGCCGCCGTCGGCGGCGGCGACGAGGAACGCGGGGCGCTCGAGGAGCGCTACCGGGCGCTCGCCACGGATCTCGGACTGGACGGCGACGCGCTGCTCGCGCCGTACTTCAAGCAGCTGGAGCAGACGGCGGCCGGCGTCCGGCTGGTGCGCGAGGTCAGCCCGCGCATCGAGGCGCGGACACTTGCGCTGGGCGAGTTGATGGCCTCGGCCCTCGGTTCGGCCTACCTCGCTGCCTGCGGCCTGCCGGTTGCCCCGGTCGATGCCCGCGAGATTTTCCGCAGCGAGGACGACCCGCGGCGCAGTGCGGCACAGGGATTCCTGTCGGCAACCTGTCAGCACGCTCGCGACCCGGAGCTGGGCGCCCGGCTCGCCGGGCAGGGCGGCGTGATCCTGACCCAGGGATTCATCGCCGCCGACGCCCGCGGCGAAACCGTGCTGCTCGGCCGCGAGGGGTCAGACACCTCGGCGTCCTATCTCGCGGCCATGCTCGGCGCCTGCCGGCTGGAAATCTGGACCGACGTGCCGGGCATGTTCACGGCCGACCCGCGGCTGGTACCGGTCGCGCGCCTGCTCACCGAGCTGCATTTCGACGAGGCCCAGGAGCTCGCCTCGACCGGCAGCCGCGTTCTGCATCCGCGCTGCCTCGGGCCGGTACGCCGCGCCGGTATTCCGCTCTTTATCCGCTGTACCGCTGCGCCGCAGGTCGCCGGCACGGTCATCTCGATCGCCACGCGCGAACAGGACCCGCGGGTCAAGGGCGTGTCCGCACGGCGCAATGTCACGCTCCTGTCGATGGAAGGCTCGGCGATGTGGCACCAGGCCGGGTTCCTCGCGGACGCCTTCGCCTGTTTCGCGCGGCGCGGTGTCTCGGTGGACCTCGTGTCGACGTCGCAGACGAACGTCACCGTCTCGATCGATACCGAGGACCAGATCTTCTCCGCCGACGTGCAGCGCGCGCTGGTCGCCGACCTCGAGGCGCTGTGCCGCGTTCGCGTGATCCCGCAGTGCGCGGTTATCAGCCTCGTCGGCCGCGGTATCCGCACGATCCTGCCGCGACTGGCGCCCGCTCTCGGCGTGTTCGATGACGAAAAGATCCACCTCGTATCGCAGGCGGCCAACGACCTGAACTTCAGTTTCGTCGTCGACGAGGCCCAGGTGCAGCGGCTCGTCGTCCGCATCCATGGCTCCGTGATACAGGAAGCGGGCGGCAGCCGGGTTTTCGGCCCTACCTGGGAATCGCTGTTCCGCGACGCGCGGCCGACGGTGGCCAGCAGCGATGCCTGGTGGATGCGGCGGCGCGCGGAGTTGCTCGCGGTGCTCGACGAGCGTCCGCATGCCTTCGTCTACGATGCACAAAGCGTGCGCGAGGCGGTAGGCGCGCTCAGGGCGCTGCGCTCGGTCGACCGCGTGCTGTACGCGATGAAAGCAAACTTCAACGCGGACCTGCTGCGCCTGATCGCCGACCAGGACGCCGACTTCGAGTGCGTCTCGCCGGGCGAGGTGCGCCACCTGCGGGAAGCCGTTGCCGGCCTGCCGGTCGAGCGAATATTGTTCACCCCGAACTTCGCCCCGCGCGAAGAGTACGCGTGGGCGCTGGCAGAAGGCCTGCAGGTCACGCTCGACAACCTGTATCCGCTGCGCAACTGGCCGTCGCTGTTCCGCGGCCGTGACCTTTTCATCCGGATCGACCCGGGGCAGGGCCGCGGCCACCACGAGCACGTCCGTACCGGCGGCAAGCAGTCCAAGTTCGGCGTGCCGCTGTTCGAACTCGACGAGCTCGAGGCGCTGGTCGCCGCGGCCGGCGCGCGCGTCATCGGCATCCATGCCCACAGCGGCAGCGGCATCCTCGACCCGGATAACTGGCGCAACGTCGCGGCCGTGCTGGCGCAGGTCGCGGACCGCTTCCCCGACGCGGACGTGCTCGACCTCGGCGGCGGGCTCGGCGTGCCCGAGCGTGCCGGCGATGCCGGTTTCGACCTGTCGGCGCTGGACGCGATGCTCGGCGAGATCCGCGCCGCTTGCCCGAAGTACCGCTTGTGGCTGGAGCCGGGCCGCTTCATCGTCGCGCAGTGCGGGGTGCTGCTGGCGCGCGTCACGCAGACCAAAGGCAAGGGCGAGCGCACCTACGTCGGCGTCAGCACCGGGATGAACTCGCTGATCCGCCCGGCGCTGTACGGCGCGTGGCACGAGATCGTCAACCTGAGCCGAGCGAACGAGGTGGCGACGCAGTCGGTCACGGTCGTCGGGCCGATCTGCGAAACCGGCGACAAGCTCGGCACCGATCGCATGCTGCCGAACTGCGAGGAGAACGACGTGATCCTGATCGCGAACGCGGGCGCCTACGGCCGGGCGATGAGCTCGCGCTACAACCTGCGCGAGCCCGCGGAGGAATTGCTTATCTAGCCCCGGTGGCGCGCCTCGAGGACGCCCACCGCGTCCGCGAGCGCCAGGTCCCGGTCGGCGAGCAGCACGAGCAGGTGGTAGAGCAGGTCGGCCGCTTCGCCGAGCTGCTCGTCGCGATCACCGGCGCTCGCGGCCAGCGCCAGTTCCACCGCTTCCTCGCCGAGCTTCTGGGCGATGCGCCGGGTCCCGGCGGCGAACAGCGAGGCCGTGTAGCTAGTGTCGGTCGACGCGCCGCGGCGCTCGCGGATGACGGTTTCGAGCGTGGCGAGGAAGTCGAGCGGGTTGCCGGTCATGGCGATCTCCGGGATTCGGGTCAGGTGCGGACGTCGACGCCGCGCGCCGCGAGGAAGCGTTTCAGTCGGCCGATAGGCAGCTCGCCGGAGTGGAACACGCTGGCCGCCAGCGCGCCGTCGACGCCGGCATCCGCAAACACGCTCGCGAAATGTTCCGCCGCGCCGGCGCCGCCGGAGGCGATCAGCGGTACCCGGCAGGCCGCGCGGGCCGCGGCGAGTTGTTCGACGTCGTAGCCCGACCGCACCCCGTCCTGGTTCATGCAGTTCAGCACGATCTCGCCGGCGCCACGCTCCTGCACTTCGCGGACCCAGTCCAGCGTGTCGCGCTCCGCGGCCGTCGTGCGCTCGGGATCGCCGGTGAACTTGTAGACGCGCCAGCCATCGTCCTGCGCGCGGCTGTCGATACCGATGACGACGCACTGCGAACCGAAGCGGCGCGCCAGGCGGCCGATCAGGTCCGGGTCGACGAGCGCCGGGGAGTTGATCGAGATCTTGTCCGCGCCGCGATTCAGCACTTCCTCGGCGTCCGCAACGCTACGGATGCCGCCGGCGACGGCGAAAGGGATATTCAGCACGCGCGCGACGTCGGTGACCCAGCGCCGGTCGACGCTGCGACCGTCCGGGCTCGCGGTGATGTCGTAGAACACGAGTTCGTCCGCCTGCTCGCGCGTGTAGCGCTCGGCGAGCTCGAGGATATCGCCGACGACGCGGTGATTGCGGAACTGCACGCCCTTGACGACCTGGCCGTCGCGCACGTCGAGGCAGGGTATTATGCGCTTTGCCGGAATGACGCCACCTCGTCGTGACTGATTCGCCCGTCGAGCAGGGCGCGCCCGGTGATCGCGGCCGCCGCACCGGCGTCGCGCAGCGCCGCGAGATCGCCGATGTGGCGCACGCCGCCGGACGCCTGCAGGCGAATACCGGGGAAACGTTCGATGAACTCCGCGTACAGGTCGAGCGCCGGGCCGGCCAGCGCGCCGTCCCGGCCGACGTCCGTGCACAGCACGTGGCGCAGCCCGGCCCCGGCGTAGCGGGCGACACCCTCCCACAGCGACACGCTGCTCTGTCGTTCCCAGCCGTGCGTCGCGAGCTGCGGCGCACCGCTCGCGTCGATCCGGCAGTCCAGGGCGAGGACCAGCCGGTCGGCCCCGAACTCCTCGAACCAGCCCCTGACGGCGTCCGGATCCGTGACCGCGACGCTGCCGACGACCGCGCGGGCGACGCCGGCGTCGAAGCAACGCGCCAGCGCGTCCCGGTCGCGCAGGCCGCCGCCGAGCTGCACGCGCATGCCGCTGTCGGCGACGATGCGTGCGACCACGTCGCGGTTTTGCTGCCGGCCGCTGCGCGCGCCGTCGAGGTCGACGACGTGCAGGTAGTCGAAGCCCATGTCGGCAAAACCGCGCGCGACGTCCGGAGGGTCGTCGCTGTAGCGCGTCTCCTGCGCGAAGTCGCCCTGGTACAGCCGCACGCAGCGCCCGTCGCGCAGGTCGATGGCCGGGATGATCCTCATGCTGCCAGCTCCAGGAAATTCCTGAGCAGGCGCGCGCCGTCGGCCGCGGAGCGCTCCGGGTGAAACTGCGTGGCGCAGAAATTGTCGCGCGCGATGACTGCGCAGAACTGCTCCGCATGGCGGGCCCGGGCCAGGCACAGCTCGTCGACAGGCAGCGCATAGCTGTGCACGAAGTAGAACCAGCTGCCGTCGTCCAGCCCGTGCAGCAGCGGGTGGTCGACGAGGCCCTCGAGCCTGAGCCAGCCCATGTTCGGCACCGGGTGTCCCGCGGCCGCCGGCAGGCGCTCCGCCGCCAGCGGCAAGACGCCGAGGCAGTCCGCATCGTCCTCGGCGGAGGAGCGGCCGAGCAGCTGCATGCCGAGGCAGATGCCGAGCACCGGTTGTTCGAGCGCCGGGATGACGTCGTCCAGGCCGCGCCACCGCAGCCGCTCCATCGCGTCGGCCGCCGCGCCGACGCCGGGCAGGATCACGCGCTCGGCAGCGCGCAGGCGCCCGGCGTCCGTCGTCAGCTCCACGCGGGCGCCGAGCCGCTCGAGGGCGAAGCGCAGCGACGCAATGTTCGCGCCGCCGGAGTCGACGATGGTCACGTCGCGGCCCACGTCAGGCGAGCATGCCCTTGGTGCTCGGCAGGCTGTCGCCCTCGCGCCGCACCGCTTGCCGAAGCGCCCGCCCGGTCGCCTTGAAGCAGGCCTCGACCATGTGGTGCGTGTTCTCGCCGCGGACTTCGAGATGCAGCGCGGCGCCGAGCGCATCCGCCAGCGAACGGAAGAAATGGGGTACGAGCTCGGTCGCGAGCTCGCCGACGGACTGTCGCGGAAACTCGCCGTCGAACACGAAATAGGGCCGGCCGCTCAGGTCGACGGATACGCGCGCCTCGGTCTCGTCCATCGGCAACAGGAAGCCGAATCGGGCGATGCCGCGCTTGTCGCCGAGCGCCTCGCGCAGCGCCTCGCCGAGCGCGATGGCGATATCCTCGACCGTGTGGTGCTCGTCGATGTGCAGGTCGCCGCGGCACTCGAGCTCGAGACTGAAAGCGCCGTGGCGCGCCACCTGTTCCAGCATGTGGTCGAGGAAGCCGAGGCCGGAGTCGATGCGCACCGGCTGCTCGTTGTCGAGGTTCACGGCGACGCGAATCTGCGTCTCGCGCGTGTCACGCCGTCGCTCCGCGCGCCGCTCGGTGTCGAGCAGCGCGCTCGCGATGCCGGGCCAGCTCGTGGCCCAGTCGCCGTCGGCGACGATCCGCAGCCCGCGCAGTCCGAGCCGTTTGGCCAGCTCCATGTCCGCGTCCCGGTCGCCGACGACCGCGCTGCGTTCGAGGTCGAGATCCGTGCGCGCGAGCAGCGCGGTCAGCAGCCCCGTGCGCGGCTTGCGGCAGTCGCAGCCGTCGCCGTCTCGGTGCGGGCAGACGAGTACCTCGTCGAACGCGATGCCCTGTGACGCGAACAGGTCCAGGATGTGCGCCTGGCAACGATCGAAATCCTCGCGCGGAAAGTCCGGCGTGCCGAGCCCGTCCTGGTTCGTGACCATGACCAGCCGGTAGCCGGCCCCGACCAGCCGGCGCAGTGCCGGAATCGCGTCCGGCACGAGGCGAACCTTGTCCAGGCGGTCGACCTGCTCGTCGGCGGGCTCGCGCACGAGCGTGCCGTCACGATCGACGAACAGGATGCGCACGCTCACGAGGCCACCGCCTCGGGCCCGGCGAGCGCGCGCAGCAGGCGCGCATTCTCGTCCGGCGTGCCGATCGTGATGCGAGCGCAGCCGGCGAGCGCCGGCTCGTCGGCGAATGCGCGGATCAGTACACCGTCCTGTTCCAGCCGCCGGGTGACGGCCGCCAGGTCCACGAATCGCACCAGCAGGAAGTTGGCGCGGCTCGGCCACACGCGGACGACGCCGTCCTGGGCCGCGAGCGCGCGGGCCAGCCGCTCGCGCTCGGCGACGAGCGCCGCGCAGGCTTCGCGCGCCGCTTCCGCATCGGCAAGGCCGGCGAGTATCGCCTCGCTCGCCGGCGTCGAGAACGCGTACGGCGGCAGCATGCGCCGCAGCAGGCCGATGATCTCCGCACTGGCGGCGACGGCGCCGCAGCGGGCGCCGGCGAGTCCCCAGGCCTTGGACAGCGTGCGCAGCACGACCAGGTTGTCGTGCCGGTCGAGGGCTTCGAGCAACGAGGCTTCGCCGCTGAATTCGACGTAGGCCTCGTCGACGACGACCAGCGAGCGTCCGCGGCGTTCCTCCAGCACGCGTTCGAGATCGTCCCGCGCGACGAGTCCGCCGGTCGGGTTGTTTGGCGAGCATATGAAGACCAGCTTGCTGTGCGCGTCGCAGGCGGCCAGCACCCGCTCCACGTCGGGCGCGAAGTCGCGTTCGGCATCGAGCGGCACCTCGGTGACCGAGGCGGACTGCATCGCGGCATAGACGCGGTACATCGCGAACGTCGGCGGCATCGTCACGATGCCGTCGCGGTACGCGCGGCAGAAAGTCCGCACGAGCAGGTCGATTGCCTCGCTGCTGCCGCGCGTTACCAGCAGGCGCGCGGGATCGACGGCGAACAATTCGGCGAGACGGTTCTCCAGCGCGTCCGGCCGGATCGCCGGGTAGCGGTTGAGGCCCGCGGCGGCCCCTGGCGCGCGCGGGACTTCGTTCGCGTTCAGCCGCAGCGTCTCGTCGCGCTGCACGGCCGTGCGGTAGGGCGTGAGCGCCGCGATCTCCGGGCGGGCGAGGGCGGCGGCGCTCATGCCTCATCTCCGGGCGCCCGCGCGAGCCGGATCGTGACCGCCTGGGCGTGCGCATCGAGGCCCTCGAGCCGCGCGAGCTCGGTGACGCTCGGCGCGAGCGCGGCGAGCCCGTCGGCATCGAGTTCCTGCACGGTCATGCGGCGCACGAACTGGTCGACGCCGAGCCCGCTGAAGGCCCGCGCGGCGCCGTAGGTGGGCAGCACGTGGTTCGTGCCGCTGCAGTAGTCGCCGACCGATTCCGGCGTGTACGGCCCGAGGAACACGCTGCCCGCGTTGCGCAGCGCGGGCAGCAGCGCGCGCGGCGCGCGCGTCTGCACGATCAGGTGTTCCGGCGCGTAGCGATTGCTGAGCTCGGCCGCGGCGTCGAGGTCGTCGACGACGATCAGCCGGCCGTGGGCGAGCGCGCGGACAGCAATATCGGCGCGGTCGAGCGCGGCCAGCTGTGCGGGCAGCGCCGCGGCCACGTCCTGCGCGAGCTGCTCGCTCGTGGTCAGCAGCACGACCTGCGAGTCCGGTCCGTGCTCGGCCTGCGACAGCAGGTCGGCCGCGACGAAGTCGGCGCGCGCGCCGTCGTCGGCGATGACCAGCACCTCGGACGGACCGGCCGGCATGTCGATGGCGGGCCCGCCCGGCATGCCCGCGACCAGCGACTTCGCGGCCGTCACCCAGGCATTGCCCGGACCGAATATCTTGTCGACGCGGGGAATCGATGCCGTGCCGAATGCGAGCGCGGCGATCGCCTGCGCGCCGCCGATCTTGTAGACCTCGCTCACGCCGGCGCGGCGCGCGGCGGCGAGCACGGCGCTGTCCGCCGTGCCGTCCGCGCGCGGCGGCGTGCACAGCACCCGGCGAGGGCAGCCGGCGATGTCGGCCGGCACGGCCAGCATGATGGCGGCCGAGGGCAGCGGGGCGCTGCCGGCCGGCACGTACAGGCCCACGGCATCGATAGGCCGGGTCAGGCGCTGGCAGCGCACGCCGGGCATCGTTTCGAGGTCGATGTCGGGCGAGACCTGCGCCTCGTGAAAGCGCCGGACGTTGGCGATCGCCGTGTCGATCGCCGCGAGCGAGGCCGGCGACAGCGCGTCGTCGGCGGCGCGGAATTCGGCTTCGCCGACCCGGAAATCGTCGAGCGCGACGCCGTCGTACCGTTCGGTCAGCGCCCGCAGCGCCTCGTCACCCTGCTCGCGCACGCGGCGCACTATGCCGGCGACGGCTTTTTCGATCCCGGCGCCCGCGCCGAACACCGGCCGTTCGAGCAGGGCCTCCTGCTCGGACGGCGTGATCGTGGACCAGCGGATCGGCGCCGGCAGCGAATTTTCCTGCTTTCGTGTCGCGCCGCTCATGCCAGCATCTTCTCCACGGGCAGCACCAGCAGGGCGCTGGCGCCGGCCGCTTTCAGGTTCTCGAGCGTCTCCCAGAACACGTTCTCGCGGCATACCGCGTGCACGGCGACGCGGCCCTCATCGCCATCCAGCGGCATGACGGTCGGCGCCTCCGAGCCCGGCAGCAGGCGCTTGATTTCCGGCAGCGCGCTGCGCGGCGCGTGCAGCATGATGTACTTGCTCTCGCGTACCTGCAGCACCCCGTCGAGGCGCTGCAGCAGCTTGTCGACCCAGCGCTGCTTCGCCGGCGGCAGCTCGGCGCGGGTCTGGATGATGATCGCTTCGCTCTCGGCGATGGTCTGCACCTCGCGCAGCTGGTTCGCCTTCAGCGTCGAACCGGTCGACACGAGGTCACAGATGAAGTCGGCGCGACCGAGTCGCGGCGCAATCTCGACGGCGCCCGAGAAATACACGATCTCGGCGTCGATGCCCTCCCGCTCGAGGTAGTCGCGCAGCGTCGCTTCGTAGCTGGTGGCGATGCGTTTGCCGGCCAGCGACCGCGGGCCGGTATAGTCCGAGTCGTCCGGCGCCGCGAGCGACAGCCGGCAGTGGCCGAAATCGAGTTCGAATACCTGGTCGAACAGCGCCTCGCGGCCTTCGCCCGCAAGGCTGCAGCGTTTCTCGGTGACGACGTTGAGGCCGACGATGCCGAGGTCGCAGACGTCGTCGCTGACCAGCCCCGGGATGTCGTCGTCGCGCACGAGCAGCAGGTCGATCGGCATGTTCTCGCCGTAGCAAAACAGCTGGTCCTTGCTCTGCGTGAACTTGAGGCCGCAGCGCTCGAGCAGGTCGAGCGAGTGGTCGGTCAGGCGGCCGGATTTTTGCACCGCAATCTGGATGCGCTGCTCGGGAGTAGCCATCGGCAAAGTCCTAGTGGGAGGCGCCGGGTTTCTTCGTCGGCCGTGCGTCGAGGCGGGCCAGCGCGGCCTCGTAGCCGCCGAAGCCGTCGCTCAGGAAGCGCGCAACGCGGCCGATCGTCGTCACGCTGACGCCCGTCAGGTCGTGGATGCGCCGGTAGGGCAGGTCCTGCTGCAGCAGCTCCACGACCTGCCAGCGGTCAACGAGCGCCTGCAGTTCCGCCGGCGTGCACAGGTCCTTGAGGAAAGCCCGGCATTCGCCGACGTCGTCGAGCGCCGTCAGGGCTCGGCATAGGGCCTCTTCGGCACGCCGCCTGGCGCGCTCCGTGTCCTGTCGGTTCGGTTTCATGCCTGTTCCAATGTATTAATGCGCTAGTACGCTAATGCATTGCCAGGGAAGCCGCAAGCTTTTTTTCGCGGCACGGCAAGGTGACAGGGGCGCTTGACGGGGCCGGACGCGCGTGCCTAGACTGCGGGCAACTCATCGAGACCGGCTGAGGGAAAGGCCCTTGGACGCCGGGGCAACCTCCGGGACTAACCATCCCGGGAAGGTGCCAACTCCTGCGGAGCGCTGCGGTGCTTCGAGAGATGAGGGTCAGTGCAACGCGGTCGGGCATGCCCGCCGCGCCGGGCACGACACCCTACCTGCGGTCTCCGCGGGGTTCCGATGAGAAGACGCGCTGCGTGCGCCATCGGCAACCGGACGGAGACCATCATGACCCAGAGCGCCCACCCCGCCACGCGCGCCGTGCGTGCGGCCATCGAGAGCGACACCCAGCACGGGGCCGTCGTGCCGCCGCTGTACCTGTCGTCGAATTTTGCCTTCGAGGGTTTCGGCGCAAAGCGCCGCTACGACTACACCCGCAGCGGCAACCCGACCCGCGACGCGCTCGCCGACGCGCTCTGCGAACTCGAGGGCGGCAGCGGGGCGGTCGTCACTTCATCGGGCATGGCGGCGCTGACGCTCCTGGTTCAGCTGCTCGACCCCGGCGATCTGCTGATCGCGCCGCACGACTGCTACGGCGGCAGCCACCGGCTGTTCGAGCACCTGGCCGCGCGCGGCCACTTCGAGCTGCGCTTCGTCGACCTGACAGACCCGGCCGCGCTCGCGGCGGCCTGCGCGCTCCGCCCGAAATTGATCCTCGCGGAGACGCCGTCCAACCCGCTGCTGCGCATCACGGACATCGAGGCCGTCGCCGCCGCAGCGCGGCGCTGTGGCGCACTGCTCGCGGTCGACAACACGTTCCTGTCGCCGGCGCTGCAGAATCCGCTGGCCCTCGGCGCGGACCTGGTCGTGCACTCGACGACGAAGTACCTGAACGGCCACAGCGACGTCGTCGGCGGCGCGCTCGTTGCCGGCAGCGAGGAACTCGCCGAGACGCTCGCCTGGTGGGGTAACTGCCTGGGCATTACCGGGTCGCCGTTCGACAGTTTCCTGACCCTGCGCGGCGTGCGCACGCTGCATGCGCGGATGCGCAGCCACGAGGAAAATGCCGCCGGGCTCGTCGCGGCGCTGGTGGCGCACCCGGTGGTCGAACGCGTCTGGTATCCCGGGCTCGCGAGCCACGCCGGGCACGAACTCGCCCGGCGCCAGCAGCGCGGCTTCGGCGGCATGCTGAGCTTCGAGCTGGCAGGCGGGGAACCTGCCGTGCGGCGTTTCCTCGAGTCGCTCACATGCTTTTCGCTGGCCGAGTCGCTGGGCGGCATCGAGAGTCTCGTCTGCCACCCGGCATCGATGACGCACGCGGCCGTGAGGCGCGAGGCGCTCGCGCATGCCGGTATCGGCGATACGCTCGTGCGGCTGTCGGTCGGGCTGGAACACGTGGCCGATCTCGTCAGCGACGTCAATGCCGCGCTCGACGCGGCTGCGCAAGCCAGCCGCCTGAGCGTCTGTCGGCCGGCGGCGGCCGCCGGGAGCTGACGATGAAGACGACCGCCTTGTCGGCGCTGCCCGAACGCCTGCGCCGCTACGTGGCGCCGGAGACGCAGAGCCTGCGCCTCCGGGATCCACTGTCGCTGGAATACGGCGGCGAGCTCGAGAACGTGCGGGTCGCCTACCGCACATGGGGCGACCCGGCCAACGCCGCACAGCGCAGCGTGCTCGTGTGCCACGCGCTGACCGGCTCGGCCGACGTCGACCGCTGGTGGCCCGGGCTGATCGGCGAGGGCGGCGCGCTCGACCCGCGCCGGGACTTCATCGTCTGCAGCAACATTCTCGGCAGCTGCTACGGCACGACCGGCCCGGCCTCGCCCGGGCCGGGCGGTGCCCCGTACCGGTCCGCGTTCCCGCGCATCGACGTGCGCGACATGGTTGAAGTCCAGCGGCGCCTGCTCGACGAACTCGGAATCGAGCGGCTCGCGCTCGTGACCGGACCGTCGCTCGGTGGCATGCAGGCGCTCGAGTGGGCGGCGAGCTACCCGGAGCGGGTTGCGGCCGTCGCTCCGATCGGCGTCGGCGGCCGGCATTCCGCCTGGTGCATTGCCGGCAACGAGGCGCAGCGCGCCGCGATCTACGCCGATCCCGACTGGCGCGACGGGGATTACAGCGACGAGGCGCGGCCGGCGCGCGGGCTGGCCGCCGCGCGCATGATGGCTGTGGTCAGCTACCGAAGCTGGCAGGGCTTCCAGCAGCGCTTCGGCCGCGAGCCCTGCGAGACCCACGGTTACCAGGTGCAGTCCTACCTGCGGCACCAGGGCCGCAAGTTCGTCGAGCGCTTCGACGCGAACTGCTACGTGCGCCTGACCCAGGCCATGAACGACTTCGACGTGGCACGCGGTCGCGGCACCTACTTCGACGTGCTGGAAAGCATCCGCCAGCCGGCCCTCGTCGTGTCGGTCAGCTCGGATGGCCTGTACCCTCCGGACGAACAGCGGCTGCTGGCGCGCCACCTGCCGAACGCGGTGCATCGCACACTCGACTCCGCAGACGGGCACGACGGCTTCCTGATCAAGACCGGACCGCTGGGCCGGCTGCTCCGGACGTTCCGCGACGCGGGCAGCGACCCGGTGCCCGGCGCAGCGCCGGAGGCGCTTACGGCAATTGCTTGATGACCGCGTCGGTCATCTGCGCCGTCGTCAGGACCGGTTCGCCGTCGAGTGCGATGTCGGCCGTGCGCGCGCCCGCCGCGATGGCGCGGCGCAGCGCCTCGTCGACGGCGTCCGCTTCCGCGGCGAGATGCAGGCTGTGGCGCAGCAGCAGGGCGGCGCTCGCGATGCTGCCGCAGGGGTTGGCGATGCCGCGGCCGGCAATGTCCGGCGCGGAGCCGTGGATTGGCTCGTAGACGCCGCGTTCGCCTGCGCCGACCGATGCCGAGGGCAGCATGCCGAGCGAGCCGGTCAGCATCGAGGCCTCGTCGGTCAGGATGTCGCCGAACATGTTCTCGGTCAGGATCACGTCGAACTGCGCCGGGCGGTTGATCAGGTGCATCGCCGCTGCGTCGACCAGCATGTGCTCGAGGCGAACGTCACTGTATTCGGTGCCGAGCAGCCGTGACGTGACGTCGCGCCACAGGCGTGAGGTCTCGAGCACGTTGGCCTTGTCGACGGAGCAGACCCGGCCCGAGCGCTGCCGCGCGAGGTCGCCCGCGACGCGCGTGATGCGTTCGATCTCGTGGCGCGTATAGCGGCACAGGTCGGTCGCCGCTGTTTCGTCGCGGGTCTTGTCGCCGAAATAGATGCCGCCGGTCAGTTCGCGGACGACGATAATGTCCACTCCCTGCAGGCGTTCGGCGCGTATCGGCGAGGCCCCGACCAGCTGCGGGTAGATCTGCACGGGCCGCAGGTTCGCGAACACCTCGAGTTCGGCGCGCAGCGCGAGCAGGCCCTGCTCGGGGCGCACGCTGGCGTTCGGGTCGGACCACTTCGGACCGCCGACGGCGCCGAGCAGGACCGCCTGGCTCTCGCGGCAGCTCGCGACGCTGTCCGGCGGCAGTGGCTGGCCGACGGCGTCGATGGCCGCGCCGCCGATCAGCTGTTCCGAGTAGCGGAAGCGGTGCCCGTGGCGGTCGGCGACTGCGTCGAGAACGCGGCGCGCGGCGGCCGCGACCTCGGGGCCGATGCCGTCACCGCCGAGCACCGTGATCAGGGCGTCCATGGCCGGGTCTCCTCGTAGCGGCGAATCTCGTCCTCGTGCTGGCGCAGGAAGCCGAGCTGGTCGATACCCTCGAGCAGGCAGTAACGCGCAAAGGCGTCGATCGGGTACTTGACGGCGCTGCCGTCCGGCAGCGTCAGCGTGGATGCCGCGACGTCGATGTCGAGTTCGGCGCCGGGTGCGTCGAGCAGCCGCTCCAGCACGTCCGGGGCAACCACGATCGGCAGCAGGCCGTTCTTCAACGCGTTACTGCGAAAGATGTCCGCGATTTCGCTCGAGATGACGGCACGAAACCCGTAGTCGCGCAGCGCCCACGGCGCGTGCTCGCGCGACGAGCCGCAGCCGAAGTTGCGCCCGGCGACGAGGATCTCGCAGCCGGCCGCCTCGGGCCGGTTCAGGGCGAAGGCCGGGTCCGGGCTGCCGTCCGCGCGGTAGCGCCAGTCCGCGAACAGGTGTTCGCCGAGTCCTTCGCGGGTGGTCGTCGTCAGGAAGCGCGCCGGGATTATCTGGTCGGTGTCGACGTCCGCGACGGGCAGCACCGCGGTGCGCGATCGAATGCGGGTGATCGCGTCCATGCCGGCCTCAGTCCAGGAATGCGCGCGGGTCGGAGACCCGGCCCGCCAGCGCGGACGCGGTCGCGGTGAGCGGGCTCGCGAGCACGGTGCGGGCGCCCTGGCCCTGGCGGCCCTCGAAATTGCGATTGCTGGTGCTGACGCAGAGCTTGCCGGAGGGCACCGTGTCGCCGTTCATGCCGAGGCACATCGAGCAACCGGACTCCCGCCACTCCGCGCCGGCGGCCCGGAATACCTCGTGCAGTCCGCGCGCTTCGGCTTCGCGCTTGACCTGCTGCGAGCCCGGCACGACCAGCATGCGTACGCCGTCGGCGACGCGCCGGCCGCGCAGCATCGCTGCCGACTGCTCGAGATCGCTGAGCCGGGAGTTCGTGCAGCTGCCGATGAAGACCACGTCCACCGCGGCATCGCTGAGAGGCCGCCCGGGCGTGAGGCGCATGTAATCGAGCGCCTTGCGGAAACCGGGGTCGCTGCGTTCCGGGACCGGCTGCGTGACCGGCACAACCATCCCGGGGTTGGTGCCGAACGTGACCATCGGCTCCAGCGAGTTCGCGTCGATCTCCACGCGCTTGTCGAATCTCGCGTCCGGATCGCTCGGCAGCGCACGCCAGCGGGCGAGGGCGGCGTCCCAGTCGCCGCCGCGTGGTGCGCGGGGCCGTCCGGCGAGGTACTCGAAAGTCGTATCGTCCGGGGCGATCATGCCGGCCCGCGCGCCGGCCTCTATCGACATGTTGCAGATAGTCATGCGCGCGTCCATGTCCAGCGCGGCGATCGTGTCGCCGCGGTACTCGATGACGTGCCCGGTGCCGCCGTCGACGCCGATGCGGCCGATCGTCGCGAGGATGATGTCCTTCGCGGTCACGCCGCGCGCGAGTCGTCCGCTGACCTCGATGGCCAGTGTTTTCGGGCGGCGCTGCAACAGGCACTGCGTTGCCATCACGTGGCCGACCTCCGTCGTGCCAATGCCGAAGGCCAGCGCGCCGAAAGCGCCGTGCGTGCTCGTGTGGCTGTCGCCGCAGACAATCGTCTTGCCCGGCTGGGTCGCGCCGAGTTCCGGCCCGATGACGTGCACGATGCCGCGCTGGCCGCTGTCGAAGCCGTGCAGCTCGACGCCGAATTCGCGGCAGTTCTCTTCCATTTTCGCGACCTGGCGGGCCGCGCCTTCGCCGACCACGGCGATGTCGCGCAGGCTCTGCACCGGCGTCGTAGGAGTCGAATGGTCCATCGTGCCGAGCGTCAGGTCCGGCCGCCTCAGCGGCAGGCCCAGTGACTTGAGCAGGGCGAAGGCCTGCGGCGTGGTTACCTCGTGGACCAGGTGCAGGTCGATATAAAGGATCGCCGGCGTATCCGCGGTCTCCGGGCGGACGAGGTGATCCGACCAGACCTTGTCGAACAGCGTGCGTGCCGGCGCCTGGCTCATTGCCGTCCTGTCTTGGTCCCGTCCTCGTCCCGCCCCGCGTGGCCGCGGTGGCTCAGGACGCGCTGGCGACGGCCAGCGGTGCGTCGTCGAGACCTTCCAGCCAGCCGTGCTCGTCCTCGGTCGTGCCGTCGAACAGACCGAAGAACGCGTCCTGCAGCGCCTCGGTGACCGGGCCGCGCTTGCCGCTACCGACGGCGATGTGGTCGACCGAGCGGATCGGCGTGATCTCCGCGGCGGTGCCCGTGAAGAACAATTCGTCGGCGAGGTAGAGGCTCTCGCGCGGGATGTTCTGCTCGACGACCGTGTAGCCGAGTCGGGCAGCGAGCTTGATGATCGTGTCGCGCGTGATGCCGGTCAGGATCGACGCGGTGGAGGGCGGGGTCAGCAGCCGGCCGTCGCGCACCAGGAACAGGTTCTCGCCGGCACCCTCGCTGACGGTGCCGTCGGTCGACAACGCGATGCCCTCGACGAAGCCGAGGCGCTTGGCTTCCGTACTGATCAGCTGGCTGGACAGGTAGTTGCCACCCGCCTTCGACTGCGCCGGGATCGTGTTCGGCGCCACCCGGTTCCAGCTCGAAACGCAGACGTCCACGCCCTGCTGCAGGCCTTCGGCGCCGAGGTAGGCGCCCCATTCCCAGGCGGCGACGGCGACGTCGACCGGGTGGTCCGGTTTCGGCGCCAGGCCGATCTCGCCGTAGCCGCGCAGCGCGACCGGGCGGATGTAGGCGCCTTTCTCGAGCCCGTTCTCCGCGACGACGCGCTTGCAAACCCCGATCAGCTCGTCGAGATCGTACGGAATCGGCATGCGGTAGATCTTGGCCGAGTCGAACAGCCGCTTCACGTGGTCGGTCAGGCGGAAGATTTTCGGCCCGTCCGGCGTGCCGTACATGCGAATGCCCTCGAAGACCGAGGAACCGTAGTGCAGGGCGTGGGACAGCACGTGGACCGTGGCTTCCTCCCACGGCAGCATGCGGCCGTTCATCCAGATCAGCTTGCCGCCTTTGAAACTCATTGCTCGCCTCCTGGCGTCGGACAGGTCAGTTCGCGGGACGGCGTAGCTTAGCAACTGCCGACCCGCCGCGCACCCGTCGCGCGAGGCCCGCGGTTCAGATCGAGGCGCGGTTGATGTCGCTCGCCACCGGCTCCGTATCGAGCCCGAGTTCGCGCCGGCGCAGGATGCGGTTGACGACCTCGAGGCAGGCGCGCGTACCCGCCTCGACGATGTCGACGCTCGCTCCGTGGCCGCGCCAGGTCTGGCCGTTGTACTCGACGATGACGGTGACCTCGCCCTGGGCGTCGTCGCCGGCCGTGGCACTGTGCAGCTCGAAGTTACGCAGCGTCAGCGAGATCCCGGTGGCCTGTTCCAGGGCCTTGAACGCGGCCTCCATCGGGCCCTCGGCGCTCGCGCTCTCCGCCCGCACCCGGGCCTGCTCGTCCACCAGTTCCAGCGTCGCGCGGGCCGGTCGCTCGGTGCTCGACAGCACCTCCAGCGACTTCAGCGAGAACGGCCCGCCGGAGGCCGAGTCGGCATTCAGGATGATCGCCTCGATGTCGCCGTCGTACATGTCTTTCTTGCGGTCGGCGAGCTTCTTGAATTCCATGAATGCCCGGTTCAGCTCGAATTCGTCGAGTTCGAAACCGAGGTCGCGGACGCGGCTGCGGAAGGCGTGCCGCCCGCTGTGTTTGCCGAGCACGAGGTTCGAGCGGCTGAGCCCCACGTCCTCGGGGCGCATGATCTCGTAGGTCGAGGAGTCCTGCAGCATGCCGTGCGGGTGAATGCCGGCCTCGTGCGCGAACGTGTTCTCGCCGACGATCGCCTTGTTGCGCGGAACCTGCATGCCGGTGATCCCGGCGACGAGCCGGGACGTCGGATACAGGCGGGTCGTGTCGATGCCGGTCGTCAGCCCGAAGAACTCGGCCCGTGTGCGCACGGCCATGACGACTTCCTCGAGTGAGCAGTTGCCCGCGCGCTCGCCGATGCCGTTGATCGTGCACTCGACCTGGCGTGCCCCGGCGCGGACGGCGGCGAGGCTGTTGGCCACGGCCATGCCGAGATCGTCGTGGCAGTGCACGCTGAGAACGATGTCGTCAATGCCGGGCACGTTCGCTTTCAGGTAGCGGAACAGTTCGTCGAACTCGGCGGGCACGGTGTAGCCGACCGTGTCGGGAATGTTTACCGTCGTCGCGCCGGCCTCGATCGCCGCGGTCACCACCTCGGCCAGGTAGGGGAGTTCGGTTCGCGATGCGTCTTCGGGCGAGAATTCGACGTCGTCGCACAACTCGCGTGCCATGCGGATAGCGCCGACCGCGCTCTTGATGATCTCCTCCTTGGCCATCCGCAACTTGTGCTGCCGGTGAATCTCGCTGGTCGCGACGAAGACGTGGATGCGGTGCCGTTTGGCAGCGGATACCGCCTTGTGGACTTTCTCGATGTCGTCTGGGTTGCAGCGTGCGAGTCCGCAGATGACCGGCCCGGGGATTTCCCCGGCGATGGCCTTGACCGCCTCGAAGTCTCCGGGCGAGGCCGCGGGGAAGCCGGCCTCGATGATGTCGACACGCAGGTCGGCGAGGGCCCTCGCGACCCTGAGCTTCTCGCGCAGCGTCATGCTGCAGCCCGGTGCCTGCTCGCCGTCGCGCAGCGTAGTGTCGAAGATCCTGATTCGCTCGTCTGTCATCGTACCGTCCTCGGCCGCGGTGTTTGTTCGAACCGCGTCAGTTCTCCAGCCAGTCCATCCGGCCACGCAGCTCGGCGCCGACCTTCTCGATGGGATGATCGAGGTCCTTCTGCATCAGGCGCCGGTATTCCTTCTGGCCCTGTTCGTTCTCCGCGATCCAGTTGCGGGCGAAGGTACCGTCGCGGATGTCGTCCAGTACCTCCTGCATGCGCTTCCGCGCGTGCGCGTCGATGACCCGTGGGCCGCTCTTGAGATCGCCCCAGGCCGCCGTCTCGCTGATGAACTCGTGCATTTTCTTCAGGCCGCCCTCGTGCAGCAGGTCGACGATGAGTTTCAGCTCGTGCATGCACTCGTAGTACGCGACCTCCGGCTGATAGCCAGCCTCGACGAGCGTCTCGAAGCCGGCAACGACGAGTTCCGTCGCGCCGCCGCAGAGGACCGCCTGTTCGCCGAACAGGTCCGTTTCGGTCTCTTCGGCGAAGGTCGTCTCGATGACGCCGGCGCGGGCGCCGCCGATGCCCTGCGCATAGGCGAGTGCAAGCTTGAGTGCGTTGCCGGTCGCGTCCTGCGCGACCGCGACCAGGCACGGGACGCCGTGACCTTCTTCGTACTGCCGGCGCACGAGGTCGCCGGGACCTTTCGGGGCGATCAGCACGACGTCCAGGTCCTCGCGCGGCTCGACCTGCCCGTAGTGAATGTTGAAGCCGTGTGCGAACAGGATGGCCGCATTCTTGCCGAGCGAGGGTTCGACGCTGCGGTACAGCTCTCCCTGCGTCAGGTCCGGCGTCAGGAACACCGTGATCGCCGCATCGCGAACGGCCTCGGCCGGCTCCATGACCGCGAGCCCGTCGGCTTCGGCTCGTTTCCAGCTCGCGCCCTGCGGCCGCAGACCGACGACGACGTCGATGCCGCTGTCCTTCAGGTTCAGCGCGTGGGCGCGGCCCTGGCTGCCATAGCCGAGCACGGCGACCCGCCGGTTCTCGAGGGCCGAACGGTCGACGTCGTTTTCGGAGTACATCTGCATGCCTTGATTTCCTCGCTGGGTCGCGGCCGACCGTTCTCGCCCGGCCAAAAAAAACCCCACGATCCTGTCAGGGACGCGGGGTTGCCTGTCGTTACTGCGTTGTCAGGAACTACCCGCGCCGTCTCCCGCCGCCAGGGACGAGGGTCGGCAGCCGGCGCGAAAGTCGCGCAGCAAGGGCGGGGCACGTGGCTGACATCGCGGTGCTCATCCCGGCGATCATGTTGTATGCACCCGGGTATGTCAACCGCTGGAAAATCAGTTGCTTGAGTTATTGCCTCAGCCGCTGTCCGGCGTTTCCCGGACGCGCACGACGACCTTGCCGACGGCCTTGCGGGCGGCGAGGCTCGCAAGTGCCGCGCCGGCCTCGGCCAGCGGGAAGACCTGCGAGACGTGCGGCTGCAGGCGCCCGGCCGCCACGTGCCCCAGCAGTTCGCGCAAGTTCGCGGCACTGGCTTCCGGTTCCAGTTCGACGAAGCGCCCCCAGAAAACACCGACCACCGAGCAGCCTTTCAGCAGCGGCAGGTTGGCCGGGATCGACTGGATCGTGCCCGAGGCGAAGCCGATGACCAGGATCCGGCCGTTCCAGGCGACGCTGCGCAGGCACTGGTCGAACAGCTCGCCGCCGACCGGGTCGTAGATGACGTCGGCACCGCGGCCGTCCGTGAGCTCGCGCACGCGTTCGCGCAGCGAGTCGCGCGTGTAGTTGATCGTGTACTCCGCGCCGTAGCGACGGGCCACGTCGAGCTTGTCGTCGCTGCTCGCCGCCGCGATGACCGTGGCGCCGGCCAGCCGCCCGAGCTGCACGGCGCACAGCCCGACGCCGCCTGCCGCGCCCGTGATCAGCAGGGTTTCGCCGGCTGCGAGCGCCGCCCGCTGTTTCAGCGCGTGATGGGCCGTGCCCCAGGCCAGCAGGAAACCGGCCGCCGTGTCGAAATCCATCGAGCCGGGTATCGGCACGACGCGCGCTGCATCGACGCAGGCCTCCTCCGCCAGCCCCCCGTGGCCCACCAGCGCCAGCACCCGCTGGCCGGGTTCGAGGCCGCGCACGCCGGGCGCGCACTCGAGGATCTCGCCAGCGAGTTCCGCGCCGGGCACGAACGGCAGTTCCGGCTGCACCTGGTAGCGCCCGGCGACCATCAGCACGTCCGGGAAGTTGATGCCGCAGGCGTGCACGGCGATGCGCACCTGGCCCGCGCCGAGCGCCGGCGCCGGGATGTCTTCCTGCTGCAGCACGTCGGGACTTCCGTGGCGGTGACAGACGATGGCTTGCATTACAGGGCGACTCCGCTTCCGGCCGATGGGGGCCGCTACCCTAGCCAGCGCGCGCCGCCTGCGCAACGCCGGCGCCGGGGTTTGGAGTGCCCGGCCGTTGGCGGTATGCTGCGCCGTCGGCGCGCGGGCCGACGGCAGCGGGGGCGACAGCGACACGATGGATTTCGATTACTCGCCGAAGGTTCGGGCGCTGCGGGAACGCGTCCTTGCTTTCATGGATGCGCACGTCTACCCGGCCGAGCAGGCTTACGCGGCGGCGCTCGATGCCGCCGGGTCACGCTGGACGATCCCGCCGGTGATCGAGGACCTGAAGGCGAAGGCACGGGCCGAGGGCCTCTGGAACCTGTTCCTGCCCGACAGCGAATACGGGGCCGGGCTCAGCAACCTAGAGTATGCGCCGCTCGCCGAGATCATGGGCCGCTCGCCGATCGCGCCCGAGGTATTCAACTGTGCCGCGCCGGATACCGGCAACATGGAAGTGCTGGTGCGCTACGGTACGCCCGCACAGCAGGAGACCTGGCTGAAACCGTTGCTTGCCGGCGAAATCCGCTCGGCCTTCGCAATGACCGAGCCGGACGTCGCCTCGTCGGACGCGACCAACATCCGCCCCACGATCGTGCGCGATGGCGACGAGTACGTCATCAACTGCCACACGTGGTGGACGTCCGGCGCCATGGACCCGCGCTGCCGCATTCTTATCTTTATGGGCAAGACGGACCCGTCCGCCAGCCGGCACCGGCAGCAGTCGATGGTCCTCGTGCCTATGGATACGCCCGGCGTCGAAGTGATACGACCGCTCAGCGTTTACGGCTACGACGACGCGCCACACGGCCATGCCGAGATGCGCTTCAACGATGTGCGCGTGCCGGTCGCGAACCTGCTGCTCGGCGAGGGGCGCGGCTTCGAGATCGCCCAGGGGCGGCTCGGCCCGGGCCGGATTCACCATTGCATGCGCCTGATCGGCATGGCCGAGCGCGCCATCGAAGCGATGTGCCGCCGCGCCGGCACGCGTGAAGCTTTCGGCCGGCCGCTGGCTGCGCAGGGCGTGGTGCGCGAGGCGATCGCGGACTCCCGCATCGACATCGAGCAGGCCCGGCTTCTGACGCTGAAGGCGGCCGACATGATGGACAAGGTCGGCAACAAGGTGGCCCGCGCCGAGATCGCGATGATCAAGGTCGTAGCGCCGTCGATGGCCCTGCGGGTGCTGGATCGCGCCGTCCAGGTGCACGGCGGGGCCGGTGTCAGCGGGGATTTTCCGCTTGCGGCGGCCTGGGCGGGAGCCCGCACGCTGCGGCTCGCGGACGGGCCGGACGAGGTGCATCGAGCGTCGCTCGCGAAGCTGGAACTGGCGCGCTACGCTGAGTTACAAAATTAACTTTGACGGCAAGGGGTTCCGCGCGGGCGGACTGGCGATCTACGAGGCATGTGGTATTCTCTATCGCCAGCAAGGGGGGCCGACGATCAGCACGGGCGGGCGACGGAGCGACCGGTCGAACAACAAGGGCCCGGCAGCGAAACATTCGTCAACCGGTAGCAAAAAGGGTTGGAACTTGGTAGCAACACGCCGCGACGGCAGGGGAGAGGGTCGCGAGCGCAGCGGGGGATGCGGGACGAGCGCATACCCTGCATTTTCGTGTGTGAGGGCAACGCCTGCACCCCACCTCTCCCCGACGAAATCTGCAATCCAATACACACAATAAAACCGATGTCTTAAGGAGTGTCCATGAAACGGTGCAAAAGTAGCAGTCGGCAGATGACAGCTGCGGTAATCGCGGCGGCCGTCATCGCAACGTCCGGCAGCGCCTTCGCCCAGACCGTCGATGACGTACTGCGTGCGGATCTCGAGCGGTTGGAGTTGGCTCAGGCCTCTCAGGAGCGAATCAACGAAGTGGTGGAGGGCACGCGTTCCCTGACGGACCAGTACCGGGCGATCAACAAGGAGATCGACGGTCTGCGGGTCTACAACCGGCTGATGTCGGCGCAGGTCCAGGGGCAGGAAGCGACTCTGGCAGATATTTCGCTGTCGATGGACCAGGTCGAGAGCGTCAACCGCCAGATCTTCCCCCTCATGACGCGCATGATCGACGGCCTCGAGCAGTCGATCCAGCTCGATCTTCCCTTCCTGATGCAGGAACGCATGGACCGTATCGACAACCTCAAGGAGATCATGGAGCGCTCGGACGTCAGCGTCGCGGAGAAATTCCGCAAGGTCATGGAGGCCTACCAGATCGAAATGGACTACGGCTCCTCGTCCGAGCAGTACACGCAGAGCCTCGACATCGACGGGAACGGCACGGTGCGCGACTTCAACATGTTGCGCATCGGACGCATCGGCCTGTACTTCCAGTCGGACGACGGCCAGATCACCGGTCACTACAACCAGGATACGGGCCAGTTCGAACGGCTCGACAACTCCTACCGCAACGAGATCCGCAAGGGCCTGCGCATGGCGCGCCAGTTGATCGCGCCGGAGCTCCTGCTCCTGCCGTTGCCGGCACCGACCGATGAGACCCTCGGGGAGGCTTCCTAAATGAAACGCATAGCACTGATTATTGCCGCCTCCCTGCTTGCAGCCGGAGCGGTCCAGGCCCAGGAAGAAGCCGAGAGCATGGGCGAGCTGCTGCAGATGATCGAGCAGGGCAAGGCGCGCGACACGGCGGAAGCCCGCCAGCGCGAAGCCGAGTTCCAGCAGCAGCGCAACCAGCAGCAGCAGCTGCTGAACCAGGCACGCGCGGAGCGCTCGCGGCTCGAAGCCGAGAGCCAGCGACTCGAGACCCAGTTCTCCGGTAACCAGCAGCGCATCATCGATGCGCGTGCGCAGCTCGACCAGCGCCTCGGCAACCTGAAGGAGCTGTTCGGCGTGCTGCAGACGGTGTCGGGCGACGCACAGGGCCGTTTCCGGGCCTCGCTGACCAACATCCAGTACCCGAACCGCGGCGAGTTCCTGGTCGAGCTCGGCAGCAAGATGGCGAGCGCCAGCTCGCTCGCGTCGATCGAGGACATCGAGCGCCTGTGGTTCGAGCTGCAGCGCGAGGTCTCGGCACAGGGCCAGATCGTGCGCCTTACCGAGGAATTCGCGACCGCCCACGGCGAGCGCGTGACCGACGAAATCGTTCGCGTCGGCGTCTTCAACCTGGCGTTCGACGGCGGCTACCTGCAGTACGACTCGTCGACCGGCAACATCAACGAACTGCAGCGGCAGCCCGAACAGGCGCGCTACACGGACTCCGCCGGCGAGATGGTCGAAGCGCAGGACGGTATCGTGCGCTTCGGTCTCGACGTAACCCGCGGCAGCATCCTGGCGCTGCTGGTCGAGTCGCCGACGCTCGGCGAGAAGGTCCAGCAGGGCGGCATCGTCGGCTACTGCATCCTGGCGCTCGGCGCGATCGGCCTGCTCATCGCGATCTGGCGCTGGATCGGCCTGACGATCGACAGCCGCAAGGTGCAGGCGCAGCTGAAGCGCGACTCGGCGAGTTCGGACAACCCGCTCGGCCGCGTGCTGGCCGCGTACGAGAACAACCGCAACGCGGACACCGAGACGATCGAACTCAAGCTCTCGGAGGCGGCGCTCAAGGAGATGCCGGGCCTGACCAAGGGCCTGTTGTTCATCAAGGTCATCTCGGTCGTCGCGCCGCTGATGGGCCTGCTCGGTACCGTTACCGGCATGATCCAGACCTTCCAGGTGATCACGCTGTACGGTGCGGGCGATCCGAAGATGATGGCCGGCGGTATCTCGCAGGCACTCGTCACAACGGTACTGGGCCTGGTGGTCGCGATCCCGATGGTGCTGATCCACACGCTGGTCAGCGGCCAGAGTCGCAAGATCATCAACATCCTCAATGCGCAGAGCGCCGGTATCGTCGCCCAGCATTCCGAGAAGCACGGGTGACGCGGGAGGACGACCATGATCTGGCTGTCTGACAGCATCGAGGCCATCCGCGACTTCATGGAGCTGGGTGGCCCCGTATTGAACTGGATCGCCGTCACCATCTTCGTCATGTGGGTGCTGATCGTCGAGCGGCTGATGTACTTCCGCACGACGATGAAAACGCTGCACGACGAGATCATCGATACGTGGGAGGCGCGCCCGGAACGCAAGAGCTGGAACGCGCACCAGATTCGCGAAGCGATGATTTCGCGTTTCCACATGGCGACGTTCAAGGGCATCCCGATGATCCAGACCCTCGTGGCGCTGTGTCCGCTGCTGGGCCTGCTCGGCACCGTGACCGGCATGATCACGGTGTTCGAGGTCATGAACGTATCGGGTTCCGGCAACGTCCGGGCCATGGCCGCCGGCGTGTCGCAGGCCACGATCCCGACCATGGCCGGCATGGTCGGGGCCCTGTCGGGTGTACTGCTGGTGACGACACTTAGCCGCCGCGCGGCGCGCGAGGTCGAATTCCTCGAGGATTCCCTCACGATGGACCATTAAGGAAGGTATAGACATGCGCAGAGCAAGCGAAGGAATGAGTGGTGATGAGGAGGAAAATGAAATCAACCTCACGCCCATGCTGGACGTCGTGTTCATCATGCTCATCTTCTTCATCGTTACCGCGTCCTTCATCAAGGAAGCCGGTATCGATGTGAACCGGCCGGACGCGCCGACCTCGGAGAAAGTCGAGGACGCCAATATCCTGGTCGCGATCAGCGCGAACGACGAGATCTGGATCGACCGTCGCATGGTCGACCCGCGCGCCGTGCGGGCGAATATCGAGCGACTGCACGCCGAGAACCCGAAAGGCTCGGTCGTGATCCAGGCGGACAAGAAGTCGACGAACGAAACGCTGGTGCTGGTGATGGATGCGGCCCGGCAGGCCGGGGTCTACAACGTGTCGATCGCGGCGAATAACGACTAGGAACCGTCGGGCCGCGCGGGAGTCACATACCCTGTGAACTTCCGCTCGGCCGGTCGGACCAGGCTGCGCGGCAGGCGCAGGAGGAGAGTCGAATCATGATAGGACGATACGCATTCGCCATCGTCGTCGGGTCCGTGGTGACCGTCGGTCTGCTGTTCATCATGCAGCTGCTGATCGCCCACGGCGAGAAGGCGTTGACCGAGCCGCGCCAGCGGCACCAGCTCGAGTTCGTGCGCGTGAAGCGCAATGAACGCGTCAACACCGAGGACATCACGCCGGAGAAGCCGCCGAAGCCGCCCGAGGTTCCGCCGGAAGTTCCGCCGCAGGACATGGACAGCGTCGATCCGAACGCGCCGACGATCAACGTGCCTCCGCCGACCGTGGCGCAGAACGTCGATATCGGCGGCCCCGGGGGCATGAACATCGCCGAGGGCGACTACCTGCCGATCGTGCGCGTGGCGCCGGTCTACCCGTCGCGCGCGCTGTCGCGCGGCATCGAGGGCTTCGTCGACCTGTCGTTCACGGTAACGACCGCGGGTACGGTGAAAGACCCGGTCGTCATCCAGTCGACCAGCAGCCTGTTCGATCGCGCGGCGATTCGCGCCGTGCTGAAGTTCAAGTACAAGCCGCGCGTGGTCGACGGCCAGCCGGTCGAAGTGCCGAACGTCAAGACGCGAATCACGTTCAAGATCGAGGAGTAGGCGGCTGACGGCCAGTGTCCCGATCCCGGTCAAGGATAGAGATGATGAAACTGAATACGCGAACCCCGACCCGCATCTGCGTGCTGCTGCTGTCCGGCCTGTTCCTGGCGGGCGGCGCGTGGGCGCAGGACGAAGAGCAGGACGACACCAAGACCAAGCAGGCCCAGGCGGTCAGCAAGAAGGTGTACGACCGCATCCAGCAGGCGCAGGAAAAGGTCGATGAGAAAGACTACGACGGCGCACTGCGGATCCTGCGCGACCTGCGCAGCGGCACGCTGACGGAGTACGAGCTGCAGAACGTGCTCAACTATCTCGGTTTCGTCTACTACAACATGGATAACGTCAACGAAGCGATCCGCATCTACAAGGAGATGCTGCAGATCCCGACGATCGAGCCGCAAATCAAGAAGCAGACCTTGTACACGCTGGCCCAGTTGTCGACGATGCAGGAGCAGTATCCCGAGGCCCTGCGGCTGCTCGACCAGTGGTTTGCGCTCGAGGATAACCCGGCGCCCGAGCCGTACATCCTTTACGCACAGAACCTGTACCAGGTCGAGCGCTACGCCGACATGGTCAAGCCGATCGAGACCGCGATCGAGGTCGCGAACAAGCGCGAGAAGGAGGTCAAGGAAGATTGGTACGTGCTGCTGAACTTCGCGTACTTCCAGCAGGAAAACTACCGCAAGGTCCGCGACATCCAGAAGATCCTGCTGGTCAACTGGCCGAAGAAGCGCTACTGGTTCTCCCTGGCCGGCGCGTACACGGAACTCGGCGAGGACCAGAACCTGATCGCCGCCTACGACGCGGCGCACACGCAGGGGCTGCTCGAAAAGGAAAACGAGTTCGTGACGATGGCGCAGCTCTACATGCAGGCCGAGGTGCCTTACAAGGCCGGCAAGCTGCTCGAGCAGAAGATCAACGAGGGTATCGTCGAGAAGAACGCGAAGAACTACCGGCTCCTCTCGCAGGCCTGGCAGCTGGCCATGGAGGACGAGAAGGCGATCCCGGCCCTTCAGGCTGCCGCGCGGCTGGAGGATGACGGCGAGCTGTTCGTCCGCCTCGGCAACGCCTACCTGAACCTCGGCGAGTACGAACAGTGCGAGGAGGCGGTGCGGAATGGTCTGCAAAAGGGCGGACTGAAGAGCCCCGACAACGCCCAGATCTCGCTCGGCATGTGCCTGTACAACCAGAAGAAATACCAGGGTGCTATCGCGGCGTTCCGCGAAGCCGGCAAGAGCGGGCGCTCACAGCGCATCGCGCGCCAGTGGATCAACGTGATCGAGGCCGACATCGAGCGCGAGGAGCAGATTCGCCTCGCTGAGGCGGCCGCGCAGCGCCGCATGCAGCAGCTCGAGCAGCGGAGGGCGCGCGCCGACCGAATCTGAACGGCCCGGCGGCCGTCCAGGCAAAACCCGCGGGAAGCCCGGCCTTGCGCCGGGCTTCCTGCTTTCGGGGCCGGCGCAGGCCCCGATCGCTACCCGCCGTTGACCCTCGCGCGCGGCGCTCCGTAAAATAGCCGGCTTTTGCAGCCAGGGTCCGCCCACGATGCCCAAAGTCACGTACATAACGCCGGACGGCGAACGCCACGACGTGGAGGTCGAGAACGGCTACACCGTGATGGAAGGCGCGATCAACAACAACATCGAGGGTATCGTTGCGGAATGCGGGGGTGCCTGCGCCTGCGCAACCTGCCACAGCTACATCGACGATGCCTGGCTGGGGAAGCTGCCCGAGATGGACGACATGGAAGACAGCATGCTGGATGCGGCCTACGAGCGCCGCGACAACAGCCGGCTGACCTGCCAGATAGAAATCAACGACGAGCTCGACGGGCTCGTCGTACACGTCGCCGACAACGACCTCTGAGCGTTCCCGCGCGCGGGCGCGGAGGCCGGCGCCTCAGCGCAGGCCGGTCTCGTGGCGGCCGATCACCATGCGCTGGATCTCGCTCGTGCCTTCGTAGATCTCGGTAATCTTGGCATCGCGGTAGTAGCGTTCCAGCGGCATTTCCTTGCTGTAACCCATGCCGCCGTGAATCTGCAGGGCCTCGTTGGCCACGTAGGTCGCGGTCTCGGAAGCGAACAGCTTGGCGACGCTGCCGTTGACCGTGTTTTTCGCACCGCTGCGACGCGCGATGCCTTTCGACCAGGCGGCGCGGTAAGTCAGCAGGCGCGCCGCGTCGATGCGCATCTTCATGTCGGCGATCTTGTTCTGGATAGTCTGGAACGTGCCGATCGGCGCGCCGAACGCGTGGCGTTCGCGTGACCAGGCGAGCGCCGCGTCGTAGGCGGCCTGCGCGATGCCGAGCGCCTGCGCGGCAATTCCGACCCGGCCGGCGTCGAGGACCTGCATGGCGATGCGGAAACCTTCGCCTTCTTCGCCGAGCCGCCGTTCCACCGGGCAGCGGTAGTCGGTCAGCTCGATCTCGCAGGTGGCTGACGCCCGGATGCCGAGTTTGGGCTCGGTCTTGCCGCGCTCGAAGCCCGGCTCCTCCGTATCGACGATGAACGCGCTGATGCCGCGCGAGCCTTTCGCGTCCGGATCGGTCTTTGCGAACAGCACGATGTAGCGCGCGACCGGCCCGGAAGTGATCCACGCTTTCTTGGCATTGATGACGTAGTGGCTGCCGTCGTCCGACAGCACGGCTCGCGAGCGCATCGCCGCCGCGTCCGAGCCGGACTGGGGTTCGGTCAGGGCGTAGGCCCCGTTGACTGCGCCCGAGGCGACCGGTGCAAGATAGGTCTTTTTCTGCTCCTCCGTGCCGAAGTCGAGCAGCGGCACGCCAAACAGCGTGTTGTTGACCGACACGATGACGCCGTGGGCGGCGCAGGCCGCCGAGATCTCCTCGATGACCAGTGCAAAGCTGAGGCTGTCCAGCCCGGCGCCGCCGTAGGCTTCCGGGATCTCGACGCCCATGAAACCGAGTTCGCCGGCCTGGCGGATCGTCTCGGTCGGGAACTCGCCGCTCTCGTCGAAGCGGGCGGCGACCGGGGCGATCTCTTTCTGGGCGAATTCGCGCGCGGCGTCGCGAATCATCTGCTGTTCTTCGGTGAGTTCGAAATGCATGCAACCTCCTCGGCAGCGACGGATTATACGACGCCGTCCCGGCGCGGCCAGTACCAGCCTGCCGGTAGCGCGGAGCATGACGCCGGCCGGGATTGCGCATACCATTGACGCCTTTGGCGCCCGGGGCAGGGCGCGGCCGGACCAGGAGACAGGCGATGACGATCAAGGCAGGTGACAAGATGCCCGCGGGCGTGCTGGGCGTGATGACCGACAAGGGACCCGGAGCGATCAGCACCGACGAGCTGTTCGCGGGCAAGAAGGTCGTGCTCGTGTCCGTGCCGGGGGCGTTCACGCCGACCTGCTCGATGAATCACCTGCCGGGATTCGTCGAACATGCCGACGACATCACGGCGAAAGGCGTCGACACGATCGCGTGCATGGCCGTCAACGACGTGTTCGTCATGGATGCCTGGGGCCGCGACCGCGAGGTTGGCGACAAGGTGCGGATGCTGGCCGACGGCAACGGCGAATACACCCGCGCCCTCGGGCTCGAGATGGACGGCACGAAATTCGGCATGGGCATGCGCGGCCAGCGCTTCGCGATCGTCGTCGAGGACGGGACCGCGACGCACGTGGCCGTCGAAAAGCCCGGTCAGTTCGAGGTCAGCAAGGCCGAGGCGATCCTCGCAAGCCTGTAGCGCCTCCGGGGCTCAGGAGCCCAGTGCCTCCTTCAGCTCCGGCACGACCTTGAACAGGTCGCCGACGAGACCGATGTCGGCGACCTCGAAAATCGGCGCCTCGGCGTCCTTGTTGATCGCGACGATCGTGCCGGCGTCCTTGATGCCCGTCAGGTGCTGGATCGCGCCGGAAATGCCGATCGCGAAGTACAGCTCGGGCGCGATGATCTTGCCGGTCTGGCCGACCTGCATCTCGTTCGGCACGTAGCCGGCATCGACGGCGGCCCGCGACGCGCCGACGGCGGCGCCGATGCTGTCCGCGAAGGAGTAGATCAGCTCGAAGTTCTCCTCGCTGCCGAGTGCCCGGCCGCCGGAGACGACGCGCGGAGCCGTCTGCAGGTCTGGGCGGTCGGAGGAGCCTGCTTCGAGCTTCACGAAGCGACTGTGCCCGGGCAGCTCCGCGTCGACGTCACGCGACTCGATCGAGGCGCTGCCGCCGTCGCCGGCCGCCTGGTAGGACGCGGTGCGCACGGTGGCGACCAGCAGCCGGTCTTCGGCCGCCTCTACGGTGATCACGACGTTGCCGGCGTAGATCGGCCGCTTGAAACGATACGGGCCCAGCACTTCCATGATGTCGCTGACCTGGTTGACCTCGAGCAGCGCGGCGACGCGCGGCATCAGGTCCTTGCCGAACATCGTCGACGGGCCGAAAACGTGCGTGTAGTCGGCGGCCACAGCGGCGACCTGCGGTGCGACAGTCGCGGCGAGCAGGTGTTCGTTGGCGGGGTTGTCGATGCGCAGGACGCGGTCGACCCCGTCGATCGCAGCGGCGGCCTCGGCGAGACCGGCGCCGTCGACCGCGAGCACCGCGACGTCGACGGTCGCGCCGTCGATGCCGCGCGCACAGCTGACGCACTTCGCGACGCTCGGGTTAAGTGCCTTGCCGTCGTGTTCGGCTACGATCAATACCTTGCTCATCAGAACAGCCCCTTGTCTTTCAGTGCGGCAACGAGGCCCGCGACGTCCTCGACCATGATGCCTTTCTGCCGTTCCGCGGGCGGTTCCCAGGCGACCGTGCGAATCCCGTCGTCCGGTTCGGCGCCGAGCTCGGCCGCATCGATCTCGTCGAGCGGTTTCTTCTTCGCCTTCATGATGTCCGGCAGCTTCACGTAGCGCGGCTCGTTGAGGCGCAGGTCGGTTGTGACGACGGCCGGCAGGTCGACCTCGACGGTCTCGAGCCCGACGTCGACTTCGCGCTTGACGGTGAGCTTGCCGTCGCCGACGTCGATCTTCGACGCGAACGTGGCCTGCGGCCGCCCCCACAGCGCCGCGAGCATCTGGCCGGTCTGGTTGTTGTCGTTGTCGATGGCCTGCTTGCCGAGCAGCACCAGTTCGGGTTCCTCGCGGCGGACGATTTCGAGCAACATGCGGGCGGCGGTCAGCGAATCCACGTCCCGGTCGCTGCGGACGAGGATGGCGCGGTCGGCGCCCATCGCGAGGCCCGTGCGCAACTGCTGCTGGGCCTCCGCGGGGCCGATGGAGACCGCGACGATCTCCCCGACGTCCCCGCGCTCACGGATGCGCAGTGCCTCCTCGAGCGCGATCTCGTCGAAAGGGTTGATGCTCATCTTGACGCCGTCGGTCTCGACGCCGCTGCCGTCGCCGCGCACGCGGACGCGCACGTTGTAATCCACGACGCGTTTGAGGCCTACCAGGATTTTCTTCACTCGGGGGTCTCCGGCATGTCGGTCGGTGCCGCGCGCGGGCGGGGGAGAGGCCCGGGCCGCGGCCGCGTTCAAACCGCGCATTGTCTACGACCGTCAGCGGGTGTACAAGGCGAAGCGTGCCCGCATGCCGGGGAGGACCGATGCCCGAGACCTGGACAACGCTGGTCGCCGCGGACCGCCTCGCGGAGCGTCTCGACGCGCCGCGGCTGGTCGTCGTCGACTGCCGCTTCGACCTGATGAACCCGGCCCGCGGCCGGCAGGATTACCTGGCCGGCCACGTGCCCGGCGCCGTCTACGCGCACCTGGACGACGACCTCGCGGCGCCCGTGACGGCTGCCAGCGGGCGGCACCCGCTGCCGTCGCCCGACACGTTCACGGCCACGCTGCGCCGCCTGGGCATCGACAACGACAGCCAGGTGGTGGCCTACGACGGTGGTCCCGGCGGCATCGCTGCGCGCCTCTGGTGGATGCTGCGCTGGCTGGGACACGACGCGGTTGCCGTGCTGGACGGCGGTTTCGCCGCCTGGACGGCCGGCGGCCATGCGCTGGAGCGGGACGTGCCGGCCCCGCCGGCCGGGCGTTTCACGCCGCAGCCGCGGCCCGGGGCCGTGCTGAGCACTGCCGAGCTCGAGGACGGGCTGCGCAGCGCCGGCGCGCCGCTACTCGTCGATGCCCGCGAGGCCGCCCGCTATCGCGGCGACAGCGAGCCGATCGATAGCGTCGCCGGGCATGTCCCCGGGGCGCTGAATTTCCCTTACGTCGGCAATCTCGGGCCGGACGGGCGCTGGCGCCGGCCCGCGGCGCTGCGTGCCGCCTGGGACGATCTGCTCGGCGCCGCGCCGCCCGACGGCTGGGCCGTCATGTGCGGCTCGGGCGTCACGGCCTGCCACCTGGCGCTGTCGGCGGAACTGGCGGGGCTGCCGCCGCCGCGCCTGTACGCCGGTTCCTGGAGCGAGTGGATCCGCGACCCGGACCGGCCGCGCGAGCCTGCGGGCGCCGGCGGCCGCTGAACTTAATTCGGGTCGTTCCGGTCCAAATTGCCATGCCAGCCGACGGGGCGCGCGGCGCCCGGGCGGCCGAACTCATCAGTAGAGGGCATATGAAAAAATATATATATCAGCTACTTGCAATTTTAATTGCGAGCGCTTTATCATCTTTCGCCGCGGCCCAGGACGAGCCCAGGAAGCAGCTCGACGACCTCGATCTGCGCGGTTCCGATTGCATCCTGATCCGGACTATCCGAGACTATACGCCGCTGGACGATCGCAACCTGCTCGTCTGGGGTCCCGGGAAGCGCGGCTACTTCGTGACCCTGATCAGGCCCGCATTCGGCATGCGTTCGTCCTTCCGGCTGGGTTTCTCGTCACGCGACGACCAGCTTTGCCCGTTCGGCGGCGACGCGATCGTTTTCGGCGACGGACCTCACGAACAGGTCCGCGTGCGCTCCATCAGTCGCGTCGACAAGGAGCAGGCAGAAGAGTTGATGATTCGGTTCGGCAAGAAAGAGCCGGCCGAGAGTCCGACCCCGGATCCCGCCCGAGTCGAGGGCGCCGAGGTCGAAGAGCTAGGCTGAGTCGGCCCGTAACGACCGTCTTCAGCCGCGCAATCCGCAATCTCCGTGCGGACCCGCCCGGCCAGCGAAAGCTGGCCGGGTTTTTTCATGCCTGCGACAATCGCGCGACCCGACGGCACGGCGGACGACGATGGACGGAGCTCTCGCAGGCATACGCGTACTGGACCTGAGCCGGGTGCTCGCGGGCCCCTGGGCCAGCCAGCTGCTCGCGGACTACGGCGCGGACGTCATCAAGGTCGAGCGGCCCGGCGAGGGCGACGATACCCGCCACTGGGGCCCGCCGTGGCTGCGGGACCGCGACGGCGGCGAGACGGCCGAGTCGGCTTACTACCTCTCGGCGAACCGCAACAAGCGTTCGGTCACGGTGAATCTCGACAGTGAGGACGGCCGTCGCATCGTGCAGGACCTCGCGGCGCAGAGCGACGTGCTGATCGAGAACTTCCGGGTCGGCGCGTTGGCGCGCCGCGGCCTCGATGCCGCGACGCTGACGGCCGCGAACCCGAAACTCGTCTACTGCTCGATATCGGCCTACGGCCAGCAGGGACCGCGCCGCGACGAACCGGGCTACGACGCGATGATCCAGGGTGCAGCCGGACTCATGAGCCTGACCGGCGAGGCGGCCGGCAGCCCGCAGAAGACCGGCGTCGCGGTCGCCGACCTGATGGCCGGCATGTACGCCGCCAGCGCGGTCCTCGCGGCGCTGTTCGCCCGCGAAACGACCGGGAAGGGGCAGGTGATCGACGTGCCGCTGTTCGACACCCAGGTCGCCTGGCTGGCGAACCAGGCCATGAACTACCTCGTCAGCGGCGCGGTTCCGCAGCGGCAGGGCAACGCCCACCCGAACATCGTGCCGTACCAGTCCTTCGCCACGAGGGACGGGCACCTGGTGCTGGCCGTCGGCAACGACCGCCAGTTTGCCGCCTGCGTGGATTGTCTCGGCCTGCCCGAGCTCACCGCGGACCGTCGCTTCGCAACGAACGCCGAGCGCGTGCGCCACCGCGACCGGCTGGTGCCCTTGCTGGCCGCGCAGTTCGCCGGGCGGACGACGGCCGAGTGGCTCGAGCGCCTCGGCGAGCGCGACGTGCCTTGCGGCCCGGTCAACGACCTGGCGCAGGTGTTCGCGGACCCGCAGGTCGGGGCTCGCGGCTTGCTGATGCGCATCGCGCACCCGCTCGCGGGTGAAGTGCCGGCCGTCGCGCACCCGGTTCGCTTCTCGGCGACGCCGGCGCGCGTTGCCCGCGCGGCGCCGCTGCTCGGCGAGCACACCGAGGAGGTGCTCCGGGAACTGCTCGGCTACGACGCGGAGCGGCTGGCCATGCTGCGCGCGAACGGTGCAGTATGAGGGTCTCGCCAATCCGACAACGGCCCGGGAAAGAATGAAACAGGCAATCGTCGCCACCAGTCGCGCGCTGCGCGACGTCAAGTACGAGATTCGCGGCCAGCTCGCGCACCGCGCACTGGAACTGGAAAAGCGCGGCTACGAGATCATCTCGCTGAACATCGGCAATCCGGGCCTGTTCGGGTTTCGCACGCCGGAGACGATGCGGCTGGCGATGATCGAGAACCTCGGCCAGGCGGAGCCCTACAGTCACCAGAAGGGCATTTTCCCGGCGCGCGAAGCGGTCGTCATGCAGCAGCAGACGCGCGGCATTACCGACATCAACGCCGACGACGTGTTCATCGGCAACGGCGTCAGCGAGCTGATCGACCTGTCGTTGCGCGCGTTGCTCAACCCGGGCGACGAGGTGCTCGTGCCGAGCCCCGACTACCCGTTGTGGTCGGCGGCCGTGACGCTGAACGGCGGCCGGGTCCGGCACTATCCCTGCCCGCCGGAGCGCAAATTCCAGCCGGACCTCGCGGCGCTCGAGGCCATGATCACGCCGGCCTGCCGCGCGCTGGTCGTCATCAACCCGAACAACCCGAGCGGTGCCGTCTACGACCGCGGCACGCTCGCGGCGCTCGTCGAGCTGGCGGAGCGGCACGGGCTCGTCGTGCTCTCGGACGAGATCTACGACCAGATGACCTACGACGGCGCCGGCTTCGTGCCGCTGGCGACGCTGGTGCGGAACACGCTGTGCCTGACTTACTCGGGGCTGTCCAAGGTCTACCGGGCCTGCGGCTACCGCGTGGGCTGGTGCGTCTTCGGCGGCGAACTCGAGCGTGCGGCGGAACTCAGGCACGCGATGGAACTGCTGGCGGCGCTCAGGTTGTGCAGCAATGTGCCGGGCCAGTGGGCCGTGCAGACCGCGCTCGGCGGCTTCCAGAGCATCGGCGAGCTGGTCGCTCCCGGCGGTCGCCTGCACGCGTCGCGCGCGGCGGTAATCGAGGCCGTGGACGCAAGCCCCTGGCTGGAGATGGTCGCGCCCGCGGGCGCGATGTACGCGTTCATTCGCCTGGTGGGTGCGCCGGCCGAGCAGCTCGACGATCGTCGCTTCGCGCTGCAGTTGCTCGAGGATCGCCACGTGCTGGTCGCTCCCGGCAGCAGCTTCAATACGCCGTACACCGATCACTTCCGGATCACGACGCTGCCGGACGAGGACACGCTGCGCGAGGTCTTTGCCCGCATCGACACGCTGCTGGCCCAGTACGCGTGAGCCTTGCGCCGCGCTACGCCTGGCTGCCGGCGGCGCTCGAGGGCGATGCCGTCGTTCTGTGCGGCAGTCGCCGCCTGGCGCGCGAACTCGTGCGGTTTGTCGATGCGCAGATGCTCGCGCAGGGCCGCCGGGCGTGGACGACACCGCCGGTGCGCTACTGGCAGGACTGGCTGGCCGAGCGACTGGCCGACAGCGAGCAGGCCTCGCTGCCACAGCTGCTCGATTCCGCCTCGACGGGGCTGCTGTGGGAGCAGGCGCTCGAGCGGACCCGCCGCGAGTCGGTCATTGGCCTGGCCGGCGTCGTGCGCCACGCCCAGGCGGCGTGGACCCGGATCGCTGACTGGCAGATCGTGCACGAGGATGTCGCCGCCGCCGCGCGCTCGCGCGACGAGCACTGGTTCGCGCGGGCCGCCGCGTACTACGCGGAGCGGCTGGCGGAGGGCGGCTGGATCGACGCGGCCGGCCTTGCCGCCACCTGTACCGCCTTCGCCGGCCGGGGCGGAATCGACTGGCCGCGCCGGATCGTGCTGGCCGGCTTCGACCGCCTGACCCCGGCCCAGGCGAGCCTGTTTGCCGCGCTGGCCGAGGCCGGTGTCGGGGTCGAGCAGGCGCCGCGGGCCACGCGTGCCGGCAGCGCGACGGTGACCCGGCATCGCGACGCGGAGTCCCTGTGGCGCAGCGCGGGACGCTGGGCGCGCGAGGCGCTCGAGCGCGACCCGAACGCCCGGATCGCGATCGTCGTGCCGGATCTCGAGCGCGACGCCGCGACGGTCGGCCGGCTGGTCCGCGAGGGCTTCGCGCCGGGCTGGCAGGCGCGCGGCGCGGCATGGCGTGACACGGTCAACCTGTCCTACGGCGAGCGGCTCGCCGCGTATCCGGCGATCGCCGTCGCCCTGCTGTGGCTCGAGTTCGCCGCGAATGGCGTGCGCGGCCCCGCCGTCTCGATCCTGCTGCGCAGCCCGTTCGGCAGCGCGGACGATCCGGGCGGCCGTGCGCGCCTGGAACTCGCGCTGCGGCGCCTGCCCGACCGGGACTGGACGCCGCCCGCCTTGCTGGCGGCGCTGGAGGATCGACGGCATCCCGAGCGCGCAGAGGACTGGCGGGCGCGCGTGGCGGCGGTCGCGGCCCTGCACGACGCCGGCGAACGCAGCGCCAGTCCCGCGAGCTGGGCCGAGCGCATCGACGCCTGCCTTGCCGGTCTCGGCTGGCACGGCACGGCGCCGCTCGACAGCGAGGCCTTCCAGCTGCTGAATCGCTGGCGGGCCCTGCTCAACCAGCTGGCGCGGCTGGACCGCGTGCGGCCGGCAATGACATTGCGCGAGGCCGTCCGCCGGCTCGCGCAGCTCGCCGCCGACACCGTGTTCCAGCCCGAGTCGGACGACGCGCTGCTCGACGTGCTCGGCCTGCTCGAGACGGCCGGGCTCGAGTTCGATGCGCTGTGGCTGGGCGGCCTCGACGCGAGTCGCTGGCCGCCGCCCGGCAATCCACTGGCGCTCGTCAACCGCCGCCTGCAGCGCGAGCACGCGATGCCGGACGCGACGCCCGCCGACACGCTGGCGTTTGCGCGCCGCACCCTCGAGCGCCTGCATGCCGCGGCGCCGGAGCGGCACGTCGCGTGGGCACGCAGCGAGGACGACGCCGAGCTGCTGCCCAGCCCGCTGCTCGCCGGCGCTGACGCCGCGACGAGCGGCGACGACGACGACCCCGGCTGGCACGCGGCAACGCGGCTCGGCTGCGGGCGACTGCGGCCGATAGACGGGGATGCGGCCCCGCCGGTTCGGCGCGGCGAGTCCATACGCGGCGGCGCCTACACGGTCCAGCGCATGCAGGAAGAGGCATTCTCGGCATTTGCGGCGGGGCGGCTCGCGGCCGATGTGCTCGACCCGTTCGCAACCGGGCTCACGCCGCGGCAGCGCGGCACGCTGGTGCACGCCGCCCTGCACGAATTACTCGAGGGCTGCCCGGGCCAGGACGAGCTGCGCCGCTGGGACGACCTGCCGGCGCGCGCCGAGCGTGCCGCGTTCGCGGCGCAGCGTCGCCTGGCCGCGCACGCGGACCCGGTGCTGCTGCGCGTGCTGCGGCTGGAGCGGCAGAGGCTCGAGCGGCTGCTGCAGGCCTTCGTCGCCCGCGAGCTCGAGCGCGAGCCGTTTCGCATCGTGTCGCTCGAGGCCGATGCCAGGCTCGTGCGCGGCGCGGTCGAACTGAGCCTGCGCATCGACCGGATCGACCGGTTGGCGGACGGCAGGCTGCTGTTGCTCGACTACAAGGCCGGCGCGCCGAAAAGCTTTCTCGGTCGCGAGCGCGAGCCGAAGAGCGTGCAGCTCAGCGTTTACGCCGCCGCCGTTGACGGGCCCGTCGGGGCGCTGGCCTATTGCAACGTCAACAGTCGCTCGATCAGCTGGGACGGAGCCGGCGGCGAGTTCAGCTCGGGCAGGACGCGGATCGCGGCGGACGACTGGCCGGCGGCGCTCGCACGCTGGTGTGGCGAGGTCGATACGTTGCTGCGGCGCTTCGCCGACGGCGATATCGGCGTCAACGTGTTGCAGGCAGCCTCGAAAGCAAGACCGCTGGCCCTGCTGAGTCGCGTCGCGGAACTGCGCCATGACGACTGACCGGGACCTGCTCGCGGCGGATGAACAGGCACGCAGCGCGGCGCTCGACGTGACGCGCTCGTTCATCGTCCAGGCGCCGGCCGGTTCCGGCAAGACGGAGCTGCTGATCCAGCGCTACCTGTCGCTGCTGGCCACGGTCGCGGAGCCGGAGGAAGTGGTCGCGATCACGTTCACCAACAAGGCCGCGAACGAAATGCAGGCGCGCGTCGTGGCTGCGCTCGAGCGGGCCAGGCGGGGCGAGGTCGCCGCGCAGGCACACGAGGCGCGCACGCTGGCCGCGGCCGCGCGGATCCTCGAGCGGGACGCGGCACACGGCTGGCAGCTGCTGGAGCTGCCGCGGCGACTGCGCATCATGACGCTGGATGCGTTCTGCGGGTCCGTCACGCGCTTGCTGCCGGTCAGCTCCGGTCTCGGCGGCGGGCTCGCGACCAGCGCGGACGCGGCAATGCAGCGCCTGTACCGCGAGGCCGCGATCGCGACGCTCGACTGGTTGCCGGGCGGCGACACGCGCGCGGTCGCCGTCGAATGCGTGCTCGAACACCTGGACAACGACGTCGCAGCCTACCTTGCCTACCTCGTGCGCATGCTGGCGAAACGCGACCAGTGGCTGAAACTGACCGGCGCGGGCGCCGGTGAGCGCCTCGAGACGATCCGGCACGAGCTGGAAGCGACGATCGGCGAGCAGATCTGCGCACAGCTGCGGCTCGTCCGCGAACAATTCGCCGTGCTGGGCGGCGCCGACGAACTCGGGCTGCTGCGCCACGCGGGTGAGCGCATGACGGAGGCCAGCGGCGCAGCACATCCGCTGGCCGCGCTCCCGGTAACGGACTGGCCCGCCGCGGCCGCGGAGCAGGCGCCGCTCTGGCGCGCCATCGCGGAGCAGCTCCTGACGAAGAAGGGCGAGCTGCGCAAGCAGGTGGACGTGCGCTGCGGCTTCCCGCCGCAGGACGGCGAGGCCAAGCAGGCGTTCAAGGAGTGGCTGGCACGCCTCGCCGGGGTGGCGGAGCTGGCCGAGCTGCTGGACGGCGTCGCGCGGCTGCCGGACGCCCGCTACCGCGACGAACAGTGGGTGGTGCTGGTCGCGCTGTTCGACGTACTGCCGCTGGCCGTCGCCGAACTCCAACGGCTGTTTGCGGCCCGCGGCCTGACCGATCACGTCGAGGTGGCGCAGGCCGCCGCCGCGGCGCTCGGCAGCGTCGACGAGCCCGGCGAACTCGCGCTGCTGCTCGACTACAGGATTCGCCACCTGCTGGTCGACGAGATGCAGGACACGTCGATCGGGCAGTACCGGCTGCTCGAGCAGCTGACGGCCGGCTGGGAGCGCGGTGACGGCCGCACGCTGTTCTGCGTCGGCGACCCGATGCAGTCCATCTACCGCTTTCGCGATGCCGAGGTCGGGCAGTTCGTTGCCGCGCGCCGCCACGGCCTCGGCGACGTCTCGCTGGAGCCGCTGCTGCTGCGGCGCAATTTTCGCTCGGGCGAGCGCCTCGTCGACTGGTTCAACGACGTGTTCCCGCGCGTGCTGCCGGCGCGCGACGACGCGACCACCGGTGCCGTGGCCTACGCCGACAGCGTCTCCGTCGACGCCCATGCCGGCGCGGGCGAGGTCCGCGTGCATGCGCTGGTCGATGCCGATCCGGTTGCCGAGGCAGAGCGCAGCGCGGACGTCATCGGCGAGTGCCTTGCGGCGGACGGGCACGGCCGCGTCGCCGTGCTGGTGCGCAGCCGCACGCAGCTGCCGCAGCTGCTCGCCGAGTTGCGCCGCCGCGGCGTCGGCTGCGAGGCCATCGAGATCGATCGCCTGACCGACCTGCCCGAGGTAATCGACCTGCTGTCGCTGACGCGGGCGCTGTGCCACGACGGCGACCGGCTCGCGTGGCTCGCCCTGTTGCGGGCGCCGTTCGCCGGCCTGACCTGGCGTGATCTGCTGCGGCTCGTCATCAACGACCGGCACGCGACCGTGCGCGAGCTCGCGGCCGATCCCGAACGCCTGGCCGCGCTGTCCGACGACGGCCGCGAGCGGTTGCGGCGCCTGCTGGACGTGCTGGCGGAGCAGCCCGCCGCGGCCGGCCGCACGCTGCGCGAGCGCGTCGAGACGCTGTGGCTCGCGCTCGACGGCCCGGCGGCGCTGTCGAGTTCCGCGCAGCTTGCGAATGCCTACCGTTATCTCGATGCGCTCGGCCGGCTCGAGGCGGCCGGCACGCTCGCGGACGTCGCGCTGCTCGAGGAACAGCTGGACGCGGAACGCGTGTCGACGCCCGGGGACGAGTCGACGCGCGTGCAGGTCATGACCATGCACAAGGCGAAGGGCCTGCAGTTCGACCACGTCGTGCTGCACGGGCTCGGCCGGCAGCCCGCGAGCGGCGAGCAGGACGTGCTCGCCTGGCTCCCGGTCACGCGCGCCGACGGCACGAGCGGACTGATCCTGAGTCCGCCCGGCGCGCGCTCGGAGCAAGAGGCCGATCCGCTGTATCGTTTCATCGTCCAGGCCGGGCGCGACAGCGATGCGCACGAACTCGGCCGGCTTCTGTACGTCGCCTGCACGCGCGCCGTGCGCTCGCTGCACCTGGTCGGCTCGGTCGCCACGCTGCGCGACGGCAGCGAACTCGGTGCCCCGCCGGTCACGACACTGTTGCACCGCCTGTGGCCGATGGTCGCGGACGAATTCGAGCGGGTCTTCGCGGCCCACGACCCGACTACGCGGCGCGAAGACGAACGCCCGACATTTGCCGCGCCGGAACTCAGGCGGCTCGTGGCGCCCGCCGCGGAAATGCCGGCAGCGCCGCCGGCCGCGCGCGGCGCCGAGCTGACGGAAACCCGCGAAGTGAGTTTCGACTGGGTAGGCAGCTCGTTGCGGCACGCCGGTACCATCGTGCATCGCTGGCTCGAACGCCTCGCGGGGCAGGACGGGGCCGCGCCGCCCGACGACGTTGCCGCGACAAGCCGGCGCTGGGCGCGTGGCCTCGGTGTCGCCGAGCCGGATCTCGACGGCGTCGTTGCCCGCGTCGAGGCGGCGCTCGCGGCCGTTGGCCGGGACGAGCGCGCCCGCTGGCTGCTGGCCGGGGAGGGCGCGGCGGAGCTCGCGCTGTCCGGCCTCGAGGACGGCCGGGTCGTGCGCATCGTGATCGATCGCGTCAAAGTGGACGGCGACGTGCA